>Ga0209474_10002604_pt1 | contig 16417 bp, 18 predicted proteins | sample GraSoiAngelo_145_FD_185902 | JGI IMG/M metagenome (GOLD analysis project Ga0209474, IMG submission 185902) | Grasslands soil microbial communities from the Angelo Coastal Reserve, California, USA - 14_1009_05_20cm (SPAdes) (version 2) | ecosystem: Environmental > Terrestrial > Soil > Grasslands...
ATCCGCTTTTCGAAGGTGCGCGCCGCGATAACCCGGCCAGTTACCGGCTTCCGGTCGGCAACCTGATCAACCGGCTGGCCGGCGTGTTGGTGGTCGCGCCGTTCCTCCGTCCGATCACCGAGGTTTTGCAGGCGTGGCAGCCTGACCTGGCGAAGCTCACGGCCGCATTCCACATTGCCTTCAACCTGGCAATGGCTGTTATCTTCATCGGCCTGCTCGACGGCCTGGCGGCGTTGCTCAAGAAGGCTTTTCCGGATCGCCCTCAGGAGACCGATCCGTCACGCCCGCGCTATCTCGACGAGAGCGCGCTTGCAACTCCTTCCCTCGCACTGGCCGACGCCGCTCGCGAAACCCTGCACATGGGCGACCACGTCGAAATCATGCTGCGCAAGGTGATGGCGGCGATAATGACCAACGACCGCGCCTTGGTCGATCAGGTGTCCAGAATGGACAACAGCGTGGACAGCCTCGACGAAGCGATCAAGCTCTACGTCACCAAACTCACGCGCGGCAGCCTCGACGAGCGCGAAGGGCAGCGTGCGATGGAGATCATCTCTTTCGCGATCAATCTCGAGCATATCGGCGATATCATCGACAAGAATTTGAGCGAGCTCGCGACCAAAAAAATCAAGCGCCGGTTCCAGTTTTCACCGGAAGGCGCGGAAGAGCTGTCGACGTTCCACAAGCGCACCATGGACTCGCTTCGGATCGCGTTCGGCGTCTTCATGTCCGGCGATGTTAATGAGGCGCGCAAGCTTCTGGCGGAGAAGGCGCTGTTGCGAAATGCCGAGCTTGCCGCCACGGAACGGCATCTGGACCGATTGCGCGAAGGCAGGCCCGAGAGCATCGAGACCACCTCGCTGCATCTTGACGTGCTGCGCGATCTCCGGCGGATTCACTCGCATGTCTGCTCGGTGGCCTATCCCGTGCTCGACGCCGCCGGGGAATTGCCCGCCCATCGCAACGCTGAAAACGATCTCGCCGCGGTTCCAGCAGGAGTGTTTTCCGGCAAAGTCGAGACCGGGTTGCGTTAAGGAATGCTCTGTGTTCTGCCGAGAACTCGGATCAGGCGTGTTAGCGCGGTGCGCGCCGAAAATCACTTCGGGGCCGAGGCCTGCCGTCCATTTACGACGATGAAATACAGGTTTCGCGTGTAAACCAATAGCCCGAGCGCCTGGCCGGCAATGAACACCGGATCCCGGCGATACAGCGCATATACAAGTAGTAATGCTCCGCCGCCGATCGAAAAAAACCAGAACGCTACCGGAATCACGCTCTTGCGCGCGCGTTCGGACGCAATCCATTGCACCACAAAACGCATCGTGAAAAATGCCTGCGCGACAAATTCTAGCGCCACCCAAGCGTCGAACTGTACCACGAAAACGTCATGCAGGTAGGTCGCGAGATTGCTGAATAACTCGTTCATAAGGTCACCTCGGTGACGTCGGGTGTTGGTTTTTTGCGGCGGATCAGCCACCACACGCCAGCGATATCCATAATTCCGATCCATAGCCGATCGAAGAAACCATAGTTTGACATGCCGGACCGGCGCGGGCGGTCGACCACCTCGACATAGGCGATCTCGTACCCCTCGCGGCGCACCAGCGCCGGCAGAAAGCGATGCAGCCCGTCGAAGTAAGGCATCATCAGGAACACCTCGCGCCGGAATGCTTTCAGACCGCAGCCGGTGTCGCGGGTGCCGTCGCGCAGGATTGACTTGCGCACGCCGTTTGCGATCCGCGACTGGATTCTTTTGAAACCGGTATCCCTGCGCCCGACTCTTTGGCCGGCTGCCAGACCCACCCGCTCGCCGCCATTTTCGAGCGCCGCAATCAAATGCGGCAGGAACGCCGGATCGTTTTGCCCGTCGCCGTCGAGCGTGGCCGTAATTGCGCCCCGCGCGGCGCGCACTCCGCTGCGCACTGCCGCCGACTGACCTGCGGATGCCGCGTGACGGATCTGGCGCAGGTTTGCGCATCGTTCCATCTCGGTTGCAAGTCGCTCGGCGGTGGCATCGGTCGAGCCGTCGTCGACATAAATGATTTCATAATTCCACCGGCCGTCGAGCGCGGCCGCGATTTCGGCGATCAGCGGCTTGACGTTCTCGGCCTCATTGCGCACGGGGACAATGATGGAAACGGCGACCGCGGATGTGTCAGAACTAGGCAAATCGACGCTCACCGTTTGAATGGGGCCGCCGCCAAAAATGCTGGCGCTTCGGGCGGTTGCGGCGTCCGCTTCTTATGGCGCTGACGCCCTGCGGGCAACCCCTTTGAACCGTCCCGAAACGCTCCGAAGCGGCACAATTTTGCCATCGCGACGGATAGCGAACCCAAGCCGGCGCGCCGCAAACCAGTAGCGCACGGACATAGCCCCGACCACGCCGATCAACGCCCCCGCAACCACATCGCTCGGGTGATGAGACAACAGCACCAGGCGGGTGGCGGCGATCAGGAAGGCATACACGATCATAGCTAGCCGCGCTCGCGGCCAGACCGCGCTCACAGCGAAAGCCAGCGCGAAAGCGGTGACGGCGTGAGCCGATGGGAAGCTCGCAAAGGCTTCGGTCCCGGCAAAGGGCGCGAAGTTGAACGCGTTCGCCGCGCCGCCCACGAACGGTCGCCCGCGTCCGACAGCCCATTTGAGCGCTTCACCGGCGAGCAGTGGAGTTAGCACAGCTAAAAACAGAAACTGCAGTCGCATGCCGAAACTGAGCAATTGCGCTCGCGAGCTTCCGGGCAATGCTGCGGAGACAACTGCAACCGCAAGCAACATCGTCCCCAAGGCCAAAAGCACATAACTATCTTTGCCAAACTCTGTCAGGATGCGAACAGGCCAAAGGCTTGGCGTGCCGCGCGTGGGCATCAGGCCGATCTCTCCCGCGTCAAGTACGTACATCAGGGCGATGATGAGGGCTCCGAGCATCGCCCCGATCAGCAGCGAGTGCCGCGCCAATCGCCGTGCCGCCAGGGCGCGTCGCGAATGCGATGGTGGGCGCACGAGTTGGGCAATCGAGCGCTCCGCGACCGCGCCAAGGCTCGCAAAATAATTCGCACTTTCGCCAAGGCGGGCGCGAGCGGACATGTTATTCCGTGCCCTCGGAGCGGAAGATCGCGATCGAAATCGCTCGCCCTTGCGAGATGTTGTAGCCGTCGATCCGATTGGCGACGTTGTAACGCAACCCAATGGCCTCGGCGCGCTGGGCAAAGCCGCGCTCGGAGCGCTGTTCTACCAATGCGAAGCGGCAACTTCCCTGCCCGAGGAAATCCGCCGCGCCCGAACCGTCAGTCAGCAGCGTCGAAGTTCCGGTCATGAACACCAGGCTTGGCTCGTGAAAGCCAGCGGCCGCGGCCTTTGGTCCGACACAGACGACGTTGCGCAGCGCACGCGCGATCTCCGCGCTCGGAAATACCGGCGTCAGCGCCGGAACCACCACGCCGTAAATGGCAATGGCCAAAAACATCGTGGCGACCACAGCGTTGAGCAGCGAGCGCTCGGCGTGATTGTCGTCATAAAGCCACCACGCGAACAATCCGAAGATGAGCGCCGCCGCCACGAACGGCCATGCCAGAAAAACCGGCTGGCGGGTCAACATGATCGCGCCGACAATGGCAATCACTGAAGCCACGGCCGGGACGACAAACCACCATGCAGCGCCACTTCTCAACCAGGACCTCGACAACACGCGCCGTTCCAGTGCACCGACCGTGAGGATCGCGATCGCTGGATACAGCGGCAGCACGTAATGCGGCAGCTTGGTCAGCACCAGTTCGAATACGATCCAGGACGGGACCAGCCAGGCGAGCAGATATTGGGCGCCGGGCTCGCGCCTTGCCCGCCAGACCGCAGGGGCGGCCATTCCTGCGAGCGGCGCCCCCGGCCAGAACGTCGCCCAGAATAGCAGCAGATAGACTCCGGGCGGTGCACCATGGGATTCCTGCGCCCCCAGCTTGCTCAACATGTCGCCGCCGAGCGAATCCGCGAAAAACGTGTCGCCTGCGCGCCAGAAGATCGCGACGAACCAGGGCAGCACCAGAACCAGCATCCAGATCAGGCCCCACACCGGACGCAGGCGCCAAAACCACACGGCCGACCGGTCGAGGATTGCCAGACTGCCGATCGTAAGCACGACGAACATCAGGATCAGCGGTCCCTTGAGCAGGATGCCAGCCGCCAGCGCAGTCCAGAAGATTGCCGGCGACGACCATGGCGGGCGCACGGGATCCTCACCGCGCTGCCACGACAAGTAGACCCGCCCCAGCGCGCCCATCGCCGCCACAACCGTGAGCAGCAGCATCGCATCCGTTTTGGCGAGCCGCGCTTCGGCGCCAAGCAACACCGAACTGCACAGCATAAGTCCGGCGAAGATGGCGCCGCGCCGGGTCACGAACGGCAGCGCCGCCCAATAAGTCAGCAGCACCGCGCCCATCGCCCCGATCAGCGAAGGAACGCGATAGAGCCAAATGCGAACCGGCGCGCGCGGCAAACCCATCGCGGAGGCGGTTTCGACCGCGGCGGCCTGGAGCCAATAGACGCCGACCGGCTTCTTGTAGCGCACCTCGTCTTGAAAACGGATGTCGACGAAATCGCCGGTTTCGACCATCTGCTTGGTCGCCTGCGCAAACCGGGCTTCATCGCGGTCAATCGGCGGGATATTGAAAAAGCCCGGCAAAAACAGCACCAGAGCGCACAGGATGAGGAATGCGACGGCGCGGAAGTGGCTGCCCGCGACAAAGTCGATCGCGCCGACCAGCCTGCTGCCCGGATTTGCCCGGTTCTTTGGCTCGCGCGGCTCTCCAAATCGTGGGCGGGCATAGGTCTCGACCATCGGTTCCGCATACGCCGAAGCTGCTATTGCGACAACCGGTTAGCGGAAATCTGTTGGATTCTGATGACAACTGTGTCCGCAGCGCCCGTGGCGTCGATCACGGTCCATCTGGCAAAACCGGGCCCGGCGGATCGACCAAGCGCTGGCGCCGACGTCGGATTCCCATCGAGATGCCATTCACCAGTACTGGGATGGGAAATACGTCCGGCGACCTTGACTGGTAGGGCGGCGGGCTGGGAACTGGCCTGGCGGGGAGCGGATTTTTCATATTGGCGATGGTATAAAGCCGCCAGCGGTCCCATAGCTCAACTGGATAGAGTAACGGATTTCTACTCCGTGGGTTGCAGGTTCGAATCCTGCTGGGATCGCCAACGCATTTTCCGTTTCCAACGTTTTCAATGGGTTCATCGTCGATTTAGCTCACCGGGTCAGAAGGTGAGCCAATGCCTGTTCCTGAAAAGAGCTTCGCGGCACCCCTTGCCATCAGCTTTCGGTTAGCCGCCTTCGTGTAGACCTGCGCCTGCGAGATCGTTGTCCAGCCCAACCAGGCCATGAGCTGGTGATCGGTCGCGTTCTGCTCTGCGAGATAGGTCGTGATTGCCGAACCGCCATGAAGGGCTTGCCTTGGGCTGTGACTAGGAACGTCAGATGATTGCTTCCCGGCATGGCGCCGATCGCCGCCTGCAGCCGCGGCATGATCTCGACATTGAACGGGACGCCGGTCTTCTGCCGGCCCATCGACATCATCCCGTTTCGGATATGCTGCCGGCCCATTCTTACCACGTCGCAGCGGGACTGCCCGGCCTGCAGGAGAAGGCTCGTAGGCCAGCCGCGCGCGCGTTCCGAGCGCGTGGTGCGCTTCAAACCGGGCGCATCCGCCGCTTCCCAAGGGTGATGGCCGATTGTCTTCGTCTTGACGAGTTTCAGGCCCGCGCGCCAGGCTGGCGGAAGTACAAAACGGACTTGCAGTGGCGGTTGATATAGCCGTGAACATTCGGTGGCAGCTTCCACTTCATTTCACGCTATCCCATTCGTCGGTCTCGGCCGCAACGTCTGGCGCTGGTCTATTGAAATCGAGAACGATCGAACCATCGGTTCGCACTTCCGCACGCTGCACCTTGAGGCCAGCCTTCTCCGCGCCCTTGATCGTCCGCGAAGGTACGAAGACAGCGCCTCAGCATTCTTGCGCTCTTTGCTTTTGATCGTCATTCGGTATTCGAACTGCTAGCCACGCCCGCTTGCAATCACATGTCGGAAATTTTCACGGCGGCCGCAGAGCCAACCGATATCAGTCTTTGTTCCCCGTACCGGCCGAATCGCCGGACCTCCAGCCTAATTGCCCTGCGCTCGTCCATAGGCCCAAGCGTCTTCATTTTCCATTTGCCCTCAGCCCGATCTCGGAGCACCCCGCTGAGTCGTCGGCTGCTTCACGTTGTTGTTCGGTCGGCTCAGTCATTTCGGTTCTTGCCAGGAAGCTGCGGCTTATCGTCCAGCGGTTCCTCTTTGGATAGATTTCCGCCAAGCGCCGAGATTAGCCAAACTGCGACCAGTTCAGGTGAAGGCAAATGCCAGCAAGCTGGAACAGAGCAAGACGAAGCTGCCTGCGGTGAGTGCGAGGAAACCGGCGGTCGCGAAATCATTGTTGCGCATGATATGCCTCCCGGATCGAAGGTTGTTCGAATTTACTAAAAATGTCTTAACCGGAGTCATGGCTCGGCCCGCACAGGCCGACATCATCGCCCCCAAAATGGCGGATAAGTTGCCGCCATTTGGTATCGAGGGCGCGACGGTGATCGTTCTGTAGCGGCCTGTTTTTAACTTCGGCCGTCCAACTCGACACCGCCCAATCAACAATTTCGCTTGCGGTCAGCATCTATTCCCCCTGTTGTTGATGCAAAGAAAGCGTGCGTCCTCCCCAGGCAAGGCACGTCTTTGTAAGGCCGCAAACGAGGCCCTGGCAACCGCAAGAGCGCTAGGGTCCACAGGATCGTGCAATGAAAAGCCCGCCGGTTACGCCCCGGCGAGCTATCAGTCACCGCGATGCGCGTGAACGAAATGAGATTCGATGAGCGTGAGAAACAAAAAGACGGCCCGAAGACGGTCTCTCTGAATCATTGTTCGGAGGAGAGCAGTACCAAGGCCCTTCTCAGAAGCCGAAGCTGAGCCACCGACCAGTGAGAGGCTCAAACCTCGTAAAAAAGTGGTCCATGGGCGCATTGCGAAGTTGAGAGTGGTGACGCGCTCCGATGGTGATCCCGCTCAAGAAAATGAAAATGTGACACACAAAGAGCACACTGAGACGAAATTGAGCGATTGATGCTGTGTACAGTTTCATCCGGCCATGGTTCGGCCCCCATTGGGGTTGGATTTGCGAGGGGCGGAGGAGCAACATGTCTTCAATTCGTTGGGCCCGAACTTCCCTCGACATTAAAGCGATCCGAATTCACCTTAACCCGCCTTCGGTCTCGGCCGCCGGTGTTCGTAGTGTCTTTCAGTTGTTTGCCATTGCGCTGGGAGCGGCTTCGCTTGGGGCTTGCGCCCAGTCCTCCGTGGTCACCCAAAAATCTGAATTGGCTGCCACCAGTCGCCAGGCGCCACTGGAACACAATCGAACGAAAATACAGGTTGCCTCGCATGGATTGGCCAGCTTCTACACAGAAGGAACACAGACCGCGAACGGGGAAATGTTCAATACCCTCCAATTGACGGCTGCTCATCGCACCTTGCCCTTCGGCACCCGGCTGCGCCTGACAAACGTCGCTACTGGACGATCCGTAACAGTTCGGGTCAATGATCGAGGTCCGTTCGTTCCTGGACGAGTTGTCGACGTTTCATATTCCGCGGCCGAAACCCTAGGAATGGTTGGACCGGGTGTTGCAAAAGTCAAAATTGAGGTCCTCCAATAACGACGCCGGAGGGTCGGTTTCGACCGCGTTACGGGCGGCTCATCTGGCGACGGTTGCTGAAGGGGCGCTAAGTCTTGGAATAAGCTAAGGTCCATTCGGTTCTAGCGCCTAGCCTTAGCAGAAGGCGGCCCAGGTGAAATCGGGAGGCTTCTAATGCACAAGCTGCTCGTCCTCTACAATGAGCCAACGGATCCCACACATTTCCGGAAATATTACGTTGAGACGCACTTACCGTTAGTAGCCAAAATGCCAGGCGTGAAGACAATGCGCTACTCGTTCGATGTGAAGGTTGCCTCCCGGCAAGGTGCCTTACTTCTGCATCTTCGAAGCCGAATTTGAGAATGAGGCTGCATTGATGAGTGCGCTGGGATCTAAGGAAGGGAAAGCTGTCGCCGGTGATGTACCAAACTATGCTTCCGGTGGCGTCACCATGCTGCATTTCGCGGTGAGGTGAACAGCGTCGACCAACACAAATTGTCTGGGCCGTACACGCGACGATCTAATAATGATTTGAGGGGCTACATTGTTCTGCGATGAACTCACAGGCGAGTTCGGTAAAAGCCTGGAGAAGGCAACGGTCGACGATTGTGGCTTGTTAGGGCGTGTACTCATAAAACCGACCGATAGTCCAAGGCCCGCTGCTGGGAGCAAACCGGACCTCGCCGGCCGCACCGGGCATGACGGTTTTTTGAGCCGAAGGCAGGAGCGCGAGGAAGGATTATAGCTCAGTTCGACGGCGCATCGCAGGGGCATCAACCTCTTTTGTGCGGCCTGGTTCGCCTATCACCAACGTAAATTTGAGTTTTGTTGGCGACGTCTGAACGGCTCTTCACGTGATCAATGAAGGCTCGCAGCTTCGGCATTATTTGCCGGTGGTCGGGATAGTAGAGAAACACACCCGGCGTAATCGGCGCGAACGGCTCCAGCACGCGGACGAGTTTTCCTGCCGTCACGGCGCCTGTGGCGATCGGTGCAGGCACCTGCGCAAGACCCACGCCTTCGACAGCCGCGCCAAGCATCGTGGGAAAGTCGCTGGCGATGAATGGGCCCGATACAGCAATCTCGATCGCCTGGCCGTTGTCGTTGAGCGACCATAACGCGAGCGCGCCGTTAGATCGTCGTAGTCTCAAGCATGCGTGTTGGCGCAAATCGTCCGGGCGCTCGGGCCGACCGCTGCGGGCGAGGTAGGCGGGGCTGCCGACGACAATGAAAGGGAATGGCTTCGTCAGCCGCACCGCGACCATGTCGGGGGCGATGAACTGGCCCAGCCGGATGCCGGCATCAAACTCGTTGGCTGCGAGGTCGACCAACTTCTCGCTTGCGGCGATCTCCACCTGGACCTCGGGATAGGCCTGGCAGAAGGATGCGATCAGCGGCTCCAGCAGAATCGGTGCCACCGCGCGCGGCACGGAGAGGCGCAACAGCCCGGCCGGCCGCTGCCCCAGTTCACTCGCGACCCCGCTTGCGGCGATGAGCTCCTCGAAGGCGGGCTTTGCGCGCGAAAGGAATCGTTGCCCGGCTTCGGTCATGCCGACACTGCGCGTTGTGCGGATGAACAGCACTGCGCCGATGCGCACCTCGAGTGCGCGTACCGCCTGGCTAATAGCCGATGGCGTCACCCCGAGCTCCGCGGCTGCGCGGCGGAAACTGCGGTGCCGGGCAACGCTCAGGAACGCCTCCACGCCGTCGAGCGCACCCTGCCTGACTGTGAAGTTTTGCTTCATAGCCCATCAACATTATCGCGAATAGTCGCTCAACGAAAGCGGTCTTACATCTGACTTGCAAATCAGAAGCACCGCTGACGTCGAGCCCCAACATTCGCGACATCCTGGGTATCTCAAAGAACAAATGTGACCGCCATGATCGGAGAAACGAGACCATGAAAGCAATCCGTAACATCGCCTTGGGACTCACCCTAACACTGATAGGCGCTACGTGCATGACCCATCCGTCGCTTGCCCAAGCACAAACCGCCTCGCTCACAACCTCTGCGGTGATGGTCATCATTACCGTGAAGGCGGGCGTCACACGCGAACAGGTCATGGCCGTCATGCCAGCTGAAATCCGTCAGACCGTGCAGCTCTATCTCAATGGAAAGGTTCGTGAGTGGTATTCGCGTGGCGATGGTCGCGGAGTCGTCCTCTTGCTGGAGACGAGGGATGTTGCCGAAGCGCAGACGATCATGGAGGGTCTACCGTTGGCCAAGCAAAATCTTATGGACCACGAATACATTGCAGTCGGTCCACTCTTGCCACTCGGCTTGCTCACGGCCAATCCCGAGCGCCGGCAATAAGGGCGAGGCTCACATAGAGGACCGCCGATGATCACCCATGCTGTTTCCGCTGCTATCGTCCCGCCGCGTTCCGCTTGGCGTAGCCTGCTCTGGACCGCCCCATTCACGGTACTATGGACGTCGTTGAACTACTCGCTACCAATGCTTCCGGAGAGCGGCCTTCCGGCTCTGGCCGTTCGGCTGATGGTCCATGGACTCCTCGCGCTCGGCTTGTCGCTCGGCCTTGAAAGCACCGACCTGACTCCGGGCCAGCGTCGCACGACTTGGCTGGCGATCATGGTCCCCTTCACGCTTTGGGCCGCTGTCACCTGGACAGCGGCCATCAACGGTGTCTTCCGCACGAGCGCCTCCCCCTTATCGTTGCTGCCAGCGGCGATCTTCCTGCCGGTGATCATCGGCGCTCCGCTGTTGCTGTTGTCGAAACGGGTGGGACAGTTGCTCGATGCGATGCCGACGACGTGGCTCGTCGCTCTTCAGCTTTACCGCGTCTTCGGCAGCCAATGGCTCGCTTACTGGCTGCGCGGGCTGCTGCCCGGCCTATGGGCGTTGCCGGCAGGAACTGGCGATGTGCTGACCGGCCTGTTCGCCGTGTCGGCAGCGATCGCCTTGGCTAACGGCACGGCTGAGGGGCTGAAAGCGGCGATCCTCTGGAACATCTTCGGATTCGCGGACCTCGCCCTCGCGATCACCTTGGGAATGATCATCTCGCCCGGCCCGTTCCAGCTGATCCTTCTGAATGGCTCGAGCATCGGCCTGGATGGTTATCCCAATGTGCTGACCCCTGCTTTCGTCGTGCCAGGCTCGATCCTGCTGCACGCGCTGTCGCTGCGCCAGCTGCGCCGCCGTAGTCGGTCGGAGGTGGCGACCATGGTAGCGAGTTCTTACAGCGGAAGATTTTTGAAAAAGCAAATCAACTAACGCGCGTCGTCCTAAATGCACTGGAAAGCACAACGCCGCCCGAGCGGAATATGATCGCTTGGCGGCGCTGGCCTACTCACCGGGCCCCTAAAATTACCCAGCCATGGTTTTGTCTACACAGAAGCCGCCAAGGTTCAGGTAGAAATTGGCAGAAGCGAGCTCCACATCTTGGACTGCGGTAAATCTCCCCCTCACTGGGCAGGAATGACGTTGCAGTTGGTACGTCCTGACATCAGGCAATCCTGCATCTTGCTGGTTGCCGACAGTTCGCGCGCCAGCCAAAGTCCGACGACCAGCAACACGACGGCAATCGCCAGCCCGGCGATCGCGCCGAGCCGGTTTCCGCCTTGGTCGGGATCGGTCATAGCCTGCGAAATCCCAGAACAATCGACATGAAATATAACGTACCCGCCGCCCGATACCGCAACGTGTGTTCGGAAAAAAATAACCACAGGTTCACTCTCCTGTCCCAATTTCGATGGCTTCGCGGCGCGCACGGATGTACACCGCTCCCGGTTCAAGCAGGGCACTGTCGTTCTGCGCGGGTGGTCGGCGAGCCGATCGCCTCACAACAACTCAGCAAATAGAAGAAAGCGACAAGGCCAGCTCAATGAGTGGATTCAAGGAACCTAGCTTTGCGGACCGGCAAAAGGCCGCACAGGAAGCCAGGCAGAATATTCTGAACAAATTTCGCAGCCAGCCGGGCCCCGACGATCCCGCCGTCAAGCAACGACAGGCGGAGCGCGAGGCGGTAGCCGTCGACCGCGCCAAAGCCAAGGTGGTACGCGAGGCCGCCAAGGCCGAGCAGAAGCGCCGGGACCAAGAGTCGGCCGCCGCTGCCGCAGCCCAGATTGCGCGCGAAAAGGAGGAGGCCGCGGAGCGGGAGGCCGCGCTGGAGGTCGAGCGCAAAGCCGCTCGTGACGCACGCTATGCCGCGCGCAAGAAGAAGAAAAAATAACCACCGTTTCGGATGGCGTAGATCGGAAAAACCAATGGGCGTCGTTACAGGCCCGCCAGCGTAGCGGGCCTGCACGCCGACGAACAGACGATCCTTACTTCTTCATTCCGTCGTCTTTCTTCATGCCATCTTTCGACATTCCGTCGTCCTTCTTCATGCCGTCCTTGGACATCGTATCCTTCTTCATGGAATCCTTGGACATCGTGTCCTTTTTCATGCCGTCGTCCTTGCCCATTTTGTCCTGGGCGAAGGCGGCAGGCGCGAGTGCCAACCCAAGCGAAAGGACGGCGGCGGACACGCCGAGCGCGATACGGGTGCTGATGGTCATTGGTCGGTCTTCCCTTTGAAAGCGGTTTTGAAAGCGACGGATGCCGCTTCTATTCAGGACGGTGCCGCGGGCTCCTTTGTTACCCGCGAGGTCCGAAAAATTGTCCGCGAAGCTCATCAGCGATGAACCCCTTCCGGGAAAGTGGGATTCGGTCGTTCTTTCTGGTAAATCCGGCGGTAATGGTGCATCGCAACCAAAGGGCGAGGCTTTCTTGAGAATTAGCTTCGAACTATCAGACTAGAGAACATTGCGGCGAATGCAGATTAAGATGGCCTTCCGGGACCTCGGCCATGTCCGATCAGTGATCGCCCCAAGGAGAGACTTTTCATGTTCACACGCCGCCAGGCCGTTGCAACGGCCCTTGCCGCACCTGCCATCCTGCGCTTCGGGATCGGAACGGCCCAGGCCGCAACCACGCTGAAAATATCGCACCAGTTTCCCGGTGGTACCCTCGATAAAGGCGATTTCCGCGACCGGCTGTGCCGGATGTTCGCTGCTGAGGTCGCAAAACGCAGCGGCGGCGAGATAGCCGCCGAGATCTATCCGAACTCATCGCTGATCAAGACCAACGCCCAGTTCTCGGCGATGCGCAAAGGCGCGCTCGACATCAGCCTCTATCCGATGCCCTACGCGGGCGGCGAATTACCGGAGACCAATATTGGATTGATGCCCGGGCTGGTCTCGACTTACGAACAGGGGCTGAGCTGGAAGAACAGGCCGATCGGGAAGGCGCTATCGGACTTTATGGCCGACAAGGGCATCATTCTGCTCACCTGGGTTTGGCAGGCCGGCGGCGTCGCGAGCCGTACAAAGCCGATCGTTGCCCCGGAAGACGCCAAAGGCATGAAAGTTCGCGGCGGCTCGCGCGAAATGGACATGGTGCTGCAGACCGCGGGCGCTTCCGTGCTGTCGTTGCCGTCCAACGAAATCTACGCGGCGATGCAGACCGGCGCATGCGACGCCGGCCTCACCTCTTCCACCAGCCTCATTTCGTTCAGGCTTGAAGAAGTATCGAAGTCCCTCACCTCAGGCGCCGGTGCATCCTACTGGTTTATGCTGGAGCCGCTGATGATGTCGAAATCGATTTTCGACCGCCTGCCGAAGAACCATCAGGATATCATTCTCGCAGTCGGGTCGGACCTCGAAGCGTTCGGCAAGAAAGGCGCGCAGGATGACGATGCCGAAGTCGCCAACGTCTATCAGAAGGCCGGCTGCAAGATCAGCGCGCTCGACGTGGCCACGGTCGGCAAATGGCGCGACATCGCCCGCGATACCGCCTGGAAGGACTATAGCGCAAAGACAGCGATGGCGGCCAACCTGTTGAAGCTCGCCTCCGACGTCGCCGCATGATCGGCGTTCCGCTCGGCGATCACGACGTCCCTTCGAAGCCCGCCGCCGGCAACAATGCGCTGCTGGCGGCGGTCGAACGTGGGCTTGACGTTTGCAACAGCATCATCGTTGTTTTTGCGGCGCTGGCGCTGATCGCCGCCTGCATCATCCTCAGCCATAGCGTGCTCAGCCGGGCCCTGCTTCACAGCGCCAATTATTGGCAAGACGAGGCGGCGGTGTTTCTGCTGGTCGGCGCGACCTTCATGACGGCGGCCTATGTGCAGGGGCAGCGCGGACACATCGGGATCGAAGCTTTCGTCGGCCTGCTGTCTCCCATCGCCAATCGCATCAGACTTTGGCTGGTCGATGTCGCGAGCTTGCTGTTCTGTGGATTCTTCGCCTGGAAATCCTGGACGCTCGCGCATGAGGCCTGGGTCGATGGCCAGGTCTCGAACTCGATGTGGTCGCCGCCGCTGGCGATTCCCTACGGGCTTATGGCAGCGGGCATGACGCTGCTCTGCGTTCAGATCCTTCTTCAGATCGCAATTCCGCTCAGCGCTGCGTCGCGCCGATGACCGTGCTTGGAATCGGCATCAGCTACGGGCTTGCGACCCTGTTCGCGATGTTTTCGGGCATGCCGATCGCGTTTGCACTGGGCGCGGTCGCAATCGTTTTCATGGGTATCTACATGCCCGCGGCCTCGCTCGACACCGTGACGCAGAATGTCTATGAGGAGATGGCATCGATCACGCTGTTGTCGATCCCGCTCTTCATTCTGAAGGGTGCCGCGATCGGGAAGTCCCGCGCAGGGCAGGATTTATATTCGGCGCTGCACGCTTGGCTGCATCGCGTACCCGGTGGTCTCGGCGTCGCCAACGTGTTTGCCTGCGCACTGTTCGCAGCGATGGCCGGTTCATCGCCCGCGACCTGCTCGGCGATCGGATCGGCCGGCATCCCGGAAATGCGCAAGCGCGGTTATTCCGGCGGATTCGCCGCCGGCATCATCGCCGCGGGCGGCACGCTCGGCATCCTGCTGCCACCCTCCATCACGATGATCCTGTTCGCGGTCGCCGCGGAAAAATCGCTCGGGAGGTTGTTCCTCGCAGGCATCGGACCGGGGCTGTTGCTGGTCACCCTGTTCGGCGTTTACGCGGTGATCCGGTTCCGCAAAGAGTATGCGGCGGCGAGCGCGCTTTATGCCAAAACCGGCGCGGCTTCGGCCATCCTGCATCGCGACGAGTTCACGATGGCGGAGCGCTTCAGCGTTCTGCCGCGGGTACTGCCCTTTGTGCTGCTGCTGACGGGAGTCATGATCGCGCTGTACGGCGGGTACGCGACGCCTTCCGAAACGGCCGGGCTCGGAGGCTTGCTGGCGCTGGTGCTGATCGCTCTGATCTACAGCGTGTGGCGGCCAGAGGATCTGGCGCCAATCCTGAAATCGACGATCCGCGAATCCACCATGCTGATGATGATCATCGGCATGTCGCTGCTGTACTCCTACGTGATGAGCTATCTGCACATCTCGCAATCGGTCGCGGAATCGATCGTGGCCATGCATCTGCCGAGATGGGAGCTGCTGGCTGCGATCCTGGTCATGGTCGTCGTGCTCGGCTTTTTTCTGCCGCCGGTCTCAATCATCCTGATGACAGCCCCGATTATCCTGCCGCCACTCCGCGCGGCGAATTTCGACATCATCTGGTTTGGCGTCGTCATGACCATCGTGATGGAAATGGGGCTTATCCACCCGCCGGTCGGGCTGAACATTTTCGTCATTCGCAACGTCGCACCCGATATCCCGCTGGGCGAGGTCATCTGGGGCACGCTGCCATTCGTACTGCTGATGATGGCGGCGGTGGTCGTGTTGTGCTTTGTGCCCGAGATTTCGACCGGGCTGCCCAACCTGGTGATGGGACCGGACGGCGGACGGTGACGCGCCCCCGCTGTCTTTCCTGCGAAAGCAGGAACCCATAACCACCGATGTTCGTGGGGATGAAACGTATTGCCACTCGTGCTCAATCAGAAGCCGCGGCGTCGCGTGAGCGCATTGCGCTCACGCGGGGGCCCGGATCGCGCTCGCTCTCGCTCGCCCGCAAGGGACGACTCGCGGGTAGACCCAACGCGTCCTTCCGGGGCGCGCGCAAGCGCGAACCCGGAATCTCTTCCGATAACTTCTGGATTCCGGGTTCGACGCTAAGCGTCGCCCCGGAATGACGGGTCAGAGATCATCATGAGCGTCGCTTGCTTTCGCTCGCTTGTCCGGGACGACAGCGTCGAATTTCCGATTTGATTTTCAAACAGCCATGACGATCCGATTTAGGACGTCATTGCGAGCGCCAGCGAAGCAATCCATGGCTCGGCATCGCCAGATCGAAGATGGATTGCTTCGCTGCGCTCGCAATGACGGTGCGATATCACTCACACCTCCGCATTCTCGCGACGTGAAAACGCCCGAGCTTTGCCAACAACTACCCTCAAGAAGAGAGGGCGCAGGGAATGCCGGGAGCGCGCTGCACCCGCAGTCTCGCGTGCAAAAGTAAAATAGCACACGAGGTAGTCACCACAGGTTCACCGGAGCAACCCGGCATTCCCCGCGCAATGGTTTTAACGGTTTCCTTCGCGCTCTTCCCGGTGACCGGGCTTGTTTGCCACCGTCATTGGCGGATCACTCCGCCAACTTGATGCCAGCGTCGGGGCATCAGAACCACACGACTTCACCGTCCGCATCAGCAGATTTCGTCAAGCATGCTTTAGCGTCCACCGCATCCCGTGCCCAACGTCCGTGACGATCGCGAAACGCCCCTCTCGTGTGGGACGGGATGGCCGGGTTTATAGAAGTGATTTGGGTATAGCCAGAACG
>Ga0209474_10002606_pt1 | contig 16408 bp, 17 predicted proteins | sample GraSoiAngelo_145_FD_185902 | JGI IMG/M metagenome (GOLD analysis project Ga0209474, IMG submission 185902) | Grasslands soil microbial communities from the Angelo Coastal Reserve, California, USA - 14_1009_05_20cm (SPAdes) (version 2) | ecosystem: Environmental > Terrestrial > Soil > Grasslands...
CGACCGCAGCCCGTGTCGAGACGTCGATCCGGGTCCCCTTTTGGGCCTGCGTCGTCGCGCCTGACGCGGAGACGAGCGCGACCGCAGCCACGATTGCCCCACACAGGCTCAGTATCCCTTTGAAATGCACGAGCTCTCCTCTCCCAAGGCGGCGCCACACCGGTGCCGCTGACCCGTGGTCGAGCTTAAGACATCGTGGCAAGAATTTCTAGAGGGCCGCCGCCTCGCCTCAATTCCGTCGGTGCCAGGTCGGGGCGAGGGTCCAGGCGTCGAGCCGATCCACTGCACGCTCGAGCTGCGTGGAATCGACCGCGAAGGGCTCCGCGTAGGGAACCTGCTCGACCGCCGCCGCAGGCGCGCGGCTGTCGCACGCGTCGAGGACGTAGCGGATCGGCAGGCTGTGCGCGACCAGCAGGATCGTCGCCTCCGGCCGCTCGAGCACCGTCTGAAACGCCTCGACATAGCGGCGGACCGTTTCCAAGCGGCTCTCGCCGCCGCCTGGCGCCTCAGCGGACGGTCCGTGCGCGCGGGCCCAGGCGCGGTACTCGCGCAGCGGGCCGCCCTCGAACTGGCCGAAGCGGATGTCGTTCAGGCCGGGGAGGACGATGCGAGGAACGTCGCGGCCGGCCAGGGCGAGGTCGGCAGTCTCCTGCGTCCGCTCGAACTCGCTCGTCACGCAGAGGTCGAGCTCGGTGTCCGCGAGTAAGTCGCCGAGGCGCCGCGCCTGCTCGCGTCCTTCCGCCGTCAGAGGAACGGCGGTGCGAGGGTCCCCGTTCGTCAAGCCCCGCGTCGAGGACTCGCTCTCGGCATGGCGTGTGAGGAAGACCTGCTCCATAGCGCAACAATTGTTGCCGGGAACCCCCGAAAGGGGGATGGCAAGGTGTTGACTCGACTCCGAAGATGACAACTACAGACAACGCGGGGTCACTCCGATGTCTCGCCGCAGGGTCTCGGAAACTGCTCGCCGCAAGACCACCGCGTACTTAGCCGAACGGCCTCCGCAAGGAGGCCGTTCTCGTTTTCGGGCTACGCTACGAGCCGCCGCGGGCGTAGCTCAATGGTAGAGCCCTAGCCTTCCAAGCTAGTTATGCGGGTTCGATCCCCGCCGCCCGCTCTGGCGGTTCGCCGAGAACGTCCGGCGCGCCCGCGATGCTCCCCGCATGATCCCGGAGCGCCTCGTTCGCTTCCGGCTGCACACGATCCTGGCCCTGCTGGCGACGATCATCGCGGTCGCGATCACCCTCGAGGTGATCTGGATCGCGCGCCACGTCCTGACCTGGGTCCTGATCTCGGCCTTCCTCGCCCTGGCGCTCAACCCGCTCGTCGAGTGGCTGCAGCGCCACGGCATCCGCAGCCGCGGCTGGGCGGCGGCGACTGCCTACCTGCTGACGCTCGCGTTCTTCGTCGCGATCGGCTTCACGTTCGTTCCGACCCTCATCCACCAGAGCGACGACTTCGTCCACAAGCTGCCGAGCTACGTCCACGACATCACGCACGGCCGCGGACGTCTCGGCTTCCTGGAGACGAAGTACCACCTGCAGGAGCGCGTCCAGCACGCCGTGAAGACGGGCGGCGCCAAGAAGGCTCTCGGGCTCTCCGGCGCAGCCTTCTCGGTGGCCAAAGGGGTCATCTCGATCGTCGTGGCGGCGATCACGATCGGCTTCATGACCTACTTCATGATCATCGAGGGGCCGGCCTGGGTCGACCGTTTCTACTCCCTGCTACCCGAGCGCTCCCAGCCGCGCTGGCGGAAGGTAGGCCATGACATCTACCGCACCGTTGGCGGCTACGTGACCGGGAACCTCCTGATCAGCCTGATCGCCGGGGGGCTGACGACCCTTGTTCTCTTGCTCATGGGCGTGCCCTACGCCGTTGCGCTCGGCCTGATCGTCGCGATCCTCGACCTGATCCCGCTTGTCGGCGCGACCATCGCCGCGATTCTGATCGGGCTCGTCGCCTTCATCCACTCGATCCCGGCCGGGATCGTGGTCGTGACCTTCTTCATCCTCTACCAGCAGTTCGAGAACCACGTTCTCCAGCCGGTGATCTACGGGCGCACTGTGGAGCTCTCACCGCTTGCGGTCCTGATCTCGATCCTGATCGGCGCCGAGCTCGCCGGGATCCTCGGCGCACTCGCCGCGATCCCGGTGGCCGGCTCGATCCAGGTGCTGCTGGTGGACTGGCGCGCCCACCGCGCCGAGCACGCTCCCGTGCCGCTTTAGCCGCAAATCCTCCTTTTGGCCGATGCAGGGCTAAAGGCGTTCGGCCGATGGCGGTCTCATGGCCGCCAAGAAGCTTGTCGTGCCAATCGCGCTTGTCCTGGCGCTGGTCCTACCGGCGTCCGGGTCGGCGCGCCGTGCCGGGTCGGTCAGCACGGCCGCCTCGCTCCAGTCGGCGCTGGTCGAAAAGGTCAACGCGCTCCGCGCCGCCCACGGGCTCACGACGCTGCGCGTGGTCGTCTCGCTGCGCTCGGCGGCGACGTTCCACTCGACCGAGATGGCGAAGGCCGGCTACTTCAGCCACAGCTCGGCCAACGGCACCTCGTTCGCGAAGCGGGTCGCGGGCTACTACACGCCGAGCGGCTACCGCAGCTGGGCGGTGGGCGAGAACCTCGTCTGGGGCGCGCCCGACCTCGGCGCTGCGCAGGCACTGAGGCTATGGCTGAACAGCGCGCCGCACCGCCAGAACCTGCTCGACCCGCGCTGGCGCGACCTCGGACTCTCGGCAGTCCATTCGACGAGCGCGCGCGGCGTCTACGGCAACTCGCCCGCCACGATCGTCACCGCAGACTTCGGCGCCCGCTCGAAGTAGCCCGCAGACCAGGGCGCTACCCTTGGCGTGCGCGCCTGTAGCTCAGGGGATAGAGCGACGGCCTTCTAAGCCGTTGGTCGGAGGTTCGAATCCTCCCAGGCGCATGAGGGTTCGAATCAGCGAGAGGGGGAACTCCCCTCGGCGATGGGAATCGTCATCAGCCTGATCCTGATCGCCTTCGGGGCGATCCTCACCTGGGCGGTGAACTCGAACGGCGGTAGCGTCGACCCGCAAGTGGTCGGCGTGATCCTGATGGTCATTGGGCTCGTCGTCTTCATGATCTCGCTCGTCCTCTGGCGCACCTGGTGGGGCGCCGGCTTCTGGGGCGCCATGTATGACGACGGCGCGGCCCCGGCCGTTCGCCGCCGCGTCTACTGGCCGGCCACCCGGCGCCGTCGCACGACGTACGTCGAGGACGACGGTCCGCCTCCGCCCGGGTACTAGCGAATCGAACTCAAAGGAGGGGTCCGTGGCCGAGAAACTTCAGGGCAAGCGCATCGCATTCCTCGCGACCGACATGGTCGAGCAGGTCGAGCTGACCGAGCCGTGGCAGGCGGTCAAGAACGAGGGGGCCGAGCCGGAGCTCGTCTCGCTCGAGGAGGGGCAGATCCAGGGCTTCAGCCACTACGACAAGGCCGACAGCTTCAAGGTCGACCGGACCGTCGAGGAGGCGCGGGCCGACGACTACGACGGCCTGGTGATCCCCGGCGGCGTCGGCAATCCCGACACGATGCGGATGGACGAGAATGCGGTCGACTTCGTGCGCCAGTTCTTCGAACAGGGCAAGCCGGTCGGCGTCATCTGCCACGGCCCGTGGATGCTCGTCGAGGCGGGCGTCGTCCGCGGCCGCAGGGTCACCTCCTGGCCGAGCCTCCGCACCGACATCAGGAACGCGGGCGGCAACTGGGTCGACGAGGAGGTTGTCGTGGACAGCGGGCTCGTCACCAGCCGCAAGCCGGCCGACCTCCCGGCGTTCAACAAGAAGATCGTCGAGGAGTTCGCCGAAGGGCGGCACGAACAGCAGGCGCAGAAGGCACGCGACGCCGTCCACGCGGACGCCACACCGAGCTAACCAGTCGCCGCCGCGCCCGGCATTGACGGGCGCGGCCGGGACCGCCTAGCCGCTAAGAGCGCGAGCCGGCAAAGCCGGCTCGCTTGCCGAGCGAGCGGAAAGCAAAGCGGGCGAAGCGGGAAGAGTGGCCCCGGGAGGAATCGAACCTCCGCACGCGGATTCGAAGTCCGCCGCTCTATCCACTGAGCTACGGGGCCTAGCGATCCAGTTTGCCACGGCAGGCGAGCTATCCTGTCTACGCTCGCGGTGGCGGTAGCTCAGTTGGTAGAGCCCCGGGTTGTGGTCCCGGTGGTCGGGGGTTCGAGTCCCCTCCGCCACCCCTCGGCTTTCAGGGGTGTTTACGCAGCGGTTCGGTCCGCGGGGAGGTACCTGCGGATGAGGGCGTGCACGAGCTGCTGCTGCGCGTGGACGAGCTCGACGCGGTTCGCCTCGAGCTGCTCGCGCGGGGCTCCGACGGCGCGCAAAGTCTGGCGCTCGAAGACGAGCCCGCGGATCTCCTCGCTGAGGGACTCGACGGTCGGAAGCTGGACTACGGTTGCGTTCATGTCCACGGGTGAGACTGACCCTTGCGGGATTAGTTAGCCGTCGCCGAATTCCTCTTACACTTTGGTTACGCGGGCGTGGCGGAACTGGCATACGCGACGGGTTTAGGTCCCGTTGGGGCTAACGCTCCTTGGAGGTTCGAGTCCTCTCGCCCGCACTCCCGTCGAAAGTCCGGCCGCTCCGCGGCCATGACGACTTTCGACGGATCGCCTACTCCATGACTCGTCCGTGAGCCGCAGCCGCGCATGTCGGCTGCGGCGGCAACTGTTGCGAGCCCACTACCGGGGTCTGACCCCGGACACGGCCGGAACGGAGAGGTGATACTGCCGCCGTGTTGGCACACTGGGATGAGGTCGAGGCCGTTCGGCGCGACAAGGGGCCGATGGGCGCGACCTGGCAGCGCCTCGGCGACGCGGCCGGTGCGAAGGGGATCGGGGTGAACCGCGTGCGGGTCGAGCCGGGCCGGCTCTCGACTCCGCCGCACTCACATGGGCTCTCGGAGGAGATCACCTTCGTCCTCGGCGGGTCGGGCCTTCTCTGGCAGGACGAGCAGGTCTGCGAGGTGCGGACGGGCGACACGATCGTCCAGGTCGCCGACCACTTCGAGCACAGCTTCAAGGGCGGGCCCGACGGGCTCGACTACCTGGTCTTCGGCACGAGGCATCCGGTCGAGCTCGGCTGGCTGCCGAGGTCGCGGGCGCTCCGGCTCGGCTATCCGTGGGTCGAGGGGCGCGACGACGACCCGTGGGACGTCGAGGCCGAGATCGGCGAGCTCGAGTTCGCGGAGCCCGGCGAGCGGCCGGACAACGTGGTTGCCTTCGACGATGTGCCTTTCGACGAGGACGGCGACAAGGTGCTCGCCGCGGCCGCGGGCTCCGAACGCTCGGGCTTGAACTGGATCCGCCGCGAGCAGGGCAAGCGCGGCTGCCCGCCCCATTGCCACTCGGAGGAGTCGGAGGCGTTCCTCGTGCTCGACGGCTCCGGAACGCTCGAGCTCTGGCCGGCACCGGCCAACGCGGGGACGGAGCTCGAGACGCACGACCTGCGTCCCGGGCACGTCGTCGGTCGGCCGGCGGGCACGCGGATCTCCCACTCGATCGTCGCCGGCCAGGACGGAATCACATACCTCGCGTACGGCACCCGCGAGCCGAACGACATCGTCTGGTATCCGCGCTCGAACAAGGTCTACTTCCGCGGCGTCGGGCTGATGACGCGGCTCGAGCACCTCGACTACGAGGACGGCGAGCCCGCCGACTGGTAGTGCCCCTCGCCGGCAGGCCCCTCACCGGCAGGCACAGTCACTTTGCTTGAATGGTCAAGGCGATGGGGACGCAGGTAGAGGAGCTGCCGGACAACAAGGTGAGGCTGACGGTCGAGGTGCCGCAGGCCGACCTTCAGCACGCCGTCGAGCACGCGACCTCCGACCTGGCGAGCTCGGTCAAGATTCCCGGCTTCCGCAAGGGCAAGGTTCCCACCGCCGTGCTCGAGGCCCGCATCGGCCGCGAGCGGATCTTCAACGAGGCGGTCGAGTCTCACATCAGCGGCTGGTTCCTGAACGCCGCGGCCAGCAACCGCGTCCGGCCGATCGCCCAGCCGGAGTACGACTACGCCGTCCCGGAGTCCGAGGACGATGCGTTCAGCTTCACAGCGACCGTCTCGGTGCAGCCGAAGCCCGAGCCGGCCGACTGGACGCAGCTCGACGTGCCGTACGTCGAGCCGGAGATTCCGCAGGAAGTGGTCGATCAAGAGCTCGAGGAGCTGCGCTCGTCGGTCGCGGAGCTGACCCCTGTCGAGGATCGGCCCGCACGCACCGGCGACGTCGCGGTGATCGACGCGTTCGACGAGTCGGGCGACGGCCAGCGCGACCTGGTGGTGGAGCTCGGCACCGGCCGCCTGCTCGAAGAGCTCGAACGCGCGCTGATCGGCACGAGCCCCGGCGAGACGAAGGAGCTCGAGCTCGAGCAGCCCGACGGCTCGAACGCCAAGGCCACGGTGACGCTCAAGGAATTGAAGGAGAAGGTGCTGCCGCCGCTCGACGACGAGCTGGCCCGCGCCGCGAGCGAGTTCGACACGCTTGACGAGCTGCGAGCCGACATCGAGCGGCGCATCCGCGAGGTGCTCGAGGAAGAGGCCGAGACGGCGTATCGCGCCGCCGCGGTCGACTTGCTCGTCGAGGCCTCCGGCGTCCAGGCCGCGGGCCCGCTCGTCGAGTCGCGCACGCGCGAGCTGCTCAACACGTTCGTCCGCTCGCTCGAGCGGCGCGGGATCAGCCCCGACGCCTACCTGCAGCTCTCCGGCCAGACCGGCGACCAGCTCGTCGAGCGGCTCCGCGCCGAGGCCGAGCTCTCGGTCGCGCGCGAGCTGATCCTCGAAGCCGTCGCCGACCAGCTCTCGCTCGAGGTCTCCGACGAGGAGATCGAGGAGCTGATCCGCGACCAGGCGGAGGCGCACGGCGACGATGCCGACGAGGCGATCAAGCAGGTCTTCGAGGGCGGCGCACACGAGACGCTGCGCGCCGACCTGCGCCTGCGCAAGGCGCTCGACCGCGTCGCCGGCGATGCGAAGCGCGTCCCGGCCGAGGTCGCGCGCGCCCGCGAGAGCATCTGGACCCCTGACAAGGAATCTCCCCCGACCGACACGAAACTGTGGACCCCCGGCAGCAAGGAGCCAGCATGAGCCCGTTGATCCCGATGGTGATCGAGCAGACCTCGCGAGGCGAGCGCGCGTTCGACATCTACTCGCGCTTGCTGAACGAGCGCATCATCTTTCTCGGAACACCCGTCGACGACCAGATCGCCAACCTGATCATCGCGCAGCTCCTGCACCTGGAGTCCGAGGATCCCGACAAGGACGTCTCGATCTATGTCAACTCGCCGGGTGGCTCCGTCTACCACGGGCTCGCCATCTACGACACGATGCAGTTCATCAAGCCCGACGTGCAGACGATTTGCGTTGGCACGGCGATGTCGATGGGCGCGCTCCTTCTTGCCGGCGGAGCGAAAGGAAAGCGGATGGCGTTGCCGAACGCCAAGATCCTCATCCACCAGGTCTGGGGCGGCTTCCAGGGGCAGGCGACCGATATCGAGATCCATGCCCGGGAGACGATCGCCCTCAAACGCAGACTCGAGGAGATCATGTCGGAGCACACGGGACAACCGATGGAGAAAGTCTCGAAGGACATGGAGCGCGATTACTTCATGACGCCGCAAGAAGCGCAGGACTACGGCATCATCGACAGCGTGATCATCCATCGCGATGCGGCCAAGGATGGGGCAAAGGCCTAGCTTCTAGGCCGATTCCGAGGTAAAAGGAGAGACGTGGCGCGCGCATCCGAAGGCAACGAGCAGCTCCTCTGCAGTTTCTGCGGGAAGAGCCAGCGGCAGGTGAAGAAACTGATCGCCGGCCCCGGCGTCTACATCTGCGACGAGTGCATCGATCTCTGCAACGAGATCATCGATGAGGAGCTCACCGCTCCGGCGCAGCTCGACCTCGACAACCTGCCGCGCCCGCGCGACATCTACTCCGTCCTCAACGACTACGTCGTCTCGCAGGAAGAGGCCAAGCGGACGCTCGCGGTCGCCGTCTACAACCACTACAAGCGCGTGCAGATGGCGGTCGAGGAGGACGACGTCGAGCTGCAGAAGTCGAACATCCTCCTGCTCGGCCCGACCGGCTGCGGCAAGACGCTGCTGGCGCAGACGCTGGCTCGGATCCTGAACGTGCCATTCGCGATCGCCGACGCGACCGCGCTGACCGAGGCCGGCTACGTCGGCGAGGACGTCGAGAACATCCTCCTGAAGCTGATCCAGGCCGCGGACTTCGACATCAAGAAGGCCGAGACCGGGATCATCTACATCGACGAGGTCGACAAGATCGCGCGGAAGGCCGACAACCCGTCGATCACGCGCGACGTCTCGGGCGAGGGCGTGCAGCAGGCACTGCTGAAGATCCTCGAGGGCACGGTCGCCTCGGTGCCGCCGCAGGGCGGGCGCAAGCATCCGCACCAGGAGTTCCTCTCGATCGACACGACGAACATCCTCTTCATCTGCGGCGGGGCGTTCGCCGACCTGGAGAAGATCATCAGCAAGCGGATCGGCAAGCATGCGATGGGCTTCGGCGCCGATATCCGCTCGAAGAACTCGTACGAGGCCTCCGAGATGCTCTCGAAGGTAATGCCGGAGGATCTGCTCTCGTACGGCCTGATCCCGGAGTTCATCGGTCGGCTGCCCGTCATCTCTGCCGTGCACCAGCTGCAGCGGGAGGATCTCGTCCAGATCCTGACCGAGCCGAAGAACGCTTTGGTGCGCCAGTACCAGCGCTTCTTCGCCTACGACTCGATCGAGCTCGTGTTCACCGAGGAGGCGCTCTGGGAGATCGCCGAGAAGGCGTTGGAGCGCGAGACGGGCGCCCGCGGCTTGCGGTCGATCATCGAGGCGGCGCTTCTCGACGTCATGTTCGAGCTTCCCTCGCGCAAGGACGTCGTCAAGTGCGCGATCACCAAGGAGACGATCGAGCGCGGGATCAAGCCGACGCTGGTCACCGCCGCCGGCGCCGACGACGACGAGCAGCAGGACGAGCTCGCCGAAGAATCCGCCTAGTAACGCGGGAAACCCCTGGTTTGACCACGGGGAGCCCCTGGTTCTCCGTGCGCCCTCTCCTTGCGGGCGGAGGCTCGGTTGGCGCTTTGGTCGATTTGCTCATGGGCCCCGGATCAATGAGAATGTCCGCAAGCGCAGCGCAGGGTCGCCGGCCAACAGGTGATCTGCTTATTGACCATCGCCGCCAGAGGGGAGAAGGAATATGCGACGAGGTTTGATAGCGCTCCTGGCCACCGGTGTAGTGCTGGTTGGCAGCGTTGCAGCGGCAGCGGCGGCGAGTGGGGATAACCCGATTGATCTCCTTCGCGCCAAGCCGGCCAAGAACGCGGTCCAGCGACCGCGGGCAAATTCATCGGTTTCGAGTGGGCATGCCACGTCGACAGCGCCACGGCGCAATAAGGCTGCGGCCAAGAAGGACGAAGACCAAGCCGACGATGAGGACCGGGACTCGAAGACCGGCACGACGTCTCAGAAACCAGCGGCCCACAGGGTGATGCTTTGTCATCACACCGGCTCCTGGAAGCACCCGTTCCACGCAATCAGCGTCGATGAGCATGCCGTGACCGCCCACACCGCTCGTGGAGACACCCTCGGCGAATGCCCTGCAACGCCCGCCGAGCCGACATCTCCTACCAAGCACGCAAAGATCTCCCCGACGCGCCCCCATCCGGGAAACCGCGGCCGAGCAAGCGAGCACCACGGGCGCGGGCACGACAAGTAAGCGTCGTTCCGTCGAACTCCGCGGGCCGAACTCTTACCGATGACTAACGGCTCGAACGCTCTAGGAGCCCTTGGACTCCGCGGCCTTCGCGCGGCTCAGCACTTCGCCTAGCCGAAGCGTCCGCAGCATCGCGAACAGCGCGATCGCACCGATTACGACGTTGAACAACGTCACCGCGACGTACATGCCGATGCTGAACGCGAGCAGGCGGGCGCTCGAGGCCTGGCCGTGCAGGATCACGACCAGGAAACCCTGCTTCGTACCGGCCCCGCCGGGCGAGATCGGGAGGAGCGTCGAGAGGCTGTCCACGACCTGGGCGAGCAGCGCGTTATGGACCGTGGCGTGGATGTGGAACGCCTTCAGGAACCAGTACAGCGAGGCGATTCGGGACACCCAGCTCGCGAGCTGCCAGCTCACGACCTCGCGGGCGTAGCGTCGCCGGTCGCGCAGGATCGCGAAGCCGCGGCCGAACCGCTTCTTCAGGCCTTCATCGCGCGAGGTGCGCCACCAGATCCAGATCACGAGCACCGTCAGCAGCGCGACGATGATCGCGGTCGCCTTGCCGTGCGTGAACAGCCAGCCCCAGTCGAACGCCGGCGCGTGGATGCTCGGTACGACCCCGATCACAAGGGCCCAGAGGAAGAAGGCAGTCGCGATTACGAGGTCGAGCAACGTCTCCGCGACGAGGGTGGACGCGAGGGTCGAGTACGCCGCGCTCGGCACCCGGTGCTTGAGCAGGTAGAGCTTGACGAGGTCGCCCGCGCGACCGGGCACGATCGAGTTCACGCCGACGCCGACGATGTAGGCCCCCGCGACCGGCGCCCAGCGGACGTTTTCCTCGGGATAGGCGGCCCGGACGATGTTCCGGTAGGCGACGGTGCGCAGCAGGATCTTCACCAGATGCAACCCGAGCGCGACCGCGAGCGCCGTCCAGCTGACCGAGGCCAGCTCGTTCGAAAAGACGGATACGGCGTGAAAGAACTCGTGCACGTCTCCGTAAACTTGCCTCATGGAGCCGCTGTACGAGCCGAAGGGCGTCGAAGAGCGCTGGCAACGCACCTGGGAGGACGAGGGCCTCTACAACGCCGAGCCAGGCTCGGGCCGCCCGACCTTCGTCGTCGCGCACCCTCCGCCGAACGTCACCGGCGCGCTGCACACCGGCCACGCGCTGCAGATCTCGCTCGCCGACCTGCTCGTCCGCTGGCACCGGATGCGCGGTTTCGAGACGGCGTTCCTGACCGGCTACGACCACGCCGGCATCTCGACCCAGAACGCGGTCGAGAAGCATCTCGTCACACAGGGCACGTCGCGCGAAGAGGTCGGCCGGGAGCGCTTCGTCGAGATCGTCTGGGAGTGGCTGCGCGAGTACGGCGGCACGATCATGGGCCAGTTCCGTCGCATGGGCGCGTCGATGGATTACCGCCGCGAGCGGTTCACGATGGACGACGCCTACGTGAGCGCCGTCATGCGCTTCTTCGTCCACCTGTACGGCAAGGGCTGGATCTACCGCGCTAACCGGATCATCAACTGGTGCCCGCACCACGAGACGGCGCTCTCCGATCTGGAGCTCGTCCATGAGGAGGTCGACGACGCGCTCACCTACGTGCGCTACCCGTTCGCCGACGACGCTGAGAACGGAGTGACGATCGCCACCGCGCGGCCGGCGACGATCCTGGCCGACGTCGCGGTTGCGGTGGGCCCCGGCGACGAGCGCTGGGCCGGCGCGGTCGGCCGCGAGGTCGTCGTGCCCTTCGTCGAGCGCGCCGTGCCGGTGATCGCCGACGAGCGGGTCGACCCGGAGTTCGGCACCGGCGCGCTCAAGGTCACGCCTGGGCACGATCCGCTCGACTTCGAGATCGGCCGCGACCACGAGCTGCCTGAGCTGACAGTGATCGGCCCGGACGGCCGCATGAACGAGGCCGCGGGAGAGTTCGTTGGGCTCGGCCAGGACGAGGCGGGGGAGCGGATCCTCGACTGGATCAAGGAGCGGGGCCTGCTGGACAAGCGCGAGGGCTACCGGCACACGGTCGCCCTCTGCGAGCGCTGCAAGTCGAGGATCGAGCCGCTGATCTCACTGCAATGGTGGTGCCGCATGGACGAGCTGAAGCAGCCGGCACTCGCCGCGCTGCGCGAAGGGCGCGTCCGCTACCACCCCGACTCCCAGCACCGCTACGCGGTCGAGTCGCTCGAGACCGCGCCAGACTGGAACATCTCGCGCCAGATCTGGTGGGGTCACCAACTGCCGGTCTGGGAGTGCCCCGACGGCCACCTGACCGTCCAGGAGACCGAGCCGAGAGCCTGCGCCGAGTGCGGCTCGACGGAGCTGACCCGCAGCGATGACGTGCTCGACACCTGGTTCTCGTCCGCGCTCTGGCCGTTCGCGATCCTCGGCTGGCCCGACGAGACGCCGGAGCTCGACGCCTGGTACCCCGGCACGCTGAACACGACCGCGCGCGAGATCATCCGCCTTTGGGAGAACCGGATGATCTTCTCCGGCCTGGAGCTGATGAGCGAAATCCCCTTCGAGGCGGTCATCATCCATACGACGGTGCTGGCCGAGGACGGGCGGCGGATGTCGAAGAGCCTCGGCACTGGGATCGACCCGCTCGAGCTGATCGATAAGCACGGAGCCGATGCGACCCGCTACGGCCTGCTGAAGCTGACTTCGTCCCAGGACGTGCGTTTCTCGGCGGGTGTGCTCGAGGAGGGTCGAAAGCTCGCGAACAAGCTCTGGAACGTCTCGCGGCTGATCCTCACGAATGCCGGCGAGGCGCGGGCCGAGCTGCGGCCGCAGGAGAGCGCCGAGCGCTGGATGATCGCGCGCCTCGCCTCGGAGCAGTCGGCGATCGACGCGAGCCTGGAGGGGTTCGACTTCGCGCCCACAGTCGACGCGCTCTACCACCTGACGTTCGACGACTTCTGCGACTGGTACGCGGAGGCGATCAAGCCGCGTCTCTACGACGGAGACGCCGACGCGCAGGCCACGGCGCTGGCGAACCTCGAGCACCTGCTGAAGCTGCTCCATCCGGTGATGCCGCACGTCACCGAGGAGATCTGGTCGCAGTTCCACGACGACCGGCTGATCGTCGCGCCCTGGCCCGAAAGCTGCGCAGCGGACGAGGATGACCTGCGAGCGCTCGACGGCGTCCAGGACGCCGCGCGGATCTTCCGCCGCAGCGGCACGCTCGTCGACCTCGGCGAGGAGGAGCGGAGAATCTTCGAAGCGGTCGTCAAGCCCGAGCGCGCGAAGGCCGACGGCGGCAACCTCGAGGCCGAGCTCGAGCGGCTCCGCGGCGAGATCGCCAGGGCCGAGGGCATGCTGGCCAACGAGCGCTTCGTCCAGGGCGCGCCGGAGAGTGTCGTCGAGGCCGAGCGCGAGAAGCTGGAGCAATACCGCCGCGAGCTCGATGCCCTCTCACGTTGACTGGTTGGAATCGCTCTCGCCCTGGCCGGAGGAATTCGGCCTGGGACGGATGTACGCGCTTCTTGCCGAGCTCGGCGAGCCGCAGCGCGCCTATCCGGCGATCCACGTCGTCGGCACGAACGGCAAGTCGACCGCGACGCGGCGGGCGGCCGCGTTTCTCGCGCGCGAGGGCCTGAGCGTGGGCGCTTACACCTCGCCGCACGTCTCCGGTTGGGCCGAGCGGATCCAGGTGGACGGCGAGGACGCCGATCTCGAGGCAGCCCTCTCACGCGTGCGTGGGCCGGCGGAGCGGTTGGCGGCGACGCAGTTCGAGGTGCTGACCGCGGCCGCGTTCGCCGAGTTCGCCGCGAACGGGGTCGACGTCGCCGTCGTCGAGGCGGGCCTCGGCGGGCGGCATGACGCGACCAACGTCCTCGGCGCCTGTGTCGTCGTGCTGACGAACGTCGCGCTCGATCACACCGATGTGCTCGGCGACACGCGGGAGGCGATCGCCGCGGAGAAGCTCGCGGTCGTCTCGCCCGGAGCCACAGTCGTCCTCGGCGAGCCGGAGTGGGAGTCGCGGGCTCGCGCGCGCGAAGCGGGCCAGGTCGTCGTCGCCGACGACGCGGGCCGGGCCGCCGCGAAAGCGTTCCTGGGCCGGCCGCTCGAGGGCGACGTCGAGATCGCGCTCCCCGGTCGCTTCGACGTGATCGGCGAAGACGTCTACGCCGGCGCCCACAACCCGGCAGGCGTCGCCTGGCTCCTCGAGCGCCTGCCGCGCCGCGACTACGTCGTGCTCGCCTCGATCCTCACCGACAAGGATGCCGAGGCGATGCTGCGCCTGCTCGCGCAGGCCGGAACAGCCCTCGTCGCGACCTCCTCCGGCAACGCCCGCGCGCTGGCACCGGCCGAGCTCGCGCGCCTCGGCGAGTCGCTCTTCGCCCGCGTCGAGGCCGTCGCCGACCCCGAGCAGGCCCTCGCCCGCGCGCGCGAGCTGGCGGGCGACGATGGCGCCGTGCTCGTCACCGGCTCCCTCTATCTCCTCGCCGACCTCAACATCCGACTGGCGCGCGTACCATGGGAAAGCTCGGCGAGAGGCTGAGCGTCTTCGCGGTCGCCGCGATCGTCGTGCTGATGATCGTCGGCCTCGCGTTTGCCGCCGGCTTTCTAGTGGGGAGGATCCTCCTCTAGCGGAGGGTGTCGTGATCGCAGACAACGGAATCTTCAACTTCTTCAGCTCCGGCACCTGGGCGGTGATCCGGAACCTGACGTTGTTCTTCGTCGCCGTCTTCTGGCTGGCGACGGCGTTCTGGGTCTTCAAGGACGCGCGGCGGCGGATCGAGGACCCGTGGCTCGTGGGCATGGCGACCGTGCTCGGTCTCGTCCCGCCGTTCATCGGGCCGCTGATCTACATGCTCTTCCGCCCCCCGGAGTACCTCGAGGACGTGCGCGAGCGCGAGCTCGAGATCAAGGCGATGGAGGAGCGGCTCTCGCGGCGGGACATGCACTGCCCGGTCTGCCGCGCGGAGGTCGACCCGGCGTTCCTGATCTGCCCGGTCTGCACGACGCGGCTGCGGCAGTCCTGCACGAACTGCAAGGCGCCGCTCGAGGCGCTCTGGCAGGTGTGCCCGTACTGCGAGACGCCGGTCGCGCCGTCTGCGGTCGACCTGGGGCAGACGCAGGCCCTCGCGCCGCCCCGCCGCGAACGCTCGTAGACTGCGCCGCGATTTGGCCGTCGAGAGGACGCTGATCCTGATCAAGCCCGACGCGATGGCGCGCGGGCTCGCCGGCGAGATCCTTCGGCGCTTCGAAGGTCGGGGGCTGGTGATCCAGGACGCGAGGCTGGTGCGCGTCGACCGCGCGCTGGCCGAGGAGCATTACGCCGAGCACGCCGAGAAGCCGTTCTTCGGCGAGCTGGTCTCGTTCATCACCTCGGGGCCGACTCTGGCGCTTGCGCTCGAGGGCGAAGGCGCGATCGCGATCGCCCGCGCGACCATCGGCGCGACCGATCCGGCCGATGCGGCGCCCGGCTCGATCCGCGGCGACCTGGCGCTGGCGATGCCGGACAACCTCGTCCACGGCTCGGACTCGCCCGAGTCCGCCGAGCGCGAGCTGACTCTCTGGTTCGGTGGCTAAACCGGACTACGTAGCGATCAACCGCGAGGGCTGGACGCGGGCCAACGCGGAATACACCGACCGGCAGGCGCGCGGCGCCTGGGCGCAAGAGGAGATCACCTACGGGAAATGGCAGCTCCGCGAGAGCGATCTCCGCGTCCTGCCCGAGATCGAGGGCAAGGATGTGATCGAGCTCGGCTGCGGCACGGCCTACTTCGGAGCTTGGCTCAAGCGCGCGGGCGCGCGCCGCGTCGTGGGCGTCGACGTGACGCCTGCGCAGCTCGAGACCGCGCGCCGGATGGACGAAGAGTTCGGCCTCGGCCTGGAGCTCATCGAGGCGAATGCGGAGGACGTTCCTCTCCCGGACCAGTCGTTCGACCTGGTCTTCTCCGAGTACGGCGCCTCGATCTGGTGCGACCCGAGGCTCTGGATCGCCGAGGCGGCGCGGCTGCTGCGGCCCGGCGGTGAGCTCTTCTTCCTGCGCGGCTCGACGTTGTCGCTGCTCTGCATGCCGGACACCGGGCAGATAGGCGAGCGCCTCGTCAGGCCGCAGAAGAGCCTCTACAAGCTCGAGTGGTACGACGACGACCCCGGTGTCGAGTTCCACCCCGGCATGAGCGAAATGCTCCGAGTCCTGCGGGAGAACGGGTTCGAGCTGCTCGACTTCCGCGAGCTCTTCGCGCCCGAGGACGCAGTGGATCACGAGTACTACGACACGGTTCCCGCCGAGTGGGCCAAGCGCTGGCCCGACGAGGAGATTTGGCGGCTCCGCCTGCGCCCCCGCTGATCCTCGCGTCGACGTCGCCGCGGCGGCGGGAGATCCTGGAACAGCTCGGCATTCCCTTCGACGTGGTACCGCCCTCGTACGAGGAGGAGAGCGGCGACCCGGTCGAGCACGCCGTCGGGAAGGCGCGGTCGGTCGGCTCGTTCGAAGGGCGGCCGGTGCTCGGCTGCGACACCGAGGTGATCTGCGAGGGGCGCGTCTACGGGAAGCCGCGGAACGAGGCAGACGCCGAGGAGATGCTCGACTCGCTCGCCGGCAAGACGCACGAGGTCGTGTCCGGGCTTGCGCTGCTCACGCCGGCGTGGGAGGAGGTGCACCGCGACGTGACGCGCGTCACCTTCCGGCGGCTGGACGCACGGGA
>Ga0209474_10002607_pt1 | contig 16408 bp, 12 predicted proteins | sample GraSoiAngelo_145_FD_185902 | JGI IMG/M metagenome (GOLD analysis project Ga0209474, IMG submission 185902) | Grasslands soil microbial communities from the Angelo Coastal Reserve, California, USA - 14_1009_05_20cm (SPAdes) (version 2) | ecosystem: Environmental > Terrestrial > Soil > Grasslands...
TGCTCCGTTACCTGGCCGAAGTGATCGTCAACGGCCATCCGACCATCAGGAAGGACCAGCGGCTGAAGCCGTCGGGCCTGCGCGCGCCCCGCGTGCCCGCGCCCTCGCCGACGCCGCCGCCACCGGGCACCGTCCAGATTCTTCAACAAAGGGGTCCCGAAGGCCTGGCCCGATGGGTCCTGCAACAGGGGCGCCCGCTGCTCACCGATACCACCTGGCGCGATGCGCACCAGAGCCTGCTGGCGACGCGCATGCGAACACACGACATCCTGGCGGTGGCGCCGGCCACGGCGCGGCTCGCGCCCGAGCTGTTCTCGCTGGAGTCGTGGGGCGGGGCCACCTTCGATACCGCGTACCGCTTCTTGAACGAGGATCCGTGGCAGCGCTTGCGCCAGGTCAAGCAGGCCGTACCGAACATCTTGCAGCAGATGTTGCTCAGGGGAGCGAACGCGGTCGGATATACGAGCTATCCCGACAACGTCGTCGAAGCGTTCATCGACGAGGCCGCGGAAGCCGGCGTCGACGTTTTCCGCATCTTCGATTCATTGAACGATCTCGATTCGATGAAGGTCTCGATCGATCGCGTGCGCAAGACGGGCAAGGTGGCCGAGCTCGCCATCTGCTACACCGGGGACGTCGCCAATCCGAAGCGCACCAAATACAGCCTCGACTATTACGCCGATCTGGCGAAGCGAGCGGAAGACATGGGCGCCCATTTCCTCTGCATCAAAGACATGGCGGGGCTGCTGCGCCCGCGCGCTGCCTCGCTGCTCATCGATCGGCTGCTCCAGACCGTTCGCCTGCCCATCCACTTGCACATGCACGACACCAGCGGCAACGGCGTCGCGGCTTTGCTCTCGGCCATCGAGTGCGGCGTTCACGTCGTCGACGTGGCCCTGGCGTCGATGTCCGGGCTCACCAGCCAGCCCTCGTGGAACTCGCTGGTGGCGGCGCTACGCGAGCACCGGCGCGACACGCGGCTGGCCAACAAGGACGTGCAACCGCTCGTCGACTACTGGGAAGACGTTCGCGAGATCTACGCACCCTTCGAGGCGGGTTTGAAGAGCTCCACGACCGAGGTCTATTTCCACGAGATCCCCGGCGGCCAATACTCGAATCTACGGCCCCAGGTCGCCGAGATGGGGCTGCTCGACCGCTGGAACGACGTGAAGACCGCGTTCGCAGCCGTCAACCAGCTCGTCGGCGACATCCCCAAGGTGACGCCGTCGAGCAAGATGGTCGGCGATTTCGCCGTGTTCCTGGTGAAGAACGGTCTTCTCGAAGTGCGCGACACGTTCGACGAGACCGTCGCCGCTACGCGCGCGAAGCTGCTGGCACAGGCGCAGTCGCTCGACTTCCCCTCGAGCGTCACCGGCTATTTCCAAGGGCAGCTCGGCCAGCCGCCCGGTGGGTTCCCCGAGGATCTTCGCGCGGCGATCCTTAAGGGCCAGCCGACCTTGACGGGCCGGCCCAGCGACGGGCTGCCGGTTGTGGATCTGGAGAAGCTGGCCTCCGATCTGTCGAAGAAGCACGGCCGCCGGATCGCGCGGCACGAGGCGATCAGCGCTGCCCTCTATCCGCGAGTGCTCGACGATTATTGGGTGCACTTGAGCCGATACGAGGACGTTTCCATCCTCGATAGCCCCACATATTTCTATGGCCTGGATCCGGGACAGGAAGTCTGGGTCGATCTCGAGCCGGGCAAGACGCTGGTCATCTCGCTCTCCGCGGTCGGCGACGCCAACGAGGACGGATGGCGGACGGTGTACTTCGAGGTCAATGGCCACGGCCGGCAGGTTACCGTGCGCGACCGGTCGCGCGCGTCCACGACGGCGGAGAGGCGCAAGGCCGACAAGGGGGACCCGAATCAGATCGGCGCCACCATGCCCGGGATGGTCATCGCGCTGCACGTGAAGGTCGGGCAAAAGGTAGAAACCGGGACGCCGGTGATGACGCTCGAGGCGATGAAGATGGAGACGGTGGTGAGGGCGGGGAAGGCAGGGACGGTGAAGGAGTTAGTCCCTGGGTTGAGGGCGACGGTGCAGACCGGCGATTTGCTGGCGGTCGTGGAATAGGTCACAGGAACTCGTCGAGCATCGACGCCACATAGGCCGCGCGACCCGTCATGGCGAGATGGTCGGTGGCGGGAAGCACTGCGAGCCGCGCGTCGGGAAGCAGGTGCTGCATCTGCACGGCATGCTCGACACGCACGATGTCGCGATCGCCCAGTATTAGAAGCGTGGGCGCCCGGATGGTCTGGAGCTGCGCCGGCGTCCAGCCCTTGAACTCGCGCATTCGCTGCACGCTCTTGGCGAAGAAGGTGGGCAGCTGCTCCGGATGCGGCGCGGTCGCGAGGTACGCCTTCCTCAGGTCGAGCGGCATCTCGTCGAGTTTCGCGTGATCGAACCCCTGCCAGAATCGCGGGTCGGTGCCATCGCGGCTGAAGAAGGCCGACTCGAGGACGAGTGAGCGAACGACCTCGGGATGCCGGAGCGCGATCTCCAGTGCGATGTGGCCGCCGTTGCTGTAGCCGAGGAAGTCGGCCTTCGCGAGGTGCAGGTGCCGGAGCAGAGCAACGGCGTCCTCGGCGGATTGCTCGAAGGAGAAAGGGCGGTCCACGTCCGCGGTGTGGCCGTGTCCCTGCTGCTCGAAGGCGATCACCTGTCGCGTCTTCGAGACGAGGGGGATCAGCTTGCCGAACGAGGTCTCGATGGTGGAGCCGCCGCCGTGGAGCAACACGAGCGGGACGCCGTCCTTAGCCGGATTGCCGTGGATCTCGTAGTAGACCTGGAGCCCGTTCACGGGCGCATAGCCGCGCGCTGCGAGGGCGAGAGTCACCGCCACGAGGGTAAGCATGCTCACGCCTCCTCGCGCGACGGCTTCCAGTACCGGTAGCCGTTGCTGCGGAACGGCACCTGGAGCTCGGCGCAGATCTCCGCCAGGACGTCAGGCGTATAGAAATAGTTCCTTACGCGCGTGAGCCGATCGCCGTCTGTCTCGACGCGGCTGATGGCGCGCACCGCCTCGCCATCGCTGTGCGCATACCAGTGGACCAGCAGCCACTCCCCGCGGTGCAGCCGCGGCTCGACGCGCGGGACCTGCGGCAGCACGTTGTGGAAGAACGCAGGGTCGAGGCCGTCGAGCCGCGCCGGATCCGCGAGCCGCCGGGCGCCGAAGAGCATGCCTTGGAAGACGCCGCGCCGCGCCGCCTCGGGCCCATATTCCGTGTGGACCCGCACGACCTCGATTTCAGTCGTGTCGAGCAGGAGCGAGGTGAGCCGATCGAGATCGCCGGCGTTGAACGCGGCGCAGAAGGCATCGAGTATTTGTGGCTTCGGCGAAGCTTCACCCGGATCCTTCGGCTCGATCAGCTTGCCCCGCCCGCGATGCAGCGCGGACTTGACGGTGCCCGGCGTCGTGGAGAGCGCCTCGGCGATCTCCTCCAGCGTGAAATTGAACGCCTCCTTGAGCACCACCGCCGCGCGCTCTTGCGGTGAGAGACGCGAGAGGAGCGTACCCGCCGCTTCACGGACCGCGCGCGGCTCGCTGCTGGATGCGCGCTCCGGATCCGGTTCGGGCTCCGGCTGGACGGTGCGGATGCGGTCGATCCACAGGTTCGAGGCGACCCGGAAGAGCCACGCGCGCGGATTCTCGGGCGGCTCATTCATGCAGCCCAGCTTCGCGAACGCACGAAAGAGGGCGTCCTGAACGAGATCGTCCGCGTCCCACGGACTGCGGGTCAGGTGCCGGCAGTAGCGATAGAGCTCGGGCCGAAGCGGCTCGTAAAGATCGAGGAACCGGTGCCACGACGTCTCCAGGTCGTGGCGAAGTCCGTCGGTCACTTTCGGATTGGGCTTCTCCATGCACGAGGGACGGACGAGAAGGGCAGAAGGATAGCAAGGCCGCCCCGCCCAGGCGCAATCCTTCGAGCGCATGGCGTGGAGGACGCCTGCGCTTGCTTGCCAGGCTGAATGAGGAATGGATCGGTGCGGATGCGTAGTATCCTTTCGCCGGCCACGCGGAGCGCCGGTGTACCTGCATCTGATCGCAGAGCTGAAGCGAAGGCGCGTCTTTCGCGCGCTGGTCGGATACGGCATCGCCGCCTTCGCGGTTCTGCAGATCGTCGAGCCCGTCATGCACGGGCTGCGCTGGCCCGAGGTGACGCTCTCCTACGTCGTGGTCGCGCTTGCGATCGGCTTTCCCATCGTGGTCAGCCTGGCCTGGATCTTCGACGTGAACGCCGGGCGCCTCGAGCGGACGCCCGCCTCCGGCCGCGAGTTCAAGGGAACGCACATCGCGCTGGTGCTCACCGCCATCGGCGTGCTGGCGGCGGCTCCCGGCATCGTCTGGTATTTCTTCTTGCGCGGCGAGAGGGTTAGCAAGGCGGAACTTGCGCGGGCCGCTTCCATCGCCGTGCTGCCCTTCGCGAACCTGAGCGGCGGACAAGAGAACGAGTACTTCTCCGACGGCGTGACCGAGGAGATCATCAACGCGCTGGCCAACGTGGAGGGCGTGCGCGTCGTGGCCCGCACCTCGGCGTTCTCCTTCAAGGGCAAGAACGTCAACGTCCGCCAGATCGGCGAGGAGCTGAACGTCGGCACCGTCCTGGAAGGGAGCGTCCGCCGCGAGGGGAATCAGCTCCGCGTCGTCGCGCAGCTGATCGGAGCGGCAGACGGCTACCATCTCTGGTCGAAGACCTACGACCGCGAGCTGAAGGGCGTCTTCTCGCTGGAGGACGAGCTGGCCCGCGCCATCGTGCAGGCGCTCAAGCCCAGGCTGGTGCCGGCTGCGGCCTTGGTGCAGCAGACGACCTCCAACGCCGAGGCGCACGACCTCTACTTGAAGGGCCGATTTTTCTGGAACCAGCGCTCCCGGGAGGGATTCGCGAAAGCGACGGCGCTGTTCGAGCAGGCGATCGCGCTCGATCCGACCTATGCACTGGCCCACTCCGGGCTGGCGGACTGCTACAGCCTTTCCGTCGACTATGCCCGGGCGCGTGCCGCGGTAGTCCTGCCGAAGGCAAAGGCTCACGCACGCAAGGCCTTGGAGCTGGACGATTCACTGGCGGAGGCCCACACCTCGCTCGGGATGGTGAGCGAGCTCGATTTCGACTGGAGCAGCGCCGAGCACGAGTACAAGCGCGCCATCGAGCTACGGCCCGGATACGCGACCGCGCACCACTGGTATTTCCTCCTCCTCGCACAAATCGGACACCTCACCGAGGCGCGGGAAGAAGCAGAGCGGGCGCGGCAGCTGGACCCGACCTCCGGGATCATCAATGCCGCTCTCGTGGGCTTGTTCCTGGACAATCGCGACTACGACGGGGCCATCGAGCAGGCGTTGAAGGGTCTCGAGCTCAATCCCAATTTCGATCTCGCACGTGTATGGCTAGCGATTTCGTATCGGCAGGCCGGCAAGTTCAGCGAGGCGCTGGCGGCGCTCGACCCGGTCAGAGCCGTTCCCATCGGTGGGCTTCGCGCACAACTGCTCGCGGATGCCGGGGATCGGGTAGCCGCGCAACAGCTCCTTGCCGAGGTCGAGAGGCGCTTCTCCACGCAACCGGTCCCTCGCGGGGGGCTGGCGCTGGCCCATCTTGCGCTCGGCGACAAAGATGGCGCTTTTCTCTGGCTGGAGAGGGGGGTGGAGGAGCGGGACCAAACGGTTGTTACTGGCCTGAAGGTTTCCCCGCAGTGGGAACCGATCCGCTCGGACCCCCGCTACCATACGCTGCTCAAACGGATGAAACTCGAGTAGCCGCTCACCCGGCCCGCGTCTCCGATGTCACCGGGCTCGTCACCTCGGTTTGCGGCGCCGGTTGTGCGAGGCGCACCACTCCGTAGGCGATGAGGAAGAGAGTCCCGAACTGCGCGGGAGTCAGGCCGAGGTATCGGGCGTCGGAGTAGGGGAGATCCGTCGCGCGCAAGAAATCGAGGAAAAAGCGCGCCGTGCCGTATCCCACCGCGAGTATGGGCAGAAGCCTCCCCTGCATCGTGCGGCGGTGCTCGAGCGCGTACAGCAAGCCGGTCAGAGCGAAAAGAACCAGGGCGTCATAGAGGCCGAGATCGTGGCGCGGCCCGTCGGGGAATGCCACGGCGAGCGCGAAGGAGGTGAGCCGCCCGGGATGATCGTGCACCGAGAAGCATCCCAGCCGGGCCACCGCCCATCCGGGAGCGACCGCGAGCGCGAAGACGTCCGAGTAGCGCGAAAATGGAATGCGCCGCGCGCGAAAGAAGATCGCGGCCGCCAGGACGCCCCCGAGGACGCCGCCTGTCGACGAGAGCCCGTCCCACACTCTCAGAAGCTGTAGAACGCCGCCCTCCCGCAGCTCCTCCGGATGGTAGAAGAGCAGGTGTACCAGGTGTCCGCCGATGACGCCGGCGAGCACCCCCCAGACAGGGAAGTCCCGCAGCGGCGTTTCGTCGAGTGCCCGGCGGCGTGCTCCTCTGACGAGCAGCGCCGCCGCGAGCGAGACGCCTGCCGCCGCGAGAATGCCGAAGGACTGGACGGCAACCGGTCCGATCTGCAACGGCGGGATGAGGAAGTACGGGATCAATCCATCAATAGACGTAGCAACCCTTGATCCGATTCAGACAGAGCGGCGGGCGGCCGCGATCTCTTCCTGCGCCGCTTCCTGCCCCTGGAAGGGGCGACCGGCCTTGCCATACCAATAGCGGGCATTGTCGAGGTCGCCCTCGAGCGTATGGACGATGCCGTGCAGCCAGGCCGCCAGCGTCGAGGTGTCTTCCTGCACGATCATGTGGGCCGCCTGCCAGTCGCCGCTCGCGAGCAGGTCGACAGCGCGGCGTAGATCGCGGTCTGCCATGTCCGCGGATCATTCACGATCCGGGCCGGTGAGCAAGCCTGCGCGGGCCCGATCCGGTTACAAGGCTTCCCATGGACATCCTCCACGATGCACTCGGGTTCGCCGCCAGAGGTCTCATCGTCTTCCTCACGATTGCGGTCACCGTCCTGTTTTGCGTTGCCGTGCTCCGGCGCAGGCGGCCGCGCGGCTCCTGGCTGCGCGTCAAGCCGCTCAACAAGCAGTTCGAAGCCCTCGGCGATGCTCTGCGCGGGAACTTGATGAAGAGGAAGGAGCTGCGGAAGCTCCGCCGGCAGAGGAGGAAGGTCGAGCCTGGACGCCCGAACGTGTTCGTCCTCGACTTCAAGGGTGACCTCTTCGCCACCGCGGTGCGAAGCCTGCGGGAGGAAGTGACCGCGATCACGGCAGTCGCGGGAAAGGGAGACGAAGTCGTCGTCCGCCTCGAGAGCGCAGGGGGCGCGGTTCCCCACTACGGGCTCGCGGCAGCCCAGCTGATGCGCGTGCGGGACAAGTCGATCAAGCTCACCGTCTGTATCGATCGGGTTGCGGCCAGCGGCGGCTACATGATGGCCTGCGTCGCCGACACCGTCGTCGCCGCCCCCTTCGCGATCATCGGATCGATCGGAGTCGTGGCGCAGGTGCCGAACCTCCACCGCCTGCTCAAGAAGCACGACGTCGACTTCCAGGAGATGACCGCCGGCGAGTTCAAGCGGACCGTCAGCGTGTTCGGCGAGATCACGGAAAGGGGCCGAAAGAAATTTCAGGAGGAGCTGGAAGACACGCACTCCCTGTTCAAGCAGTTCGTCAAGGCTAACCGCCCGAAGCTAGACCTCGATCAAGTTGCGACCGGTGAGCACTGGCTCGCGCGGCGCGGGCTGGAGCTGGGACTCGTCGATCAGCTTCGTACCAGCGACGAATACCTGATCGACCGGGCCGCTGGGGCCAACCTGTACAAGGTGAGCTTCGAGAGACCGCGTTCGCTGCGTGAACGGCTGGGCGTTTTGGCGGCGGATGCCATCGATCGCTCGGCGGTTCTCCAGCTTTTGCGCTTCTGAGGCGCGGCAGGCGGGTCGCTTGAATCCAAGCGAATCGACGTGCGCGCCCTCGGACCGTGATGTGTTAGGGTCGAGGCCGGGGTAAGCGCCGTGGGCCCCACTTTGCTGTTCGGGGAACTGAAGCGCCGGCGCGTGTTCCGCGCCCTCGTCGGGTACGGAATCGCGGCGTTCGCAGTTCTGCAGATCGTCGAGCCCATCACGCACGGGCTGCATTGGCCCGATGCGATGCTTTCTTATGTCGTCGTCGCGCTCGCCGCTGGCTTTCCAGTCGTGGTCGCACTCGCATGGATCTTCGATGTGAAGGCGGGGCGGATCGAGCGCGCTCCCGCAGCCAGACTTCGCGGCCTGCCGCTCGCTGCCGTGGTGATCGCCATCGGCGCTGCAGCGGCCGCGCCCGGCCTCCTCTACTTCTTCGTCGTGCGCAGTCCCGCCCGGACGGTGGGCGCGCCGGCGTCGATCGCCGTGCTGCCTTTCGTGAACATGAGTAGCGACAAGGAGAGCGACTACTTCTCCGACGGCATCACCGAGGAGCTGATCAACGCGCTGGCCCACGTCAAGGGGCTCCGCGTCACCTCGCGCACGGCCGTATTCGCGCTGCGCGGAAAGAACCTGGGCATCCGCGAACTGGGCGAGGAATTGAAGGTCGGTACGCTCCTCGAAGGCAGCGTCCGACGCGACGGGAACGCGCTGCGTATCACCGCGCAGCTGATCAGCGTCAGCGACGGCTATCATCTGTGGTCGAACACGTACGACCGCGAGCTGAAAGGCATCTTCGCGGTGGAGGACGAGATCGCGCGTTCGATCGCGGCGGCGCTGCAGCGCACGCTGGTGGGCGTCAAGGCCCCGACGACGGATCTGAAAGCGCACGATCTCTACCTGAAGGGCCGCTACTTCTGGAACAAACGCACCGGCGAAGGATTGCGCAAGTCGGTGGTGTTCTTTGAGGACGCCATCCGACATGATCCAAATTACGCATTGGCATATTGTGGGCTCGCCGATGCTCTCGCGCTACGGGTCGAGTACGACAATGGGCGCCCGTCCGAGGTGCTTCCCAAGGCGAAGGAGGCGGCGCTGCGCGCGCTGGAACTGGAGCCCGGCTTGGGTGAGACGCATGCGGCACTGGGGAACATCGCCAGTTTTCAGAATGACTGGACGACGGCGCTCGCCGAGAATCGGAAGGCTCTTGAGCTGAATCCGAATTACGCGACGGCGCAGAAATGGATCGGGAATGTGCTCATGTTCACCAGCCACCTCGAAGAAGCGCGAGACGCCTTCGAGCGGACGCTGCAGTTGGATCCAACTTTGCTCATCGCCAGCAGCAACGTCGGCGAGACGTACTTTTTCGAGCGGGATTACGCGAAGGCGATCGAGCAACTGGGCAAGACCCTGGAAATGGATCCTGAATTCCAACAGGCTCACATAGATCTCGCGCGTACCTACTCGTCGCAAGGCAAGCACACGGAAGCGCTGGCAGAGGTGGACAAATTGCATCTGGTCGCGGCTACGGTTCGAGAGCTCCTGCGCGCAACCGTTCTTGCCCGAGCGGACAGACGCGAGGAGGCGCTCTCGTTGGTTCGCGATCTCGAGACTCGCGCGGCGCGCGAACGCCTCGACCCCGTCGCCTTCGCCGCCGTCTGGATCGCCCTCGGCGATCACGACAAGGCGCTCGCACTGCTCGGGAGAGCCTGCGCCGACCACGAGGCGATGAGCGACGTGAAAATAGCGCCGGAGATGGATCCTGTGCGCGCCGATCCGCGGTACCACGAGATCCTGCGCTGCGCCAACCTCGAGTAACCACTGTCAGCCGAGCTTCAGTGCCCCGTGGTCGTCGCAGTGCTGCCCATGTGGTTTGTGCAGATGGCCGCCGATGTCTTGATTCCCCAAAGGTTGCGAAATCGCTCGTCGGGCTGCGCAGGATCCCGACACTGCTGTCGGCAGTCCGCCAGCGAGGTTTCCGGTGTCACCTGCCCGGCGAGGCCTTGAGCTTCTCCGCCATCCTCACCAGCTCGGCCAGCGACCCAGCCTGCATCTTCCGCATCACCTGGCCCCGATGCATCTTGACGGTGACCTCGCTGGTGCCGAGCTCGGCGGCAACCTGCTTGTTCAGCATGCCCGAGACCACCAGGCCCATCACCTCGCGCTCGCGCGCCGTCAGGGTGTCGTAGCGTTTGCGCAAGCCGGCGAGGTCCTCCTCCCGCTTGCGCGCGACGCGGTCGAGATCCAGGGCCTGCTGGATGGCGTCCAGCAGGTCCTGCTCCCGGAAGGGCTTCGTCAAGAACTCCACCGCGCCCGATTTCATCGCCTTCACGCTCATGGGAATGTCGCCATGACCGGTGAGGAAGATGACGGGAACGTGAACGCCAGCCTCGGCCAGGTGGTGCTGAACGTCCAGCCCGCTGACGCCAGGAAGCCTCACGTCCAGCACCAGGCAGCTCGGACCATTCGAGCGCCAGTTCTTGAGGAACTCTTGCGGACTGGCAAAGGATTCGGATCGCAGTCCCACCGACTTCAGCAGTCCCTGGATCGCCTCGCGGACCCCGGCGTCGTCGTCGATGATGAACACGGTGGCAACGCCGGCGGAGGTCATGGACGCGCTTCGACTTCGACGGGCAGCGTGAAGTGAAAGGTCGCGCCCGGGCCGGAGTTGGCGGCAGCCCACAACCGGCCACCGTGCGATTCGATGATCGAGCGGCTGATCGGTAGCCCCATTCCGGTGCCATCAGGCTTGGTGGTGAAGAATGCGTTGAAGATCTGATCCGCCTGCTGCGGGGGTAATCCCACACCGGTATCGCTGACGGAGATCAGCACTTGCCCACCCACAGCCCGCTCCGATCGGATGGTGAGCTCACCCGTCGGTCTCATGTCCTTCATGGCGTCGATGCCGTTGAGCATCAAGTTCATGAACACCTGCTGCAGCTGTACGCGATCTGCCTTCACCTTTGGCAGCCCCTCGCCAAGCTCGGCCCGGATCGGAACCGCGTATCGGGTCGCCTCGGTGCGCAGCAGCGCGATCATTTCCTGGATGACCTCGTTGATGTCCACCGGATCCCGCGGAGTGGACCCCTTCCTGAACAGCAACCGGATCCGGGTGATGATGTCCGCCGCGCGCGTTCCGTCCTTGACCATCCTCGACGCGGCCTCGCGCGCTTCCTCGACGTCCGGCTGGGGCCGGCCAAGCCAGCGCAAGCAGGCATTGGCATTGGTGACCGCGGCTGCGATCGGCTGGTTGATCTCGTGCGCCAGCGAAGCCGTCAGCTCTCCCATCGTGGTGACCCGGCTGATGTGCGCCAGGTTCGCCTGGGCCTGCCGCAACGCGTCCGACGCGAGCATCTGGTCCGTGAGGTCGCGGGCGATCACGAGCGCGGCGTCCACCCGGTTCGCGTCCGGCCGCAGAGGCGAAAAGCTCATCGCCAGGTATTGCCGGGTGGGCGCCGAGAACCACTCGGCACAGCTGACGTCCTCTCCCGCGAGGCATCGGTCCATATACCTTTTGACCTGCTCGAAGGTCTCCATGCCCACGACGTCGGCGATGTGCATCCCGACCAGGGTCTCCTCCGACATCCTCCACTTCCGCTCGAAAGCCGGGTTCACCCGTCGAATCCTGAAATCCCTTCCCACGATGGATACCCGATCGGGCAGGGTGTCGAAGACCTGGCCGGCCAGATACTCCGCCCGCTTGCGCTCGGTGATGTCCATGAGGGTCAGGAGCACGTTGTCGAACCGGCCCGGAGTCGGTGGCAAGGTGATCGTGAACAGGACCGTCCGCCTCTCGCCTTGCAATGTCTGGAGGACGGTCTCGGCCTCGAAGGACGTCCGGCCCTCCGCGATGGCGATCAGCACTCCCGCGAAGGTCTCCAACGTCTCGCGCAGCAGTACCCTTTGCGGCGACGCCAGAAACTCGTCCTTGCTCGCTGCCGCGAACAACTCCACCGTCGCGTCGTTCACGTCGGCGATCTTCATCATCGCGACGGCCCGTTCGACGAATTCCGGATGCGTCGCACAATGTTCGCGGAAATCGCGCACACCGATGGATTTCAGCTCGTCGATCGCACCCTTGATCCGGGAGAAGTCCGCCTCCCAGATCGACACGCCGGCGGATTGGAAGATGTAGCGGTATCGCTGCTCGCTCTCGCGCACCTCCGCCTCTGCGCGTTTGCGCTCGGTGATGTCCTGGATGATGCCGAACATGCGCGGCGGCCCCGACTCGTCTCTCCTGACGTCGCCCTGGCTGTGTACGACCCGCACCTCGCCGTTCGGCCGCGCCACGCGGTACTCCACGTCGTAGCGCGGGCCGCCGCGCTCCGCCTCGGCCGCCGCCCGGCGCACCATCTGCCGGTCTTCCGGGTGGATGAGACTCCGCCAGTCGCCCGCGTCGAGGGCGCGTTCCCCCGGTACCAGCCCGAAGATCCGGCAGGTTTCGTCCGCCCAGGTGACGCGGTTCGTCTCCAGATCGCGTTCCCAGTAGCCGAGGTGCGCGATGCGCTGGGCTTCTTCCAATCTGGCCTCGCTCTCGCGCAGATTACGAAAGATCAGCAAGGAGGTCAGAGCATCGGCGAACCGCCGGCCGATCTCCTGGAAAAGCCGCTCCTCCTCGGTCGTCCAGATCCGCGGGTGGGAGCACTGGTGCAGCCCGAACATGTAGGGCCGATCCCCCTTCGGGTACACCGCGACCGAGATCTGCGACCGTATACTGTAGCGCGTCGTCACCTCTACCGGCATCGCACGATCCGTACCGGGACCGAATCGCACAGGCCCGCTGCTCGCCCTTGCGATTCGGAACATCTCGGCGACACCCGGGTCCATCGGCACGTCCCCGAGCGCGAGGGCACCGGGGAACTCCGGCCGGGTGTGCTCCATGCACACGCCCCATGATCTGGCTTCTGGATCGCAGGGATAGATCAACCACGCCCGATCGCAATTGAAGATCGCAAGCACTTCGTCGAGCACGTCGCTCATCATCTGCTCGAGGTCGTTCGTGCCCTGGATCGCCCGATTGATCCGATCCATGCTTTCGAAGAACCAAAGATGGGCGCGGCGTTCCTCCTCCGCGCGCTTGCGGTCGGTGATGTCGACCATGACCCCGCGCAACCGGGTTGCGCGGCTTTCCTGCACCACCACCGTGACCAGGTTTCGCACCCAGACGACGCGTCCGTCTGCCGCAATCATGCGGTACTCGAAATCGTGGTCGCGGATGTCGGCGACGGCCGCCTGGCAGAACCCAACCGCCGACTCCCGATCGTCTGGATGGACATGGTCGGCGTAGAATTTTGGTTCGGAGAGCCAGCGCTCCACCGGGTAACCGAGGATGCGCTCTGCTTGTTTGCTCACGAATGAGAACTGGAAGCCTGGCACGTCCGCTTCCCAGACGATTCCCTCGACAGAATTCACCAGATCGCGGAACCGCCCCTGTGCACCTACAGCCTCGGCGAGGGCCGCGCGCTCGGCCGCCAGTAGCCGATCCCGCTCGTCCTCGAACCGCTTCCGCTTGCTGACGTCTTCGATGGTCCCGACGAATCCAGCGGGGCTTCCCGCCTCGTCCCGTAGAGGAGCGCAGAGGACGGAAGCGTCGAATTCCGTCCCGTCTTTCCGGACGAGGCGGGTCTCGACGTGGGAGCCACCACGGATGCTTTCGGCGAGATCACCGGTTCCGTCTCCAGCGCTCCCGAGCAGGGAAACGCCATGCCCTGCGATCTCATCTGCTTTCCATCCGAGAATGCGCTCGAATGCCGGGTTGCAGCGCTGGATGGCCTGATCCCTACCGAACAGGGCGATGCCGACCGGCGAGGCATCGAGAATCGTCTGCAACTCGGTGGTTGCGCGTCGCAGCTCCGCCGTTCGTTCGGCCACCTTCGCTTCCAGCTCGCTGCGGATCTGACGAAGATCCTGCTCCGCCAGTGCGCTCTGGAATGCGGTCGCGGCGTGGTTCGCAGCCACCGAGAGGAGCAGCAGGTCGACCTCGGCGGGAAAATCGCTGCGATTGCACGCCGCAGCTATCAGACCGCCCTCCGCATTGACGCCGATGGGAACCACGAGGCCGCGGCTTGGCTCCCTGCCGCCGACGTCGGAAACGATCTCCCTGCGCGACAGCCAGCGGACCACGGCGAGGTGCCGTTGCAGCCACTCCGGAAACTCCTTCCATCCGTCCCCCCGGGTCACTTCGACCGCGGCGCTGCGCGTCGGATCGCACAAGCGGACGAAAGCAAAATCGAGGCGCAGGGATCCGATCAGGACGTCGGCAAGGCCGCTTGCGATGTCGCGCGGTTGGCGCCCTACCCACGCCACCGGCAGAGTGGAAACCGCCAACAGATCCCTGAGCGCCGTTCGCAGCCGCAGGATCTCGCCGTTGGCTTCCATCTTCATTCAGCTCGCCATTGCGCCCTTGCGCGACGGCTGCCGCTGGCGAATCTCGCGCAAAAACTGGTCAGGAGGAACGAAGAACGGATTCTCGTGCAACAACCCGCCCATGATCACGACGGGGTGGGTCCGCATGATGTCGATGGCCATCGTGCAGCGAGTTTTTGTCAAGTCATACGTACAGATGACCGGATCCTCGTACTTGGGGAGGACGTAATTGAGGCGCGTCTCGTATTCGAGCAGGTCCTCGACCCCTTGTTTGTCGAGGACCGCCCACTCCATGTGCGCCAGCAGCCGCGTGAGCGGGTACCCGCCAGCTGCGCCCGATTGGAGGGCTCGTTCGATGTAGGCCAGCATGGCGTCCTGATCGAACCGATCTTCCCGCAGGTAAGCCTCTTGCCAAGGACAAACCCGGAGTTGGCCCGTACCCATCGCTCGCTCCACGTTGATGCCTGTTTCCCCGAGCCAGCTCAGGTGCTCCTTCACTTGATCGGGGTCCACGATGTGGAAAGCCCGCTCACCTCCGTCGAAACCGTCCTTGATGAAAGAGCGAAGGACCCTGTGCTCTTCCTCGACGCTGTTGAAGAACGCGCAGATGTGACGGTGTTGACCGAGAATGCCCCCTGCAAACTGCATGGAATGCTCTCTGGTTTCCATGGACCACCTCGCAATGCGAGGAATGATACTCCTTTCAAGTGAGGGTAGCGTCAGCTCAGGTTCCTTTCCCTCGCGCGACGATGAGGAAGGTCACCGTCACCCCATCCTCGACCTTGACCAGTCCGGCCGCGGCGGTCGTCGGCTCGATCCCGAAGTCGGTCTGCTTCAGGACGAACTTGCCGGTGCCCGTCAGCACGTCGTCCTTCAAGTCGATCCGGAGCGGCACGACGATCGGCTGCACGGCGCCGTGCAACAGCAGATCGCCCGCGACCGTGAGCTCGTACGAGTCCGGGGAGAGCCCCTTGCCCGTGACCTGCTGCGACCGGAAGCGGATGTCCGGGAACCTGGCGGCGTCGAGCACCTGGCGTCCCTTCATCGCTTGCTCGACCTGCGGAGGATCTCCTTCGGGCTCGCCTTCGGCGCTGACGGTCAGCGACCTCGCATTGACGACCACCTCCACCGAGGAACGCGAGAGATCCTCGAAATCGGCGTCTACTTCACCTTCGACCGAGCGAGCGACGACCTCGTGCTCGTGCCCGGCGAAACTGCCGAGTCCGGTCTTGCCCACGTGGAGGCGAACGCTACTTGCGCTCGAATCGATCGTGAACGTGCGGGGCGCGGCCGCGGCCGACCCAAATGACAGCAGCAAAAGAATGCAGGAGATGCGAGCGAGCATGCAACGACCCTTGTGGATTGTCGCCGGCCAAATTTGCAAACCTCGCGCCAGGATCAAATCCGTTCCGCGCCTGTTCTGCGCGGTCGAGTTGATCGGCCGGCGACAGCTGTCAGGAACGTGAACAGGTCGAATCGTGCGGGGACGCACTGCAGTTGCTTCTGAGCTCGGCACGGCCCTTGAAAGGGCATCCTGGCTGATTCGTGGAGAAACGGCCTGGAGGCTCGATGAGACGGCGGACGTTCCTCAAGGGCGCAACGGTTGCAGGCGCGGCGATCGGAATCGGGTTCGACATCTCGCACGCCCGCGCTGAGATGCGGCAGCTCAAGATCGCGCGCACCACCGAAACCAGGAGCATCTGCCCGTACTGCGCCGTCGCTTGCGGCGTCATCATCCACACCCTGGGAGACCGGGCGAAGAACGTCCGGTCCACGGTCGTACACGTGGAAGGCGATCCCGACGCGCCCACCAACCGCGGGACGCTCTGTCCGAAGGGCGCGACGCTCAAATACGACATCGACAACCCGAACCGGATCGTGACTCCCAAGGTCCGGCGCCCGGGCTCCGACCACTGGGAGGACATCTCCTGGGACGACGCCGCCCAGCAGATCGCCCGGCACATCAAGACCGCGCGCGACAAGACCTTCGTGACGAAGAATGCGAAGGGGCAGACGGTGAACCGCAACCCGAGTCTCGCGGTGGTCGGTGGATGCACGGACACCAACGAGTTCAACTTCCTCCAGTGGAAGTTCATCGAAGCGCTGGGCGTCACGTACCGCGACAGTCAGGCCAGGGTTTGACACGGCCCCACGGTGGCCAGTCTGGCCGCCACGTTCGGACGCGGTGCGA
>Ga0209474_10002608_pt1 | contig 16399 bp, 14 predicted proteins | sample GraSoiAngelo_145_FD_185902 | JGI IMG/M metagenome (GOLD analysis project Ga0209474, IMG submission 185902) | Grasslands soil microbial communities from the Angelo Coastal Reserve, California, USA - 14_1009_05_20cm (SPAdes) (version 2) | ecosystem: Environmental > Terrestrial > Soil > Grasslands...
GACGATGGCGAAGCGCGACTCGCCCAGCGCTTCGACGAGCCACATCTCCCAGAGCGGCTTGTCCCGATCGAGCGCCTGGGAGAAGAGCCGGCCGACCAGCTTCTTCAATTCGGCCTCACCCCCCGGCGCCGGAAGCGCGGTGTGGCGCACGTGATACTCGAGGTCGAACTGTGTCTCGTCGACCCAGACGGGCCGCCCCTGTTTGAGCGGAACGAACATGACCCGCTGCCGATAGCGAGGAACGTGCTCCAGGCGGGCCTCGATCAGCGCGAGCAGATCCCGGTACGGCGGCGGCGGTCCCTGGAAGATGGCCACCGCGCCGACGTGCATGTGGGCGCTGCGGTCCTCGAGCTCCAGGAAGAGCGAGTCGAGGGTGCTCAGGCGCTCGTACCAGGTCTCCATGCCCTCGCCAGCATACTTATTGACCTCGCCAGTTGCAGACGGCGCCAACCCGATGCATGTAGCAGCCCCGATGGGTTCCGCACAGACTCGCCACCCGATGACCCTGACGCAGAAGATCCTGGCGGCGCACGCCCGGAACCTGCCGCGGCCCTGGGTCCAGGCGGGCGATGTCCTCCAGGTCTCGGTGGACTGGACCATCGCCAGCGAGCTGGCCTGGAATGGCATGGAACGGACCTATTCCATGCTGGGCCGTCCGAAATTGCACGACAAGGATCGCTTCTTCCTCGCCGTCGATCACACCGTCGACCCGGTCACGCTGGCGAACGACAAGCGGGCGCAGAAGCTCGTCCAGCTCTCACGCACGTTCGCGAAGGAGAGCGGCATCCGTCACTTCTACGACGCCAACCAGACCATCCTCCATACCCGGTTCTATCGGGACCTGGTCCGGCCCGGCGATCTGGTGCTGGGCGCGGACAGCCACACCTCCTCGCACGGCGGGCTCGGCGCGGTGTCCATCGGGCTGGGCGGGGCGGACATCGTGGTGGCGATGGTGCTGGGGAGCTCGTGGATCCAGGTGCCGGAAGCCATCGCCATCGAGTACAGGGGAAAGCTGCCGTTCGGCATCGCCGGCAAGGACGTCATCCTCCGCACGCTCGGCCTGCTCGGCCGGAATACCGTCGCCATGGAGCGGTCGGTCGAGTACCGCGGCGAAGGCATCCGCCAGCTCTCCACCGACTCGCGGTTCGCGATCGCCAACATGACGGCGGAATTCGGGGGCCTCAACGGGATCTTCGAAGCCGACGAGGTCACCGCGGCGTGGCTTGCCGGACGCGCGGACGTGGACGATCCGCTGGCGGTGCAGCCGATGCGCGCCTTCCGCGCCGACCCGGACGCGCCGTACGCGCGCAAGTTCGAGGTGGACCTGTCGCAGCTCGAGCCGCAGGTGGCGGTGCCGTTCTCGCCGGACAACGTGAAGGGCGTGACCGAGCTCGCGGGCACCGAGCTGCAGGGCCTGTTCATCGGCGCCTGCACCACCACCGAGGAGGAGCTGGTGCTGGGCGCGCTGGTCCTCGAGGCCGCCGGCGTGTCCCGCCCGGCGAACGACAAGCAGATCGTGGTCCCCGGCGATCTGTCCATCCAGGAGAACCTCCGCCGCGCAGGCCTGTGGACCGCCTACGAGCGGGCCGGGTTCCGCATCGATCCGCCGGGCTGCTCGATGTGCCTCGCCGTGGCCTCGCGCAAGGCGGGGAGGGGAGAGAAGTGGCTTTCTTCCCAGAACCGCAACTTCGAGAACCGGATGGGCGACGGATCGCTCGCGCACCTGGGCAGCGCCGCGACCGTGGCCGCCAGCGCGCAGACGATGAAGATCACCGATCCGCGTTCGCTGCTCGCGCGCGTCGATGAGGAGAAGTTCCGCCGGATCCTCGGCGAGCGCAGACCGCGGCGCGCGCCCGAGGTGCGGGTGGTCGCGCCGGAGATCCACCTGGCGCCGGCGGGTGCCATCCCCTCTTCCGCGAAGGAAGCGCGCGATGCCGACAGGCGGCAGGCCGGGACCATTCCCTCGCGCATCCAGCGCTTCGGCGACAACGTCGACACCGATGCGATCATCCCCGGCCAATTCTGCCACCTCACCTCGCTCCCCGAGCTGGGGGCGAAGGCGTTCCACTTCGTCCGCCCGGACTTCGTGCAGAAAGTCCGCGCGGGCGCGCAAGTGGTCGTCGCGGGAGAAGGCTGGGGATCGGGATCCTCGCGGGAGCAGGCGGTCCTGGCGCTGAAGGGCGCTGGGATCCAGGCGATCGTGGCGAAGAGCTACGCGTTCATCCACAAGCGCAACCTGGTCAACGAGGCGCTGCCGTTCCTGGTCGTGCAGGACCCGCGGTTCTACGAGCTGGCGAAGGAGTGCGAGGAGATCGAGGTGGATCTCGCCGGCGGAGTCGTGCGCGTCGCCGGCGAGGAGTTTGCCGCCGAGGAGCCGTCGCGGATCATCCAGGCGCTGGTCGGCGAGGGCGGCATCGTGCCGGCCATCCAGCACCACGGGACGACGGTGTTCGAGAAGCTCACCGGCTAGCAGGCACGATTTTCAAGATCCGGTCCTTCTCCGCCCCGCACTCGCCCCGGCTGTCGCAGTTGCTCGTCGAGACCCACAGCTCGCCCGAGGGCGTCATGGCGATCTCCCGCAGCCTGCCGAACTTCTGCCGGAAGTAGACTTCGTGCAGGACGACGTTTCCGCCTTGCAGCACCAGGCGGTGGATCTGCTCGGCCGCCAGCGAGGCGACGAGGATGCTGCCGCGCATCTCGGGGATCGCGGTGCCGCGATAGACGACGACCCCGCCTGGAGGAAGGGCGTGTTCCGACCAGGTGATGAGCGGCGTGACCATCCCAGGCCTCGTCTGGCATCCGTAGATGTCCGGCCACCCGAGGTTGTCGCCCTTGCGCGCGACGTTCACCTCGTCGTGCGCCGAGCGGCCGAGCTCACCGCTTGGCCCATGGTCGGCCACCACCAGCGTCTCGTCGTCCAGCCAGTCGAACCCCTCGGTGTTCCGGATTCCCGAGACGAACACCGCCGCCTTTCCTTCCGGGTCTACGCGAAGAAGCTTGCCGTTCAGGCTCTTCGGATCCTGCGAGCGCTCGGGCTGGCGGGCGTCTCCGGTACCGACGTAGAGGGCCCCGTCCGGCCCGAAGCGGATCCGGCCGCCGTCGTGGAAGCGCGAGGCGCCGATGCCTGCGACGACGACCTTGTCCAGCTTGGCGCTCCGGTGGTCCTTCGCGAGCGTCCAACGCTGGAGCTGGTTCTGCGGGCCGGGCGCCGTGAGGTAGAGGAAGAGCTGCGTCTCGTCGCGCGGGCTCACGGCGATCCCGAGCAGGCCGCCTTCGCTGCTCTCGCCCGTCTTGACCGTCAGCACGGGCTGAGTCAGGAGCTTGCCGCCTTGCAGGAGCCGCACGCGCCCCGGCCGCTCCGAGACCAGCACGTCGCCTCCGGTCAGGAAGGCGAAGCTCCAGGGCACTTCCAGACCGCTCACTACCGTCTCCGCTCGCAGAGGCAGCTTGCCGTCCGGTCCCCAGGAGTCGCTCTTTTCCAGGATGCACGCCGCGATCAAGGCGATCAGGATCATGGGCCCAGCTTGACGCAATCGGGACCGGTGGATCCGCATCGCGCTGCCCGATGGCGCAGAAGTGTGCATCATTGGTGCATGGCCACTTCACGACGGAGAACGGCGGCACGGCGGAACATCAAGAAGGCGGCGAGAGCGGCGCGGAGGAAGAAGACGATCTCCAGGCTGCCGAAGAAGACGCGCACGGCCCTGGGAAAGCAGGCGAACAAGGTGAAGCGGCAACGGCGCCGGTAGCCGGCCGCGCCGGAGGTACTCGTCCCTGTCTACAGCTTCTGGCGGAGGATGGCGTCGCCGTCCAACTCGACGTCGATGAGGTGGTCGTTTTGCTCGAGCCGCAACGGAGCTCCACCCGAGGAGCGCGGCTCCTCGAGCACCAGCTCACGAGGGGACCAGGGCGCGGACTCGAAGGAAGGCGCCTGCGCTGTGTCCGGCTGCTGCCGGGATCGTGGCTGGCTCTGCCTCTGCTTCATAGGGGCGCGGATCACACCCGCAACCACCGCCGGAGTCAAGGCTTGCCGCGTCGGTCGCGCGCTTCTACTCTGCGCCCCCCATGACCCAGCGTATCGCCGTCATCCCGGGCGACGGAATCGGGCCGGAGGTCGCCCGCATCGGCGTGCGCGTGCTGGAGAGTCTCGGGCTTGCGCTGCAGTTCGAATGGTTCGACTTCGGCGCCGATCGATATCTGCGAGACGGCACCACGCTACCAGCGGGGTTCATGGATACGCTGCGCCGCGACTTCGCCGCCATCTACTTCGGCGCCGTCGGCGATCCGCGCGTTCCAGGCAACGAGCACGCCAAGGGCATCCTGCTCGCCATGCGCTTCGAGCTGGACCTGTACATCAACCTGCGCCCCTGCATCCTGATCGACGATCGGCTCAGCCCGCTGAAGGGAAAAGGGCGCGATCACCTCAAGTTCGTCGTCTTCCGAGAGAACACCGAGGGCCTGTACACCGGGAGCGGCGGCGTCCTGCGGCCGGGCACCGCCGACGAGGTTGCTCAGGAGATCGAGATCAACACGCGCAAAGGGGTGGAGCGCATCCTCGAGGCGGCGTTCGCCCATGCGGAGCAGCGCGGGCTACGCCGCGTGTGCATGGCCGACAAAGCGAACGTCCTCGTCTTCGGCCACGGGCTCTGGCGGCGCACGTTCGCGGAGGTCGCCCGGCGTCATCCCGGCATCGAAGCGAAAGCGATGTACATCGACGCGCTGGCGATGGACCTGATCCGCCAGCCGGAGGCGTACGAAGTGATTGTCACGAACAACCTGTTCGGCGACATCCTCACCGACCTCGGTGCGGCGCTCACCGGCGGCCTGGGAATCGCCGCGAGCGGCAACATCCATCCGGGCCGCGTCTCGCTCTTCGAGCCGGTGCACGGCAGCGCTCCCGACATCGCCCGGCAGGGCAAGGCGAATCCGCTCGCGATGGTGCTCTCGGGCGCGCTGATGCTGGAGCATCTCGGCCATCGCCCCGAGGCGCAGCGGCTGAGCCGCGCTGTCGAGGAACAAGTGCGCAGCGGAGCGCGGACGCCCGATCTGGTGCCGCTGCTCGGTGGCCCCGCATCGACCACCGAGCAAGTGGGCAACGAGCTGCTGGCACGCGTCAGCGCGGCGCCTTGATCACTGCTGCATGGGCAGCGGCTGCCCCGTCTCCAGCAGCGACTTGAGGCTCGACAACACCCACTGCCAACCGTCCTTGCTCACGTGGCCGGCCGTCTTCGGGGCGTCGGCCAGGTCGTGCGTCACGGACAGCTTGCACATCTCGCCGCGCTTCTCGATCAGGTAGGTGACCTTCGACACCTCGTTCGAAAGCGCCGGGTCGTACAGCACGTGCCAGGTCATCACCAGCCGGCGCGGAGGGTCGCACTCCAGCACTTTGCCGTCGACGTCGCGCCTGCCCTCCGGGCTGGTGGAGTACCACTCCGATCCCCGCTTCCAGTCCGAATGGATCTCCTCGGCAAAGAAGTACTTCTTCGTCACCTGGCCGTCGGTCAGGGCCTGCCAGAGCTTCTCCGGAGTCGTGCGAATGAACAGCTCGTACACCTGGGTCTCTGCCATGTCGTGCTCCAGTCGCGACTTGAGGTCGCTGAGTGCGGCCGCGAACGGCGCGCGGTATTTGCTCACCCAACGGTCGTGCACCAGCCGGATGGGCATCGGGTTCAGGTAGTGCAGCTTCTCGCGCCCCTGCCGGCGCGTGACCACGAGCCCCGCCTCTTCGAGAACGCGCAGGTGCTTCATCACTCCGAAGCGGGTCATGTCGACGCGCGCGCACATCTCTCCCAGCGTCTGCCCGTCCCGCTTGAACAACCGGTCCAGCAGCCTGCGGCGGTTCGGATCGGCGAGGGCCTTGAACACGTCGTCCATGCCCGGCAATTATGTGACCAAATGGTCACATGTCAACAGGCGCTGCCGCACCGGAGGTGCGGCTTTGCGCCTGCTGCTTGAGACTGTACCCAGTCCATGGTCGCGGCTCTGCGCCTTCTGCTGGAGGGTGTAGAGGTCTGTGCGGTAACGGCGCGAAATGGTTATGCTCCGGCACCCGTCCCTCGGAGTGATCATGAAGCCCATCCCCATCGAGCTCGTCTTCCTGTCCGCCCGCCGCACGCCGTTCGGCACCTACGGTGGATCCCTGAAGGACCAGTCCGCGACGGACCTGGGAGTCCACGCGGCAAAGGCAGCCATCGCGCAGGCCGGGGTGAAGCCGGAGGATATCGACAACGTCGTCTTCGGCAACGTGGTGCAGACGAGCCCCGACGCCATCTATCTGGCGCGCCATGTCGGCCTGCGAAGCGGCCTCCCGCAGCATGTGCCGGCACTGACCGTCAACCGCCTCTGCGGCTCCGGGTTCCAAGCGGTCGTGGATGCGGCGCTGGAGATGCTCGCCGGCCACAGCGAGTGCGCGCTGGTCGGCGGGACCGAGAGCATGTCGCAGGCGCCGCACGTCGCGCGCGGCCTGCGCTTCGGCGTCGCCCTGGGGAAATCGCCCAAGCTCGAGGACTCGCTCTGGGAGGCCCTCACCGACAGCTACACCGGCTTGCCGATGGCGCTCACGGCCGAGAACCTCGCCACGAAGTACGGGATCTCCCAGAAGGAGGTCGACGAATACAGCGTGCAGAGCCAGAAGCGGTTCGCCGCGGCGCAGGAGGGCGGCCGGTTCGCCGAGGAGATCGCGCCGATGGAGCTGCCGGGCAAGAAGGGCGCGACCATCCAGTTCGCCCGCGATGAGCACAACCGCCCGGACACGACGGTCGAGAGCCTGGCGAAGCTGCCCAAGGTGTTCAAGAAGGACGGCGTGATCCATGCCGGCGCCGCCAGCGGCATCTGCGACGGGGCAGGCGCGCTGGTGCTGGCGACGCGGCAGTTCGCCGAGCGGAAGGGGCTGAAGCCGCTCGGCAAGCTCGTCGGCTGGGGGATCTCCGGCTGCGATCCGTCGATCATGGGCATCGGGCCGGCCCCCGCGATCCGCCGGGCGCTCGAGCGGCACGAGGCAAAGCTGTCCGACTTCCAGCTGTTCGAGGTCAACGAGGCGTTCGCGCCGCAGTACCTCGCGGTGGAGAAGGACCTGGGCCTGCCGCGCGATCGCACGAACGTGGACGGCGGCGCGATCGCGGTAGGCCATCCGCTCGCTGCTTCCGGGGCGCGGATCACGGCGCACCTGCTCTACGAGATGCGGCGCAGGGGCGCCCGCCGCGGCATCGGCTCCGCCTGCATCGGGGGCGGGCAGGGAATCGCGCTGCTTCTCGAGCTGGCGTAGGATTCGTCCGCATGCGCGAGCAGGATCTCTTCCACGACTGGAACCGCTCCGCGGATCTGGGTCAGCTCGCGGAAGCGGAAGTCCTGGATGAGACCCTCCGCGACGGCATCCAGAGCCCTTCCGCGATCGATCCGCCCATCGAGGCGAAGATCGAGATCCTCCACCTGCTCGACGAGCTCGGCGTGGCGCAGCTCGACGTCGGCCTCCCCGGCGCCGGCCCCCAGCAGCGCGCCGCGGTGAAGCGGCTCGCGGAGGAGAAGCGCGACGCGCGGCTGAAGATCCGGCTCAACGTCGCCTGCCGGACCGTCGTCTCCGACATCGCGCCCGCCGCCGAGCTGCAGCAGGAGACCGGCGTGCCGTTGGAGGTCTACGCGTTCATCGGCAGCTCGCCGATCCGGCAGTACGCGGAGGAGTGGGACCTCTCCTTCATCGAGAAGCAGTCGGTGGAGGCGATCTCTTTTGCGGTGAAGCAGGGTCTCGCGGTCACGTACGTGACGGAAGATACGACTCGCAGCAAGCCCGACGATCTGCGCCGGCTCTTTCGCAGCGCCATCGATTCCGGAGCCAGGCGGCTCTGTCTCTGCGATACCGTCGGCCACGCGACGCCGGAAGGCTCAGCGGCGCTGGTGCGCTTCGCCCGGGAGGCAGCCGGCCCGCAGATCGGTCTCGACTGGCACGGGCACAACGATCGCGGGCTCGCGCTGGCGAACGCGCTCGCCGCCGGAGCGGCCGGCGCCACCCGCTTGCACGGTTGCGCGGCGGGCATCGGGGAGCGGGTGGGAAACACCGCCTGCGATCAGCTGCTGGTCAACCTCAAATTGATGGGCCACCCGGTCTACGGTCCGCGCGACATGTCGAAGCTCGTCCGCTTCGTGCATCTCGCGGCGCAGGTGACCGGACACCAGCTTCCGGTCAACTACCCCGTCGCGGGCGCGGACGCGTTCCGCACCGCCACGGGCGTGCACGCGGCGGCGATCATCAAGGCGCAGCGCAAGGGCGATCGCTGGTTGGCCGACCGTGTCTACAGCGGCGTCCCGGCCGGCGAGTTCGGCAAGGAGCAGCAGATCGAGATCGGCCCGATGAGCGGGCTCTCGAACGTCAAGCACTGGCTCGCGCGCCACGAGATCCCGGCGGACGAGCCACTGGCGAAAGCGGTCCTCGCCCGCGCCAAGGCGAGCAACCGCACCCTCACCGAATCGGAAGTGGCGCAGATCGTGCGCGAGGTCCGCTCATGAGCGTCGTGCAGTTCACCGGCATGAAGATTTTTTCCACCACGCTCGCCCGCGACCGCGAGCAGATGGGCGACAACATCACCCGCTGGATACAGGAGAACCCGCAGGTCGAGATCGTGGACAAGATCGTCACGCAGTCTTCCGACAAGGAATTCCACTGCCTGACGATCACGCTCTTCTACCGCGAGCGCGCTCGCACCTGAGCGCTTAGACTGGCCTACAGATGAGCCCGCGCGGCCGGCCGGCGATGTCGTTCGGGATGCCTCCCTTTCCCACGGGCATCAAGTGGCTCGTGATCGTGACGCTCGCCGCGTCGGTCATGTCGAAAGTGGTCCCCGGGATGGGAGCGACCGCCGTGCTGACGCCGGCGCTCTTCTGGCATGGCTGGGTGTGGCAGGTCTTCACCTATCCGTTCGTGATCCCGGATGCGCGCGCGCTGCTCTGGTCCCTCCTCGGGATCTGGCTCCTCGGCGGGTCGCTCGAGCAGCAGTGGGGTATGCGCCGGTTCGTGGGCTTCTACATCGCGGTCTCGGTGCTCGCGGGCCTCGCTACCGCTCTGGTCGGCCTCGCACATCCTGACGTCGGCAACTTCCACTACTTCGGCAACTGGCCGGCGATCGCTGGGTTGATCGCGGCATTCGCAGTCACCATGCCAAACGCGCAAATCTTCTTCTCCTTCGTGCTCCCGGTCTCCGCGCGCGCATTGCTCGCCATCAGTGTGGGGATGACGGTGCTGTTCATGATCATGGACGGCTGGGTCGGATATGTCCCGGAGTTGCTCGGTTTCCCCGCCGGCGCCCTTTGGGTCAGCTCCCGCTCGCCACGACATCTCCTACTGCGAGCACGCGTCTGGTGGATCGATCGGCGTCTGCGGCGCAGCCGGTTGCGCGTCGTCCGCGGCAAGGATGACGAAGCGACGCCCCTCAGCGGGGGCCGCGGCTCGGACAAGTATCTCCACTAGCGCTAGCCGTCCTTGATGTCCGACGTCGCCTCGCGCGCCACATAGATGCGCCGCGTGTTCGTGCGCGCGTCGAGTGGCACCAGGAAGAACCCGTGCTTCGCGTCCACTCCGTCGCGGACGCCCTCGATCACGCGTCCATCCGAGAACGTGACCCGCACCTTGGCGCCATCGCCCGCCTGCGGCGGCTCCCCAGGAGCGAGCATGAAGGAGATCGCCTTCACGTCGGAGCGATAGATCGGCTCCGGCTCGCCCCCGCCCTGCGGGATCAGCGGGAACTGTGATTTCGAGAGATCGATGTCGCGCATGGTCCCGCGGAGCGTACGGCCGCCGCGCGTGTGGACGGCGACGCGGTGCTCCCCTTGCATCTCGAGCGCGTTCATTGTGGTCGGCCGGAATGCCGCGAGCGGTTGCGCGCGCGTTCGGGCCGGTTCGCCCGTCGGCTCGGGAAGGTCCGGATCGTCGTGATCGATCGCCACCGGTCGCAATACCTCCTCGGGCGACGCCAGCTCTTCGGGCGCGCCCAGATAGTCGTCAGCGGCGCCCAGCGAGGCTCCGTCCGGAACGCTGCCGAACAATTCCTTCGCCGCGCCCGGTTCCGGCGCGGGCGGCTCGGAGTCGAGCTGCTCGAGCGCGCTTGCGCCCACGGCGGGCTGGTTCCACGCAGGCTTGGGAGAAGCGGCAGAAGGGGATTCGATTGCCCCGGCGTCTGCCGGCGGCGGCGCCTCCGTGATCGGCACATCCCATTCTTCGGCCGTCGCTGCGGGGGCGGGAGCGGACCATTCAGGCGCAGACGCGGGCGCGGGCGGCGCCCATTCCGATTCCACAGGAGCCGGCGCCGCGGCAGCCCACTCGGACTGCTGCTGTGGCGGCGGCGGCGCTCCCCAAGCCTGCTCCTGCGGTTGGCCGGGGCCGCCGGAGGCGGACCAGTCCGGCCCGGAGCGCAACGATGCCCAGTCGGTACCCGGGGCTTCCGGCACCGCCAGGCCCTCGGGTTTTCGCGCTTCCTGCCAATCGGACGGAGCCGATTCCGCCTGCCACTCCTGCACCGGCTCCGCCGGGCCCCCAGCCCACGCATCGGGAGGCGGCGCGACCTGCTCTTCCGCCGGGGCTGCGGACGCGGCGGCCCCGTCATCGGGAGGCTGGTCCCAACCGGTGATGGTCCCAGGGGCACTCGCCTCGCCTTCCGTAGCGGGGCCGGCGACTGGCTCGCTCCAAGGCGTCGGCGCCGACTCGGACGGCGCTTCGAGCTGCACGGCCAGGGCGGCATCGAGCGCCGCAGGCGCGAAGTTTGGGCCGTCGTCCGGTGGAGCCACTGCGGCGGCGGACGGCTCCGCGACTTGCGCGCTGGCAGATTCGGGGCTGAACGCGGACGCCGGACCCGCGGCGCCGTTCGTCCATGCAGTCGACGCCTGTGCCAGATCTTCCAGCGAAAGCCGCCTGGGCGGCGCGATCCCGTGCGCGCGCAGCGGGCCGCGCAAGCCTTCCGACCAGTCGCCCTCGAGCGGGTCCGCTGCCTCGGTCGCACGCCGAGCGGCGTCCTCCGCGACGAAGGGCATGGTGGGCGCGCTGGTGTCGGCCATGGCTCGCGGAAAGGATACCAGAGAGGCTCCAATCCCGCGCCAAAGCGGCGCAAATTCCGAACCGGGGGAATTTACCTACATGGCTCGAGCCGTTATAAGCACCGGATGCCCCCCCTCGTTCAGCTCGGCGCGCGATCCAAGCAGCCGCCGCGGCGTCCCGGACCGGAGGCATGCCTGCCGGTATCGCTGGATGACGCGCGGGAGCGAGGGTGGGAGCAGCTCGATATCGTCCTCGTCAACGGCGACGCCTATGTCGATCACCCGACCTTCGGCATCCCGTTGATCGGGCGCCTGCTCGTATCGCGCGGATTCAAGGTCGGCGTCGTCAGCCAGCCGCGCTGGGACGAGGCGAGCGGACTGACCGACTTCGCGGCCTGCGGCCGTCCGCGGCTCTTCTTTGGAGTCTCGAGCGGCAACATGGACTCGATGGTGAACCACTACACCGCCGGCAAGAAGCGTCGTTCATCCGACGCCTACACGCCCGACGCGGCCCCGGGCAGAAGGCCGGACTACGCGAGCGCTGTGTACGCGCGCAGGCTCAAGAAGCTGTTCCCCGACGTCCCGCTCGTGCTCGGCGGCGTGGAGGCATCGCTCAGGCGCCTCGCACATTACGATTACTGGAGCGACCGCGTCCGTCATTCTATTCTCGTCGACTGCCCGGCGGACATTCTCGTCTACGGGATGGGCGAGCAGCCGATTCTGGAGATCGCCGCCCGCCTCGCGGCCGGCGAAGACATCTGCGGTCTCACGGACGTGCGCGGGACCGCGGTCAAGCTCAGGAACGATGCGCAAGAGGGCTGGCGCCATCTCGCAGGCGCGCGCGACCGCGAGGAGATCCGGCTGCCCTCGTACGAGCAGATCGTGGCCGACAAGCGCGTGTACGCGGAGTTCTCGCGCCTCTACCATCTCGAGCACAACCCGGACAACGCGCGCATCCTCATCCAGGAGCATGGACGCGATCTGGTCTACGTGAATCCGCCCGCACCGCCGCCCTCCACCGGATTGATCGACGAGGAGTACGAGCTGCCGTTCACGCGGCTGCCGCATCCGATGTACGGCGAGGCGAAGATCCCCGCCTGGGAACAGATCCGCTTCAGCGTCACCATCATGCGTGGCTGCGCCGCCGGGTGCAGCTTCTGCTGCATCACCGAGCACCAGGGCCGCGACGTGGTCTCGCGCAGCGAGGCGTCGGTGCTGCGCGAGATCGAGAGCTTGAGAAACGTCCCGGGCTGGACCGGAGTGGTCAGCGACATCGGCGGCGCCACCGCGAACATGTGGCACATGGTCTGTACCGACGAGGCGTGGCACGCGCGCTGCCGCCGCGCTTCCTGCGTGTACCCATCGGTCTGCGAGAAGTTCGGCACCGACCACGGGCCGCTCATCCAGCTGATGCGCAAGGCGCGCGAGCTGCCCGGCGTGAAGCGCGCGTTCGTGGCGAGCGGCATCCGCTACGACGTGGCGTTCGCGGACGAGAAGCACGGCGACGAATACATCCGCGAGCTGGTGGCGAACCATGTCGGCGGACACCTCAAGATCGCGCCGGAGCACATCTCGCCAGGCGTGGTGAAGGTGATGAAGAAGCCCGCCAAGGAGATGTTCGTCCGCTTCAAGGAGCTGTTCGAGAAGTACTCCGCCGATTCCGGCAAGGAGCAGTACCTGGTGCCGTATTTCATCTCGGGCCATCCCGGCTGCGAGGTGAAGGACATGGTGGAGCTGTCCGACTACCTGGCGGAGAACGGGTGGCGTCCTCAACAAGTCCAGGACTTCACGCCCACGCCGATGACGCTGGCCACGGACATGTACTACTCGGGTTTCCACCCGAACACTGGCAAGCCCGTGCACATCCCGAAGGACGCGGATGAGAAGGCGATGCAGCGCGCTTTGCTCCAGCCGCACCTGCCGCAATACCGCGAGCTCGCGCGCAGCGCGCGCCGGATGGCGGGCGCGCCGGCTCCTCCACGGCGCAAAGTACGGCGCCCGGGGCGCGCGCCGGTGCCGAGCGACAGCTTCGAGTGTTGAGAGCGTGTTGCCGTATTCACGGCAACACGCAGCGAAAGGATAGCGGCATACCCGCAACGTCAGCGGGAAGCTGCTACCGGCGGCCCTTCTTCACCCGCCCGCGGGCGCGCCCCTTCGCCTTGCCTCGCTTTGCACCCCCGGCGCGGCCGCGAGCGGCGCTACGGCCCTTGCCCTTGCGCGCCTTGGCGCCTTTGGCCCGGCGCGCGCCGCCCTTCTTTCGGCCGGCGCTCTTCGCTGCCGCCTTGCGCCGCTTCCCGCCGGCGCTCTTGCGTCGCGGCCGTGGCGCCGCCGGCTCGGGCTCCGGCGCCATCTCGCCCTGTCCTTCCATCGGTCCAGGGATAGGTCCGCCGCCCGGGGTCGGTTCGTCGTACGGTCCGCCCACACCCGGTGTGGGGAACTGCGGTTCGCCCCTGCCGCCTTCGGCGCCGCCGTTGCCGCCGTTCTTACGCTCCTCTTGCATTGCCGCCTCCGCGCCCGCGCACTATCGCGCGCCAGACGCCGTTCGCCAACAGCACGCCGCCTTTCCGTCATCCGCCGGACCCTTTTTCTTCTTCGAAGCGTGACACGAAGATCGAGGGTGCCCGGACGCGGTGCGACCGGCGACATCATCCATCGCGCGCACGATGTCTTCAACTCTCCGTCTTGGCGCGGATCCCGGAGGCCTGGGGGGCACACTCGCCTGATGCGGACGTCGCGCCCTTCCCGGCGATGACGCACGCCGCCTTGTCATGCTCCGCGCAAGCGCTAGTGTGCGCGCCCGCCTGTAGGAAAACATGCGCCTTTTCACCGCTTTAGGCCGTCCTGTTCGCGGCCGCGCCGGCGCCCGTGCGCACGCTCGTGGTACGGCCTGGCCACTACAGGCAGACCGTTGAACCTGCGAGGTGGCCGGTCAGCTCGATCTGGCTGCGGGCTTTCCCGCCGGAAATCTCTCCTCCAGCTCCTCGATGGTCCGCGGCCAATCGTCGTGCAGCAGGCGCGCCAGCGATCGGTCCGAAAGCAGCTTTCCGCCCGTCTGGCACCGCGGGCAGTAGTTCGTCTCGTTCTCCGCGTATGCGATGCGCTGCACCGCCGTCCCGCACACCGGGCACGGTTGCTTGTACTTTCCGTGGACGGCGAAGTCGTCGCGGAACGCCGTGACCTTCTCCGGAAATTTCTCGCGCGCCTCCTGCCGCAGCCGCTCCGTCCACTCCTTCAGCACCGCCTGGGTGGCCTCGAACAGAGCGCGCACTTCGTCGGCCGACATCTTCCGCGTGAGCAGGGCGGGCGAGAGCTTCGCGCGGTGGAGGATCTCGTCGGAATACGCGTTGCCGATCCCCGAGAACAAGCGCGGATCGGTCAGCGAGCGCTTCAGCGTGTGGTTCTCACGACGCAGCGCGGACTCGAACTCGTCGAGGGTGGAGGCGAGCGGCTCGATCCCGCCGCGCTCGAACTCGTCGAGCGCCCGGGCGAGATGGATCGAGGCGCGTTTCTTCGTCGCCGCCTCCGTGAGCACGAGCGTGCCGGAGGGAAAGTCGAGGGCGGCGAGCCCCACCTTTCCCGGGATCTTCGCTCCGCCCTCGAGCCATTTGAACCGGCCGGCGATCATCAGGTGGATGACCAGGAACAGCCCGCCCTCGAGGATGAAGACGATCCGCTTGCCGAGGCGGCGCACCTCGAGCACGCGCCGTCCGCTGGCCGCGCTGAGCGGCGGATCGAAGGTGCGCACCACGAAAGGGCTGGCGACGCGAACCCCCTGCAGAGGCTGGCCGGCGATGCGCGATGCGATCGACTCGACGTAGACGGTGACGTCCGGCAGCTCGGGCACGCCGCGGTCTTAACTCACTTATCCTCGGCCCGCCCGCGCAGCTCCACCAGCTCGAAGACGTACCCGTCCGGATCCTCGAAGTCCCGGGAGACCCCGCCCGGGATTTCCTGCGGGCTGCCGAGCGCGCGTGCTCCGTGGCGGAGCACGAGCGCTGCCATCTCCTCCAGGTTCATGACCCGGATGCCGAGCACCGGTCCGCCGCGGTCGTAGCCGCGCTTGATCATCGCATTCGGGTAGAAGACCGGATGAAGCGAGAGCAGAATGCCCGGGCGCAGCTCGAGCTCCACCCAGCCCGGCGTGTACGACTTTTCCGAAAGGCCGATGACGTCGCGCCAGAAGGCGCGCGCTCTCTCCAGATCCGGGACCTGCAGGCTGACCCAGCAGAGCTCGTTCACGGGCGCGGACAATAGCGCAGAAGCGAATCGCCCAGATCGCTTGCGCATCCATGGGGAATGCGCGTGGCGATCGCGGGAGGGAGCGGGCTGATCGGGACCGAGCTGGTCGGGGCGCTGCGCGCCCGCGGCGACGAAGCCGTGGCGCTCCCGCGCTTCGGCACCGCGCCGTGGAGCGTGGAGGGCGCCGACGCCGTCGTCAACCTGGCGGGCGCAAGCGTCGCCGCCAAGCGCTGGACACCCGCGTACAAGAAGGAGATCGAGGACAGCCGCGTGCTCTCCACGCGCGCCCTGGTCGACGCCATCCGCGCCGCGAAGCGCAAGCCGCGAGTGCTCGTGAACGCCAGCGCCGTCGGTTACTACGGAGGTCGGGGCGATGAGGTCCTCGACGAGAACGCCGCGCCCGGCTCGGATTTTCTCGCCAACCTGAGCCGGCAGTGGGAGGCGGAGGCCCAGCGCGCCCCCGTGCGGGCCGTCCAGGTCCGGACCGGGATCGTGCTCAGCGCGAAGGGCGGTGCGCTGGAGAAGATGCTGCCGCCCTTCAAGGCATTCGTCGGTGGGCCGATCGGGAGCGGGAAGCAGTGGTTCCCCTGGATCCACGTCGCCGACGAGGTGGCCGCGATCCTCTGGTGCATCGATCATGAGGTGACCGGCCCCATGAACCTCGCGGCTCCGGGGATCGTCACCATGAAAGAGTTCGCGAAGGCGCTGGGGCACGCGCTGCAGCGTCCCTCCTGGGCACCGGTCCCCGCTGCGGCGCTGAAGATCCTGCTCGGTGAATTCGCCTCCGCGCTTCTCGAAGGGCAGCGCGCGGTGCCCAAGAAGCTGCTCGACTCCGGGTTCCGCTTCCGCTTCGAGGAAGTGAACGTGGCCTTGCGCGATCTGTTTCCCGGCGGGTAGCGTTTTCCTGCCCGCGATGTCAGGCGGGCGCGCTACAGTGGCCGCGATGCCGGCCGAATTCGTCCATCTCCATCTGCACACGCTCTACAGCCTCCTCGACGGTGCCATCCGCCTGCCCGATCTGATGAGATCCTGCGAGGAGACGGGGATGAAGGCCGTCGCCGTCACCGACCACGGAAACATGTTTGGCGTGTTCAACTTCTATCAGGAAGCGAAGAAGCACGGCATCAAGCCCATCATCGGCTTC
>Ga0209474_10002611_pt1 | contig 16394 bp, 9 predicted proteins | sample GraSoiAngelo_145_FD_185902 | JGI IMG/M metagenome (GOLD analysis project Ga0209474, IMG submission 185902) | Grasslands soil microbial communities from the Angelo Coastal Reserve, California, USA - 14_1009_05_20cm (SPAdes) (version 2) | ecosystem: Environmental > Terrestrial > Soil > Grasslands ...
TGTTATTATTCACCAGGACCGCGATGTCGCGCGGCTCAATTTTCCTCTGCCCGATTTTTGTTTCCCCGGCCAACAATGACGCAATCTCTGCCGCCACCGCCTCTTCTACTCGCGTCTTGTCGTCAATCGATGCGATCCAGAAACGCAGCGGTTGATCCCGCTGGCCGCCAATCGTAAGAGCCTCGGCATCGGCTTTTCCTGATGCTGTTACCGGCGAAAGATCGATGCTTTCAATGACAAACGGATTGTGGCGCTGGGCGAAAATCGCGCCCACTCCATCGAGGAGTTTCGCTTCCGAACGCCAATTCCGTCCCAAGGTGTAACGGCGATTCGCAACTTTCGCCGCTTCCAAATAAGTAAAAACGTCCGCGCCGCGAAATCCATAGATCGCCTGTTTGGGATCGCCGATAAAAAATACTGACCTGTCGCTACCGCCATAAATTTGCGAGAAGATCGAATACTGCACCGGATCGGTGTCTTGGAACTCATCTACCAGCACGACGGTGAAACGCTCGCGCAAACTTTTTCGCAACTGTTTGCCCCTCTCGCCCCGCAATGCTTCGTCCAGTCGCGTGAGGATGTCATCAAACGATTGAACGCGCCGATCCGTCTTCCGCCGGTGCAATTCCTTACCCGCCCATTCACAAAATTCCGATTGCAGCGAGACGATAAAACGCTCCGCCAATTCTGTGATTTCCTCGGGATTACCTCCGGAGCAACACAGTTCGGTAATTTTCTTTTCCAGAGCGGCGCGATTTTCGGAAGGGGGTGAAACGCGCAAAGTCGGATTGTTGGTTAGCTGAACGAGCAACTCAACCAAACGCGCCGGTGTCAGTCGCTCCCGCACAACTCCAGCCATGATGCTGTCGTCGGTGTAAAAATGGGCGCGCCAAAAATCGTCCGCGACTTCATGCACGAAACGAGATTGATCCGTCACCAGCTCCGTCTCGAACAGCATTCCGCTTTCGAATGCGCGATCCTCCAAAACGCGCGCGCAAAAACCGTGAATGGTGAAGATGGGAGCTTCATCAAAACTTTGCAGCGCCAGTTTCAACCGGCGCTCGAATTGCTTTCGGTCGGTAACTTTTTTGATGATCTCCTGGACGAATGGCAGATGCTCCTGGGTAAGCGCGTCTGCGATTGTATCGCGAATGCGACCACGCAATTCCGCGGTCGCAAGCTCCGTATAAGTAGTAACCAGAATCTGCTCGATCGGGATTTCCTCTTCTAACAGCAATCGCAAAACGATGGCCGATATCGTCGTTGTCTTCCCCGTGCCGGCGCTCGCTTCGATGACGGTGAATCCCTTTTCCAGTGGAGATTGCGCGGCGTGGAATTCCGGTTTCATCGCCGTTTGCGCGCAGAAAAAATCGGTTTAAAAACGCGAAGGCTGATCTTTTCCCACTCGTCGTCGAGGACGTCAGCGGTATTGCGGAACACCAGCTTGATATAGGCATCGTCCCGCTCGCCCCTGCTCTTCTCGTCGTACTCATTGCTCTTCCAATCGCTTTTTGCGGAATAGCGCGCGCTGTCCAATTTCTTTCCGGCAAAGATTTTTTCCACAAACGTCCAGGAACTTCGCGGAAATAGCCTCAACGGTTGGCGGAGGCCGCCCCAATAAATTGTCAGCAAGTCGGTCAGAACCTCGCGCGTATTTTCCATCGGCGGAAATTCGTAACCGGCGATCTCTTCTCCTTCTTTTCCAAAAAGCAGCGCGGGTTTCTGCTCGGTCAAGTTCCGCCCCAGATGCTCGATCCAGATCCGCACGAAATCTTTCGTTTTTAATCTCGTTAGCCGGTAATGCAACAGAGTGTCGCCGCGGACGCGATCGATCCGACCGCTCAAAGTGAAATCGTCAATATCCGCACGAACAATAATTGCCGGTCGCGCTTGCACTGCCACCTGCTGACGAATGGCATCGGCGAACGTTGTCACGTTGGCGCATAACTCATCAAAAATTAGTCCGCCCATCCCACCCGGCGGCAGAATGCCCGACGCCCGCACTGACGCGAGCGCGCTTTCCGGACCGATCCCATCGAGGGCTTCATCCAGCAATCGCTGTTCATTGCTGTAACGATCGAGCGAATGCAGTGCGAACGGTTCACGATCTTCCGCTTCTTCGCGATCGCGTGGCAGGTCGATTCCCAACCGATGCCGCACGAAAAATTTCGCGGGATGAGAGAAAAATTCCACCAGCCGCGCAATTCCCACTTCACGCCATTTCCCTTCCGGCTCGCCCAGTGGTTGATCGAAAAATGGCGGTGCTTCGAAGCGACGCCTTTCCGAGACGATTCCGGCCGCACAATTGTCCGCCGAGTAACTGAACAATCTGCCATTATCTTGAAAATTTCGGGGGCTGAAGGCCTGCAACGGATGTTTGATTACGACCTCATCGATGGGCGCCTCGAAATTTTCCGCAACATAACCGAGCACTTCGCTCACCAGCACGCTTGGCGGCAGCGGCTTGTTGTCGCGCAACGACTGCCCGACGTAACTAAGATAGAAAACTTCGCGCGCGGAAAGAAGCGCCTCCAGAAAAAGTTCACGATCAACGTCGCGGATGTTTCGATCTCCACGTTTCGGATCTTGCGCCACCAGATCAAAACCCGGGGCGCGACTATGCCGCGGATAGGCCGTGTCATTCAGCCCCAGGAGACAAATAATTTTGAATGGAACGCTGCGCATTGGCTTGAGCGCGCAAAAGGTCAGTTGACCGGACAGAAAGCCGGCGCTGCTGCTTGATCCGTCGAGAGAATGTTCGAGTTGCGCGGTCACGACATCGAGCGGGACGGCGCTTTCATTTTGCGAGGCAGCGCCAATTTCACCGAGTGCGGCGAGAGCGGTGCGAAGTCGGTTCAATTCGCCTTGCGCCGCTTCTTCCGCTTCGAAAAAGGCATCGAGCGTTTCGCGCAAATCGCGCTGCCACTCAGAAAGCGAGCGCGGTTCGCTGAATTCGCCAGCGCGCGAAAAAAGCCGCTCCACAAATTCGACAAAATCTCCGAGGACCTCTGTATCCGAGCCCTCGATTTCATCGAACGGCAGAATTCCATGGAACAATTCCCGGTTCTGCGGTCGGAGCGCGCAACCTAGCAGCATTCGGTCGAGCCCTTGCCGCCAACTGTTTTCGGCGAATGCGGGCAAGCCAAGTCGGGCGCGATGTTGCGCGTCGATCCCCCAGCGGATCGCGCAGTCGTTCACCCAGCGTCGAATCGTTTCCATCTCCGCAGGTGCGATTTGAAAACAGCGCTGCACCGGCGGTGCCTCCAGAATCGCAAAGACTTCGCTGGCCGTGAAACGTCCCGAGAAAATTTCGAGGATGCGAAAATAGTTATCGATGATTCCGCTACTGGCGCGCGGTTCGCGATCGGCAATCGAGTACGGAATTTTCTGCTTCGGATTTTCCGGCACGCCAAATACCGCATCGATGAATGGCGCATAAACGGAAACGTCCGGCATCATCACGATAATGTCTTTCGGCTTCAGTGCCGGATCGCGCTGAAACAAATCTAGCAGGTAATCGTGCAAAACCTCCAGCTCTCGTACCACACTGTGACAGGAATGAATTTGCAGGGACCGATCGGCCGGCGCGATGGATCGCTTCACTTTGGCTGGGCCCGATTTCAGTTCGAAAATGTCGCTTTGAATTTCCAGCAACAGCGTCGCGGCTCCGGGTTCCTTCACCGCTGGTGAAACGAAACTTTCGTCTTCTGCCACCGGCGTGAGCTCAGCCATGAGATTTAGGAAATCGCGACCGACTTTTCCGTTTGCGCTCAGCAACTCGTTGTCGCCTGCGTCTTCCTCGCTAAACCCGAACAATTCTGGTTGCTTCGCTCGTGCTCTCTCGCGTTTCGAACGGATATCGCCCCACCAAAGCGGCGTCGGTTCCATTACAAAAAGATGCACCGGACAGCGCACGGAAATTTCTCCGATGAGCGAGATGTAAAACGGGGGAAGCGTCGAGATCCCGAAGATCGCGACGCGCTCCGGAACCGGCGCGCGGTCATTTTTGAGTGCGTCGACCAATCGCAACCCGAGCGCCGCTTGATGCAGGCCCGGACCGGCCTGCTGCAAATGGCGCCAAAGGATCGGCTGCCAGTCCGTCCCCTCGCCTGCGTCCCAATCCAAAATCATCTTCGGGCGAAAAACGAGGTATTGGTCGAAAACGTGAGCGATTTTTCGGGCTAGCTCATAGGCGCGCGATTCAGTGCGTTCACCGCGGAGATAATTGGCAACCGCAGCAAACTCCGGACGGGTGGCAAGCCGTGGCAAATCTTTCATGATCCGCCAGGTCATTACCTCCTGATCAAACAGATTCGTCCTTTCGGCTTGAGGGAAAGCGTTCTGCAAAAGATCGTGAAAGAATTTTTGTGGAAACGGAAACTGCACGTTCGAGCAAATGCCATGGCGTTCTGCGATCTGTTGTTCGAGCCAGCGGCGCATGCCGTTGCTTTGCACCAGTATAATTTCCGGCAGGAGAGGCGAGCGAAGTGGATCGGCTATGAGCTCGGCCAGCTGGTCGGCCAGCCGCTCAAGACGGTTGCTGGTATGTAGAGTGAGGCCGGAACGGAGCGTTGAAGGCACCATTCCTATATTAGATAGGGCGGTGGAAATTTCGCGCGCGAAAATACCACCAAAAAGTTCCCGCCTCGCTTCAAACCCGCGGCTCTTTCTTCCGACTTCCGACTCCTGAGCTCTGCGGTAAAGTTATTTCGCCGGTTTCTGCTTTTTCTTTGCGAGAGCGAGGCGCTCGGTTTTTTTGCGCCGTGCCGCGCGTTTCCTAACGTTGTCTCTTCCGTGACTGTGTCCCATAAGGTCCTAACTCTCACTTTCCTTCAGGCACTTCCAGGCTTTTTCGCTTCGTCAGCTCGCGCCATCTACGCGGCTTTTTTCCCTTTCTTGCCTCCGGTGATTCCCGGAAATGGAACAACCTGCGGCGGAGTCTCTCCGTTCTGACCAACCGTGGATTCGAACGCCAGTTTGCCGTTTGCGATTTCAGTCAGTGCTACGTCGGCATGACCCATTCCGGGAACAAATTCGACGAGCGGACGATGCCCGAGGGTGAGCTGGCGGACACGACGTGAAACGATGTTCACAAGGATTTGCTGATTGTGGACTACTTCGCTGGCGGCTTTGAGGAGTTCGGCGTTCATAATCGATTAATACAAGTCAAACGGCTGAGGATTAATTTCTGAGACGCGACAGAATAAGATCGCGTTCCGGAAAGTCGCACCTGACAAAGCACTATCAGCTGAAAAACGGAAGAATGCTACCGCTCTTTTCGGGGAATGCCTTCGCGTCGACCTACGTTAGCCGTTTCGAGGCGCGAGCGGACGAAACCGCGGCTGGCGGCGCCGCTGCTGTTGTGGGCGCGGCCGCGCTGCAGAATCCTGGACGTTAATCTCGAAGGTTCGCAGCAACGGCGCGAGGTCAATCACCTCGTTCGCGGCCGACCTCAATGTGTTTCCAAGATTTGCTGCCACCGAGGCTACTTCCACGCGGATCCCGTGCCGCCGCAATTTGATGGCGAGATAGGCAAAATCGGCATCACCGGTCACGAGGACAACGAGATCTGGCCGCATTTCGATGGAGAGTTCGACTGCATCGATCGCCATCATCACGTCAACGTTCGCCTTGTAGTGCCCTTCTTCGGCGGGCGACCCATCTTTGGTCACGACCATGAATCCATTCGAGCGCAGCCAATGAACGAATTTGTTTTTCTTATCGCGTTCCTCCTGCCATGCCGGAGTGGCCGGTGGCAAGCCGGCATAAACCACCATCTCGATTAAGTCGCGGCCCGTGGCCGGTCCGGCCAGGAAATCGCGCAACTTGATCCAATCGAGGCCGCGTCCTGCTGTTCTCACCGAACTGCCGACGTTCGATTCATCCACCAGAACCAACACTCTGGAGCGGTGCGAGCCATCTGAATTTTTCTTTGGCATTGGTAGAATGAACTACGTTCGCGCCATAGTAGCGAGAACTACTTTTTGAAACCCGCTCCAATTTCGGTTCTGCAAATTAATCGAAGCGCTGATGCGAGGGCAACCCGTGCGCCATCTTTCTGAAATCAAAGCCAGCTTTTCATTAAGACTATTCGCGGCTTACATTCGCCGATGATTTTGCTCCGACTTTTTTCTGCCATGCTCGTCGTCACTGCAATTTCCTCCCGGGCTGATGAAGGGATGTGGCTCTTCAACAAGCCGCCGCTCAAGCAACTAAAAGAAAAGTATCAATTCCAGCCGACTCCGCAGTGGCTCGAGCATTTGCAAAAAGCGAGCGTCCGATTCAATTCCGGCGGAAGCGGGTCATTCGTTTCCGCTAACGGACTCTGCATTACCAATCATCACGTGGGGGCAGATGCGTTGCAAAAGGCGTCGAGCAAGCAGCACAATTACTTGAAGGAAGGCTTCTATGCGAAGACGAACGCGGAAGAAATCAAGTGCGCCGATCTCGAGCTCAATGTGTTGATATCGATCGAAGATGTAACCGCGCAAGTAAACGCGGCGGTAAAACCCGGCATGTCTCCAGAGGTCGCCGGTACGGCGCGCGAAAACGCGATCGCGCAGATCGAGAAGGAAAGCAAAGACAAAAAAGGCCTCCGCTCCGATGTCGTCACGCTTTATCAAGGCGGGCTCTATCATCTTTACTGTTACAAACGTTACGACGACGTCCGGATTGTTTTCGCGCCGGAACAGCAGATGGCGTTTTACGGTGGCGATCCCGACAATTTCGAGTATCCCCGCTTCGATCTCGATATCTGCATTTTCCGTGCTTATGAAAACGGGCAGCCCGCAAAAATTGAGTACTACCTGAAATGGAATTCGAGCGGTCCGAACGATGGCGAACTAACTTTCGTTAGCGGAAGTCCGGGGCGGACTGACCGTCAACTTACCGTCGATGAGCTGGCCGATCGGCGCGATCGCGAAGTGCCGACCTGGCTCCAGATGTTTAACCGGCGCGAAGTATTGTTGATCGCGTGGGGACAACGCTCGTTCGAGAATGCGAGACGAGCTCGGGAAGATCTCTATGGCGATCAAAACAATCGCAAACGCTATGACGGTTATGTGGCGGCTCTGTATGATCCGGAGATTTGGCGCGCGATTGAAGCGCGTGAAAAGAAATTACGCGACGCGATTTCGCGCGACCCAAAATTAAAATCGACAACCGGGGCGTACGATCGCATTAAAAAAGCACAGGCGGAATTGGTCAAGATCGCGCCGCGTTATGATTATCTGGAAGAGGAGCGCCCAGTCAGCGTTGGTTATCGCAGCCCGCGCGCGTTCTACAGCACTCTGTTCAAATACGCGCGGCTACTGACCCGTGCGATCGACGAACGCGCCAAACCAAACGGCGAGCGAATCGCGGCATTTCGCGATAGCGCGAAGGAATCACTGGAGCTGGAACTTTTCTCCAGCGAGCCGGTCTACGATGATTATGAGATTCTCCGGCTAACGGATTCGCTGACCGATTTTGCCGAGAAATTCGGTGGCAACGATTCGTTGGTGAAGCAGGTCCTCGCTGGCAAATCGCCCCACGCAAGAGCGGTGGAATTGGTCAGCGGAACAAAATTAAGAGCCGTCGAGTTTCGAAAAGATCTCTACGCGAAAAACGCGGCGGCGTTGCAAGCGGCGCACGACCCAATGCTTGATCTCGCCCGCATGATCGACGCACCAGCTGGGGAAGCACGCAAAGCGCATGAAACGCAGGAGGAAATCAAGCGGCAAGCCTACGCCGAGGTTGCGAAAGCGTGGTTCGCGATTGAAGGGACTAACAAATATCCGGACGCAACTTTTACGCTACGCCTGTCCTACGGAAAAGTTTCGGGTTATGAGGAAGATGGGAAACAAATTCCGCCTTTTACGGATTTCGCTGGACTCTATCAGCGCGCTGCCGAACACGATAACCTGCCGCCCTTCGATCTGCCCCAGCGTTGGATCGAGCGCAAAGCGCAATTGAATCTGGCCACAAAATTTAATTTCGTTTCCGATGCTGACATTATTGGCGGCAACAGCGGCAGTCCGGTGGTCAACAAGGCGAATGAATTCGTAGGTATAATTTTTGACGGCAACATCCAATCGCTCGTCCTCGATTGCATTTTCTCCGACAAACAAGCGCGCGCGGTCAGTGTTGATTCGGCTGCCATCAGCGAGGCACTGCGGAAAGTCTATGATGCCGGCCCGCTGGCGGATGAACTAGAGAGTGCGAAGTGATTGTCGAGCATTTGTGTCAGACTCCATCGATTAAGCAGGCGTTTCACAGGAATGCATGTAGCGAGTATGCTTCGTCCGCTCTTGGAGCAGACAACAGTCAGAGGTCCGTAATCCGCGGTCGCACAGTCCGGGATCACTTTGCTTTTAATGCGGCAGGTAGTTTAGCAACTTAAGGATGTCAGAAAACACGCCCATGGCGGTGACATCTGCCCCTGCTCCCGGTCCCTGAACTACAAGCGGAGTATGCGCGTAACGCTTGGTCGTGAAAGCGATAATGTTGTCACTTCCCTTGGTTGCGGCGATGGGATGGCCACGCGAAAATTCTTTGATTCCAGCACGCGCGTTACCCCCTTCGAGCGTGCCAATGTAGCGCAAGACTGCACTATGCGACTGCGCACGCTTCAATCGCGCTTCCATTAGCGAGTCGTATCGGCCAAATGACGTGAAAAATCGCTGAGAGAAACGCCCGACGGCCAGATTCTTTGGGACCAGACTCTGGACACGAATGTCGGCAATTTCCATTTTTGATCCAGTCTGACGCGCGAGGATGAGTAATTTTCTAGCGACGTCCTCGCCGGAGAGATCGGCGCGCGGATCCGGCTCGGTCAAGCCCTTCTGGTGGGCCGCTTGCACGAGGGCGCTGAATGGCGTGGCTCCATCAAAACGATTGAAGAGAAAGCTGAGCGTTCCCGAAAAGATGCCTTCCACCTTTCTGATAACGTCTCCACTGGCAATCAGGTCCCGAATTGTGGACATGACGGGGAGCCCGGCGCCAACGTTCGCTTCATCAAAAAAGTAGATTTGCCGTTCTCGTAAAAGGTCCATCAGGGATACGTATTGCTGCCAGGGTAAAACGTTCGCGCGCTTGTTCGGCGTAATAATGTGTAGGTTCGCTCGGACAAAGTCGGGATACGCCTGCACGATCGCATCGGCAGCTGTGCAATCGACTACGGCCGCGTCGGTCAATTCCAGTTGCGCGATTTCGCGTGCAAGAATGCGCGGATCCATTCGCCGACGCGAAGCGGCCAGCTTCTCGCGCCAGCGCCCGAGATTGATCCCGCTGGCATCGAGGACAAACCGTTTACTATTCGCCAGGCCAATCACGGTGACCTGGAATCCGCGCGAGAGGAGATACGGTCGTTGCTCATGCAGCTGGCGGAGAAGCGCTCCACCAATGTTGCCAATGCCAATAACGAAAAGTGCCAGGTGTTTACGCCTTTCGAAGAAAGCGCCGTGGATGATATTCAGAGCACGCGACTGCTGCGGCGTGTCGATCACACATGAGATATTTCGCTCAGAGGCGCCCTGTGCAATCGCGCTAATATTGATGTTATGCCGGCCAAGCGCTCCGAACATTTTGCCTGAGATGCCGGGATGGCCTTTCATTTGATCACCGACGACTGCGATGATGGTTTGGTTGGATTTTTCGTCGAGCGAGGTTAACCGGTGGTGGAGTTCCAATCGAAATTCCTGTCGCACGGCAGCATTTGCCGCGGCTGCGTCGGTATCCCGGATGGCAAAACAGATCGTGTGCTCCGAGGAAGCCTGAGAGATAAGGATGACGTTAATACCGCGGGACGCCAGTGCGCGAAATAATCGCTCGGCGTTTCCAGGGACGCCAACCATGCTCAGACCGCGAAGGGTCAGAAGTGTCAGCCCAGCGATGGAAGTAATTCCTCTGGCGAGCTGATCGCCATTTTTACCGCCGCAAGAAATAAGCGTGCCCGGTGCCTCCGGACGAAAGGTATTTTTGACTAACAACGGGATTCCCCGCGCGACAGCGGGAGCAATTGCGGCAGGATGAAGGACCTTGGCGCCGAAGTACGACAGCTCCATCGCTTCTTCGTAGGTGATCCGGGGCAATACGAACGCGGACGCCACGACGTTCGGATCGGCACTAAGGACGCCGTCGACGTCGGTCCAGATCTCAATGATCTCGGCGCCAAGTGCAGCGCCCAAAATAGCCGCCGTGTAATCTGAGCCATTTCGGCCAATCGTCGTCGTCTGACCGTCACTCGTTGATCCGATAAACCCCGTCACGACCGGAATTGGCCGCGGTCGATTGGATCTGAACAATTCGGCAAAGTATCGTCGAGCCATGCGATTGGTTTTGCCAAAAATCACATTCGCACTCATGAACTGATCATCGGTAACTATGAATTGCCGAGCATCAGCGAACCGAGCGGGATACGACCGGTTCAGATGTGCCGAAATGATCAGAGCGGACAGCCGCTCGCCAAAACTTGCTACAAGATCGAGTGCCCGGGGCGGACCGTGACCGAGAAGCTGGATGCCATGGAGAACTTCATGTAATTCATTGAGCAACGTATCCACTTGCGATCGGAGCCGGGCACTGTGGCGTTTGCCCAGTAAATCCTCGATGACCGAGCGATGGCGATGGACAACTTTCCTCCAAGCCGTTTCGTACCGCCGATTCGCCTTTGCCGCCAGGCGCGCACATTCGAGAAGTTGATTTGTCACCCCTTGAAAAGCGGAAACCACGACAATGACCGGGTCTCGGCGCGCTCCTTTGAGGACAATTTTGGCGACATCGCGGATGCGACCGCTCGTTGCGAGCGAAGAGCCGCCAAATTTAAGGACTTTCATAGCGTGGATAGGTGGTAGAGATGTCGTGCTGCCGTCAATCCACAAACATCAGACATCAAACGCTAAACCAATACCCAGCATTAAACGGGCGAGATCATAGTTGTAATCATCAAGGTCGCATGATGGGATCGCGCTCGAAAGAGCGCAAATCTGTCCATGGCCGGTATTTGAAATGCCAGGTTTCACCGAAACACCCTGAGATTGCCGAAGGGGAGAACGCTATTTTCCGAGCGGAGTGCTGACTTCAGTACCAGGCGGAGGCGTGAACTCAAACTGGCTGGCCGGGATGGCGGCATGGTTCGGATTCTGGTAGGTCGTCACAATCTGGTCGCCGTTTGGCTGAAGCATATCGGTGCGTTCGGCAAAAAGATCATCGCTCAGGTGTAATAATAACTTTTGGAAAATGCGTTTCATCGATGGATTGCGCGGCGTCAGCTCAAGGTCGTAACCCTTTTCTGCCTTCTCTCCGGCGATGTGAAAGGTGTGTTCAACATTTTCCAGGTTAAGCGCGGTCGTGATGGCGGAAATGGCGGGATCAAGCGGCGAGCGTCTGGCCAGTGAATAATGCTCCGCTGATTTAAAGTTTGGGTAATAAATCCAAAGCTGTTGTCCATCGCTTACGGTGATGCTCGGGGCGTTACCCTTGCGTTCGACACGGAATTGGTTTGGAGCTTGAAACCAAATTTTTCCGCTGCTGTTGATCGGCTCGTCCAACAAATGAACCTTTCGTTGCTCTTGGAAGTCGGCCTGCATGCTTGGAGCTGCAGCGCGCTTCTCACGTATCCGTTCGAGCAAGGTCTTGACGTTAGCGGGCGATAGCGGCACGGCTTTCACGCCGACGGCGAGCAACGCTACCAGACAAATAACGGTAATTATTTTACGCATGTTCAAGTTCCGCTTCGGTAAAATGTTCCTGCGGCAGTTTTGGTTTCACTGCAACCGCCGCTGGCAAAGTGAAGAAGATGGTCGCAGCCAGGCTCCAGAACAAGCCAATGGCGCAGGCAATTCCCAGCCCGCTCAAGGTCGGGTTATGCGCCCAACCCAGCGAACCGAATCCCGCAATCGCAGTCAATCCCGCGAGCGCAACCGGCTTCACCACTCCGGTAAGGTCGCGTGCGACATCATGGCTTCGCTGCCAAACTAACAAGACGTAGATTCCATAATCAACCCCGATCGCAAGAACGAGGCGGAAAGCCAGCACATTTAATAAATTCAACGGCACATTGAGCAATTTCATCGAAGCGATCATGGCTGCGACCGCGAGTGCGAGGGTTATCACTTGGACGAGCCAGAGGCGCAAGTCGCGATAAAGAATTGCCAGAAGCGAGGCATCGAATACCGCCATCAACGCACTGATCAGGAGTAACTGCCGATGCGACCACGGCACCAGATCGGTCAAAGTATAACTCCAGCCGGAGAGTGTGATCGGGATTCCGGCGACTGGCAATTCGCCTGCAAGAACGTTCTTTTGTTCCTGCGTTGTCACCGGAGCGTTGGTGGTGACGAACCCGGTTGTCGTCAGCGAATCCTGCGCGAAATAGCGTTCGACCAAAAACCACCAGGCGGAGCCCGGCGGCAATTGAGTACGCCACGACGGGATTCTGTAATCAGGGGCAGCTGCGGCCTGGAGCTGGTTGAGCAACTCGAAGGCGGAAGCAAAAGCCCCGGGGTTAAATCGATTTTGAGTAAGCGCGTTTTGCAAGGCAGCGCGGGCCGCATCAAAGTTAATCGAAGCGAGCTCCTGTCGATTGCGTTCCATTTCGCGCGGGGAAAGGGCGAGCGCGTTGGGAGTGGAGAAGCTCTGGATTTTGCCAGCGCGTTGCAGCTCAGCCCAGTGCTGCGAAATCGCTTTCCAGAAATCGTGTAGCTGTTGTTCTTCTGAGGCACGGACAATTCCAAGGACTGGTTCCCAACGCACCGGCATTTTTTGCATGATCAAGCTGAGTGCAGTACCGGCGCGACTGTTCTTCGGCTCTAATGATCGTGCGTTTGCCTCAAAGGTGAGTGGAATTTGTGGGACGATCGCAATAACCAGCAACGCGAGCAGAATGGGAGCGCTAATTGCGAGAATGGACCGCGGCCGGCCGAGCATGCGGTGCACATAATTTCTCACCGAACCCAAAATCCAATCGCCACGCAACGGAACATTTCCTCGCGGCACGAAGAGGAAAAAAACTGTCGTCATTAAAAGCCCGGCCGCGGAAATTCCGATGGCGATGAGGACGCCAAGCTGAATAAATCCCGAAGAGTTACTCAAGACGAGGGCGAGAAAACCGACCGCTGTGGTTAAGGCGCCAAAGAAAACGGCACGTCCAAGACTGTGAACGGCATCGGCAACAGCAATGCGATGTTCGTCGCCTTCGTTTCGCGCTTGCTGATAGCGCCCGTAAATCAGAATGGCGAAATCAACGCCGAGACCGACCAGAATCGCGCAAAAGCCGACCGTCACCATGTTGAGGCGGTGAAAAATCAAGAGACCGGCGGCGAGTCCAATCAGACAACAAAGTAAAAGTGCGAAGCTCATACCAAGCAACGGAAGCCAGCGCCGAAAGCCGATAAAAAAAACGGCGCCCACCAGCGCAATCGAACTCAGCACGGTGGCAACGATGTCGTGGCGCATGCTCAGCGAAATTTCGGCGACATAAGCGGAACGTCCCGTAATCAGCACTTCGAGTTTGCCGCCATCCCAGCCTTCCAGTGCGGATGCGCGAAATGCATTCACCTGTTTCATCAGTTTCTGGCAATCGAAGGCGCTGATGCTTGGCTGGTTCGTCACCGTCGGAAAAACCCGCATGGTGGAGTCGGGCGAAGTCAGTGGCTGATCCGTTTCCATCGCGGCGTTGCCGGCAAACGGTTTGAGCGAGGGCGTGATTAGGCCGAGTGGGTCGAGCGTCAGCTCTATTTCCGGCCGGGGCGAGCCGCTTTCGATTTCCCGGCGCAATTGCGCTAGGCGTTCCTGAATTTTCTGTGGTCGAAGCAATGAGATCGCGTGATCAAAATCCTCCGGCTCGAGATTGAGCAAAAGCGGGAGCGCGATCCGCTGTAGATCGTGCACTCCATCCGGTGTTTCCATGGGCGAACCCGCCAGGACGCGAACGCACCACGGTTGCGCCCGCAGTTTCTCGACAAATTTCGGCGCGAATTCTTCGAGCTTGTCCACATCCTCAGATTGACAAAGAAGGGCGAATGTCAGTTCGCGGGTCTGCGCAAACTCACTGTTGTAGACCTTCAAACCTTCGACCGAATCAAATCCCCGCGGCAGTAAATTGAGGACTTCGGTATCAAGCCGCAAAAACGCCACCAGAATGCCGACACTGGTGATCGCGATCAGCACGACCGCACTCCACATCAGGCCGCGGCGTTCCGTAACAAGAAAGGCAACCTTTTCGCTGAATCGCATTGCAGAAAAGCCTGGCGACCGCCTAGAAACGCAGCATGAAGGTTTCCGATCCTTCACTCACCCGCACAATTCGCTTTTGCGGATTGCGCAAAATTTCCTGGCGCAAGGCGAGCCAACCGCTGGCCCGCGCTGGCGGCTGTTGAAGCGGCCCTGACCATGGAATGCGTGCCAGCGGGCCATGCACGCGAGCAAAAGTGGGATCAGTTCGCATGACAAGCAAAGTGACGCCCGGGCCTTTGCTGAAAGTCAATTCGAAATCGCCGCGATTGGAGTAGCGAATGAAGACTTCCCCAATCAGCGATGTCTTTTTGCCATGATAGGAAAGCTGACCGTTGCGAGCAGTCCAAGTCCGGCTCGGCAGTGCGAATTGATGGATGGCGCAGCTGCTCAGAAGTATGGCGATGGCCAGGATCGACGCGATTCGCCCCATATTATATGGAGGCGGGGTTGAGGGGCGCCGTTTGACCGGTGCTTTTGGGCGTGAGGGAAAGTCGCGGACAAAGAGTCCAGCGTCTTTGCAAGCGCACGATGAGATAAAAAAGTTCCATCCGCCAGCGGATGGCGAAGCGGTTGCCAATGTTACCGCCGAGCACGGCGTTCACCGCCGGTGGAATCTGGAAAAGCTCGGTCGGCGTTAGGAAAACCTCGATGAATTCCTTGCCGCCATACCACGACTCAACGAAACGCAGATAAACATCCATCGCGCGATTAACCAGCCGCTCGTAATGACGGAACAGACGCCGGGCGCGTTTTGGGTTATCGAGCACTTCGTGTAAAACATCCGCCGCTTGTTCGCCAGCGAGGACTGCGAGAAAAACGCCGCTGCTGAAAACTGGATCGATGAAGCCGGCGGCATCACCGGCAAGCAACCAGCGATCGCCGGTGAGTCTTTCGCTCCGATAGGAAAAGTCCGCCGCTGTGTAAACCTGCGAAACGCGACGGCCTGCGCCGATGCGATTGCGCACGAGCGGCTGCTCCGCAATGGCGCGTTCGAAAAATTCTTCGGCGGACAGTCCAGAGCTTTTGAAGTCCGCCGCCTCCAATACAACGCCGATACTGGTGCGATTCTCTTCCAGTGGGATGACCCAGAACCAGCTTTGCAAAGTGCGAACCATACGGGTGAGCGTGGCATCGATTCCCTCCTCTCGTTCCAACCCTTCATAGTGCGCAAAGAGCGAAAGCTTTTGCAGATGTTGATAGCTCTTCTTCAGCCTGAACTTATTTCCAATCACAGAATTCCGTCCGCTCGCGTCGATCAGATACTTAGCCCGGACTTCGCGAGCGAATTTTCTGTAGCCGGGGTCGCTGACCCCGACCGGCTTATCGGTGCCGACACGTAGGCGCACGCCATCTTCATCGAAAGCGACATCATCGACGGAAGCTTCTTCCCAAATTTGCGCGCCCGATTCCGCCGCGTGATCCAGCAACATTTTGTCGAATTTCGATCGTGTCACCTGATACGAACGATCGGTGCGCGAACCGAATCCATCCTTGAAGTAAAACTTCGCTGCTTTTTCTCCACCGGCTTCCGCGATTTCGCCCCCAAATTTTTCGAGAAAACCGGCCCGTAGTTTTTCCTGAAGGCCAAGCCGGGTAAATGTTTGCATGCTGAAAGGCAGAAGCGACTCGCCGATGTGAAAACGGGGAAACTTGTCGCGTTCGAGCACGATCACGCGTCGCCCTGCTTTGCTGAGCAAAGTCGCCGCGGTGCTGCCGGCGGGGCCGCCGCCGATAATCGCAACATCATAATTTTCCACCGCCAGAAAGTAGCCGAGTTCGCGGGGAAGCAAAGGGTAGCGCACGCGTCTAGCGTGTTGGCGAAGGCGTCTCGCCTTCGCGGACTTTTCGACAAAGATTGTTTCGGCGAGACGCGGAAACCAGCGCGCGGGACGCGCGCGCTACCCGGAACACTGCGGCAACGCGGCGGTTCACGTGGTTTGAGACACGCCGCACCTTGTAAGGAGCATGCTTTCGTATTAACGAATCAACAGATGAAGTTGATCGACCGTTTTGTCAGCCGCGAGCTGATCGTGAATCTTTTGTTCGCGATCTTTGTCCTCAGTCTCGTCCTCGTCGTTGGGAATATTTTTCGCAAGCTCCTGCCGTTGCTGGTGAATCACGACGTCCCAGTCGAGTATCTCGTTAGCTTTATTGCCTACGTGCTGCCGTTTTCGCTAATT
>Ga0209474_10002612_pt1 | contig 16394 bp, 18 predicted proteins | sample GraSoiAngelo_145_FD_185902 | JGI IMG/M metagenome (GOLD analysis project Ga0209474, IMG submission 185902) | Grasslands soil microbial communities from the Angelo Coastal Reserve, California, USA - 14_1009_05_20cm (SPAdes) (version 2) | ecosystem: Environmental > Terrestrial > Soil > Grasslands...
TTGCGATGAGGGGCAGGCGGCGCTTGTACTGGTTCTCCCGTACCCGGCGGATGATGTCATCGATGAAGGCCTCCTCGAAGCCGAGCTGCTTCAGCTCCTCGACCGAGTAGCGCCGCTCGACCAGGTAGTAGAGGAGCTGGTCGATCATCCGATACTGGAAGCCGAGCTCGGTCTCGTCGGACTGTCCCGCCCACAGATCCGCCGACGGCGCCTTTTGCACGATGGACGTGGGGACGCCAACGGCGTCGGCGAGCTGCCAGACCTGGGTCTTGTAGAGGTCGCCCACGGGGTTGATCGCACTCGCCATGTCCCCGTAGATGGTTCCATAGCCCAATAGGAGCTCGGTCTTGTTGCTGGTCCCGATGACGAGGGCACGCCAAACCCACGACTGGTCATAGAGGATCGACATCCGCTCGCGGGCCATCTTGTTACCGCGCCGCTTCTGGTCGGCGTCCGGAAAATGCGCGAAGTAGGCATCGATCTGGGGACTGATGTCGATCTCGAGGTGCTGGATGCCCAGCTGCTGGACGACTTGAAGCGCGTCGCTCTTGCTCTTGGGGTCACTCGTCTTGTAGGGCATGATCACGGTCAGGACGTTGTCCGCCCCGAGCGCCTCCGCAGCGAGCGTGGCGACCAGGCTGGAGTCGACGCCGCCGCTCAAGCCGAGGACGACTCGCTCGAACCCGACCTTGCGCACCTCGTTGCTGATGAAGCCCACGAGGATGCGGCGGACCAGCTCGGGATTGATCCGCAGCGGCGGAAAGGCGGGCTCAGAAAGGCTTACGGGTGCGCTCATGCAGGACCCGGCGAAGTTCGTTGATGGTCAGCTCGAGCCGCTCGTCGCGCAGCAACGGATTGGCGAGCCGCTCGCGCCGGACGTCCCCCAGATCGAGGTTGGCGAGGACGAGCGCCTCGTCGGCATCTTCCTGCTGCGCGATGATGTCACCGTTGGGCCCGATCACCATCGAGCCTCCCCAGAAGTTCGCGCCGTCCTCGTACCCCACCCGGTTGCAGTAGAGGAAGAAGGTCGTCAGGAACTGAGCGTAGGTGCGGCAGACGAGGCCATATGACTCCGCTGTTCCCAGCCGCTCGTCGGTGGTGACCCCACGCCCGGGGCTGGCCGACGGGCAGATGATCATGTCCACGCCTTCGAGACTCAGGATATAGGCGCTGGAGAGATGCCAGATGTCTTCACAGACCAGTATCCCGGCGCGGCCGAATCCGGTCTTGAAACTGCGAAAGCGATCGCCCCCCGCGAAATAGCGTTGTTCGTCGAACATGCCGTAGGTCGGCAGATACACCTTGCGGTGGACGTGGACAAGCTCCCCCCGGCTGAAATAGAGGCTGGCGTTGAAATAGCGATGGTCGGGCTCTTCGATCACCGCGCCGAGCACCACATCGAGCCCATCCGATAAGCCGCGTAGCTCGTCCATGGCGGCGCCCTGGAGCGAGATGGCACTTTCCGCCACGAGGTCCTTGAGGAAATAGCCAGTCAGGCTGAGCTCCGGGAAAACCAGCAGCTCCACGCCCGCCGTGGCCGCTTGTCGCACCCATTGCCGATGGCGCTCGAGATTGCGAGCGCGATCGCCGAGGGCCGGGTCCATCTGAACCAGCCCGACCGCGAGCCGGCTGTCCTTAATCACGCCGGAAGGCGCGGGAGGCCCGCGGCCCTCATACCGCCCGCGGACACCCGGGCAGCGCGGCCGCGGGTGAGCCATTGGGCAATCGCCGGCGCCATCTCCGCGCAGTGACCGAGATGGACGGCGGCGCGCGGCAGGGCGTCGAGGAAGGCCGTGCCATAGGTGCGGTTCGCGATGCGGTGGTCCATCAGGACGACCGCACCACGATCGCTTTGCCGCCGGATCAACCGGCCGAACCCCTGCTTGAGGCGAAGGACCGCCTCCGGCAGCGCCAGTTGTCCGAAGGGATCGGCGAGCGTTGCGCTCCGAGCCAGTTGCAGTGGATCGCTCGGAACTCTGAAGGGCAACCGGACGATCACGACGCAGGAGAGGGCATCGCCAGGAATGTCGATGCCTTCCCAGAAGCTGCTGCTCCCTAACAGGATGCTGCGCGGATCCTCCTGGAACTGCCCCAGCAGCTGCCGGCGGGTGCCGTCCAGGTTTTGCGCCAGCACCGTCAGATCGCCGCGTGAGGTCCGCACCCGCAACCGGTCGGCAACGTCGCGCAGTTGTTGGTGGGAGGTGAACAGCACCATCGTGCGGCCGTCGATCGCCTCGGCGATTTCGCCAACAACGCTGGCCACCTGATCGAGGAAGGCGACGTCACTGAGATCCTTGAGATCGGTCGGCAGGCAGAGCAGCGCCTGCGACAGGTAGTCGAAGGGTGAGGCGAGCACCATCTCGTGGGTGGCGAGCGCCTCGAGTCCGACCCCGCGCTTGAAGTATTGGAACGAATCGGCCACCGCGAGGGTGGCGGACGTGAAGACCACCGTTTCCTTGTCGGCGAAGGCTCGTGCCTGGAGCTCGCGGCCGGCCGTTGTGGGGGCCGCGTGCACCAGCGGGCGGCCCGAGCGACGCTCGCTTCGGACCCAGTAGAGGCGATCGGGGCGCGGCTGCAACAGCGCCTGGCGGATGAGATCGACCCGCCCCTGGAACTGGGTCACAAAAAGGTCCAGTTCGCGCTGGGCGTACGGGCTGCTCTCCAACGGCAACTGGGCGGCGGCATCATCGAGGGCACGACGGAACCGCATCGCCTGATCGGCGAGCTTGCCGGCCAGCCCAGAGAGCGGCACGACCTCTGACGAGGCCCGGATGAGCGAGTCGAGGACGACCGGTTCCTCGCGCGACGGACGCAGCGGGATTTCCGGCTGTCGCTGCCTCACGATCGCCCGCGCCTCCTGGAAGAAATCGCCCAGCGCCTGTTTCATCTCCGCGGCCGCGGTGCGCACCCCTTCACCCGGCGGGGCGACCGCGGCGCGGAACCAGGTGAGGACGCCATCGATGCTTTCCAGCACCTCCTCCTCCCCCACCCGCTGGGTCAGCGCCTCGACCGCCGTTTCTTCGAGCTGGTGCGCCTCGTCTACCACCAGGTGGGCGTGCGACGGCAGGACCGATCCCCCGTTGAGCGCGTCGGCGAGGAGCAGCGCGTGGTTGGTCACGATCAGGTCGGCATCCTGCGCCCCTCGCCGGCTGTTCCAGTAGAAACATTGCTGCGTCTTGTAGTTTTCGCAGTGGGCGGCCAGGCAATCGTCCGCCGTCGACGCCGCCCGTAGCCAGAAGAGCTCGTCGAAACCATTGAGCTTGATCTCGGAGCGATCACCATGGCGGGTCTGCGCCAGCCACACCAGCATGCGTAGCTTGAACTTCGCCTCGTCGTGGAACCAGCTGCCGTCGGCGCGCCGGCTGGGCGCGTTGAGGTAACGGTTCCAGCGCCGCAAGCTGACGTAATTGGAGCGGCCCTTCAACAGCGATGCCTTGAAGTCGAACGGCAACCAGCTGCGCATAAAGGGGATATCTTTCGAGAAGAGCTGCTCCTGCAGCGTGATGGTGTTGGTCGCGACCACGACCCGCTCCCCGCTGGCAACGGCATGGTGAACCGCGGGCACCAGGTAGGCGAGCGACTTGCCGGTCCCCGGGCCAGCTTCGACCAGGAGCCGGCCGCCGCGCGCGTAGAGCTGGGCGATGGCCAGCGTCATCTGCAGTTGCGATTCGCGGAGCTCGTAGTCGTCGAGTAAGCCCGCCATGGGACCATCGGGACCGAGCAGGGCGCGAATCGCCTGCGGATCGGTCGAGGGCGTGTCGGGACGTGCCGGCCTTACCGGGGACATCGTCGCCGGAGGCAGGCTATTGATCCCCCTCGAACCGGCACCGCGCGCTTCCTTCAGGAAATAGTGGATCGGGTGCGGCCAGCCCTCGGCCACCTCCACCATCCGGTCCAGCAGCTCTGCCGGGAAGCCGCGCGCAAACTGCCAGAGGTAACGGAACAGCTGTCGCGCGGCGTCCGCATCCGACAACGCCCGATGCGGATGCGGGTGGCTTAGGCCGAGCTGGCGGGAAAGGTGCGGCAGGCTGTGGCTGGGCACGGCCGGCAGCATGATGCGTGCTAGGTCGAGTGTGTCGAACAATGCGTAGGCCGGCTGCGCGTCGCCATCGACCAGGAAGGACAGGTCGAAGGTGCCGCTGTGCGCCACCACCCCACTCGTGCCGACGAAGTCGATCAGCTGCGCCAGGACCTCCTCCGGTCGGGGCGCCGCGGCGACGTCGGCATCTCGGATCCCGGTCAGCTCCTGCACGGCGCGCGGAATGCCGACTTCGGGACGGACCAGTGATTGAAAGGTCGCCAGCACCTCGTCGCCCTGGAAGCGAACCGCCCCCACTTCGATGATCCGATCGAGCCTGGGACTGAGGCCGGTGGTTTCGAGATCGAGAGCAACGAGCGTGCGATCCACTATCGCAATGCTCTCAAATCGGACCACCGCTTACAGCAATTTGGCAGCAAGCTCCGCTAGTTCTGACCTTTGGCCTTTGGTGAGCGTGACGTGGCCGGCCAGCGGGTTGTTCTTGAATTTCTCGATCGCATAGCAGAGGCCGTTGCTCCGGAAATCGAGGTAAGGGTGGTCGATCTGGTTGGGGTCACCGGTAAGGACGATCTTGGTGCCTTCACCGGCACGCGACACGATCGTTTTGACCTCGTGCGGGGTGAGGTTTTGCGCTTCGTCGACAATGATGAACTGTTGCGGGATGCTCCTTCCACGGATGTAGGTGAGCGCTTCCGCCTCGAAGAGGCCCTTGTCCTGGATATGGCGGATCATGTCGGCCGCCATCTGTTCCTTGTAGATGCAGCCCATCAGGTACTCGAGGTTGTCATAGATCGGCTGCATCCAGGGCCGCAGCTTTTCGTCCTTGTCGCCGGGAAGGTAGCCGACGTCTTTGCCCATCGGAATCACCGGGCGCGTGACGAGCAGCCGGCGGTAGCGATGCTGGTCCAGCACCTTGTTGAGCCCGGCCGCCAGCGCCAGTAGCGTTTTCCCGGTGCCGGCCTGGCCGGTCATGGTGACAAAGGGAATCCGATCATCGAGCAGGATGTCGAAGGCGAAGCGCTGACCGAGGTTCTTGGGTTGAATACCCCAGATTTCCTTCTTGATCGCCGCCAGCCCAACCACCTGGCCGGCCGTCGCGTCGTACCGACCCAGCGCGCTCGACTTGTTGCCGTTCACCGATTTGAAGTGCACGAACTGGTTGAAGTAGAGCTGGCCGTTCGAGGGCTGGTAGAGGTTGGTCTTGGTGAAGTTTTCGATGTCGTCCGGCGTCACGGTCAGCGTCGTCATGCCGTCGTAGAGGTCCTCTTCCTTGAGCACCATCTTGTCGGTCTCGTAGTCCTGTGCCTGCAGGTTGAGGGCATCCGCCTTCACCCGGACGTTGATGTCTTTGCTGACCAGGATGACGGGCGTGCCGTTGCTCTCGGCTTTCAGCTGCAGGGTCAGGGCGATGACCTGGTTGTCGGGCTTGCGGGGATCGAGGTCCTCCGGGAGATGCGCGGCGCTTTCGTGGGTCAATTCGACGCGCAGGCTGCCACCATATTTGAGGTCGACCCCTTCGGAGAGTTTTCCCTTGGCGCGCAGCTCGTCGAAATAGTGGGCGATCAAGCGGGCGTGCCGTCCGACCTCGTCCTGGCGGCGCTTTTGACCGTCGACCTCCTCGATCACGATGAGGGGGATCACGATCTCGTTGTCCTCGAAGGAGTAGATCGCATTCGGGTCGTGCAGCAGGACGTTCGTGTCAAGCACATAGATCTTTTTCATCGATTAGGGCCTCCGACACGAACGTAACGCCTCAAACGCTCGTATGGCACGTTCCGCGCCACTCGCGTCGGCCGGCGGGCCGGTGTGTCGAGGACGTAGATCTTCTTCATGCTTCTGCGCGCTGCCGGAGGGACGAGCTCGCGTACTCCCCCTGGTTTTCCAACGGCAGGAGCGCGGCGATCTTTGTCATCAGGTAGTCGGCGCTCTGCTGGTGGTCCATCGGGCTGCCGTCACGATTTCGTTCCGGAAGTTGGAACGGCTCGCCAAAGGCCATGGCGACCTCGGTCCGCCGCGGCAGCACCTTGTGCCGGCCGATGACGTTCTGCGACCCGGTGATCGCGATTGGCACCAGGGGGGCGCCGGAGCGGCGCGCGATGAAGCCGGCACCGGGCTCGGCGCGTAGCAGGCGTGCCGTATCCGATCGGTGACCTTCGGGAAAGAGCACCACGGCCGATCCTTGCTTGAGTAAGGCGAAGGCCCGGCGAAGCGCGGTCCGGTCAGGGGAATGGCGTACCACAGGAAAGGCGTGGTATCCCCGCATGAGCCACGCCCAGCTGCCTTTGAAGAGCTCCGCCTTCGCCATGAACCAGACCGGCCGCGGCGTCCAGGCGCCGATGATTGCCGGGTCGATGGCACCCACGTGGTTGGACACGATCAAGAGCGGTCCGGAGTGCGGCACATTCGCGGTGCCGCGGAGATGAAACTTTGACCCCAGGACGATTCGCGTGAGGAGCCGTGCAAGACCAGTTAGGAAGGAATAGCTCAAAGCGATCAGTGCTTCGGCAAACGGGCCATCACTTCGTCAAAAACCTGACGGACCGACTTGCTCTCAGTCGCGACGATTATAGCATCGGTTGCCGGCCGTAACGGCGCGACTTCGCGCTCTCGGTCGGCGCGGTCTCGCGCCTCGACTTCCTGTTCCAGCACCGCGTCCGGTGTGGCGCTGCCGCGTGCCTGGTCCAACTCGCGGCGCCGCCGGGCGACCCGCTCCGCGGCCGGTGCGGTGAAGAAGAACTTCACATCGGCGTCGGGAAAGATGACGGTTCCGATATCGCGCCCTAGGATCACCACATCCCCCGGTGCCGCGCGCCGCTGCGGCTCGATCAGGAGGCGGCGCACCTCGGGGATTCCCGAAATACGCGAGAGCTCGGCGGCGATGGCCGGATCGTGTGCCGCACCGCTGATATCCACGCCATCGATGGAGACCAGTGGTCCGGCACGACCCACCGAGGGCGACGTGTTGATCTCGATCCGCAGCTTACCCAACATCCCTATCAGTCCGGTCACGTCGTCGGCCGCAATACTCCGTCGCCGCGCTTCCACAGTAACGGCCCGGTAGAACAAGCCGGTGTCGACCAGGGCGAAGCCGAGGGCGTCCGCCACCATGCGCCCGACGGTCGTCTTTCCCGAGCCCGCTGGGCCGTCGATCGCGATGATCACCCTAGAGTCCCGCCGCGGCCTTCAAGCGAATTACCTCGTCCGCCCGGAGCGGGCGGACGTCGCCTTCGGCAAGGTCACCGAGCTGAAGCCCATCGATGCGCACCCGCTGCAAATCGAGCACGGGATAACCAAGGGCTTGCCACAGGCGGCGCACTTCCCGCTTGCGGCCCTCACGCAACACCATCGACAGCCTGGTCTCGCCGTCGGCGCCATCGAGCACCTGGACCTCCGCCGGCTCGAATCGCTCCCCTCTCACGATCATCCCCTCCGAGAGCCGCCGCAATGCCGCATCATCGGGCCGGCCCCTGACCACGACCAGGTATTCCTTCTCGACATGGTAGCGGGGGTGCATCAGGCGGGCCGCCAGCTCGCCGTCGTCCGTCAGCAGCACCAACCCACGGCTATCGAGATCGAGCCGGCCCACCGGAAAGACGCGGGCACGTCCCGGTGGAAGGTGGTCCACCACGGTCTTCCGGCCGCGGTCGTCGCCGACGCTGGTCAAGACGCCGATCGGCTTGTTGAGTATCAGGTAGGTCGATGTCGAAACCGGTTCGACCGGGCTGCCGCCGAGGGTCACTCGATCGATGCCCGGCGTAACTTGCTGACCCGGAACGGCGGGGACGCCGTTCACGATCACCTGTCCCGCTGCAATCAGCTGGTCGGCCTTGCGCCGAGCCGCCACGCCGGAGCGCGCTAGGAACTGGTTGAGCCGGATTGCGGTAACGGTGGCAGCTCGTTCAGACTGCTCAGTCCCAGGATCTGGAGGAACCGCATCGTCGTGCCAAAGAGGCGAGGCGTGCCCGGCGCCTCGAGTCGGCCGGTCTCCTCGATCAGTCCTTTTTCTTCGAGGCTCTCCAGCACGGCCTCACAATTGACGCCGCGAATCTCCTCGATGCGCGCGCGTGTGAGCGGCTGGCGGTAGGCGATGATGGCCAGCGTCTCATACGCCGCCGGAGAGAGGCGCGACGGGTACTCGGGCCGCAAAACACGGCGGACCACGTCGGCTTGCGCGGGATCGGTCACCAGCTGAAGCTGGTCCTGATGGCGTTGTAGAAAGAGGCCGCGGCCCGCCAGAGCTTCCGTCAGGCTCGTGGCAGCGGCTTCGATGTCGGGCAGGGGCGACTGCAGGATGTCCTGGAGCTCCAGGATCGTGACCGCCCGGTTGAGCGTGAAAAGCACGGCCTCGAGGGCGGCGGCCAGGCCCGTCGTATCCCGCACCTGTGTCGCACCCTCGACCATTGAGCTCATTCTGTTTCCTTCCGCTCCTGTGCGTGCACCGTGATTTCCGCGAAGGCCGAAACCTGAGCCACGCGGGCCTCACCGATTCTAATCAGCTCGAGGAGCGCGAGGAAGGTGACCACCGCTTCCAGCCGCGTGCGCGCGTGCCGAAAGATGGCGCTGAAGTTGAGCTGCGCTTGCCGTGCCAGCATCTGCCGGAGCTCCTCGAGTTTTTCGCCGAGCGAGACCTGCTCCATCTCTACCGTGACCTGTCCCGGCGGTGGCAAGCGGTCGAGCACCTGCCGGAAGGCGCTGGCGAGCGCGTCGAGGCTGACCTGGACACGCGCCTGCGGGATCACGTCGGGCTCGAGCAAGCCCGCGAAGGTGAAGCGTCCGCTGGCGTGGCGCCGCATCAGGGACTCGGCGAGCTCCTTGAAGCGCTTGTACTCCTCGAGGCGTCCCTTGATCGCGTCTTCCCATGCCTGCAGATCGTCCTCCTCCCCCACCCTCGCCTCCGGCATCAGGCCGGCGGCCTTCAGCTGCACCAGCCGCGCGCCGATCACCAGGAACGCGGCCAGCCGGTCGAGCGGCGGCTGCGCCTGCTCGATCGCGCGCAGGTAATCGTCGGTGAGGCTCGCCAGCGAGATCGCCCTGAGGTCGACTTCGGCTCGCTGCGCCAGGGTGAGCAGGAGCTCGATCGGTCCATCGAAGGCGGGGGTTCGTACGACATAGACAGGATCCCGCTCCAGCTCGGCGGTGATCTCGCCCGTCATTCTGTCAGGGTGGCGGGATTTCCCGCCTGTCAATTCCGTCCGTCCGCCCGCTGCAGGCGACGGGTGTCCTCGGATTGCGGATGCGGCGCATGATGCTCGGCGACGATCGTGGCGAGCTCGGCCGCGCCCGCGCTGCGCAGCCGATCCGCGCCCATCTGGGCGTGATCGGCATAGATCCGGTAGCGGCGGGCGAAGGCGGGCCGGGATCGCTGCAACGCCTGCAGCGTCTTTGGGGAGACGGCCCGCAGAAACACCGTCACGCTCCGCTCGATCACCGAGAAATGCGCCGCGGCCTTGCCCAGATCGTGCAGTAGCGCGGCCTGCTGCAGCAGCGGGCTCGGCTGACGCTCGAGATGGATCACCGTCTCGAGCACGTCGAGGCCATGCCGCTGGTCGTTCACGGGCAGCTCGAGGAATAAGGGCGCAAGCGGCCCCAGGATTCGCTCAGCATTCGCGCTTTCCTGCGACGTGACACGAGCCGAGGCGTGTCGCCAGAACTGGCCAATGCGGCGCATCGGCGAGTTGGTCACTCGTCGCCATCGGTGAGCGGTAGGCCCCACCGCAATTTTCGCCGAAGCAGCTCGAAGAAGTTGCGCCCTCCGCTGAATTGGACCAGGTCGACCTGCAGGCCTGGTGCCGCGACCCGCACCTCGGCACCGGGCCGGAGCGCATAGGTCTGCTGGCCGTCGCAGGTGAGGATCGCGGAGGCCGACGGCAGCCGGAGTGCGATGTGCGACTGCTCCGGCAGCACGATCGGGCGGTTGAACAGGCTATGGGGGTTCAGCGGCATGAACACGATCGCGCGCACGTCCGGATGGACGATCGGACCTCCCAGCGACAGCGCGTACCCGGTCGAGCCCGTTGGCGTCGAGACGATCACGCCATCGGCGTCGAACCGGCCCGCCGATTGGCCGTCGACGAATGCCTCGATGCGGATCAAGTTGATCTCGATCCCCTTGTGCACCGTCACGTCGTTGAGGGCGAGAAAGACGCGGTCGTCGACGCGGGCCTCGAGCAGGGCCCGGCGCTGCATGGTAAAATCCCCGGCCGCCCAGCGGTCGAGCGCCGATCCCTCCTCGCCAAGCTGCACCTGCGTCAGGAAGCCGAGCCGGCCGGCGTTGATGCCCAGGACCGGAATATGCGCGGCCGCCGCCTGCTGAGCCGTCCAGAGCAGGGTACCGTCCCCCCCGATACTGACGATCAAGCGAGTGCCGTTCAGTTCGCCCTCGAGCGCGCCGGGGCGCTCTTCGGCGGTGGCGCAATAGGTCCACACGCGGAAGCCGCGCTGTTCCAGCCGGCGGCGCGCCTCCGTCACCGGGGCACCGCCGATATCGATGCGCGGGTGGCAGACGATGCCGACGGCGTCAGCCATGTCGCCTCAAGAGCAGCAGGAATTCGCGATTCCCCTTGGCGCCCAGGATCGGCGAAGGGATCTCCCCGGCAACCTCGTAGCCCGAGTCGTCGGCGAATTTCCGCAGCCCGATGAGGACCTGGCGGTGCTGGTCGGGGTCGCGCACAACGCCGCCCTTCCCCACCGCGCCTTTACCAACCTCGAACTGCGGCTTGACCAGGGCCACGACGTCGCCCGGCGGGCTGAGGAGTTCGCGGACGCGTGGCAAGACCAGCCGCAGTGAAATGAACGAGACGTCGATCACCGCCAGGTCCGCCGGCACCGGCAACCGATCCAGGTGCCGGATGTTGACCCGCTCCAGCACGGTGACCCGCGGGTCCTGGCGGAGGCTCCAGGCCAGCTGTCCATACCCGACGTCGACCGCGATGACGCGCGTGGCGCCTCGCTGCAACAAGAGGTCCGTGAAGCCCCCGGTCGACGCGCCGACATCGAGGCAGACCCTTCCTGCCGGATCGAGGCCGAAGGCATCGAGCGCGGCCGCGAGCTTGTCGCCGCCTCGGCTGACATAGGTTTTGACACGGTCGAGGTCGATGCTGACATCGGGGTCGACCATCTGATCGGGCCGGTCCGCCAGCGCGCCGCCCACTCGCACCAGCCCGGCACGCACCATGGCCTGAGCGCGCTGCCTCGAGGGCACCAGCCCCTGGGCCACCAGCGCCTGGTCCAGGCGGACGCGGCCCTCGACCATCAGCGCCATATTCCCAGCCCGACAATAATCCCGAGTATCGCTCCGGCGATCACTTCGATCGGCGTGTGTCCGAGCAGCTCGCGCAGCCGCTCCTGCCGAATGCCCTGGTGCCCGATGAAGAGGTCGTCGATCAGCCGATTCAAAATCATCGCTTGCTGGCCGGCCGCCCGCCGCACGCCGGTGGCGTCGTACATCACCACACTGGAAAAGATCAGGCAGACCGCGAAGAGCGCCGATTGCACCCCCTCCAGCCGGCCGACGATCGTCGTCAGGGAGACCACCAGCGCGCTGTGCGAGCTGGGCATCCCACCCGCGGTCGCCAGCCGCCTCACGCTGAAGCGGTGGAGCAGAACGGAATCAAAGATCACCTTGGCAACCTGGGCGATCGCCCAGGCGATCAGGGGGACGACGAAGTACGGGTTTTGAAGAAGCGTCACGGAACCGGCGGACGCCCGCCGGCCGCTGCCAGCTCTTTCAACCGCCGCTCGGCATCATCGAGCAGCTGCGCGCAACGCCGCGCCAGCGCGAGCCCGCGCTCGAAGGTGCGCACCGACTCGGCGAGGTCGTCCTGTTCCTTCCCGAGCAGTTGAACGGTTCGCTCCAGCTCGGCGACGGCCGTCTCGTAATCCATCTGATCGACCTCAGCCATTTCCCTCACCCGTCGCCGCGGGATGCTGGCGGATCTCAGCGTCGGCGGCGATCCGGCCGAGGATGCCATTGACGAACTTGCCGGAGTCGGGGCCCCCGAAGGTCTTGGCCAGCTCGATCGACTCGTTGATGGCCGCCTTGAGCGGAACGCTGGGCAGGTAGAGAATCTCGAAGCTGGCGATTCGCAGCAAGGTGCGCTCCACCTTGGCCATCTGGTCGAGACCCCAGTTGCTCGACGCCTGCTTGAGGTCGGCGTCGATCTCGGCCTGGTGCTCCCGGACGCCCAGGATCAGCGTGCGGGCGAAATCCGCCACCTCGGCATCGGCGCGGGACTCGGCCACGTGATACTTGAGGGAACGTTCCGCATCGCCACCGTCGTTCTCGAGCTCGAAGAGGACCTTGAGCGCGAGCTCGCGGGCCAGGTGGCGCCGTCCCACTAGTGCTGCTGCACGGAGGGCCGCCTACGCGTCCTCGGGGAACCTCACGTCCCCGACGAAGACGTTGACCTGGCGGACTTCGAGACCCAGCATCTTATCGATCGCGTCCGCCACCTGCCGTTGAACCTCGGCCGCCACCGTCGGGACGTGCGCGGAGTGATCGACGATGACGAAGAGCTCGAGGTTCAGCGCGTCGTTGCCAAGGTCCACCCGAACTCCTTTGTGCGAGCTGCTGGCGGGCAGGACCCGGTGGCCGTCTCGGGCCTTGGCCTGGTACATGCCGACGATGCCCTGGACCTGGCACGCGGTCAACGAGGCAATGTTGGCGATGACCTCGTTGGCCACCTTGACCGAGCCGAGGGGACGCTCCGGCATCGGCTTAGACCCGCTCCACGTAGGCGCCGGTGCGGGTATCAACCCGGATGACGTCGCCCTCGTTGACAAAAAAGGGCACATTCAGGATCAGGCCGGTCTCCACCGTGGCCGGCTTGCCGCCGCCGGCCGCCGTGTCGCCTTTGAACCCGGGCGACGTTTGCGTCACCTTCAGGTCGACGGTAGTGGGCAGCTCGACGCCCAGTGGACGCCCCTCGTACATCAGCACGTCGAGGGAGGAGTTCTCTTTCAGGTATTGCATGGTGTCACCGAGCTGGTCGTCGCCAAGCGGCAGCTGGTCGTAGCTCGCCAGGTCCATGAAGTAGTGGCGGTCACCGTCGCTGTAAAGGTACTGCATGGCCACCTTCTCGATCCGGGCGCGGGCAAAGCGATCCTTGTCGCGGAACTTCTGGTCGATGATCGCCCCGGTCCGCACATTGCGCAGCTTCGTCCGAAAGAAGGTATCGCCGCGGGCATTTTGGCCTTGCTGGAATTCGAGCACGACCCAGAGCCCACCTTCCCACTCGATCGTCATGCCATTGCGGAAATCACTCGGGTTGACCATACCGGCATGCGATTGTACCCCGCTAGGGGTTCGCCGAACCCCCCTGCCGGCGTCGCGCCTCGATCTGGCCGAAGATCGCGTTGCGCAGCTGCTGAGGACGGGGCACCGTGCTGAGCAGCTCGGCACCCTCCCGGCCGGCGGATTCGAGCTCGATGTCCCCGAAGCCCCAGGTCCGGCCCCAGAGGCCCTGGAATGTCGTCAGGTCCTGGATCCGATCGATGGCGATCGACCGGGAAAACTTGGAGACGATGCCCTCGTTGAGGATGACGCGCTGGTCGGTCAGCACGTACTCGTGGGCCCGCCAGCCCCAGTAATAGAGGTTGATGACAGCCAGGCCGACGAGGAGGGCGCCGAGCATCAGCAAGAGGCGGAGCTCGCCGGCGATCGGAACCAGCGCCAGGATTGCCACCGCGACTGCGATGGCCAGGACGGTTGTGGCAATCGGGCGAAGCAGGACGACCCAGTGACGGCAGGAGCGGGCCAGGATCCGTTCGCCGGGAAGCAGGTCGCCGGCGTTCATGGTGCCTGGCTGTAGAGGACCAACAGCGTTCCCAGGACGAGGAACGGTCCATACGGCACAGCGTCTTTGAATGTCCGGATCCGGGTGATGAGGAGAATTATCGCCACAAAGCCGCCCAGAAAGACGCCATCGAGGAGGGCGTGGGCCATGCGTAGGTTCGAGAGCCCGGTGGCCAGACCGATGAACACCGCCAGCTTGACGTCACCGAAGCCGAACGCCTCGGCCCCGAAGATCAGCTGGCCGCCGAAGAAGAGCACCAGGAAGATGCCCCCGGCGATCAGCGCCGCCACCGGGGCGGTTCGCCAGTCGGGCCAGGGCCATGTCTGAGCTGGGGTCCAGGGGGTGACGAAGGCGAGCGCGAACGCGATCACCCAGCTGGGGAACATCACGAAATCGAGGATGTAGCGGGTCTTCAGGTCGAACCCCAGCACCTGGACCAGCACCGCGACGTAGACGGAGTTGATGAACAACAGAGGCTGGACACCCAATTGGAGCGCGAAGACGAAGAACAGCCCCGCCGCCAGCGCCGGCATCAGCAACGACTCTCGGAACGTTTGCCGGAATTCGATCTCCTCGATTCGAGCCAGCCAGCGGGACAGGTAGTTCAGGGCGACGCCCACCACGGCGCCGCCAAGTGCCCAGGCGAGGGCGAAGAGCAGGCGGCTCACGAGCTGAGGCGCCCCACGACCGCCCGTTCGAGCGCCGCCCGCATGGCGGCCTCCGGCGGAGCCTCACCGGTCCAGATCTCGAAGGCAGCGAGACCCTGAAAGAGCAGCATCGTCAGGCCATTGATGGCCCGGGCGCCCTGCTCCCGCGCCCCGAGAAGCAAAGGCGTCACCGGGGGCTGGTAGATCAGGTCAAAGACGAATTGGGCCGGCGTAATCCAGTCGATCGGGAACAGCACCGACTGGCCGTCACTTCCAACGGGGGTGGCATTGACGATCAGTTCGGCCTTTCGAACCAGGAGCGACAACGATCCCAGCGGCGCCGGCCCCCCGCTCGCGATGTCGAGATCGCGGCAGACAGCCCTCGCCTCGTCGAGATCCGGGCTGGTGACCCAGATCTTGGTGGCCGTCTCGCGCAGCGCATCGACCGCGGCACGAGCGGCCCCGCCCGCTCCCAGCACCAGGGCCGAGCGGCCCTTCGCCTGGAAGCCGGCGTCGTCGAGCGCCTGTGCGAAGCCCGAGCGATCGGTGTTCCAGCCGATCAGAGCGCCGGCGCGATGGCTGATGGTGTTGACCGCTTTGATGACCTGCGCTTCGGGGCCCAATCCGTCGAGCAGCCGGCTGGCGGCGACGGTGTGAGGCATGGTGACTGCGGCCCCCAGAACGCCACGGTCGGCGCGCATCCGGGCGATCGCCTCGGGGAGCTGGGCCGGTGCCACCGCTCGGACCTCGCAGCGGGCATCGATCCCCGCCGCGGCGAAGCCGGCGTTGAAGAGGCTGGCGGCCGGCTCGCCGTCGCCCTCCGCCCCGAGTAGCAGCAGCCGGTTCTGGCCCTTACTCGAGGCCGTACTGCTTGAGGAGGCGGGCGAACTCTTCGTTGGTCTTGGCGTAGTGGTTGTGACCCTGGGGGTCGGAGAGGTAGAAGAAGTACCCGGTATTCGCGGGTTGGAGCGCGGCATCGATGGCTTTGATGCCTGGGTTGGCGATCGGTCCAGGTGGAAGGCCGGTATGTAAATAGGTGTTGTAAGGGGACTGAATCATGCGGTCCGCCTTGGTCACGGATGACTGCCAGATGCCCTTGGCGTAGAGCACGGTGGCGTCGATCTGCAGCGGCCACCCCGCCGACAGCCGGTTGTAGATCACGCTGGCCACCAGGGGCCGGTCGTCCTGATAGCGCGCTTCGCGCTCGATCATGGACGCGATAGTGACGATTTGCAGGGGACTGAGCTTGCGCTGGGCCGTCTCGCTCTTTCGCGTATCGTCCCAGAGCCTCTTGAAGTTGTCGAGCTGGAGCTTGATCAGGTCCTTTGCCGTCCCGTTCCGTGGCACCAGGTAGGTATCCGGGAAGAGGAATCCCTCGAGTGAGGCGCCTGGGGGCAGGTCCTTGAGAAAGTCGTAGTCGAGCTGCCCCCGGACGGCCAGAGCCATGTAGTCACTGCCCTTGATAAGGCCGCCTGCGTCCAGCGCGGCCGCCGTCTTTTTGATCGTGTATCCCTCAGGAATGGTGACGAAGACTTCCTCCGGGATCGCGGTCTGCAGGGCGGTCAGGATCTGGATCATGTTGAGGTTGCGGCTCAGCTCATACGCCCCCGCCTGGACGTTGCGGTCCAGGTGCTTGTAGCGGGCATACAGGTCGAAGACGGTCACCGAGTCGATCAGGCCGGTCCGGTGCAGCGTATCGGCGACCTCGTGAAAGGTCGACCCCGGCGGCACGACGAAGCGCACCTTGGAGTTGCCGGGATTCGCGGGCTGATGTAGCTGGTGGTCAAGCCAGTTGTACGCGACGACGCCCGGGATGCCCAGTGCGGCCGGCAGCAGGAAGAGGATGACCACGAACCACTGCACGCAGCCGAGAGCACGGCTGCGTTTGCGTGGCGCCACGGCGGTCAGGGTCGA
>Ga0209474_10002619_pt1 | contig 16366 bp, 14 predicted proteins | sample GraSoiAngelo_145_FD_185902 | JGI IMG/M metagenome (GOLD analysis project Ga0209474, IMG submission 185902) | Grasslands soil microbial communities from the Angelo Coastal Reserve, California, USA - 14_1009_05_20cm (SPAdes) (version 2) | ecosystem: Environmental > Terrestrial > Soil > Grasslands...
CGCGGCGAGATCCTCGACGTGTTCTACCATTCGGATGCTCAGCTCCTCGACATGATCGTTCACGATCGCAAGACGGTCCCGGAGTGGGACGAATTGTTCGGCCAGCCGCCGACGCCGGCGGGGCTCGAGATGGCCGACCGCAACCGCGAGATGACCGCCCGCCTCAGCTGGAAGCCGTACATGCACAATCCCCGTCTTGCGCGCTTCCTGCCGCGGGTGACGAACCGGAGCCTGATCGTGTGGGGGCGCGACGACCGCATCGTGCCGGTCGAGTGCGGCGAGCAGTATCGCCGCGCGCTGCCCCACGCGACGCTGCACGTGCTCGAGCGCTGCGGTCACCTGCCACCCATCGAGCATCCCGACGCCTTCGCGCGGCTGGTGCTCGACTTCCTCCAAGGAGCGGGCTGAGCGATGAAGCTCTATTACTTCAGCGAGATGCCGCACCACGAGTATCCCGACGCGGAGGGCGAGAAGTACCCGTCGCTGCGGCTGGGCTTCCCGAATCGATTCTTCGATCGCGCCAAGGCCGCCGCGAACTACCAGCGTTATCTCGACGAGTACGAGCTGGCCGACCAGGTCGGTTACGACGGGCTCATGATCAACGAGCACCATTCCACGCCGTCCTGCGTGAACGTCGGCGTCAACATGGCGGCGGCGCTGCTGGGGCGCACCACGAAGCGTGCGAAGCTGCTCATTCTCGGCAACATCCTGCCGATCGAGGACAACCCGGTGCGGATGGCCGAGCAGATCGCCATGGCCGACCTGATCTCGGGCGGGCGCGTGCTCTCGGGCTTCGTGCGCGGCGTCGGCGTCGAGCAGTGGTGGGCCAACGCCAACCCGGTCCACAACCGCGGGCGCTTCGAGGAGTGCCACGACCTGATCTTGAAGTGCTGGACCGAGCCCGGCCCGTTCCGCTGGGAGGGCACGCACTACCATTTCCGTCACGTCAATCCGTGGTGCCTGCCGCTGCAGCAGCCGCACCCGCCGATCTGGATCCCCGGCACCGCCAGCCCCGAGACGGCCGTGTGGGCGGGGCAGCGCGGCTACACCTACGTGCCGTTCCTGGTGCCGTTCGACATCGCGCGCGAGCTGTTCGACTACTACCGCCAGGGCGCCGCCGAGGCGGGACGCGAGGTGACGCCCGACAACCTCGGCTTCCTGATCTGCGCGGTCACGGCCGACACGAAGGCCAAGGCCCTGGAGGCCGGCCGTCACTTCGTCTGGCGCATGGGCCCGACGCTGCGCGGGCCCATCGAGTGGTTCTCGCCGGTGGGCATGCGCTCGCGCGCCGGCAAGCAGTTCGCCCTGAAGGCGCGGCCGCGCTCGCTGGCCACGCTGAGCTACGAGGAGCTGGTGGCCGAGCGCTTCATCATCGCCGGCACGCCCGACGAGGTCGCCGAGGGCTTCGCGCTCGTGCAGCGCGAGCTCGGCATCGGCCACCTCCTGCTCGAGGCCCAGGAATCGCGCATGGACCACGTCACCACGATGCGCTCGATCGAGCTGATGGGCGCCAAGGTCATCCCGGCGATGGCGCGGCTATGACCGGCTGCCTCGACGGCGTCCGCGTGCTGGAGCTGGCGCGGTTCCAGGCGGGGCCGCGCGGCGGCATGCTGCTCTCGGACCTCGGCGCCGAGGTCGTCAAGATCGAGCCGCCCGGCGGCGAGGAGACGCGCCGGCATCCGCCGATGGTGCGGGGCCAGAGCGTCTACTTCTCCGTCTACAACCGCGGCAAGAAGAGCCTCTGCCTCGATCTCCGGGCGCCGAAGGGCAAGGAGGTCTTCGCGGCGCTCGTGCCGAAGGCCGACATCGTGCTGGAGAACTTCCGGCCCGGCGTGATGGCGGCGATGGGATTCGCCTACGAATCGCTGCGGGCGCTGAACCCGGGCATCATCCTGGTGTCCGTTTCCGGCTTCGGCCAGTACGGGCCGTATCGCGACCGGCCGGCGTTCGACTCGCTCGGCCAGGCCATGGGCGGCCTCATGGCGCTGACCGGCCAGACCGAGGGCCATCCGATCGGCACCGCGTCGTCCGTCGTCGATCGCTACACCGCGCTGCACGCCACGATCGGCGCGCTGGCCGCCCTCCGTCATCGCGAGCGCACCGGCGAAGGCCAGCTCGTGGACGTCTGTCTGCTCGATTCCGCCCTGACGATGGTCGAGATCCCGACGTCGTACTACCTCGCGACGGGCGCGGAGGGAGGCGAGGGGGGCCGACCGCCGTACCGGGCGAAGGACGGCTGGGTGGTGATCGCCGCCGCCGGGCGCGACATGGCCGCGCGACTCATGAAGATGGTCGGCGGACCGGCCGACGACACGCCCCTGGCCGGCAGCTCGCCGGGCGCCGAGCGCCGCGCGAAGATCGAGGCGTGGTGCGCGGCGCGGACGGTGAGCCAGATCTGCGCCGCCCTGCTGGAGGCGGGCATCCCGGTCGCCCCGGTGCGCACGATCCCCGAGGTCGCGAACGACCCGCATCTGTGGCAGCGCGAGATGCTGGTGAAGCAGGACGACCCGGTGGCCGGCGAGATGTACGTGCCGGGCCCGACGGTCAAGCTCTCGAAGACGCCGGCGCGCGTCGGCCCGGTGCCCACGCCCGGCCAGCACACCGACGAGGTGCTCGGCCGTCTGCTCGGGTACGATCGCGCGGCGCTCGACGCGCTCCGCAAGGCGGGCGCGATCGCCTGATCCCGTGGCCACCGCCCGCGCGCGAATCCGCCGCCGGCAGCTCGCGGCGATCATGCTCGTCGCTTGCGCCATCACGCCCGTCTTCAACATCCTGACCAGCGAGCGCTCGCTCCGCTCGGCGATCCAGGGCGTCGTCGACGCCATCCTCATTTCCGTGCTCGTGGGCGGCTACGTGCTGTTCGTCCACGACGGCTGGCTACGCCCGTGGTTCCGGCGCCTCGGCTTCCGCGCCGACCTGGCGCTCAGCAGCGCGATCATGCTGGCGCTGTTCCTCGGCGGGCGTGCGGCCGGACAGGTGGTGACGACGCTCCAGCCGGGGCGCTTCCTGACCAGCTTCACCGAGCCTCACCTGCGGTGGTACGCGCTGCCGTTCTTCGCGGTGGTCGCGACGACGATCCAGTTCGTCATCCAGATGAATCGCCTGATCGGCGCCAACGTCCTCGGCTACTTCGCGGCCGGCGTCTACCACCGGCCGAAGGCGGAGGAGCGCATCTTCCTGTTCCTCGATCTCGAGGGCTCGACGCAGCTGGCCGAGCGGCTGGGCAGCGACGCGTACTTCGAGCTGCTGCGTCGCTTCGTGGACGACCTCACGGACCCCGTGATCGAGGCGGAGGGCGAGATCTACCAGTACGCGGGCGACGAGGTCGTGGTGACCTGGCCGCTCGCCGCCGGCGTGCGCGACGCCAATTGCGTCCGCTGCTTCTTCGCCATCCGGGCCGCGCTCGCCCGCCGCGCGGCCCGGTACGAGCGAGACTTCGGGACGCTCCCGCGATTTCGCGGCGGGCTGCACGGCGGCACCGTCACCGCCGGCGAGCTGGGCGACCTCCGGCGGCAGATCGTCTTCGTCGGCGACATCCTCAACACCGCCGCCCGCCTGGAGGAGTACGCGAAGCGGACGGGCCTCGACCTGGTGGCGTCGGGCGCGCTGCTGGAGCGGCTCGCGCTGCCCGCCGACGTCGAGGCGAAGCACTGCGGCGAGCTCGCGCTCCGGGGCAAGGAGGCCCGGGTAACGGCTTACGGCCTGACTGGCGCCTAGCTCTCCACCCGGTAGAAACCGAGCGCCTTCAGCAGCGGCACGTCCTGCACCGAGTAGAGGATCGCCGACGTCCGGCCGGGGTTGGCGTGAGCGTGGAGCGCGCGGGGCGGGATCGCGAAGAAATCGCCCTCGCCCCACTCGTGGCGGACGCCGTCGATCTCGGTGACGCCGGCGCCGGCGACCACGTGGTAGACCGCGCTCGACGTCTCGCGGTGCGCGCGCGTGCGCACGCCCGGCCGCAGCATCTGCAGGTAGCAGCCGAGGGCGGGGACGACCGAGCGCCCGGTGGCGGGGTCGAGGTACTCCACGACGACGTCGTCGAACGGGTCGGGCTCGCCGGCCGAGCGTCGCAGCAGCTCGGCGTACGCCGTCTCCCAGCGGTAGTGCAGGTGGCGCGCCGCGGGCCCCGAGCGCACCGGCTGCGTCTCGCCCTCGTAGGCGTCCATCGCGAGATTCTCGAGATAGCGCACGACCGGCGAGTCGAGCGCGTCGGTCCAGATGACCGGCTCGGTTCCCTCGTTGCCGTGGTCGTGCCAGGTCATGCTGGGCGTGACGACCAGGTCGCCGCGCCGCATGACGAACTTGTCGCCTTCGATGGTCGTGTAGGCGCCCTCGCCGTGGAGCATGAAGCGGATCGCGCTGGGTGTGTGGCGGTGGGCGGGCGCCACCTCGCCCGGCAGCAGGTACTGCACCGCGACCGAGATCGTGTGGCCCGACGTCCGCTCCGGCACGCCCGGGTTGTCCAGTCGCAGGATCCGGCGCTCGGCGCCGCGACCCGGCGCCATGAACTCCGGCGTGCGCCGGACCAGCGGCTCGATCTGGCGCCAGCGCCAGACGCGCGCCTGCATGGCGGAGGCCTTGGGCCGGATGAGCGGCCCCGGCTGCAGCCAGGGCGCGTCGAGCCCGGCCGCCGACAGCGTCGAGACGAACTCGGTGCGAGCGGTGGTGGCGGCGGTCGTCTGGATGCTCATGGCCGGCAGTGTACGCCCGCTCACGCGTGCGGGATCCACGGCCAGTACTTCGCCAGCGCCCCCGCGTCGACGCGAAGGTCCAGCCCGGTGATCATCTCGGCGTCGTCGGAGGCGAGGAACACCGCGGCTCTCGCGTAGTGCCGGGGGCTGGGCAGGCGATCCATCGGCAGCATCTTCTGGAAGTCGAGCGTCCGCCCGCGCGGCTCCGGCCGGGCCCGGCCCCAGCCGGCCGCGCGCTCGAGGCCTTCCTCGACATCGGTCGCCGTTGGCGTGAGGCTGTTGACGCGGATGCCGTGCCGCACGAGGTCCATGGCGGCCGCGCGCGTGAAGTTGAGCAATCCGCTCTTGCTCGTGCAGTAGCCGATGTTGCCGGCCTGGCCCTGGTGGCCGGCCGTGGAGACGATCACGATGATGCTGCCGCGCGTGCCTCGCTCGACCATCACGCGCGCGACGTGCTTGGTGCACAGGAAGGTGCCGGTGAGGTTGACGGCGAGCTGGCGGTTCCAGCGCTCGAGCTCCATCTCGAGCACGCTCTGGCCGCCGAGGACGCCGGCGTTGTTGACGAGGACGTCGATGCGGCCGTAGGTATCGCGCACGCGCGCGACCATCGCCGCCACCTGACCCTCGTCGGTGACGTCGCCGGCGATGCCGAGCGCCTGGCCGCCGCGCTTGGAGATCCAGTCGGCGCAGCGGGTGGCGTTGTCGGCCACCACGTCCACGCACACGACGGTGGCGCCCTCGTCGGCCAATCCCTCGGCGATGCCACCGCCGATGTTGGGGCTCGTGCCCGTCACGATCGCGACCCTTCCGGCGAGCTTCACGAGGGCGTCTCCTCTACCCGGCGTGCTCCGCGAGAGAGACGACTATAATCGTCGCTGCGGAGCCGGTCAATGCATTGGCGTCCCCTCGCGAGGCTCGTGTCGATCGTCCTGGCCGGTCACGGCTGTGCCGGGCAGCCGGCGGCGCCGCCGCCGGCGCTCGCCGCCCTCGTCCGCGCCTGGGACGCCGACCTCGCCCCCTACAACCCGTTCACGGCCAGCGAGCTGGGGCAGCGCCAGTACGACGGGACCCTGGCCAACGATATCGGTGACGAATACCGGGCCGGGATGAAAGCGCTCTGCACCCGGTATCGCGCGGGGCTGCGGCGCCTCGATCCCGCCATGCTGCGCGGTGACGAGCGGCTGACGCACGACGTCTTCGCCTTCCGGCTCGACAGCTGCCTGGACGGCTATCGGTTCCCGTGGCACCTCCTGCCCGTCAACCACGTCGGCCTCAGCTGGCCGAGCCGCTTTCCGATCGTCGGCGCCGGCAAGGGGAGCCATCCGTTCAAGACCGCCAGGAACTACGAGGATTTCCTCGGTCGCATCAACGGCTTCGTGGTCTGGATGGACACGGCGATCAACAACATGCGCGTCGGGATGGCCCGCGGCATCACTCAGCCGCGTATCGTGATGCTCCGCGTGCTGCCGCAGCTCGACACGCACATCGTCGAGGATCCGCAGGCGAGCCTGTTCTACGAGCCGATCCGGAATTTCCCGCTGGACTTCGACGGGGCGACGCGGCGGGACCTGACCGCGAAGTACGTCACGGCGATCCAGGACAAGATCGTGCCGGCCTACCGGCGGCTGCGCGCGTTCGTGGTGGACGAGTACCTGCCGAAGTGTCGCACCTCCTCGGGCCTGGGCGCGCTGCCCGACGGCGGCGCGTGGTACGCCTCGGCCGTTCGCGTCTCGACCACGACGGAGATGAGGCCGGACGAGATCTACGAGCTCGGCCGGGCCGAGGTCGCCAGGATCCGCGGCGCCATGGACGCACTGCACGCCGAGCTCGCCACCGTCTCGGAGCCGCCGGCGCCGCGCTACCACGCCGTCGAGGATCTGCTGAACGGGTATGCCGCCCTGCGCGCCGCGGTCGACAAGGCGATGCCGAGGCTCTTCGGCCGTTTCCCGCGCGCGGGCTTCGAGATCCGCCCGATCGAGACGTTCCGCGAGCGCTCGATGCCGTCGAGCTACGAGGCGGCGGCGCCGGACGGCTCGCGCCCGGGCGTCTTCTATCTGAACAGCGCCGATCTTCGCAGCAGCGGCGGCGCGTCCGTGACCCGTCACCTCTACCTGCACGAGGCCGTGCCCGGTCATCACTTCCAGGTGACGCTGCAGCGCGAGAATACGAGCCTGCCGGCGTTCCGCCGTTTCGGCTGGTACACGGCGTTCGGCGAGGGCTGGGCGCTCTACGCGGAGAGCCTGGGCGCGGATCTGGGCGTCTACCCCAATCGCGCGGACCGGCTCGGGATGCTGGGGGCCGAGCTGTTCCGCGCCTCGCGGCTGGTCGTCGACGTCGGTCTTCACGCCAAGGGCTGGACGCGCGAGCAGGCCATCGACTACCTGGGCGGGCCGACGCCCGACAACGAGCGCGAGGTCGAGCGCTACATGGCGTGGCCCGGCCAGGCGCTTGGCTACAAGATCGGCCAGCTCAAGATCCTGGCGCTGCGAAGGAAGGCCGAGGCGGCGCTGGGCGCCTCGTTCGACCTCCGCGCCTTCCACGACGAGCTCCTTCGCGACGGCGCCCTGCCGCTGACCGTGCTCGAGGCCAAGATGGAGCGCTGGATGCGTCGCTAGACGGGCGGTCCTAGCGGCGAGTGGTCGGGGATGCCCGCTCTTGCAGGTAGCGAACGGACACGCGCTCGAGCGGGACGGTGTCCGGCGCCAAGCCGTCGGGGTTCCGGTAGTCGAAGGCGGCGTCACGGCCGCCGTAGTGCCTGGTGACGACGAGCCGGCGCCACTGGATCACCTCGGCATCGGTGCCCGAGAGCTTCTCGGGCGTGTCGTAGCGCTGGTTCAGCATCACGGCCTCGTCCTGGCGCGAGAAGTTGTACTCGATGATCCACCGTCGCAGCGTGGCGTACATCAGCCGGTCCCACAGCCGCCGCGCGGTGGTCGTCGGGCGCGTGCAGTGGTAGTACCAGACGCGCGTGAGGTGCTCGTCGACCGGCACGCACATCCGGGTGTAGAGGTCCCAGCCGAACTCTGCGCGGAACATGCCGGGCAGATGATGACCGCCGCACCACCGGGCCGACCGCGGCGGCGGAATGTTGCGCCGGGCGCGCTCGGCCAGCGGCCGGGTGAGCCACGTGAAGAAGCGCCGGTAGTTCGTCTTCGGCCAGCGCCAGCCGTTCGGATAGAGGTCCTGGGCCGGGCTCCGACGCATGTAGTTGCTCTCGGCCACGTCGCCACCGAAGCCGTTGCCGACGAAGATCGGATGCTCGCCCTGGGCGCCGCGCGCGATGAAGCCCGCGCGGGCCACCACGACCGCGTTGCGGTGCACGTAGTTGACGTGCGAGTCCATCGAGTTCTCGAGCGCGACTTCCCAGTTGCACTTCCAGTAGACCTGGCCGACCTGCACGAGGGCCTCGTCGAAGAATTCCTCGGGGACGTCCTCCTCGATCGGCGCCGGCTCGGCGTCCCCGATCCACACGAACACCACGCCCTTGAGCGTACGGGTGGGATAGATCCGCGCCTCGGTGCCCGGCTTGCCGCACACGCCCGAGTCGGGTCCTTCGGACAGCACCGCGACGTTCTTGCCGGAGTCGTCGAAGACCCAGCCGTGGTAGGGACAGGCGACGGTGCCGCGGTAGTGGCACGTGCCTTCGCTCAGGCGGGCGCCGCGGTGCGGACACACGTCCTGGATGGCGGCGACGGCGCCGGTGGCCCCGCGGAAGAAGCAGATCTCCTCGCCCAGGAGCGCGACCTTGGTCGGCCGGCGCCGGCCGACCTTCGCGTCGGCGATCGCCGGGTACCAGTAGTTGCGCAGGCCCAGCTTGGGAATCAGTGGCCGGATGTCGCCGCTCAGCTTCGGGATGGCGCCGTTGCCGGTCGTGCTCATGACCTCGGCCTCCTGCCGTCCTGACGGGATCTGGGGAGGCCTATCGTACTACCGCGCCACGCCGAAGGCGGCCGCCTTCCATCGGGGATCGTCGGAAGCGTCGAGGCGGTCGCGTACGCCGCGCAGCATCCGCCCCGCCGCGGTCTCGCCCCAGAACCAGCGCGCGATCTCCTCGCCGCTGGCCGTCGGGCGGGCAACCATCCGGCTCTCGTAGTACAGCGTCTTGAGGTCGTCGGCGCTCCAGCGGATGAATGCCGGCAGCGGCACGTCGGCCGCCCGGCCCGGCACGTCGCCGTCCTCGCCGGCCGCGAAGCGCTCGAGGAACGTCACGACGTCGGGGAAGCGTCCGGGCGCCAGCCCGCTGAGCCCGAACGTCGTCCGGCCACCGTTCTTCGCCCGCCACTGCTCGTGATCACGGATGACGTCGCGGGCCTCGGCGACGACGTCGCCCGGCGCGCTGCCGGTGGGCGCAATCGCCGAGGCCTGCACCGGCGCCGGCGTGACGTCGCCGGGCTCGGCGGCGTCGGGAAAGTCCTCGAGCACCGGCCCGGCCGGCGCCGCCAGCAGGCCGAGCGCGGCGCGCAGGACGCGCTGCTGCAGCGCCGGGTCGTCGGGACGGCCGAACGCGTGGCCGAAGGGAAACGGCACGAACAGCGCGCGGGGTGGCCTGATCTTCGCCGTGTGCTCGCGCACCAGGCTGATGGACGTCGTCGCGGTGCCGTGGGCTTCCAGCACGCGGGCCAGCACGCCGACGGCGTGCGTGCAGAACGGTCAGGTCGGTGTCAGCAACGCGACGTCGGTGCCGTCCTCGCCCAGCCGCCGGGCGACCTCCGGTCCCGTCTCGCCTTCGAGCCGGGCGAGATCGCGCAGCGCGCCCATGAACGAATAATGGTTGCGGGCGACGCCGCCCAGCACGCCCTCGGCGGCCAGCTCACGCACGCGGTCGACCGGAAACGTGATGTTGAGGTCGCGCATGATCGGGACGCGATCGAACCCGATGCTGGTGTGGGACTGTACGATGTCCGCCGGCGGCGTTTCCGACGGAATCACGCGATACGTCTGCTCGCCGGGGCCGAACGGCCGGTCGCCGCGCCGATGCAGCCCGGCCGTGGTGACGATCGCCAGGCGGCAGGCGGCCAGCGGGCGCGCCGGCCGGACGAACGGGGTGGTCTCGTTGACGTGGACCGGCAGGGCCAGGAGATTCTTGCGCGAGGCGTCGGGCAGGCGGTCGAGTCGGGGCATCGGGCGCGATCCTCCGTCAGGCGATGTCGGTCAGCGCGTCGCCGGCCGGGCGGCGGCCAGCGCGGCGAACACGCTGGCAGGCGTCACGGGCAGCGTGCTGATTGAGACACCGGATCCCGCCAGAGCGTCGCACACCGCGTTGGCGATGGCGGCGCCGAGCCCGGGGTTGCCGCACTCGCCGAGGCCGCGGAGGCCGAGCGGGTTGGTCGTCGCCCGCACCTCCTGGTAGAAGCCGTCGACCGGCGGCACGTCGGCGGCCAGGGGCAGCGCATAGTCCATCAGCGTTCCCGACAGGAGCTGGCCGTCGGCGTCGTAGACGAGGCTCTCGTGCAGCGTGTTGCCGATGCCGAAGGCGACGCCGCCCACGAGCTGCGCGTCGACCAGCGCCGGATTGACCGCGCGTCCGACGTCGGCGCCGACCACCACGCGCCGGAGCGCGACGACGCCCGTCTCGGGATCGACGTCGAGCACGACCGCGCAGGCACAGCCGGCGTACGTCACCTTGGGAACCTCGAACGAGGCGCCGGCAGCGAGCCGACGTTCCGCGGCCAGCTCGGCCAGGGTCACCCGCCGGCCGTCGGCCTGCAGCATGCCGCGCGCGTAGCCCACCTCGCTCTCGGCCAAACCCCAGCGCGCCGCCGCTCGCGAGCGCGCCTCGACGATGAGCTTGTCGGCCGCGAGCTGGGCGGCGTTGCCGGCGGTGACAGTGCCGCGCGAGCCGTAGGTGCCGACGCCGCTCTCGACGGCGGCGGTGTCGGCGTGGCGCACGTCGAAGCGCGCGGGCGGCAGGCCGAGCGCCTCGCCGAGAATCTGGGCCAGCACCGTCTCGAGGCCGGGGCCCATCGACGAGGCTCCGGTGTCCACGACCAGCCGGCCGTCGGCGCGGGCCTCCACCTGCGTCGTCTCGAACGGGCCGAGCCCGGTCTTCTCGACGTACACCGCCAGGCCGATGCCGCGGCGAGTCGTCGCGGCTCGCGCGTTGTGGGCCGCCTGCTCGGCCCGCGCGCGGTCGTAGTCGAGCCGGCGCAGCAGTTCGGTGAAGAGCGCCGGGAAATCGCCGGAGTCGTACACCGTGCTCACACCGAACGACTTCGTGCCGCAGTCGTAGGGCATCTCGTCAGGGCGGATGAGATTGCGCCGGCGGAGCTCGGCGGGATCGAGACCGAGCCGGGCGGCGCCGAGGTCGAGCAATCGCTCGCGCACGAAGTTGCACTCCGGACGGCCGGGCGAGCGCAGCGTGCCGGCCGGCGTCTTGTTGGTGACGACCGACCACAGATCGCACGCGTAGTTCGGCACCCGGTAGGGGCCGGGCAGCAGCGCCGCCCCGAACTCGGCCGGGACGAGCGCGGCGGTGCGCACGTAGGCGCCGATGTCGGCGCGGATGATCGCGCGGATACCGAGGATGTGCCCGTCGCCGTCGAAGCCGACGTCGATCTCGTAGCCGACCTCGCGGGCGTGGTTCGCCGCCATGAGGTTCTCGCGCCGGCTCTCCACCCACTTCACCGGCCGGCCGAGCTTCATGGCCGCCAGCGGGACCAGGATGTCCTCGGGGTAGAGCTCGCCGCGCACGCCGAATCCGCCGCCGATGTCGACTTCGGTCAGCCGCAGGGCGCCGACCGGGATGCCGAAGATCGGCGCCAGGATCGTCCGGTTGATGTGGATGCACTTCGTCGAGCCGATCAGGTGCAGCTCGCCGCCCCGCGGATCCGGGGGCACCGCGACCAGCCCTCGTGTCTCCAGGGCGGCCGCCGTCTGGCGCGGGTAGACGAAGCGCTCGCGGATCACGACGGCGGCGCGCGCCAGGGCGGCGTCGGCGTCCCCCACGCGCATGGCGATGGTGGCGACGTTGTTGGAGTCCGTGGAGGCGAAGAGCCGCGGGGCCCCCGGCGCCAGCGCGGCGGCTACCGAGGCGCACGGCGACAGCGGCTCGTAGACGGCATCGAGCAGGTCGAGCGCGTCGCGGGCGAGGTACGGATCGTCGGCGACGACCAGCGCGACCGGCTCACCGACGAAGCGGACGACCTCGCGGGCGATCGCCGGCTGCAGATAGCGGTTGGTCCCCGGCGGCGCGGGGACGCGGTTCGGGATCACCGCGGTCGCCGGGACGTCGGCCGCCGTCAGGACGGCGCGGACACCGGCCAGCTCGCGCGCCCGCTTACCGTCCACCGAGAGGAGCCGGGCGTGGGCGTGCGGGGAGCGCAGCACCGCGGCGTGCAGCAGGCCTGGCGGACGCACGTCGTCGACGAACCGGCCGGCGCCGGCGGCGAGCCGATCGCCGCCGAGCCGCGGATGCGCCTGGCCGATCATCGCTGTGCGGTGGGCGCCTGGCCGGTCTTCTCGAAGGTCTCGATCGCCTTCTTCAGATCGCGGTACTCCGAGCACGGCAGGAAGCACAGCGAGTTCAGGCGGGCCAGGTGCTGGCGCGCCTTGGCCACGTCGCCGAGCATCAGGTACGCCTCGCCGACGTACTCGTGGGCCCCGCGGTGCTTGGGATCGATGTCGAGCGCCTTCTGGTAGATCGGGATGGCGCGCGCGGGATCGCCGCCGCGCCGCACGGCGTAGCCGAGCCAGTTGTGGGCGTCGGCGTTGCGGGCGTCGCGCGCCACCACGCCCTCGAGCAGTGGAATCGCCTCGGTGAACCGCCCGGCCTCGATCGCCTCGACCGCCGTCGTGTAGGCGGGGTCGTGGGCGGGGTCGGGCTTCGTGGGCCGGTCGCCATCGGCGAGCGCGCGGCCGCCACTGCCGAGAACGAGAAACGCGATCGCGAGTGCTCCTGCTGTCGTCCTCATGCTGTCCTCCTCGGCCACGGCACTATACCGTAAGATGCCGGGCCATGAGCGAAGACGCCCTCCGCACGCTCGCGCTCCAGGTCCGGAACTGGGGTCGCTGGGGACCCGACGACGAGCTCGGCACGCTGAACTACATCACGCCCGACACGATCGCGGCGGCGTGCCGGCTGGCCACCGGCGGCAAGGTCTTCGCGCTCGGCATTCCGCTGCAGCGCGAGGGACCCCAGAGCGGCACCCGCCAGCGCTTCAACCCGATTCACGCGATGTTCCGCGACGGCGGTGACCGGCCCCGGACGCCGGCCGACGTCGCCGAGCTGCAGGGCTACGGCGGCTCCGACGACTGGATCGTCATGCCGCTGCAGAGCGTGACCCAGTGGGACAGCCTCGCCCACATCTTCTACGACGGCAAGATGTGGAACGGCTACTCCGCCGACCTCGTCACCAGCACCGGCGCGGCAAAGAACAGCATCGACAAGACCCGGGACAAGCTCGTCGGCCGCGGCGTGCTGCTGGACGTGGCCCGCCACAAGGGCGTGCGCGCGCTCGAGCCCGGCTACGCGATCACCGTCGCCGACCTCGAGGCCACCGCGGCCGCTGCCGGGGTCGACGTCCGGCGGGGCGATCTCCTGCTGATTCGCACCGGCCACATGAGTCGGTACCTCGACCGGGGCGACTGGCGCCACTTCGACCTCGATCCTTTCCCGGGCGTCTCGGTGTACGCCGCCCCCTGGCTGCACGCGCGGCAGATCGCCGCGGTGGCCAGCGACAACTACGCCGTGGAGGTCCGGCCCTCGGAGATCCCCGGCTTCCGCAACCCGTTTCACGTCTGCGCCATCCCGAACATGGGGCTGACCCTGGGCGAGATCTTCCACCTGGAGGACCTGGCGGCCGACTGCGCGGCCGACGGGCGCTACGAGTTCCTGCTGGTCGCGCCGCCGTTGCCGGTCACACGCGGCGTCGGCACGCCGATCAATCCCTACGCCATCAAGTGAGTTCGCGGGACGTCGACGGAGCGCTATGATAGTCGCCATGCGGATCCTCATCGTCGACGACTCCTCCCCGCACCGGCGACTGCTGACGGCGCTGTTCGGCCGCGCCGGTCACGAGGTGCGGACGGCTCCCGACGGGGTCGCCGCCCTCGAGCTGCTGGAGTCGGAGGCGATCGACGCGGTCGTGTCCGACGTTCGCATGCCGAAGATGGACGGCTTCCAGCTCTGCCGCACGATCCGCAACGACCCGCGCTGGCGGCGGCTGCCGTTCATCTTCTACAGCAGCATCTTCATCGGCGATCCCGCCCAGGACTTCGGCCGGGACCTCGGCGCCACCGCGTACCTCGACGCCAAGGACATCGCGCCCGACCGGGTGGCCCACGAGCTGGAGGCGCTGGTCGCGCGCCACGTGCGCGAGCAGTACCACGAGACGCTCGGCCGGCTGCTCGACGACGTCGAGTTCGCCCGGCGCTACCACCAGGTGGTGCTGGGCTCGCTGGCCGACGCCGGAGCGCAGGACTTGCGGGAGCTGGTCGCGTCGAGCGCCAAGGCGCTCGACGACGTGGTGGCGCGGCTCGACGCCGAGCGCCGGGCCACCGCCGAGGCCCAGCGCACCGTGCAGGCCGCCGAGCTGGCGCTGCTGAAGGAGCTCGGCGAGTACCTCGGCGACCGGATCAACAATCCGCTGGCGGTGATCCTGGCCAGCGCCCAGCTGCTCGAGATGAAGGAGCGCAGCAACGCCACCACCGAGGCGGCCCAGCGCATCGGCGCCGCCGTCGGCAAGATCAACGAGGTGGTCCGCGAGATCGCCATCCGCAGCGGCGAAACCCCGATCGTTTGACTTTGACATGGGGGCCCCGAGATGGCCCCCAAACCCCCAAACGTTCGCAGCGCCCCGGCGGAGCCGTGGCGCTGCTCTGGGCGTTAGCCCACGCCGAAGGCGTCCAGGCCGGTGATGTCGCGGCCGACGATCAGGGTGTGGATGTCGTGGGTGCCTTCGTAGGTGTTGACGGTCTCGAGGTTGAGCATGTGGCGGATGACGGGGTGCTCGTCGACGATGCCGGCCGCGCCCATGATGTCCCGGGCGAGCCGGGCGGTGTCGAGCGCGATCTGCACGTTGTTCATCTTGGCCATCGAGACCTGCTGCGGCCGCAGCGCGCCGAGGTCTTTCAAGCGGCCGAGCTGCAGGACCAGCAGCTGGGCCTTGGTGATCTCGGTGATCATCCACACGAGCTTCTGTTGCACGAGCTGGAAGGCGCCGATCGGCTTGCCGAACTGGATGCGCTGCTGGGCGTACTGCAGCGCCCAGTCGTAGCAGGCCATGGCCGCGCCGACGGCGCCCCACGCGATGCCGTAGCGCGCCTGGTTCAGGCAGCCGAGCGGCCCCCGCAGCCCCTTGACGTTCGGCAGCTTGTTCTCGAGCGGGATCTTGCAGTCCTGGAACGCCAGCTCCGAGGTGATCGACGCCCGCATCGAGAACTTGCCGTGGATGTCGAGCGTGCCGAAGCCCGGCGTGCCCTTCTCGACGAGGAAACCGTAGATCTCGCCGTCGTCCTCCTTGGCCCACACCACCGCCACGTCGGCGATGGAGCCGTTGGTGATCCAGAGCTTGGTGCCGTTGAGGACGTAGCCGTCGCCGGCGCGGCGGGCGCGGGTCTTCATCGCGCCGGGATCGGAGCCGTGATCCGGCTCGGTGAGCCCGAAGCAGCCGACCTTCTCCCCGGTGGCCAGCGTCGGCAGCCACCGCTCCTTCTGGGCGTCCGACCCGTAGGCGTGGATCGGATGCATCACGAGCCCGCTCTGCACCGACGCGGCCGAGCGCAAGCCGGAGTCGCCGCGCTCCAGCTCCTGCATGATGAGGCCGTAGGCGACGTTGTTGAGCCCGGCGCAGCCGTAGCCCTTGAGGGTGGCGCCGAACACGCCGAGCTCGCCCAGCTTGGGGATGAGCCCCACCGGGAACGTCCCCGCGCGGTGGTGCTCGGCGACGATCGGCAGGAACTCGGCCTCCACCCAGTCACGCACGGCGTCGCGGATCATGCGCTCGTCGTCGGACAGCAGTCCCTCGATGCCGTAGTAATCGACGCCCCGGAACTTCTCCATGGCTATCCCCTGAGACGCAGCGGGTTGAAGTCGGTGCCGTAGTCGAACGTATCCACGTGCTCGCGCGATTTCAACCACGCCACCGCGGCATAGGTCAGCGGCGTGGCGACGGCCTCGTAGAGGACCTTGACCCACCATTGGCCGACCACGAGGCCGGGCAGGACGCCGGCCGGCACGCCCCCACCGAACGCGAGCGCCACGAACAGCGCGCTGTCGAGGCCCTCCCCCACGATGGTGGAGCCGATCGTGCGTACCCACAGCCAGCGCCCGCGGGTGACGATCTTGAGTCGCGCCAGCACGTAGGAGTTCGCGAACTCGCCGACCAGGTACGCGAGGAACGAGGCGACCAGGATGCGCGGCGTCTGGCCGAGGATCTCCTGGTAGGCGGCCTGGCCCCGCCAGAACGGCGCCGGCGGCAGCTCGCCGCCGACCCAGACGGCGGCGACCATCAGCGCGTTGCACGCGAAGCCCAGCCAGATCACCCGGCGGGCGGCGGCGTAGCCCCACACCTCGGTCAGCACGTCGCCGAGGATGTAGGAGATGGGAAAGATCACGACGCCGGCCGGAAGCGTCACGCCGCTCACCGTGATCAGCTTGGCGGCCGTGGTGTTCGCGGTCAGCAGGCAGGTGACGAAGAGCGCGGTGCAGGCCACGAAGCGCCACGACATGGCCGTTCGAT
>Ga0209474_10002623_pt1 | contig 16326 bp, 15 predicted proteins | sample GraSoiAngelo_145_FD_185902 | JGI IMG/M metagenome (GOLD analysis project Ga0209474, IMG submission 185902) | Grasslands soil microbial communities from the Angelo Coastal Reserve, California, USA - 14_1009_05_20cm (SPAdes) (version 2) | ecosystem: Environmental > Terrestrial > Soil > Grasslands...
GGTACCGCTCAGGTGGTCGGGGCGCGAGCTACCCTGGAACGTCCCGCCGACCGCCGCGCCCGTAACCACGAGCGACGCGAGCGAGGCGACCAGCGCACGACGCACGATCCAACCCTACTCCTGTCGCAGACTGCGAGCTGGAAAATTTCAGGCCGGCTTGGTTTCCGCACGAATGTGCGGCAACTGGGGCACAGCGGCGATCGCAACGACCGCCGTGACCGCGCCGGCGACCGCAAACGCGAGCTCAGTGCCGCCGGTGGCGGCGAGCCAGCCGGTCAGGATGCCGCCGAGGGGCGCAAGCCCGTTGAAGGCGAAGTAGTAGAAGCCGATCACGCGACCGCGGAGGTGGTCCGGCGCGCGGAGCTGAAGGACGGCGTTTGAGTTCGCCGTGTAGAGCGTGAAGCAGACGCCGGCGATGAACAGCAGCACGACGGCCGGGCCCAGCGAGTGCTGCGGCGCCAGCACGAGCTCTGTGAGCCCGAGCCCACCGGCGCCGGCGACGATTGCCTTCCAGCTAGCTCGCGAAAGCGCCGCCGAGAGCAGGCCGCCGACGAGCGCTCCAGCGCCGAAGCAGGCGGCGATCAGGCCGAAGACCCCGGGGCCCGAGTCCAGCGTCCGGCCCGCCAGCACCGGGAGGAGCACGTTGAAGTTCATCGCGATCGTCGAGATCGCGACCAGCATCGTCAAGACCAGCCGCACGTGTGGGCTCTCGCGCGCGTAGGAGATGCCTTCCCGGAGGCTCGCGAAGAGCGTCGGCAGGTGCTCCCGCGGCGCGAAGGCGACGAGCTTGCTCGTGTCCATCAACAGCAGTCCGCCGAGCACCGCCACGAAGCTGGCGGCGTTGATCGCGAAGGCGGGTCCGACCCCGAACGCGGCAATCAGCAGGCCGCCGATGCCGGGGCCGACGATGCGCGCGGCGTTGAAGAGGGAGGAGTTGAGCGCGACCGCGTTCGGCAGCTCGCCCCGCCCGACCATCTTGAAGGTCAGCTGCTGGCGCGACGGCGCGTCGAGCACGAGCACGATCCCGGTCAACACGGCGAGCGTGTAGACCATCCACACCTGCACGACGCCGGCAAGCACGACCCCGGCAAGCGTCGCCGCTATCACCATCCTGATCGCCTGCGTGACGATCACGGTGCGCCAGGTGTCCAGCCGGTCGACGATCACCCCGGCCATCAGGCCAAGGACGCTGAACGGCACGAACTGGCAGGCGGCCAGCACGCCGACCGCGAAGGCCGAATGTGTCAGCGCGAGAACGAGCCAGGCCTGAGCGACCTTGTCGATCCAGGTGCCGCTTTGCGACACGGCCTGGCCGAGGAAATAGAGGCGGTAATTCCGATGCATACGAAGGCTCGCGAAAGCGCGGCGGTTGATCGTCAGGATGGCGGCGGTCACTCGTCGATCAGCTCTTGCAACGGCTCGATCGCGGCGTCGACGGCCTCGAGCTCCGCTTCGGAAAGACGCGTCAGCCGAGCTGCCAACCAGGCGGTGCGGCGCGACTTGACGGAGCGGAGCACGCGCTCACCTTCGGGCGAGACGCGGAGACCGACCCGCCTGCGGTCTTCGTCAGAAGGCTCGCGGACGATCAGGCCCGCAGCCTCGAGGCGCCCAACGTACTTGGACATACCGGGCGCGGACATCCGCTCGAGGGCCGCGAGCTCGCGTACGCCGATCCCCGGCCGCCGCTGGATCGTGAACAGGAGGGAGGCCTGCCCGCCGGTGACGCCGAGCGAATGAATCTCTCGCCGCAGGTGGCGGTTGAGCTTCAAAAGAACCGGCCGGAGCCGGTTCGCGACGGTGACGGGATCGGTGGCGGTGGCGAGTGCTGTCATAAACCGTTAACCAAGTTAACGGTAACAGCAGCCGCGGACTTGAGCCAAGCCGACCCGCGGTTACGACGCGGCGCTTAGCTCTGGGAGTCTTCGGGGAGCAGATCGACCGAGACGATCGTCTCGGGGTTGATGTACCTACCTCCGAAGAAAGGCCACTCGCCGTCTTCCTTCGTGAGGTCGGCTACCACCGCATGACCAAGTGCTGCGGCTTTGTCCGAGCCCTCGGTCTCGCCCGCCGTGATCAAGTCGCCGTTCGTCAGGCGGATTGCGATCGTGTAACGCGCTGCCGGAGGCACAGCACCGGTCTCGGGTGAAGGTTCGGGGGCAGCTTGCATGGCAGGCGGGGCAGGAGTCTCGATGCCGTACGCAGCCCGGAGCTCGGCAACCTCCTCGGCGGAGATCCAGCCGCGGTCGACGATGATGTCGAGCACCTGCTTGCCGGTCTCGAGCCGGTCGCGGTGTGCCTGCGCCAGTTGCCCCATCGACAGCTTGCCGGCTTGGACCAGCTCGGCTTCTGGCGGGGGACGCAGCAGAGCCGGCTCTTGGGAGGCCTCGACTGGGATCGGTGCAGGAGCTTGAAGGGTCATTCGCCGCAGTGACGGAGTACGCCGTTCCGTCGGCTCTCTTTATCGGTGCTCGCAGCGTTCGCTGCCTCCCCCGAAAGGTTAAGCCTGCGTTTCGCGCACTTTCGAAGCGGTTAGGAGATCCAGCGCCATGCGCCTTCGGCGAGGACCGGTGAGGCGGACACGTGTCGACGAGGCCGCTGCGGGTCCTCCGGTCGTCGAAGAAGATCGTTATGTCCCGCCCCGGCGGCCGCCGCTGCCCGAGATCTGGCCGTGGTTGCTGCTGCTTCTGTTACTCGTGATCGGCGGTCTGCTCGCTGCGTACTTCCTCTCGCGCGACAACGACCACAAGAAGAATTCGGCGGCGATCACCGTTCCGGCGGTGGTGGGTCTCAAGCAGGACGAAGCCGTTCGCCGGTTGAACGCGCGCGGTTTGGTTCCCGATCTCACGTCGAGGCCGAGCAGGTTCCCGCCGCGAACGGTGTTCGCGCAGGACCCGGGCGCTGGGACCCAGGTCGACCGCGACTCCCACGTCTCGCTGTCCGTCTCGGCCGCCGCTGAGACGTCCGTTCCGAACGTGGTCGGCACGAAGACCGCGGCCGCCGTCGGTCGGTTGAAGGCAGCGGGCTTACGGTCGCAGGTCACCAGCGTCCCGGCGAAGGCGGCTGCGGGAACCGTCGTCGCCGAGAGCCCAGCGGCCGGGACGAGCGTTGCGAAAGACTCAACTGTCTCGCTCAACGTTTCGAAGGGGCAAGCGACTGTTCCCAATGTCGTGGGGCAACCGGCCTCGTCCGCGAAGGCGGCTCTACGGGCGGCGGGCCTCGTGCCGGCCGAGTTCAAGGTGCCGGGCGCCGAGCCGAAGGGGACCGTGACCGCGCAGAAGCCGGTCGCGAACCAGAGAGTCCCGCGGGGCTCCAAGGTCCGGATCAACGTCTCGACCGGCGCCGGGCCCACCGGCGGAACGACGACGAGCGGGACGAGCACCGTCTCGGCGCCTCGAGCCGTCAAGGTGCCGAACGTCGTTGGGCTGCAGCAGTCGGCGGCTCAGCGGCGATTGCATTCGGCGGGTCTCGCCGCGCGGGTCAGGTATGTGCCCTCGCAGCAGCCCTCTGGTCGCGTCATCGCCCAGAGTGCGGCGCCCGGAAAGTCGGTACCCAAAGGTTCAAAGGTGCGGCTGGCGGTCTCGCTCGGGCCAAGCGCGACGACGACGGCGGTTCCCGACGTGGTCGGCCAGGATCAGCAGACGGCGACGAGCAAGCTGCAAGACGCCGGCTTTCGCGTCCAGGTGATCACGGTGCCGCCGCCGGATCCGAGCCAGAGCGGCCGCGTCGTCGACGAGCAGCCGGCCGGCGGCACGCGGGCGCCCGACGGCTCGACGGTGACCATCTACGTCGGGTCGAGCTGAGCTGCGCCTCGGCCTATGCATCCGCAGACGCTCCGCCGGGCAACCAAGTAACAGACTGTTGCAAGGGCCGAAGTACGGCGGCACTCGTGGAGGAATGCGCAAGACGGCACCCCGTCCCTCCTGCAGGGCCATGCCTAACTTAGTGACAGTCTGTTACTAGGAGGGGCTTCGCCACGGCTGGCGTGAGCGCTTTAGGATCGGCGGCTACCCGGCTGCGTGGAGGTGGGTGACCGCGCGGGCGAGGATGTCTCGGAGAGCGCGCTGGTCGGCTTCGCTGAGCGCCGCGATCGCGTCGGGCGGCTGACTCATCAGCTCCATCACCTGCTTGCGCAGCTTCGTGCCTGCCGGCGTGATCGTCAGCGCCTTCACCCGGCGGTCGCCCTCCGAGCTCTGCCGGCGGACGAACCCGCGCGCCTCGAGACGGTCGGCGATGCCGGTGACATTGGAGGCGTCGCAGAAGAGGCGCTCGGCGAGCGCGCTCATCGGTAACGGCTCTTCGGGGTCGAGCAGCCGGAGCGCATGGGCTTGGGCGAAGCTGAGCCCGAGCCTGGCGAGCTCCCCGCCGACCTTCATGCGTTGCGCCATCCCGAGCTCGAAGAAGAACTTCTGCGCTTCGTGGGCCGGGCTCGGCTTCGGTTTCGCCTGCGCCACCACAACTCCATATTACTTGAATAAGTAGGTATTTGACAACATCAAGTATTTGAGTAGGCTTTTCCGCCGATGGGCGATTACGCGATCGAGGCGACCGACCTCGTCAGGCAGTTCAAGAACGGGCCACGCGCCGTGGACGGGATCGATCTTGCCGTCACCCCGGGCGAGATCTACGGCTTCCTCGGCCCGAACGGAGCCGGCAAGTCGACGACCGTGCACATGCTGACGACGCTGCTCCCGCCGACCTCCGGCACCGCGCGCGTGGCCGGCTACGACGTGGTCACCGAAGGACAGCATGTGCGTGCGGCAATCGGGGCCGCCTTGCAGGAGGCAGCGCTCGACCCCCTGCTGACAGGGCGCGAGCACCTCCGCCTGCAGGCGTCGCTACAGGCCCTGCCCCGCGGCGTGCGCAACCAGCGTGCGGACGAGTTGATCGCCCGGGTCGGGCTGACACACGCCGCCGACCGCAAGGTACGCGGCTATTCGGGCGGGATGAAGCGCAGGCTCGACCTGGCGATGGCGCTCGTCCACCGGCCGAGCGTGCTCTTCCTCGATGAGCCGACGACCGGGCTCGACATTCAGAGCCGGACGGCCCTCTGGGACGAGGTCGCCAGGCTCGCGCGGGAGGACGCGGTAACCGTCTTCCTGACCACGCAGTACCTCGAGGAGGCAGATGTGCTCGCGGACCGGGTCGGAATCATCGACCACGGTCACATCGTCGCCGAGGGGACGACCGACGAGCTCAAGGCCCAGGTCGGCAGGCCGACCGTCGAGGCGATTCCGGACGATCCCGATGAGGCGCCGCGGCTGGCGGAGATCCTCTCGCGGTTCGGCGATCCCTGCGGATCGACCAAGGGCGTCGGCGTCCGCCTCCGCACCGGCGAGACCGATCTCGCGGACGTCGTCCGGGCGCTCGACGCCGCGGGTATCGAGGTCGCCAACCTCCAGCTCCACCAGCCCACGCTCGACGACGTCTTCCTGGCGAAGACCGGCCGCTCGCTCGAAGGTTCCGACGAGGAGGAGACCGAGCCCGCGCGCGCGGAGCTCGCCGCAGAGCCCGCGTGACGAGGCGTCGCTTGCGATGCCGATCTGGAGGCCGTGGCGGCTTTGCCGCTGCGGCCGTTCAAGCCCGCCTATCGGAATCACTCACGATTCGTGCTCCCGGAGGGGTCGCGTGACGAGGCGTCGCTTGCGATGCCGATCTGGAGGCCGTGGCGGCTTTGCCGCTGCGGCCGTTCAAGCCCGCCTATCGGAATCACTCACGATTCGTGCTCACGGAAGGGTCGCGTGAGCATCTTCGCCGATCAGGTCTTCCTGCTCGCGCGGCGGTCGGTCGTCCGCACGATCCGCCAGCCGGCGAACGTTGTCGCGCCGCTGCTGTTTCCGATGCTGCTGCTGGCGGTCAACTCCGGCGGCTTGAAGGCCGAGACGCGGCTGCCCGGTTTCCCGACCAGCTCGTTTGTCGCCTTCGCGCTGGCGGTGCCGTTCATCCAGGGCGCCCTGTTCGCGACAATGAACGCGGGAACCGATCTCGCGCGCGACATCCAGACCGGCTTCCTCAGCCGCCTCTCGCTGACGCCGATGCGAGGGGTTGCGCTGCTAGCCGGGCAGCTTGGCGGGGTGGTGACCATGGGCGTCGTGCAGGCGGCGGTCTATCTGAGCGTCGGGCTGGCGGTCGGCGTCCGGCTGGAGTCGGGGCTGCTGGGGGTGCTCGTCCTCTTCGGGTTCGCGGTTCTCGTCGCGCTCGGCTTCGGCGCGCTCGGGGCCTTCGCGGCGCTTCGAACCGGCTCCGGCGAGGCCGTCCAAAGCCTCTTCCCGGCGTTCTTCGTCTTCCTGTTTCTCTCGTCGATGAACATCCCGCGCAACCTGATCGAGACGACGTGGTTCCGCGACGTCGCGACGGCGAATCCCGTCTCCTACCTGCTCGAGTGCGTCCGGAGCCTGATCATCGTCGGCTGGGACGGGGAGGCCTTGGCGCTCGGCTTCGGGATCGCCACGGCGATCGCGGTCGTCTCGCTCGCGCTGGCGAGCTGGGCGCTGCGCGTCAGGATGGCGCGGACATGAGGACGCTCGCGGTGGCACGCGGCGTGGCCTGGCGGACGCTGCACAACGTCTTCACAAACCCGTCGCTCTTCATCCCCTCGCTGCTCTTCCCGCTCTTCTTCTTCACGGCCTTCGCCGGCGGGCTGTCGCGGGTTCAGGACGTGCCCGGCTTCGACTATGCGGAGGGATACACGGCCTTCCAATTCGTCTTCGTACTGCTCCAGTCGGCCGCCTTCGGCGGCGTCTTCACCGGGTTCGGGATCGCGCGAGACTTCGAGAGCGGCTTCGCGCGGCGCCTGCTGCTCGCGGCGCCGAACCGGAGCGGAATCGTGCTCGGGTACGCCGTCGCGGCGCTCATCCGCTGGTTTGCAACCGCAGTGATCCTGACCGCGATCGCGCTCGCGGTAGGGATGCACGTCGGCGGCAGCGGCGTCGATCTGGTCGGCCTGTACTCGCTGGCGGTGATCGTCAACGCGGCGGCATTGCTCTGGGCGGCCGGCGTCGCGATGCGGCTGCGGACGATGCAGGCCGGGCCGATCATGCAGATGCCGGTCTTCCTGGTCCTCTTCTTCGCGCCGGTTTACGTCCCGTTGTCGCTGCTTCAGGGATGGATCCACGCCGTCGCTGTCGTCAATCCGCTGACCCGAGTGCTCGAGGCGGCCCGCGGCTTCCTGGCCGGGAGCCCCACCGAGGTCGCCGCCGCCTTCGGAGCTGCGCTGGCGCTTGCGGCCGCATTCTCGATCTGGGCCTTCCGAGGCCTGCGCAAGGCCGAAGCGGCGGGCTAGCCGGCCGCATTCGGGGCTCCCGGCGTGGGGGCCGCCGTGACGGCGAAGTCGGCGCCGTTGTCGTCCGTGTCCGCGCCGTCGGGTAGGCGGATGTCGCTCGAGCCCGGGGCGGCCGTCGCCGGCGGCGCCGAGGCGGCATTCGTCTCGACGAATGCGTTCGTCGCGGTGCCGTAGCCGACCGAGTCGACGACCTTGCCGCCCGCGTCACGGAGGCCTATGCCGCCGGCGGTCGCCGCGAGCGCGGTCGAGAACGACTGATCGGCTTTTTTCGCGCCCGCATAGCCGCTGCCGCCGAAGAGGTAGAACGCGCCTGGCGCGAGCGTCGTCCCGTCTGGGATCGTCGCCAGCGAGACGTCGCTCGTGCCGGCGCCGGAGCGGTAGACGAGCTTGTAGCCGCTCAGGTCGGCGGGGCTCGAGCCGACGTTGACGAGCTCGACGAACTCATCCGTCGCGGATGCGCTGGTGCCTGTCGAGAATTCATTCACGCGGACGGTCGCATCTGTGGTGGCGGCGGTGCACGTGAAGACAGCTCGCGCCGAGGCGTCGTAGGTCAGCGTCACCGTGCCGTTTCGGCCGCCGACGCGGCAGGCGACACCGTTCAGCCGCTCGAGCGCGTCGATCGTGCCGGGATCGCCCTTCGGTCCCTGCGGGCCGCGCTCGCCCTGCGGCCCGGGCGGTCCCTGGGTGCCGTCCGCGCCGGGTGAACCCTGGGCGCCGTCGAGGCCGGGCGCACCGTTCGCGCCGGCCGGACCGGGCGGGCCCTGTGGCCCCGGCTCGCCTTGCGGCCCGCGGACGTTCCACGAGATCGGGTGCTCGTTCCTGCGGCAGGCGGCGTTCGCGGCGACGAGCCGCAGACGCCCGTCCTTCCGAACGCACGCCTGGATGACCGTCCTTGAGGAGTGCGGACCGCGGGCGACGGCGATGGCCCCGCCGGTGGGAGCAGCGGCTAGCAGAGTGAGCAGAAGTACGCGAAGCGGCGTTCCAGGCACAGATCCTCCTTCGGGTGGATGCCTTTCGTGGTAGCCGCGGTGCAGCCGCTCGGCCAGGGTTCGTCGCCCTTCCGGCACGGTTTCGTTCCGCGTACGAGACGCACTAGCCGCGGCCCGCTCGAGGTTCGTCGGCGGCCCTGGGCAGATTGCGATTCCGCCTCCCGGGGTAATGGCCGCTGGTGATACGAGCGCGGGCTTCCCCCGCGCAGTTGCCCAGAGAGGAGGACATTTGATGGAGCCGCTTTCGCGCTTGCGGCGGGTCCGGGTCTTGGCGGTGGGCGTCGTGCTGGGATTGGCCGCGCTCGCCAGCGTCTTGGCGACTCGAGGTTCGGCCGTCACGCCAGGGCCGACCTTCGCGCCGCCCGTCTACGTCGACCAGCAGCTCGCCGGGGGCGAGCCGGAAGTCTTCGCAGACGCCAAGCACGGAACGCTGATCTACACCGCGCACGAAGGGACGACCCATCTCTACCGAGACGGGGTGGTCACCTCGCCCTGGGGCGATTTTTCCTTCGTCTCCAACTACTGCAACCAGGTCAACATCTGGACGTCGCCGGACGGCGGCGCCAACTGGTTCCGCGACCGCTACCTCGGTAGTCCGTGTCCGACGAGCCCGACGGAGAACACCGGTTTCAGCGACCCCGACCTGACCCAGGATGCGGGCGGGCGCGTCTACAACACCGGCATCGACCTCGTCAACGACGCGCTCTTCTCGTCGATCGACGGCGGCAAGACGTGGGACAAGGGGACCGCGGATTGCCACGACGGCGATCGGCCGTGGCTCGCCGGCGGCAAGGCCGACCAGGTCTTCCTGGCGACCGACACGGTCGAGGGAAGCAGGAGCGGGCATCAGTTGTTCGTCTCGAACGACGGCGGCAACAGCTGCAGCGCCACCGGCATCGACGACAACGGCTCACTGCCCGACGGCGGCTCGTTCACCGGCGACGGCAAGCTCTACTACGACAAGCTGAACGGAACCGTGGTCGAGCCGGCGATCTTCGACCATCCGGACGGCAGCTTCGGCCTCGGCATCAGCACCTTGCCCGCGGGCGGATCGGCGTTCACGCCGCACGAGGGCGTGCGCGGGACGACGATGTTCGCCCACTGGCCGGCGATCGCGATCGACTCGGCCGGAACCGTTTACCTGACCTGGGACACGAACGACCGCCAGCCCGGCACCAGCGGCGGCTGCGACGGTTCGGAGACGCCGGCGCCGAACTCGATCATGCTGACCTACACGAAGGACCTCGGCAAGACGTGGTCGACGCCGAGGACGGTCACTCACCCGGGCACGCGCGTGCTCTGGCCGTGGATCACCGCAGGGGACGCCGGCAAGGTCTCGGTGATCTGGTACCAGACCGAGCCCCAGGACGGCCTGCCCGACTCCGATTGCCAGACCGGTCACATCCATGCGATGGAAGCGACGCTGCTCGGGGCGACCGGCAGCAAGCCGCAACAATGGATCGCCGACGCCGCCGGGCGTCCGATCCATATCGGCTGGGTCTGCCAGGGCGGCACGCTCTGCGTCGCGACCGGCCAGGACCGCCGGCTCGGCGACTACTTCACCAACACACTCGATTCGCGCGGGTGCGTCCTGATCGCGACCGGCGACACCCGGCTCACCGACCCGACCACCGGCGGCCCGTTACCGACGGCGCGGCCGCTCTTCCTGCACCAGAACGGCGGCCCACGCCTGATCGGCAAGGGGACCTGCTCGTAAGAGGCGGATTGCGAACGCGGCCGGGGCACGCCGCCCCGGCCGCGTCGCCGGAAGCTGGTCGCGACCGCGAGTGGTGGTCGCGAGGCCCGCCCCGGCTCACGCAGGAAGACGGGCGATCGGCCTGCGGCCCCGCGCATTGGCCGCTGTTGCCGCTCTGTGGCTGACTAGCTCGTCAGCTCCGGCGTCTGCGAAGCGGGACGCGCCGTGCGGTTGTCCGCAGGTTGCCGACCGGATCCGTCGCCGTGATGTCGACGCTGACGAAGCGCGCGCTTCGTGGCGGCCGAACCCTGAGCGAGAGGCTTGCGATTGCGGTCGTCTTTCCCGCGCGCTTGGCCAGATCCGACGCAGCCGTGCCGATGAGCACGGTGTAGGAGACGTTGTTCCCGGCCACGTTGTCGGGACATGCGAACGAGAGACGGAGCACGTAGCTGCGCCCCTTCCCAAGTCGCGTTGCCGTCGCCCGGCGCACCTTGATCGTTGGCGCGATGTTGTCGAAGTCGACGAGCCCTCGCCAGGTGTCGGTGAAGGCGATCGGGTTGCCGTTTGGACCGGTTGACGAGTCGATTGTCGCGCGGCCAGTGCCGCGCAGGGCGCCGTATGTTCCCGTACCGGCGGTGATCGGCCAAGGGCCGCTCGCGCCGGCCGTGTGCTCGACCTCGCCGGAGAAGTTGGCGGTAAAGGTTCCGGAACCGTCGGCGCAGGTGAAGACGCGGCTCCCTTGGCCGTTGCCCTGCCATGTTCCTGACGGGCACAGCGGCGATGGCGCCGTGAAGGTTCCTTGGTGATAGTCGGCATCCGGCGGATGCGTTCCGACGAGATGGAAAGTCACGGCGGTTGGCGTCGCGCTCGCCGGGATGGCGGCCGTGAGCACCACGACAACCGCGACGGCAAGAGCTGCCCGGAGACGGTGTGGATCCATTTCGATTCCTCCGAGCATCAAGGACGGAGGTTGCTCGGCCGCTAATCAGGGATAAATCGGCCGGGGTCGTTCCTGGCCCCGGTTGCATCTGCGAAGGCCGACCGAATCGAATATAAGACCTCGATGCTCCTGGCAAGCGTCGAGTACGCACGCCCCGCCTCCGTCGACGAGGCGCTCTCGCTGCTCGCCGCGAATCCCAACGGCCGCGCGCTCGCGGGCGGGCAAACGCTCGTCAACGTGATGAAGGCGCGGATCGCCGCAGTGGAGCTGCTCGTCGACCTGAACGGCATCCCGGAGCTTCGCGAGATCCGCGAGGCGGACGGCGCGCTCGAGCTCGGCGCGATGGTGACCTACACCCAGCTCGCGCGGGCGGAGGAGGTGTATCGGGCGCGGCCGATCCTGGCGGAGGTGGCGAGTCAGATCGCCGACGTGCAGGTGCGCAACCGCGGCACCGTCGGCGGAAACGTCTGCTCGAACGACCCGACAAACCACTTGCCGCCGCTGCTCGTCGCGGTCGGCGCGACGATGACGGTCGCGGGTGCGTCGGGCACCCGCCCCGTTCCGGCCGAGGAGTTCTTCCTCGGCGTCTACATGACCGCCGTCGGCCCGGGCGAGCTGCTGACCGGGATCTCGATCCCGCGGCGCGGGGGCGGCGACGGCTTTGCGGCGGTGACGATCGGCGCGGACGGGACCTGCATTGCAAACGCCGCCGCGAGCGCGAACGGGCGTGTGCGCGTCGCGCTCGGCTGCGTGGCGGCCACGCCGGTGCTGGTCGAGACGGCCTCGGCCGAAGAGGAATCCGTGCGCGCCGCGGTCGCCGCGGCGGATCTCGATCCGCCCTCTGACGTCCACGCCCCGGCCGGCTACAGGCGGCAGCTCGCAGAGGTGCTGGCAGCACGCGCGGTCCGGCAGGCGACGGGAGCGGCGTGAACGAGCCCGTCGCCCGCAAGACGATCGCCGTCGAGGTCAACGGCACGACCTACGAACGAGACGTCGAAGCGCGCAGGCTGCTGGTGCACTTCCTCCGTGACGATCTCGACCTGACCGGCACGCACGTTGGCTGCGACACCGGCAACTGCGGGGCGTGCTCGGTGATTGTCGACGGCACGCTGCTGAAGAGCTGCATGATGTTGGCGATCCAGGCCGACGGCGCCTCGATCGAGACCGTCGAAGGCCTCGGCGGCGACGGCGACCTGCACCGGCTGCAGGAGGCCTTCAGCGAGCACCACGCGCTCCAGTGCGGCTACTGCACGCCGGGAATGCTGATGAGCGCGAAGGCATTGCTGGACGAGAACCCGGAGCCGACCGAGCCTGAGATCCGGCGGGCGATCCAGGGGAACATCTGCCGCTGCACCGGCTACGTCAACATCGTCGAGGCGATCGCGTCGGCGGCGGAGGCAGCCCGATGACCGAGACCGTCGCTCCCACGACCCCCGTTGTCGTCGAAGAGCAGGAGACGAAGCCCGGGTTCGTCGGCACCAGCATCCCGCGCAAGGAGGACCGGCGCCTCGTCCAGGGCGAGGGCGTGTTCTTCGACGACATCAAGCGGCACGGGATGGGCTTCGTCCACTTCGTGCGTTCCCCGTATGCGCACGCCAAGATCAAGTCGATCGACGTCTCGCGGGCGCTCGAGCTCGGCGACGTCTACGGGACGCTGACCGGCGACGAGGTCGCGATCCTGACCGACCCGTTCTTCGAGCTGACCGTCCCGCCCGGAAGCGAGATCAAGGACTACGCGCTCGCCGTCGGCAAGACGCGCTTCGTCGGCGAGCCGGTGGCGGCGGTCGTCGCGGCGACCCGCGAGCTCGCCCGCGACGCGGCCGAGCTGGTCGAGGTCGACTACGAGCCGCTGGAGCCGTTGATCGACGCTCGGCAGGGCCTCGAGTCCGACGCGCCGATCCTGCACGAGGACGCGGGCTCGAATCTCGTCTGGCAGGGGCTCTTCGACTGGGGCGATTGGGATGGCTGTCTCGCCGAGGCGGACCGCGTCGTCCGGATCAAGGAGCTTCATTTCGACCGGTTTTCGTCGACGCCGCTCGAGTGCTCCGGCTGTCTCGTCGAGTTCAACCGCGGCACGGGGCAGTGGACGATGTACTGCAACCACCAGATGCCCGGGATCGGGGCGATCTGGATGGCGCCGGCGCTCCGGGTGGGAACCGACAAGCTCCGCTTCGTCACCCAGGACATCGGCGGCGCCTTCGGCAACAAGATCTGTCTGCATCCCTACTTCGTCGCCTGTTGCCTGCTCGCCCGCAAGCTGAAGCGGCCCGTGCAGTGGACGGAATGGCGGACCGATCAGCACACCGCGAACGCGCACGGGAACGAGCGCTGGTTCGAGGACACCGAGGTCGCGGTCAAGGCCGACGGGACGCTGCTCGGCTTCAAGACCCGGGCGATCGACGACTGCGGCGCGTTCCCTCGCTACGAGCCGCTCGGCTGCATCATCTGGGCCCAGGTCACCCCCGGCTGCTATCGCTGGCAGAACGTCCGCGTCGACTTCGCCCAGGTCGCGACGAACAAGTCACCGGTCTCGCCGAACCGCGGCTACTCGCGGATGCAGCACCTCTGGTTCACGGAGCGGGTGATCGACATCGTCGCCAACGAGCTCGGCCTCGATCCGGTCGAGGTGCGGAAGCGGAACTACGTCAAGGCCGATGAATTCCCCTGGACGACCCCGAACGGGTGCGTCTACGACTCCGGCGACTATGCGCGCTGCCTCGACATCGCGCTCGAGCTCGTCGAGTACGAGGGTGCGGACGAGCGCCGCCGCGAGGCCCAGGGCCGCGGCAAGCTGCTCGGGATCGGGATCGGCTCGACCCTGGACTCCGGGACGAACAACTTCGGGCAGTCGCAGCTCCTGAATCCCGACCTGCAGTTCTCAGGCAACAACGAGGTGGCGACGGTCAAGCTCGACATCTTCGGCGAGGTCGTCGTCACGCTCGGCACGGTTCCGCAGGGGCAGGGGCACGAGACGACTTCCGCCCAGGTCGTCGCCGACGTGCTGGGCATCTCGCCCGACGACGTCACCGTCCGCCCGGGCCACGACACCTACTGGAACTCTCACGCCGGCTTCTCGGGCACCTACGCGAGCCAGTTCGCCGTCAGCGGCCTCGGCGCCGTCAAGGGCGCCGTCGACCAGCTCGCCGCCGAGATCCGGATGGTCGCCGCGGCCGTGCTCGGGGGCGTGCCGGTGGAGGACGTCGTACTCGAAGGGGGCTTCGCCAAGCTACGCGACAACCCCGAGGCGGCAATCCCGTTCATGGGGATCGGCGCGATCGTCAACGCGAACAACGCCGTCCTGCCGGACGAGGCACGTCAGGCGACCCTGAACTGCCGCTATGTCTACGTGCCGCCGTTCCAGGTGCCGGACACGGAGCGCAAGTACGGCAACCTGACCTTGACCTATGCGACCCAGATCCACGTTTGCGTGCTCGAGGTCGACCCCGAGACCGGCGCCTACGAGATCGTCGACTACGCCGCCGTCGACGACTGCGGCAACCGGATCCACCCTCAGATCGTCGAGGGCCAGGTGCACGGCGCCACCGCCCAGGCCCTCGGCGCGGCGACGCACGAGACCTTCACCTACGACGAGCAGGGCAATCTGCTGACCCCGAACTTCTACGACTACCACGTGCCGCACGCGCTCGACATGCCGCCGATGAAGACCGGCTACATCGAATCGCCGTCGCCGTTCACGCCGCTCGGCGCCAAGGGGATGGGCGAGGGCGGCGGCGCCGGAATCCACGCCGTCTGCGCGGCGCTGCAAGACGCGCTCCGGCCGCTCGGGAACCCGATCGTCTACGACTCGTGCAACCCGCCGCACCGGGTGTGGGAGCTGATCTCGAACCCGGACGACTCGCGCGGACGGGTCGCGGTGGAGACGCGTTGAAGGTCGCCGGCGAGCGCTCGTTCGAGACGGCGCAGCAGACCGTGTGGGAAGTGCTGAACGATCCGGCGCGGATGGCGAAGACGATTCCAGGGGTCGAGAGCTTCGAGGTCCAGGACGAGCGGCGGTGGCGGGCGACCTGCAACATCCCGCTCGGCCTCGGCAGTCTCAAGATGCGGATCAAGTTCGACAAGACGGAAGAGCGGCCGATCGAGTTCGCGAAGCTCCAGGCCAAGGGCGAGGGTGTGGGGGCGATCATGAGCATGGAGACCCAGTTCCACCTGTCGTCGGCCGGCGCCGAGACACGGATGCAGTGGGAGGCCGACGTTTCGATCGCCGGGCCGGTGGGCTCGATGGGGCAGCGCGTGCTGCAGCCGATCGTCCAGCAGCAGGTCGCGAACGTCCTCAACGCGCTCCACGCGCAGGTGCAGGAGGCGGCCCGGGGCGGTTCCGCCCCGGCCGAGGAGCCGACACGTACAGGCGAAGACGCCGGCTGAAAACGTGAGTCAGCCGTTCCGAGTCGGCGTCATGCAGCTGACGATGGAGCCGCTCGAGGAGATGCTTGCCTCCGCCCGGGTGATGGACGAGGCCGGTGTCGACACGATCTGGCTCGCGGAGGCTTATCCCTGGTGGAGGAAGCACGGGATGGAGGCTCGCTCCTCGACTGTGGTTTCCGCCCTGATGGCTCGCGAGACGGAGCGGCTGGCGATCGGCTGGGGGATCATCTCGCCGTTCACGCGTCATCCCGTCCAGGTGGCGATGGACGCTCGCGTCGTTCAGGAGGCCGCAGGGCCGGACCGCTTCCTGCTCGGCTTCGGCACCTCGAAGATCTTCCTCAACAACGCCGGGCTCGCCACGAAGAAGACGCTCGGGCCGATGCGTGAGGCGGTTGAAGTCGTGCGCGGCGTCCTCGGCGGGAGCGCCTTCGAATACCAGGGCGAGACGTTCTCCGCCTCGGTTCCCGCGCTCGGCGCCGAGGCTGACAGCCCGCGCGGCGCGCCGGCCCTCTACATTGCGGCGACGGCGCCCAAGATGCAGAAGCTGGCGGCGGAGATCGCAGACGGCCTGCTGACACCGTCGATCACGACGCCTGAGTACGTCCGCTGGACGCTCGACAACGTGCGCGAGGCCGGCCGCGATCCCGGGACGATCGACATAGGCTGCACCGTGATCGCATCGATCGATGCATCGGATCGCGCTGCCGGCCGCGACGGCGCCCGGGAGATCGGCGGCATGTATCTCGCGAACAAGTTCCAGAACATCAAGGGCGCGGCTGATGGGCTGCTCGATTGCGCCGAGATCGAGATGGAGGAGCTGGCGCCGGTCGCCGAGGCGATGGAGCAGGGCGGCCGGCTCGCCGCCAAGGAAGAGGTGACGGATTCGTTGCTCGACCGCTGCAAGCCGATTGCCGGGACGCCGGAGGATTGCATCGCCGCGATTGCGGAGTACCGCGACGCGGGTTGCACGCACGTCATGCTCGAGCTGTGGGGAGCGGACCGACACGAGCAGATCCGGCTGTTCGGCGAGAAAGTGCTG
>Ga0209474_10002624_pt1 | contig 16322 bp, 14 predicted proteins | sample GraSoiAngelo_145_FD_185902 | JGI IMG/M metagenome (GOLD analysis project Ga0209474, IMG submission 185902) | Grasslands soil microbial communities from the Angelo Coastal Reserve, California, USA - 14_1009_05_20cm (SPAdes) (version 2) | ecosystem: Environmental > Terrestrial > Soil > Grasslands...
GACCGGCCGCTGCCAGTTCGGCGGCGCGTTTTGGCCGGACCAGAAAGGTCGCGTCGCAACCGGCCTGAAGCATCCTGCCGCCGAAATATCCGCCGATCGCGCCCGCGCCGACCACGAGAATCCGCATCCTTTAACTCCTTTTTGCTTTTTTGTTGGACGCGAATACCGACAAGTCCATTCGCACCTCGCGCCGTTCTACCACTTTTCCCCGAACGGGCGGATTTCCAGCTCAAAGGTCCAGGCGCTTCGCGGCTGTTGGTAGAGCTGCCAGTACGACGCGGCGACCGATGCAGGTGGCATTAACAAGTCCGGATTATCAAGCGCTTCCTTGCCCCAGAGTTGCTCGCGCCGCGCCCGCACCCAGGCGGTATCGACGCCGGAATCGATGACCAGGTGTGCGACGTGGATGTTTTTCGGTCCCAGTTCGCGGGCCATGGCTTGCGCCACCGCGCGCAATCCGAACTTGGCGCTGGCAAATGCCGCGTAGCCGGTGCCGCCGCGCAAGGATGCGGTGGCGCCGGTGAAGAAAATGTTGCCCTGCCCTCTTTCCAGCATCAAGCGAGCCGATTCGCGGCCTGCCAGGAAGCCCGCCCAGCACGCCATCTCCCAGACTTTCCGGAACACGCGGTCGGTGGTCTCGAGGATCGGAAAGTTGACATTGGCGCCGACGTTGAAGATGCAGACTTCCAGCGGCGCGTGCTTGTCGGCGTCGTTGAGAAAGGCGGCGACCTCCTCCTCCTTGCGCGCGTCGAGCGACCGCGCCACGATCGATCCGCCCGCCGATTGGACGTCCTTCACCAGTGGCTCGAGCTTCGCGCCGTCACGCCGGCCGGCGAACACGGTGAATCCCTCGGATGCGAATTTCTTGGCGATTTCGGCGCCGATAAAATCACCGGCGCCGATCACGGCGCAAGTCGCGTTGCGTTGTTGCATGGTTTGGCTCCTAACAGATCGATACGCGAGCGCGGCTTTCAATCCCGCGACGACGGCATCAGCCGCTCGAAATAAGCTCCTCGACCTCGCGCAACTGTTCCTTGCCGAAAAACATTTCGTTACCGACAAAGAACGTCGGCGAGCCGAACGCACCTCGCGCCACCGCCATTTCCGTGTTCTCGATAAGCTTCGCCTTGACTTCAGGTTCTTGCGCCCGCGCGAACAGCTTTGGGGCATCGAGGCCGGATGCCGTAAGCGCCTTCATCGCCACTTCAGGGTCATCCATTTTCTTCGGCTCGACCCACATGTGGTGAAACGCCGCCTCGACATATTTCTCGAACACCCCTTCCAGCCGCGCGGCTATCGCCGCACGCATCAGATGCAGCGTATTGATCGGAAAAAAAGGATTCCAGCTGTAAGGCTTGACCTGAAACCGCTTTACGAACCGCTGCGTCTCCAGTTCGTGAAACTCGCGCTTGTTCTTGATGCCGGCGAATGCTTCGGCGGGCGACTTGTTATTGGTGGCCTTGAAGATTCCGCCAAGCAGAATCGGAACATACTCGAATTTGGCGCCGGTGCGTTTCTCGATTGCCGGAATAGCCTCGTGGCTGAGGAAAGCATTGGGGCTGCCGAAATCGAACATGAATTGCGGGGCTGTCGGGCTCACGACGATCTCCCTGTGTGCAGGTTCTTATATGATCCCTATCATTCAACCAGCCTAACGGTTCGCATCCGCGCAATCAACCGGCAACGTTCTCCTGTGACGCCGCCTGCTCGAAGCACGACGCCGCGAGAGCGCGAGCGTGATCGCGGACGTCGGCGGGCCAGGACGTGGTCCATGTCTCGAAACGACCGGCATCGCCTGCGAACAGCGCGCGCGCCACTTCTTCGTAGTGCGGCTTGTTCTCGCCCATCGCCGCGATGAAGCGGTAAGCCGTTTCCTGCGCCTGCCTGACGCGATCCTTGTCCTTGTTGGCGCGCCTCGCCTCGTCCACCAGCTTGCGCAGCGCTACCGAAGCCCCGCCCGGTTGCCGCGCCAGCCATTCCCAGTGACGCGGAAGTAGCGTGATTTCGCGAGCGACCACGCCCAGTTTCGGGCGACCGGGACCGCGCGGAGCGGGCGCTACCGCTTCCATTGCGCTCGCTCCTGGCATTTCCGGCAGTCGCGCCAGAACGTCCTCAACCGAGCCGCGAAGATCGAGGTCGATCGGCCCGCTATCATCGTCGAACACAAGGATCTGCGCATCTTTGTGCCGATCCAGCGTCGCTTTGGCCGCGCGCGCGACCGCGCCGAGATCGCCCGAGGCGATACAGCGGTCACCCGCGAAGGCGATAAAGGAAACACGGCTCATGAAAACACCTCAGTTCGCTCCTGAGTTATTACCCGGATAAATCTCATTGTCAATAACATCCGGGTAATACCTACGTTGTCTGGGCATCTCGACTTTCGCCCGTCCGGCTGGCACCACCGACCGGCGCGCAAAGCGCTTCTTCAGGGGGAATGCCATGCTCACGGTCCATCATCTGAACAATTCCCGCTCCCAACGCCTGCTTTGGTTGTTGGAAGAACTCGGCGTACCCTATCAGATCGTCCGCTATCAACGGCAGCCCGACATGAGAGCGCCGATGGAGCTGCGCGCCATTCACCCGCTTGGAAAATCACCCGTGATCACCGACAACGGCAACACCATCGCCGAGTCCGGCGCGATCGCCGAATACATCATCGATACTTATGGCGAGGGCCGCCTGATCCCTGCTGCCAAAACGCCGGAGCGGCTGCGCTACACTTACTGGCTGCACTATGCCGAGGGCTCGGCAATGCCGCCGCTGTTGATGAAGCTGTTGTTCACGCTGATGCCCAAGCGTGCGCCGGCATTGTTGCGGCCGCTGGTCCGCAAGGTCTGCAATCAGGCGCTGACCACGCTGGTCAATCCGCAGCTCAAGCAGCACATGGCGTTCTGGGAGAGCGAGCTGTCAAAAAGCGAATGGTTCGCCGGCAATGAATTCACCGCGGCCGACATCCAGATGAGTTTTCCGCTGGAGGCGGCGGCGGCGCGTGGCGGACTTGAGCAGGCTCACCCCAAGGCGATGGCGTTCGTCGAGCGAATTCACGCCCGCCCCGCCTACCAGCGCGCGCTTGAAAAGGGCGGCCCGTATTCATTGGCGAGGTAACAACACTCGACCCCGCCGGCAGAGCTCGTTCTCGTTGACCGCCGCGAGAACAATCAATTCTGGATCGCCGCGATCACTTCCTTGACCAGCGTTGCGAGGCCTCGCATATCGCCGGTCCGATCGACGGAGTGACCTAGGCGGACGATCACCAGATGCTGCGATGGAATAATCACGATGCGCTGACCAAGATCGCCGGAAGCAAAGAAAGCATCGCGTGGAATTCCGAGCCTAACGCGCGCCTTGGCGTGTTCGTGCTCGCTGCGGTTGGTCCAAAAGCCGGCGCCGTAATCAGTATCCAGCGTCGCGGCGGCTGAAAAATCCACCCAGTCTTCGTGCAGTATGCGCCGGCCGCCGACCACGCCGTCGTTGAGGTATAGTAATCCAAAACGCGCCCAATCCCTGCCGCTCGCCAGCATGTAGCTCGATCCCTGCAGCGTGCCGGCGCCGTCGAATTCCAGCGTGACGTTACGCATCCCCAGTGGATTGAACAGTTCGCGCCACGCGAACGCCAGGCTCTGCTCGGGACCGCCGACGGCGTCGCGGATAATCCGCGCCAACAGCTCTGTCGTCGGGCTTGAGTAAGCCCAGCGCTTGCCCGGCGGCGCGACAACGGCCGCCCTGACGGCGAAGCCGGCCATGTCGTCGTGCAGATAGACCATTTGGCTGGATGGATCGAAGCCCGAATTGGTTTCATCGAGCGCGAGGCCCGTGGTCATCCGCAAGAGGTGCTCGACCTCGATCTCGCGGCGCGGGTCGACGGCGAAGCGCCATTCCGGTATCGGCGCCGGCATCGAGGCCTTGCTGGGTCAGAATTCCGATGAGGGCATTCACCACGGATTTGGTCATGGAGAACCCGAGCAGGGGCGTATCGACGCCGATCCCCTCGGCATAACGCTCGGCGATCACCTTGCCCTCATGCACCACAACCACCGCCTTGGTTCTGCGGAACGGTGGCGCGGCCGGTTCGTCGAAGGCATGATCGAGCGCGGCCTTCAGGTTGGGATCGGCCGGTTCGACCACGGCAGGACCCGCAATCTCCGCCAGCAGCGGCGGAGTTTTTGGGGCCCTCAACGCGGCGATGTCGCTCTTGAGAATATATGGCTCCTTGCTGCCATGCGTCAGCACACAGCCGAGTCCTTCGTGAAAAACCGCGTGACTGCCGAGTAGCCCTGCAACCGACGCATCGACGGTTTGACGGGTGCGATCAAGATCGTATCGCAGGCCCCACCGTAACAGCCGGATTCCGGCACGATCGGTGGTTTCAGCGAACACGGTTTGCGGATCGAGGCCGGAGACGAAGCTCTTGGAGCAGACATTGTGGGCGACAAGCCCGGTCGCGACGCGAATGGCGCGATCAGGGCGGTAGGCGAGCGCCAACGCAACCGGCAACGCGATTACCAGCAAAACCAAAACCAGCTTTCGCGAAACCACGCCCGCTTCCCCTGCCCCAGCCCCAACTGTTTCTAGCGCGAGCTCGGGACATCGCCAACCGAGGGCAGCGTCGTCACGGTAACACCCGGCGGCGGAACGTCGTGTTCAGGCACGAAAAAGTCCGGCATCAGCGGCACCGTGCGATCGACGCGATAATGCTCGAAGTCGCGCACGCCGCTGTCGTACAGCACCTTGTCGTCGATGCAGAATTGGCCGGTGAACTGGCGCGCGGGCTTGGTGAAGATCACGTAGGCCGCCTCCCCCATGATCTCCGGCGTGCGGCTGGCCCGCATCATCGCATCGCCGCCCAACAGATTGCCGACTGCGGCCGTGGCGATGGTGGTGCGCGGCCACAGCGCATTGACCGCCACGCCAGCAGCCTTCAATTCGGCCGACAGGCCGAGCACGCACATGCTCATACCGAATTTCGCCATGGTGTAGGCGGTGGAATGCTCAAACCATTTGGCTTTCATGTCGAGCGGTGGCGACAACATAAGGATGTGCGGGTTCTCGGCTTTCTTCAGGTGCGGAATACAATATTTCGACACCACGAAGGTGCCGCGCGTGTTGATGCCCATCATCAGATCGAAGCGCTTCATGTCGGTCATCTGCGAGTTGGTCAGGCTGATGGCGCTGGCGTTGTTGACGCAAATATCGATGCCGCCGAATTCGGAGACGGTTTGGTCGACGGCGGCGATCACCTGGGCCTCTTCGCGGATATCGCAAAGGATCGGCAAGGCCTTGCCGCCAGCGGCGCGGATCTCTTCGGCGGCGGTGTAGATGGTACCCTTGAGTTTCGGATGCGGCTCTGCGGTCTTTGCGGCGATCGCGACGTTGGCGCCGTCCCGCGCCGCGCGCAACGCGATCGCAAGTCCAATGCCCCGACTGCCGCCGGATACGAACAGCGTCTTGCCTTTGAGAGTCGTCATGAGGCGAAGTCTCCCTTGATTAGCTCGCAATAATCCATCCCGAGTCACCGTTCACGTTACGCATCCGCGTGCAGAATCCGGCCGCGGGTTTCCGGCAGCGCAAAGGCGGCGAGGAAGAACACGCCGTACGCCAGAACAGCAAAAATCGCGATGGCGTTGGCGAGCGATGTATAGTTGGAGAGCGCGCCGACCAGGAACGGAAACAGCGCACCGATGCCGCGGCCGAAATTGTAGCAGAAGCCCTGGCCCGATCCGCGCAGCCGTGTCGGATAAAGCTCGGTCAGGAAGGCGCCCACGCCGGAGAAATACCCTGAGGCGAAGAAGCCAAGCGGGAACCCAAGCAGCCAAAGCACCTCATTGGTCAGCGGCAGTTGCGTATACAGCAGGACCACCGCGATCGCGCCAAGCGAGAAGATCAGGAACAGGTTGCGCCGTCCAATGCGGTCGGCAAGCCAGGCGCCGACGAGATAGCCGACAAATGAGCCGAAAATCAGCGCCGCGAGGTACCCGGTGGAGCTGACGATAGAGAGGTGGCGTTCGGTGGTTAGGAAGCGCGGCACCCAGAAGGTGATGGCGTAGTAGCCGCCCTGGCAACCCGTTGCCATCAGCGAGGCCAGAATGGTGGTTTTGAGGATCGGGCCTTCGAAAATTTCCCAGAGCGCTGGCCGGTCGCCTTCCGCGACCTGTTTGGTGCGGGTGGCGGCGGCGATTTCCGGCTCCGTGACGTAGCGTCGAAGATAAAATACCAGGAAAGCCGGCAGGGCGCCGATGGCAAACATCCAACGCCAGGCAATCTCCGGCGCGAACAACGAGAACAGGACGGCCTGCGACAGCACCGCCAGACCCCAGCCGACCGCCCAGCCCGACTGCACCGAGCCCACCGCGCGTCCGCGATATTGCGGGCGGATCGCTTCGCCCATCAGCACCGCGCCAGCGGCCCATTCGCCGCCGAAGCCGAGACCGAGCAGGGCGCGAGCAATCAGGAGCTGGTCAAAATTCTGCACAAAGGCGCAAAGCAGTGAGAAAAACGAGAACCACAGGATCGTAAGCTGCAAGGTTCTGACCCGGCCAATGCGGTCGGCGAGATATCCGCCGAGCCAGCCGCCGACGGCGGAGGCGAGCAGGGTCACGGTGCCGGCGAGACCGGCTGTGCCGGGATCGACTTTCCAGATCGCGATGATGGTGCCGATCACCAGCGGGTAGATCTGGAAATCCATGCCGTCGAGCGCCCAACCGGACGCGCAAGCCCAGAACGTCCGTCGCTCCGGCAGGTTCATATCGCGATAGAATGCGAGAAGGCTGGTGTCCTCAATAGGGGCGAGTTCGATTGTTTCCGATGGCCCGATGCTGCTCATTATGAATTCTCCTCAGGAGGTTTGGGTCCTGCTTGTTCCCCCTGCCGGCTTCTCGCAAGCTTCGCCAATCTTATGCCGAGCAGAGCCGCCGCTGATACAGATGCTAACAATCAATCCGCCGTTCGCAACGGGGCTATTGCGCCGCCGCTGCCGCGCCCCGGGTACGCCGATCCGGGGCTCCCAGCATTCCATGCGCGATAAACGCGATCGAGTTTGCCGAGGTTTGGCCAAGCGGCTCGACGAGTTTGTGGCCTTCGGCCCGCAGCACCGCAAGCGTATCCTCGTTGAAACCGCGCTCGATCCGCACTTCATCCGGCAGCCATTGGTGATGGAGGCGGGGCGCCGCCACCGCTGCCGCGACATCCATCTGATAGTCGAGTACGTTCACGATCACCTGCAACACCGTCGAGATGATGCGGCTCCCGCCCGGCGATCCCGTCACCAGAACCGGTTTATTGTCTTTCAGCACGATGGTTGGAGACATCGAGGACAATGGCCGCTTGCCCGGCCCCGGCAGGTTGGCCTCGAAGCCGACAAGGCCATAGGCGTTGGACGCGCCGGGCGCGGCGGTGAAGTCGTCGAGTTCGTTGTTGAGCAGCACGCCGGTGCCGTCGGCAACCAGGCCGACGCCGTAACTGAAATTCAAGGTGTAAGTATTGCTGACCGCATTGCCCTGACTATCGGCCACCGAAAAATGCGTGGTGTTGCTGCCTTCGTGCGGCGGGGTCGCCGATAATGCATCGGTCCACGGCGTAGCGCGCTCAAGATCGATGCTGGCGCGTTGCTGGGCCGCGTAATCCTTTGAGATCAGGGTCGCGACCGGTGCGCTGACAAAGTCAGGATCGCCCAGATACCGCGCGCGATCGGCGTAGCCGCGCTTCATCGCCTCGATCATGAGGTGCAGCGAGGGCGCGGAGCCCTGCTGCATTTCTCGCATCGGAAAGCCTTCAAGGATGTTTAGCGTCTCCAGCAACACCACACCGCCCGATGAGGGTTGCGGCATCGAGAGGACATCATAGCCCCGATAACTTCCCCGCACCGGAGCGCGAATAACAGCCCGATAGGATTTCAGATCGTCCGGCGTCATGAGACCACCAGCCTCGCCAATCGCCTTGACGAGCTTTTCCGCAACCGCACCTTCGTAAAACCCGCGCGCGCCCTGTTCGGCTATTGCAGAAAGCGTGGCCGCCAGGTCGCTCTGGACCAGCCGATCGCCTTCGCGCAGCGAAGTGCCGTCGGCGCGCGAAAAGATCTTTGCCGATGCGGGCCATCGCGCCAGCCTGCGGTACCAACCAGGCAGTGTGTCCGCGGTGTCGTCGGTGACGTCGATGCCGTTGCGCGCAAGATCGATCGTCGGCCGCAGCAAATCGGGCAAGCTGAATTTTCCCGAGCCGTATTTCTCCAATGCCAGCGTCAATCCGGCGACCGTACCGGGAACGCCGATCCCGAGCGCGGAATCGCGCGATTTAGCGATGTCCGGCTTGCCGTCAGGCCCAAGGAAAATCCTGGCTGTGGTCGCCGCCGGAGCGGTCTCGCGGTAATCTATCGCGACATCCTCATGGCGATCGGCCGAGTGAATCAGCATAAAGCCGCCGCCGCCGATGTTGCCCGCGCGCGGATAGCTCACAGCCATCGCAAACCCGGTAGCCACCGCGGCATCGACCGCATTGCCGCCACGCCGCAGTACGTCGGCGCCGATCGCGGCGGCGGTCTTTTCCTGCGCCACCACCATGCCGTGTTCGGCGACGACGGCGCTGATGGATTGCGCGGCCGATGGCGTGTATGAGCCACGGCCCGGTTGCTGCGCGGCTGAGGGAGCGAAAAACGCAACCAGCAGTATGATGGCTCCCAACATCCCGCGGCGGTCAGCTTTGAACCTCATCATCAAAATCCGCCGCGGGTTTAGGTTTTTCAAAACAGTAGTAGCAACGCTATATGGCTTTGCGGTACCGAGCGCAAAACGCCTGCTCGTGATCGGCTGGGACCCTTAGTGCCTGAAATGGCGGACGCCGGTGAATACCATCGCGATGCCGGCCTCATCGGCGGCCCTGATGACTTCGTCGTCGCGGACCGAACCCCCGGGCTGAATGACCGCGGTGGCGCCGGCCTCGATGGCAACCAGCAACCCATCGGCGAACGGAAAGAATGCGTCTGACGCCACCACCGAACCCCTGGTCATGGGCTCGGCAACCTTCGCTTCACGCGCCGCATCCTGTGCCTTTCGCGCCGCGATGCGCGCGGAGTCCACCCGGCTCATTTGCCCGGCGCCGATTCCAACCGTGGCAAGGTCTTTGGCATAGACAATGGTGTTGGATTTGACGTGTTTGGCGACACGAAATGCGAATTTGAGATCGCGCAACTCGGCATCTGTTGGAGCGCGTTTGGTGACGACCTTCAGCGTCATGTCATCGATCACGGCATTGTCTCGGCTCTGCACCAGCAAGCCACCGGCGACGGTCTTTGCAGTCAGGCCCGCCGCGCGCGGATCGGGCAGGTCACCTGCGAGCAACAGCCGCAGATTGCGCCTGGTGGCGACAATCGAGATCGCTTCTTCGGTCGCATCCGGCGCGACGATGACTTCCGTGAATATCTCGGTGATAGCGCGCGCGGCGTCCGCATCGAGCGTGCGGTTGAGCGCGACGATGCCGCCAAAAGCAGAAGTCGAATCGCAGGCCAGCGCCTTGCGATAGGCACTGACGAGATCTGCACCTTCGGCAACCCCGCACGGGTTGGCGTGCTTGACGATCACGCAGGCCGCGGTGCGTGCCGGATCGAATTCGGCGAGGCATTCATAAGCCGCATCGGTGTCGTTGATGTTGTTGTACGAAAGTTCCTTGCCCTGCAGTTGTCGCGCGGTGACGACGCCCCGCCTCAGATCGGGCGTGCGATAAAATGCGGCGCTCTGGTGCGGGTTTTCGCCATAACGCAGCGCCTGGATCAGCCGGCCGCCGAAGGCGCGGAAATCGGGCGTCTCGGTCTTGAGCTGAGCTGCGAACCAATTTGAGATCGCGGCGTCGTAAGAGGCCGTGCGCGCATAGGCTTTCGCCGCCAGACGACGTCGCAGCGGCAGCGTCGTCGCGCCGGCGTTGGCGGCGAGCTCGTCGAGCACCGCCCGGTAGTCCTGCGCTTCCACCACGACGGCGACGTCAGCATGGTTTTTGGCCGCGGCGCGAATCATCGCGGGGCCGCCGATGTCGATATTCTCGATGCACTCCTCGAAGGCGGCGCGCTTGTCGACCGTGGCCTCGAATGGATAGAGATTAACCACCAACAGATCGATCGGGGCGATGCCATGGTTCTTCATCGCTTGCGCATGCTCGGCATTGTCGCGGATCGCGAGCAGGCCGCCATGAACCTTGGGATGTAGGGTCTTGACCCGTCCATCCATCATTTCCGGAAAGGCCGTGAGCTCCGCGACATCCCTGACCGGCAGCCCCGCCTCGGCGATCTCCTTGGCGGTGCCTCCCGTGGAGATCAGTTCGATGCCGTGACCAACAAGCGCGCGGGCGAAGTCGATCAGTCCGGACTTGTCCGAAACGGACAACAGGGCGCGATTTACGCGGCGCGGGTGGTCGGTCATGGCGGTGTCCTGCAGGGCTAAGGCCGCCGGTAGCACGGTTTTGTTAGCCACGAAACCGGCAGTGACGGCCTGATGATCCGTTGGGGACAATTTCACAGCGGCAATTCCGGCTCGCGCCGGGAGCTGCGCTTCGTGCTGGTCGCCGTAGCCGTCGTTGTCGAGCGCACAAAGGTCCAGCGGATCGAGGAGGCGCGCCTCGAATCCTGCCGAATGACGATTTGGGCGGTCCGGCGGGCGCCATCGTTGCCGGCCAGAAACACGCTGTCTTCCAGCTCGACCTTGTCCTCGAGCGCCTCAAAGGTCCAGACCTCGCGGTTCGGCAGCACCAGCATCACGCCGCGGGGGTCGCTGAGCCGGCTCGCCTTGACAGAGGGATGAAGATGAAAACGCAGCGCGTAGTCGGACTGGTTGGCTTTGATGCGTGCTCCTCGCCTCGGCGTTACGGTGTCCTCGCCATCGAGCCTGGATCCGTCGTGCGATACCAGCAACACCCGGCGATGCACCACGCCCAAACCGGCCTGATAGCCGTTATGGGAGGTGGTCAAGAGCACGCCGTTGGCGACCACCTCGCGATGGCTTTCCACATTGCTCGGGCCGCTAACGACCGGCGCGCCCCGCAACAGCCGCTTCATCGCCGATAACTCGACGAACTGACACGACGATGTATCGTGACAGCTCAGGGTCGAATGTGCCGCCGTGCTGCGAGCAAACACTCGCCAGTTGTCGCGGCCTGTGCTCGGCATGCCGCAATTGATGACGATCCGGCTTGGGCCTGAGGACAATTCAAACGACAAGCAGCCGGCGTGGGCGTCTTGACTGACGCTCGGCGGCGGCGGCATCCCGGTCTCCATGATGATCGTCGTCGCGCCGGCGTCGACCCGCTGAAATCCACTGTGCGGCATCGTCGCCATCGGCGCGCCGTGAGTGTCGTCATAGGCGAGCAAAGTCGCCAAAACATCCGAGGGTGCGCTGGCCATGCCGTTAAACAGCGCGAAGCTGCCATCGCCGTGCCGGAAGAAGCGCAGCATCGGCATCATGCGATCAATTGCATTCAGCAGTGCGGCCGGCGGCGCAATGTTGCGCGCCGCGAAAGTCTGCCGCAGCGGTAACAGGTCGATCAACAGCTCGATCAGCGCGCCGGGATTGCGCGATATGTGGCCGCCATCGGGGAGTATTTGCCGCTGCAGTTCGTCGGAGAGCTTGCGCGTGGCGGCGCGGATGTGTGGTGCCTGATTGGCGAGGCAAAGCGAGGCGTAGCACAACGCGATCAGCACCTGGAGCCGCGCCACGCCGTCGACGTCCAACAGCGTGTAGCGCAGATAACGGATTTCGCGCGCCAGTCCGCGCAGATAGCGCCGGTAGAATTTGCCGTCGGTGTCGCCGAGCACTAACGGCGCCTGCGACAATAGCGAGATGACGCGGCGCGCCAGCACGTCGGGGCGGCGGCCGACGGCACGTTTGCGCCTTGTATTCGAAATCCAGTCGTCGACCAGCGAGCGGGCGTTGGCGCGGGTCAGCGTGGTATCGGCGGCTCGCAGATGCCGCAGCCACCCGAAGCCGAGCAGGGCCGCTTCCCAATCCTCCGAGGGCGGTTCGAGATCGAAGACGGAGCGGCCATGGCAGGTTACGATCTTGCCGGCGAACACAAATCGGCCGGCGTAAATCTCGGCCGCCCGGGTCGCATCGGCGGTGCGCAGGTCATGCGGGGCGATGATGAGGCGATCGGTGCGGCCCGGCCAGAGCCGCGACAGCGAAACCGAGCCACCGCTTGCGCGCGCCATGATGCCCCGCGCGAGGCGGCCCATGATCAATGTCGAGATGCGTCTGCGTTGAGCGAGCGACACGCCTGCCCTTGATTGGAGGATTCAGGTTAGGGAATCCTTTTAAACGGAAACCCAGCCAACACACCATCTTGAACGGCGCGAATCAGCGGGGGCGTGAGCAAATCTGGTGCAAATCAGGACTTAACGAGCCGCGCGGCGTAAAAGCCGTCGAGGCCGCCCAGCCTGGGGTCTTGATGCGGAAGGTGGCAGGGTAAGGTGCGCAGGTCGCCTTGCGGGTTGATGGTTTGCTCGAGGCCGGCGACTTCGCCGCTCTCGATCGGCACGCGGCGCATCGCCGGGTCGGCGGCGAGAAGGGCTGCTATCCCCTGCTCGCCTTCTTCCGGTTCCAGCGAGCAGGTGCAATACACCAGAATGCCGCCCGGTCGCAGCATTGCGACGGCTTTTTGCAGCAACCGCGTCTGCACGCCGACCAGCGCGCCGATATCGGTTTCCTGCCGCAGCCATGAGACATCAGGGTGGCGGCGAATCGTGCCGGTCGAGGTGCAGGGTGCGTCGATCAGAACACCATCGAAGCCGTCGTTCGCGGCGCTCTGCCACTCCGCGGCATCGATCACCACGGTTTCGGCTTGCAACGCCAGCCGTGCGAGATTGTCGCGCAGCCGCGCCATCCGCGCCGGCGAGCGATCGACGGCGGTGACTCGCGCGCCGGCATGTGCCAGCTGCGCTGTCTTGCCGCCTGGCGCGGCGCAGAGATCGGCGATGGATTTGCCTGCGACATCGCCAAGCAAGCGCGCCGGAAGCGCGGCGGCCGCATCCTGCACCCACCATTGCCCCTCGGCGAAGCCCGGCAACATTGTCACCGAGCCCTGCAGCAGCGTGCGCACGGTGCCGGTAGGCAGCGTTTCGCCGTGCAGCCGCGTCGCCCAATGCGCCGGATCGGACTTGACGGTGATGTCCAGCGAGGGCTCGTGGCTCATTGCGGCCGCGATGTCGCGCGCAACGCTCGCGCCGTAATGGGCGACCCAGCGGGTCATGAGCCATTCGGGAATATCGAGCGTTTTCGACTTGACCTCGTCGATCAGCGGCTGCCCCTCGCGCGCGCAGCGGCGCAGCACCGCGTTGACAAGGCCGGCATATTTCGCGGCCCGCCGATCCGACTGGACCAGCCGCACCGATAGATCCACCGCGGCATGATCGGGCACGTCCATCCAGAGAATCTGCGCGGCGCCAATCAGCAGCGCGCTTTGCGCGCGCGGCGCATCGGTCGGAATGCCGCGATCAAGCAGCCTCGAGAGGACATGACCGAGGGTTCCGAACCGGCGCAAAATGGTGGCCACCAGGTGACGCATCAAGGCGCGATCGCGATCGGGCAGCGTCTTCAAGCCGGGATGTGCCGCAGCCCCCTCGAGCTGTTCGTCAAGCGTGCGGTGCTTGTGCAGCACTCCGTCCAGAACATCCGCCGCGATCCGGCGCGCCGCCAGACCGGGCACCTCGGATGGCGCTGCGAATTTTTGATGAGGCATGGAGCAGGAACATCTCGGGAATCGGGCAGCGTTCAGCGCTTCAGCTTACGCCGTCGCAGCGTAGTCACTTTGCACTGGAATATGCCAAATGTGAGAATTGCCCTACCGATTTCAGGGTTGCCGCACCATCTTTATGCGGGAGCCTCGAACTGTGCGCACATTTCGCGGCTGGAAACCTGAGCGATGAACGACGATCGATCAAGAACGTCCGCGCCATCTGGGGAACGCAAAGAACTCACCCCTGCGGCACAGCGCGCGCTCGCTGAAGCCGAAGCGCGCAGGAATGCCGCCGAGGCGAACGCCAAGCCGGCGCCGAAGGAGCTCCATGGTCCGAAGGGTCCGGACCCGACCCGCTACGGCGACTGGGAGAACAAGGGCATCGCCTCGGACTTCTGAGCACGTAAATTCGCTTGCCGATGGCGATCAGTGCGCGACCACCACGGGCGTGCCTACGGAAACGCGCTGGTAGAGGTCGGTAATGTCGTCGTTCAACATCCGGATGCAGCCATAAGAGACAAAGCCGCCGACCGAACCCGGCGCGTTGGTGCCGTGGATGGCATATTCTCCGCCGGCCAGCGTCAGCGCCGCTACTCCCATCGGATTGCGCGGCGAACCACCGGGGATCACGCTCGGCATCGATGGCTTATCTCGCCGGACCTCCGTGGGCGGCGACCAGGCCGGATGGCGGTACTTGCCGTCGATCTGGGTGACGCCCGCCCATTGTTTGCCGGACTTGCCCACGCCGACCGGGTAGCGGACCGCCTGGCCGTGATCTAGTACCAGGTAGAGGCGGCGCTCACTGGTCTTCACCACGATCGTGCCAGGTGAATACTGGCCTTCAAAACCGACGAAGTCCGGCCCCGCCTCGGCGGCTGTCGTTAGCGTCATGCACGCCCCAATGGTGGCCGCCAGTGCCACCGCGGTCATCAACCACATAAAAGAACTCCACTTTCAACTCGACCGCCCCCTCACGGCGTTAAATTTGATCAAGCACGGGTTTTTGCCCGTGCATTTTTGAACCGCGTTAACCAAACGAGTCCGCCCGAGTTCAGCCGGCCTTAAACAAATGTTGTGAATTAGGTAAATGTCTTGGAAACGCGCCAAAAAACGTCGCCGCCCGCGGCGGCACGCCTAGTGAGCGACGTGACCGGAGCCGAGCGCTGCCGCAATGCTATCGTGCTTTTCTCCGGCGTTTTCCGCGGCGAAGTGCGCTAGCGCTTTTCGGCAACTGGCGAACAAGAAATGCGCAAGCCAACTGCTCGTCAGCAGCGGCTGCGACTCCACCGGCTTCCGCCGGCCTCGAACAGATTCAATGTCGCTTCAGGCCGGCACGTCTTTTTTGTTTTGGCGGTGCTGGACCAGGTCGTCGACGACAGCGGGATCCGCCAGCGTCGAGGTGTCGCCAAGGCTGCCCGGCTCGTCCTCGGCGATCTTGCGCAGGATCCGGCGCATGATCTTGCCGGAGCGTGTCTTCGGCAAACCCGGAGCGAACTGAATCTGATCGGGCGAGGCGATCGGGCCGATGTCCTTGCGCACCCACGCCACCAATTCCTTGCGAAGTTCCTCGGAAGGTTCGGTGCCAGCCATCAGCGTCACATACGCATAGATACCCTGACCCTTGATGTCGTGGGGATAGCCGACAACGGCGGCTTCCGATACTTTTGCATGCGCCACCAGCGAGCTTTCGACTTCCGCGGTGCCCATGCGGTGCCCCGAGACGTTGATCACGTCATCGACGCGCCCGGTGATCCAGTAATAGCCGTCGCCGTCGCGTCGGCAGCCGTCGCCGGTGAAATACTTGCCCTTGTAGGTCGAGAAATAAGTCTGCTCGAAGCGGGCGTGATCGCCATAGACGGTACGCATCTGCCCAGGCCAGGATTTGGCGATGCAGAGATTGCCTTCGCATTCACCCGTGAGCACATTGCCATCGGCGTCGACGATTTCGGGGACCACGCCGAAGAACGGCTGCGTCGCCGAGCCGGGCTTGAGTTTGGTGGCGCCCGGTAATGGGGTGATCAGAATGCCGCCGGTCTCGGTCTGCCACCAGGTATCGACGATCGGGCAGCGCCCGTCGCCGACGACGCGGTGATACCATTCCCAGGCTTCCGGATTGATCGGCTCGCCGACGCTGCCGAGCAAGCGAAGGCTCTTTCGCGAGGTCTTCTTCACCGGCTCATCGCCGCTCTGCATTAGCGCGCGAATAGCGGTCGGCGCGGTGTAGAAGGTGTTGACCTTGTGCTTGTCAATGACGTTCCAGAACCGCGAATTATCAGGATAATTAGGCACGCCCTCGAACATCAGCGTGGTCGCGCCGTTGGCCAACGGCCCATAGAGAATGTAGCTGTGGCCGGTGACCCAACCCACATCGGCCGTGCACCAATAGATATCGCCGTCGTGATAATCGAACACGTATTGATGCGTCATCGATACGAACACCAGATAGCCGCCGCTGGTGTGAAGCACGCCCTTTGGCTGGCCGGTCGAGCCTGATGTGTAGAGGATGAACAGCGGGTCCTCGGCGTGCATGTGTTCGCACGGACATTCCGTCGTCACCATCTCGGCGGCTTGGTGGTACCAAAGATCGCGCGAGGGATTCATGTCCACCGCTGCGCCGG
>Ga0209474_10002625_pt1 | contig 16321 bp, 15 predicted proteins | sample GraSoiAngelo_145_FD_185902 | JGI IMG/M metagenome (GOLD analysis project Ga0209474, IMG submission 185902) | Grasslands soil microbial communities from the Angelo Coastal Reserve, California, USA - 14_1009_05_20cm (SPAdes) (version 2) | ecosystem: Environmental > Terrestrial > Soil > Grasslands...
TGCGGAGTACCGCGACGCGGGTTGCACGCACGTCATGCTCGAGCTGTGGGGAGCGGACCGACACGAGCAGATCCGGCTGTTCGGCGAGAAGGTGCTGCCCGAGTTCCGCTGATGGAGCTGCGGATCGACGAACGGCGGCTGGTCGAGCTTGCGCTCCGTGTCGTGTCGACGCCGAGCTTTACCGGCTCCGAGCAGGCACTGGCGGAACTGATGCACGGCGAGCTCGCCGAGCTCGGGCTGCACGTGCAGTGGCAGCAGGTCGAGGACGAGCGGGCGAACGTGCTCGGCACGTGGGAGGGCTCGGGAGGCGGGCCGACCTTGATGCTCAACGGCCACCTCGACACGTCGTACTCGGGGCGGGAGCCGTGGCTGCAGGGGATTCCGGGTTTCCAGCCGGCGGGATTCGAGCGCGACGGCCGTATCTACGGGCTTGGGATCTCGAACATGAAGGGGGCGCTCTGCTGCTACGTCGAGGCGGTCCGCGCGCTGCAGGAGGCGGGCGTGCGGCTCAAAGGCGACCTGATGATCGCCTGCGTCGCCGGGGAGATCGAGAAGGCCCAGCAGGGTGACGCCCAGGGCGCCGAGTACCGCGGCTACGCCGCCGGGTCGCGCCATCTCGTCTCGCACGGGGGCGCCGCCGATTTCTGCATCCTCGGCGAGCCGACCGAGAACAAGCTCGTGCTTGCGCACTTCGGGGCGCTCTGGGTGCGGCTTTCGACGACCGGCCCGTTCGTTCACACCGCTTTCAGCGAGGGCCGCCGCGCCGAAAATTCCATCATTCGAATGCGCGATGTGCTCGACCAGGTGCTCGAGTGGCTGCCGAGCTGGGAGCTGGAGATGAGCCACGACGGCGCGCGCGGGATCGGGAACGTCGGGGCGATCCAGGGTGGTTTCGGCTGGCGCGCGTCGCGGACGCCGCACCGGACCGATCTCTTCCTCGACCTACGGGTGCCGCCAGGGGTGCCGATGGCGGAGGCGCGTCGCAGAGCGCTGGCCTTCGCTCGCTCACTCAGGGTCGACGCGGAGGTGTACGTCTCGGCGCCCGGCAGCGAGATCGGTCAATCGTCGCCGGTGGTTGCCGCGGTCGGGGAGGCGCACGCGGAGGTCTTCGGCTCGCCGCCCGAGACCGACGTCGTGCGCTGGTTCTCCGACGCCTCCGTGCTGACCCGCTACGGGATCCCGACCCTCAACTACGGGACGTCGTCGGGACTGCCCGACGCCGAGTTGGGCGAGAACCTCGAGATCGCCGGGCTCGTGCGGACGGCAGAGGTCTACGCCCGCGCTGCGATGAGGCTCTGCGGCACCTGATGGCGCGCTTGGTCACCTTCGACGAGGGCAAGGTCGGCGAGATCCGCCGCGACAAGGTCGTGCAGCTCGACGTGCCGACCATGCGGGAGTACTTCGAGCGCGACGAGGTTCCGCGCGCGACCGGCGAGGAGGTCGCGCTCGAGGACGTCCGGCTCCGCGCGCCGATCGTCCCGAAGAAGTTCTTCCACACCGCCGGCAACTTCCGCGAGCACGAGGACGAGTCCAAGCAGGTGCAGTGGTCGCACCGGATCGCGCCCTGGATCGTGTTCTTCCAGAACGTCGACGCGATCGTCGGCCCGGACGAGCCGATCGTCTATCCCGAGCATCTGACCGAGGAGCTCGACTACGAGCTGGAGCTGGCGGTCGTGATCCGCAAGGCGGGGAAGTGGTTCTCGCCCGAGGAGGCGATGGAGCACGTCGGCGGCTACGTGATCTTTAACGACATCACCGCCCGCGACATCCAGCGGCGTGAGATGGAGTCGGGGGTGTTCTCGTTCTGCAAGGCGATCGACACGTTCTGCCCGCTCGGCCCCTGGATCGTCACGCCCGACGAGATCGGCGACCCGCACGACCTGGCGATGGAGCTGCGGGTGAACGGCGAGTCGAGGCAGCGCTCGCACAGCGGGAACATGTCCGTGACGATCCCGGAGATCCTGGCGCACTACTCGGCGCTCGGCTACTCGGCGGGCGACGTTCTCTCGACCGGCACGGTCTCCGGCGTCGCCGGGTTCAGCCCCGACGCCGCCGATCTGTACCTGAAGCCGGGCGACGTGATCGAGGCGGAGATCGAGAAGATCGGCGTGCTGCGCAACCCGGTGGTCTCCTGGCAGGAGGCCCACGGGGAGCCTGCGCCGGAGCGCGTTCGCTGGTGAGGTGGCAGCGGGACGAGGCGAAGCTCGAGCGCGTCCGGGCGCTGATGGCCGAGCAAGAGCTCGACGCGCTGGTCGTCCGGGCGCCCGACAACGTGCTCTACCTGACGAACTTCTGGGGGATGAAGGGGTACGAGGTCGCGGTCTTCCCGCGGGCGGGGGAGCCGACGCTGATCGCGCTGGAGCCGTCGGCAGACGACGTAGCACGCAGTGCGTGGACCGAGGACGTTCGGTTCTTCGCCGGGTATCACCCGTCCGACCCGCGGCCGCCGACGATGCGCGCGCTCGATCTCGCGCGTGAGGCCTCGCGTGACTACGGGCGGGTGGGCCTCGAGCTGTCGCTCGGCACTCAGGCGTCGGACCGGATGGTCGGTGAGCCGACGACCTTCACGAAGGCGTGGTTCGACGCCTGGTCGGATGGGGCCGACGCGGCGCCCCTCTTGAGCGCGGCGCGGGCGATCAAGACGCCGCAGGAGCTGGAGCGGATGCGGATCGCGAACGAGATCGCCGCGGACGCGATGGAGCACGTGCAGGCGAATCTCCGCCCCGGGATGATGGAAAGCCAGGCCGCGGCGCTCTGGCTGGGCCACGTGCACGGCGAGGGGACGGCGCGCAGCGACGTCGACCTCGCCCTCGGTTTCTCGCTCGTTTGGTCCGGATCGGGCATCCGCACCTTCACGGCCACGAGCGACCGCCCGGTGCAGGCGAACCAGCCGACCCTGTTCGAGATCTGGGTCTGCGCCGACGGCTACTGGTGCGACCACACGAAGAACGTCTGTCCAGGGGAGCTCGAGCCTCGTTACGACGACTTGCTCGACCAGCTGCTAGCGGTGTACGCGCGCGCAGTCGACCATCTCCGTCCCGGCGCAGAGCTGGCCGAGCTCGACCGGCTCGTCCGCGCCGGGATCGAAGAGGCCGGCTACCCCGGCCAGCCGAGCCACCCGATCGCCCACGGTGTGGGCGCCCGGGCGCACGAGCCGCCGTACGCGCACCAGGCGGGCGGCGGCACGGTCGAGACGGGGATGGTGCTGGCGATCGAGCCCGGCATCTACTGGCCCGAGGGTGGCGGCCTGCGTGTCGAGGACAACTTCCTCGTCACGACCGGTGGCGCCGAGAAGCTCTCCTCCTACCCAGACGACTTCCGGTGAACGATCGCGTGTGGACCGGTGAGATCAACCGCGGCGCGGAGATCGACGCCGAGGTCGGCTTCTACGACACGACGCTCCGCGACGGGGAGCAGGCCGTCGGCGTTGTCCTCGACCCGGAGCAGAAGCTCGAGATCGCGCGCGGGCTCGACTCCCTGGGAATCGAGCGGATCGAGGCCGGCTTTCCGCGGGTCTCGGCCGACGACGAGCGCGCGTTCAGGCTCGTTCTCGAGGCGGGCTTGGATGCGGAGATCTGGGGCTTCTCGCGGGCTGTGCCTGCCGATCTCGAGGCGCTCGTCGAGCTGGGCGTGTCCGCGAGCGTCGTTGAATCGCCGATCTCGGATCTGAAGCTGGAGGCGCTCGGGGTTTCGCGGGAGGAGATGCTCGGCCGGATCACCCGCGGCGTCACGCTTGCCGTGAGCCACGGAATCAAGGTCGCGTTCTTCGGCGTCGACGGCACCCGTGCCGATCCGCGCTTCTTCGAAGAGGTCTACAAGCGCGCGGTCGAGGCGGGCGCGCAGGAGGCGGTCGTGGTCGACACGATCGGCGTCGCGACGCCGGAGGCGGTCGCGGCGCTTGTCGGCCGGACACGCGAGTGGCTCGGGCCAGAGATTCGGATCCACTTTCACGGCCACAACGACTTTGGTCTCGCGACCGCGTGCGCGGCGGCCGCAGTCAGAGCGGGGGCCGGGTGGATCCACGGAACGATCAACGGCATGGGCGAGCGCGCCGGCAACGCGAGCATCGGCGAGGTCGCGCTGGCGCTCCACGCGCTCTACGGTGTCCGGACGAACGTGCGCCTCGAGCGGCTGCGCGAGGTCTCGGCGCGCGTGCGGGAGCTGAGCGGCTACGAGCTCGACCCGTGGAAGCCCGTCGTCGGCGAGAATCTCTTCGTCCGCGAGAGCGGCGCCGTCGCGAGCCAGTTCCACGACCCGCCCTCGATCGAGCCCTACTCGTCCGAGTTGGTCGGCGCCGAGCGGGGCATCGTCCTCGGCAAGAAGAGCGGCCTCGACTCGATCCGGATCAGGGCCGACGAGCTTGGCCTCGAGCTCGACGAGGAGCGCCAGCGCGAGCTGCTGGCGCGTGTGAAGGCGGAAGGAACGGCGAAGCGGCGCGTCCTGACGGACGAAGAGTTTCTCCAGCTTGCCGGGCGCGAGTCTTCCGACCAGTGATCCCAGGGGAGTGAAAAAACTCACACTTTCGGCGCGGTTTGGTCACACGTTGCGCCTAAACCAGGTGTCCGACACCGGTTTTCGTCAAGCTGAAAGCGTGCCGAGAGTGTGACGATTTTTCAATCAATCCAGCTGTGCTCGCCTGCCGCCGAAGCTACGGGGCCGTGATCGTAAAGACCACGATTCGGCTGAAAGTGGTGCCGTCGATCTGCACGCCGTAGCACCCGGATGAGAGCACGCGCGCGTCCGAAGGGACGCCACGGCTCCCCGCCGGTTGGCCCGTCCACGAAACGGTTTCGTACTGATGGATTCGCAGCTCCCGGAGGGGCAGCCGGCCGCCGTTGAACCCGAGGGACTGAGGGCCGTCCAGCCGTCTGCCGCGGATCAATACGCGTCCCCGGTAGCTCGGCCGGACATACCAGAAGAGCTTCCCCCGGGCCCAAGCGCCGCCGTTTTGGTCGTCCGCCTGTGTATACAGACGTCCGGCCGAGTCGCCGAGGCCGGGATAGACGGGCCCGCGCCCGATTCCGGAGCCGCCGACGATCTGGAAGCGCTGCCAGTCGAAGCGCGGATCGACGCGGCTAACGGGGCACGCGGATCCTGGGGCAAGACGCGGCAGGTGGAGCGGGCGGTGCAGCTTCGCCCAGGGGTTCGAGGCGCCGACGGGCTGGATCCCAGCCAGCGCCGCCAAAACCGCAACAGCAGGAATCAGCGTCCGGGGCATGGCTTGAACTAGACCATTTTAGCCGCCGATGGTTCCAGTTGAAACTAGGCGGACGCATGCCAGACCGTGTAGCAGAAGCAGCCCCGGGCTCCCAGGCCGAAGAGCCATGCCCCTACGTTTCGTCCGTGCGGTCGTCTGCCCTTCGCGGATACAACGGAAGCTTGATAGTTGGGAATGACGCTGTGCTGATCAGGCGCGGGCTCAGAGGCGTGCTGGCGAGGAAGCGACGTGATCCGGACCTCCGGATTCCCTTCGACGAGGTGGCGGCGGTTCGCTTCGCGCCGTCTGGCTGGCTCGTTGGCTATCTCCAAGTGATCGAGCGCGGAGCATCGGTCGGTGCGCGCGGCTACCTCACGACGATCCGCGATCACCGCACCGTGACGTTCCTCACTCGGTCCGGACGGTGGCGTCGCGCCGCCGAAGAAGTCGCGGCTCGAAGCGACGTATCGATCGAGGTGGAATCCGCCCCGCACTACTGGGGAGGGGTCCTCGCCGCGGCGGGGCGCAGACGACGCCGCTGAGCCGGGTGTCCGACACGGGTTCTCGTCAAGGGCCAATCGTGTCGAAAGTGGAACAACCTTTTCGCGGACTGGTGAGCCGGCTCAGGTACGCGGCGGCGACTGGGACCCGTCGAAGATCCGCATCGGCAAACCGGCGAGCGGCTCGCCGCCGTCCGGCGTGACGAGCCAGGTGTCCTGCATGTACAGGCAGGCGTGGCCGTCGGCGGAGATCGCGTGCGGGTGCATCGAGAAGACCATGTTCGCGGCGAGCTCGGTCTCGACTCCCTCGCCGATCTTCGGGAACTCGATCATCGTCATCCCGATCGAGTGCCCGGTGACGTGGCCGAGCGCGTAGCCCCGGTCGGCGAAACCCTTCGAGACCGCTCGGTGGACATCGTGGGCGCTCGCGCCGGGCCGTAGCGCCGAGCGTGCGGCCTCGAAATATTCCTCGTAGGCCTCGAGCATCCGCCTCGCCTCGGGGCCGGGCGCCTCGCCGCCGGCGGCGATGGCCCGCGAAACCTCGACCCAATGGCCGCCGGGTCCCGCGATCTCGAGCGACGGCAGGACGAGATCGCCCTCCCGGATCGGCCGCTCGGGGCTCGCGATTCGGAACTCGGGCTCGGCCTCGCCGTTCTCGCCGACGAGCACCATGTCCATCGTCATGCGCCCGCAGCCCTGCTCGACGAAGTACTGCTCGCACGGGGCGAGCAGCTCCGCCTCCGAGCGGCCGACTGCGAAGTCGTCGAGGAAGATCCGGAAGCCTTCGGTGTTGATCCGCACGCTTTCGCGGACCGAGCTCAGCTCCTCGTCGCTCTTGACCGCCCGCGCGAGGTCGAACTCGACGTCGTAGGGGACGAGCTCGAGGCCGTCGTCCGCAAGGGCTCGGTAGTCGCGAACGGTCATCACGTAGTCCAGGCCATAGACCCCCACGCGGTGCCAGCCCCGCTCGCGGGCCCGGTCGCGGAGCCAGGCGCCGGGCGCTTCGACGAAAACCTGCTCGTCGACCCAAGTCGTCCCGTGCTCGCCCACGTAGCGCGCCTCGGACGGGAACACAATCGACGACTCGCCCTCCGCCGGCAGCAGCACGTAGGCGTAGCGGTGGACGATCAGGAAGCCGGACAGGTATCGAACGGCGCCCTCGAAGCCGCTGTACTCGCTCCCGGAGACGATGACGGCGTCGAGGCCATCGCGTGCGAGCGCCTCGCGCACGCTCGCGTAGCGGCGCTCGACGTCGGCCGGGCTCACTGCGCCCAAGCTGCCTCCAAGCCCTTGATCAGGGCCGTCACCGCATCGTTCAGCGGTGTCGGCACGCCATGCTCGCGGCCGAAACGGGCGATGCCGCCGTTCAGGTAGTCGATCTCCGTCTGCCGGAGGGCCTCGACGTCCTGGAGCATGCTCGCCTTGTGGTCGTAGGCGACGTCGGGCCGGGCCGCGTGGTCGATCAGCTCCTCGGGATCGGCGTCGAGCTCGATCCCTTGGGCCCCCGCGACCGCCTTCCCCTCGTCGACCAGTTGCGAGACGAGGCGGCGCAGCCCGGCGTCCTCGCAGACGCGGCCGTGCGTCAGCCCCGTCAAGGCGCCGATCGGGTTCGTCGCCGCATTGAAGATCAGCTTGCGCCATTGCGGGCCGCGGGCGTCCGCGACCGCGTGGGTCGGCATCCCGCCACGCGTGCAGGCGTCCGCGAGCCGATCCACCTCGGCCATCGGAGCGGGGCTCGCCTCGAAGGGGCCGATCGTCGTCTCGCCCTTGACGTCCCACTGCACGTGGCCGGGTCCGACGACGCGGCCCGCCGGGAACGTCGTCCCGCGGATCACGCGCTCGACGTGCTCGGCGAGCACCTCCTCGTTGCCGACGCCGTTCTGCACCGAGCAGACGGCGCCGCTCGCGAAGGCCGGGGCACTCGCCTGGATTGCGGCGGCCGTGTGCATGCACTTGGTCGCGACGATCCCGAAGTCGCAGCCCGGCAGCTCGGCCGCATCCGTCGTCGCCCGGACCTTGCCGACGACCTCGCCGGCCCCGGACAGGCGCAGGCCGTGGTCGTTGATCGTCTCGACGTGCTGCCCGTCGAGATCGAATGCCCACACCTCGACATCGTCGAGCTGAGCGAGGTTCGCCGCGAACAGCGACCCGACCGCCCCGCAGCCGACGATCGCCACTCTCACAAGTAGGAGCCCTCGCGGGCTTTGACCAGGCGATAGACGGCCGTCAGCAACGGGGCGTCCACGCCGTGCCGTTCCGCCTCGCGTACCAGCGCGCCCGTGATGAAGTCGACCTCGGTCGGCCGCCGCGCCTCGACGTCTTCCAGCATCGACGGGTAGTGCCGGCTGCCGCGCTGCGTAGCAAGCACGTTCATCTGCCAGGGATCCTCGCGCAGCTCGATCCCGGCGGCGCTCGCGATCCGCGTCCCTTCCTCGATCAGGCAGCGCACCAGATGGCCGAGGTCCGTCGGCCGCTTTAGCTCCGCGAAATGGTGGTCGTGCGGGAGCCCGGTCAGCGCGGCGACGCTGTTCACGGTCGCGTTGAAGATCAGCTTCGACCAGCGCGCGGGCTCCAGGTCGGCCATTGGCTCCACCTTCAGCCCCGACTCGGCGATCAGAGACGCTGTGCGCTCGGCGAGGGCGAACGGAGCGTCGTCATAGGGCGCCAGCCAGGTAGGCGTGTCGAGCACGTACTCGACGTGGTCGTCGGCGAGCTTCGTCCCGCTCATGAAGGTGACCGCCGAGAGCTGCGGCCAGGGGCCGTGCTGCCGGATCGCCTCCTCGGCGCCAAGGCCGTTCTGAACGGTCATGACCGTGCCGTCGCCGAGGCGGTCCTCCAGCTGTGCCGCCGCCGCCTCGACATCGTTTGCTTTCGTCGCCACGATCACGAGCTCGGCATCCGCCAATCCCGCGGGGTCGGTGGACGCTCGCGGTTGGCCGACGAAGTCGGCCCGGCCGGAGACGCGAATGCCGTTCTCTGCAACCGTGGCCGCATGCTCGGGTCGGCGGCACACCAGCGTGACCTCGGCCACTCGCGAGAGGTGGGCGGCGAAGAGGCTGCCGATGACTCCGCCGCCGATCACCCACACGTTCACGGTGTCCCGCCGGCGAGGATGGTCGCCAGCTTCGCTGAGTCGATGTTCCCGCCGGAGACGACGCAGACGACGTTCCCGGAGCCTCCCTTTTCGGCCAGTGCGGCAGCGAGCGCCAGAGCGCCCGCGCCTTCCGCCACGACCCGGGACCGCTCAGCGAGCAGACGAACCGCGGCGGCGGTCTCGTCAATCGAAACCGCGGTGGCGCCGTCGAGCACGCCGCGCGCCAGCTCCCACATCTTCGGGAGTAGCGCCGGCGAGCCGGAACCATCGACGAACGAGGCTTGGTAATCGACTTTCCGAGCCTCACCGTCGGCGAAGGACTCGCGCAACGGCGCCCCGGTTGCCGGCTCGACCGCAAAGACCCCTGCCTCGGGCCGCAGCGCCTTGATCGCGCTCGCGATCCCGACGCTGAGACCGCCGCCGCCGAAGGGAATGAGCACCGCGTCGGCGCTCGGAAGGTCCTCCAGGATTTCGAGCCCAATCGTCCCGTTACCCGCCATCACCTGCTCGTCCTGGACCGGATGGACGAAGATGCCGTCGACCTCGTCGAAGCTCGATTCCTCGATCGCCTGCCACCAACGCTCGTACGGCACCTCGACCACGCGACCTCTAAGGCGCTCGATCGCCGCCAGCTTCGTCTCTGCCGCGCCCTCGGGAACGACGACAGTGCACTCAATCTCGAGCTCGCGCGCGGCCCAAGCGACGCCCTGGCCCATGTTCCCGGCGCTCGCCGTCACCACGCCCTTCCGCAGCTCGGACGGCTGCAGCTGCAAGATCGCGTTCAGCGCTCCGCGAAGCTTGAACGAGCCGATCGGCTGCAGGTTCTCGAGCTTCAGGTAGACCGTCGCCGGCGCATCTCCACGGTAGCGAAGGAGCGGGGTACGGATGACCCTGCCCGCGAGGCGCTGCTGCGCGATCTGGATCTGCTCGAGCGGGATCAAAACGGAACCGCCGCGCCGGCCCCCTCGTTGCGGCCCCGCTGGTAGAGGTACTCCGCTGCCGCAAGGTCTTCGACGGCGAGGCCGAGCGAGACGAAGACGGTCAGCTCGTCGTCAGAGCGGCGCCCCTCGTGCGAGCCGACCAGCACCTCGCCGAGCTCGGCCCGGATGTGGTCAGGCCCGATTCCCTTCTCCTCGACCGCGCGCAGGTACTCGCCGGACTCGTTCACGGTCGATTCCCTGCGATCGACGAAGAGGGCAGCGTCGGCGATCGTGGCGGCGTCGAGCTCGCGTGCAGTCGGGATCGACGAGCCGACTGCGTTGACGTGGGCGCCGGGCTCGAGCCAGCGGCGCTCGACGATCGGCTCCCGGGCCGAGGTCACGGTGACCACGACGTCGGCGCCGCGAACGGCGGCCTCGGCGCTGTCGACGGCCTCGATCGGAAACGGCGCCCCGGCGTCGTCCGCGAACGCCTGCGCGTGTTCGGCGGTCCGGCTCCAGACCCGCGCCTCATCGAACGGAAGCACCCGAGCCATCGCCTCCGAGTGGGCCTGCGCCTGCACCCCGGAGCCGAGGATCGCGAGCACCCGCGAGTCTGGACGGGCGAGCGCGCGCGTGGCGACGGCCGAGACCGCCGCGGTGCGGATCGACGTCACCGCCGACCCGTCGATCAGGGCTCGTAGCTCGCCGGTCTCACCGTCGAAGAGCAGCACGCCGCCCTGGTGCGCGTCGAGCCCCCGCGCCGGGTTGCCGGGGAAGATGCACACCGCCTTGAGACCGTAGGCCGGCTCGGGTGAGGAGCGGTGCGCCGGCATCAGGCCCATCAAGCTCTGGTCCTCCGGCGGGCGGACCACGAAGCGGAGCGGCTGCCAGCTGAGACCTCGCGCGAGGTCGGCCAACGCCTCCGCCATCAGCTCGATGCACTCCTCCATCGGCAGCAGCCGCTTGACCTCTTCGTGTGCAAGGACGAGCAGCTCGCTCACGCGAACAGCTCCGCCAGTTCGTCGCGCTCCCGCTCGGAGAGACGGAGATCGACGGCTCTGACCGCCGCGTCGAGCTGCTCGGGCCGCCGCGGGCCGACTATGACCGACGTCACCTGGGGATGGCTCAGCACCCAGGCGATCGCCAGCTCGGCCGGCTCGACGCCGCGCTCCGCGGCGGCGGCTCGGAAGCGGTCTAACCCCCGGAACGTCCTCTCGTTCACAAGGTCGGAGTATGGCTCGCCGCGCAGGGTCATCCGCGAGCCCTCCGGGAACGGCCGCGCCCGGTCGTACTTGCCGGTCAGCCAGCCGCCGCAGAGCGGGCTGAACGGCGTGAACCCGAGTCCCTCCCGCGCACAGAGCGGCAGCACGTCCCGCTCCGCCTCACGCCGGAGCAGGCTGTACTCGTTCTGAACCCAGCCGAAGCTCGCGACCCCCTGACGTTCGCTCGTCGCGAGCGCCTCTTCGAGCTGCTCGCCGTTGACGTTGCTGACCCCGATCGCACCCACCTTCCCGGCGCGGACCAGCTCGTCGAGCGCCTGCAGCGTCTCCTCGATCGGCGTCTCGGGGTCCTGCTCGTGCGTCAAGTACATGTCGACCCGCTCGGTCCGAAGCCGCGCGAGGCTGCCGTCGAGCTCGCGCGGGATGCGGTCGCGCGAGAGCCCGCGGTCGGCCGGGTCGCCCGTGACCGACCAGAAGACCTTCGTACTGAGCAAGGTCGGCTCCCCGCGCTCGCTCCCCCAGTTCCCGATCCAGGTCTCGCTGCGCCCGCCACCGTAGGAGGCGGCCGTGTCGAAGAAGTTGACGCCCGCCGCCACCGCCCGGTCCATGATCGCGAACGCCTCCGCCTCGTCCTCGCCCCGGCCGAATAGCTCCGGAGCCGAGCCGATCCCGCCGAAGTTGCCGCAGCCGAGGCCGACGCTCGAGAGCTCCAGGCCGGTGCCGCCCAGCCGCCGGTACTCCACCGGGGGAGCGTACTTGTCGAATGCGGTTGCGATTCGTGTGACAATCGCAGCGTGGCGGGCTACGTCGTGCATGAACGTGAGCTGGAGAGCCGCCGCGACGGCGGTGACACGGCCTCGAGGGCGGTCGCGATCGACGCGCGGGCAGGGTCGGAGCTACTCGAGCTCCACGTGACTCGATATGACCCTGGCCGCTCGCTCCCGCGGGCGCTGCAGGGCGTCCAGGAGATCCTTTACGCCGCGTCAGGCCGCGGCAGGCTCGTCGTAGACGATCAAGCCCACGAGCTCGAGGCCGGCACGGGCGTCTATCTGGCAGCCGGCGAGTCGTACGAGGTCGAGAGCCGCGGGCCGGAGGAGCTGCTGACCGTCTCGGTAATCGCGCCGCAGACGAACGGAGCGACACCTGTAGGCCCGCGGACGGTCCGGCTCGCCGACCAGCCTCTGCTGTTGGCAAGCGGCGACCGCGAGTTCCGCTACCTCGTCACGGAAGAGCTCGGCTGCCGCGATATGACGCAGTTCTACGGCGTGATCGCGCCAGGCCGGGCACCGGATCACAGCCACGTTTACGACGAGGTGATCTACGTCCTCGAGGGGGAGGGCGTCCTGCACGGCGATGGGGAGGACAGGCCTGTCTCGGCGGGCAGTTGCATCCACCTGCCGCCGCTCTATGTCCATTCGCTCGAGAACAGCGGCGACAAGCCGATGCGGATCGTGGCCGTCTTCCAGCCCGCCGGCGATCCCGCTTCGCGCGCATACGAGGCAAACGAATGACGGCATTCGGCGTCTCAATCTGGTACCGGAAAACTCTGAGGAGGGCAGCATGAAGAAAGTGGTAACCGCCGCGGCGCTCGCGGCAGTACTGGCCGTGCTCGCGACGGCCGCCTGGGGGTCGACCAAAGGGTCGAACCGCTCGGCGACCGCTGCGACGGCGGACAGCGCGCTCGTCAAGTGCGGCAAGACACGCTCGATCGGTCTGCTGGCGCCGTTCACCGGCCCGGCCGCGTCGATCGGGATCAACCAGGTGCACTGGGCGAACTTCTACAAGTCCACCTACAACAGGACGCACAAGAAGAAGATCAGGTTCGTCAACGAGGACACGATGCTCGGCTCGGCGAACGGGACGGCCGAGGCGGTCAAGGGCGCGCAGGCGGTCGGCTCCAACGCCAGGGTCCTCGGCGTGGTCGGCCCGGCCGGCTCGAACGAGGTGAAGGCGACGACCGGAGCTCTCAAGGGAGCAGGACTCGGCTGGGTCTCCGGCTCGGCGACGAACACCACGATCACGCTCGACGGCACGCGGACGGGCTTCTTCTTCCGCACCGTCCCGCCCGACTCGTCGCAGAGCAAGAGCGTGGCCGCCTACATCACCGGCACGCTGAAGATCAAGCGGGTCTACATCATCGACGACCAGGAGGCCTACAGCACCGGCCTCGCCGACGAGGTGCAGACACTGCTCAGGGCCAAGGGCGTCACCGTCGGCCGTGACGGGGTCAGCCAGCAGCAGTCGGACTTCTCGTCGATCATCAACAAGATCCCGCGCAACACCCAGCTCGTCTACCTGCCGTGGCAGCTGCCGCCGAAAGGGCAGGCCTTCGGCCGGCAGATGAAAAGCCTGGGCAGGAGCGGCACGAAGCTGATGGGCTCCGACGGCCTCTTCGATCCCCTGTTCGCGGGGCTCGGGAACAACGTGTACGACTCGTTCTTCCCGCTGAACCCGGCGGACAAGAGGGTCGCGGCCTTCAAGCGGATCCATCATGCGACGGAGCTCTTCGGCGCCCCGAGCTACGTGGCGGCGCAGGTCGTCACGGGCGCAATCGACCGGGCCTGCAAGAACGGCACGGCGTCCCGCGCCGAGGTTCGTGCGCAGATCAAGAGGACGAGGATCGCCGCCAAGGCGTCGCTGCTCGGCCTTCCCGTCGCCTTCGACAGGCACGGCGACATGATCAAGAAGCCGTTCGGTATCTACCACTCGGTCAAGGGAGTCTTCGTCCGGGTCGCGTAGTCCCAGCGGATCGCAGTCGAATGGAGTGCGGCCCACCATCCGGTGGGCCGCACTCGTTTTGTGAAATCTTTCCCCGGTGAACTGGAGCCTCTTCTTCGGCGAGCTCGTCAGCGGGCTGACGCTGGGGAGCATCTACGCGCTGATCGCGCTCGGCTACACGATGGTGTACGGGATCCTGAAGCTCCTGAACTTCGCGCACGGCGACGTCTACATGGTCGGCGCCTTCATCGGCTTCTTCATCCTCCAGTGGCTCGGTGGCCCGCTGACGCCTTCGGTCACTCCCTGGCTTGCGGTCGCGATCATGTTCGCGGTCGCGATGCTCGGCTGCGGCGCGCTCGGCGTCGGCATCGAGCGCTTCGCGTACAGGCCGCTACGCGACGCGCCTCGGATCGCGCCGTTGATCAGCGCCCTCGGCGTCTCGATCTTCCTGCAGAACAGCGCGCTCCTACTGTGGGGGCCGCAGTTCCGCGACTACGACACCTTCGACCTCGTGGGCGTGAAGAGCTACCACATCGGCCAGAACTTCTTCATCTCCAATATCCAGATCCTGACGATCTCGGTATCGGTCGGCTTGACGATCGTGCTGGCGCTACTCGTCTCACGGACACGGACCGGGAAGGCGATGCGCGCGACGTCGTTCGACCGTGACGCGGCCGAGATGATGGGCATCAGCATCGACCGCGTCATCTCGTTCACGTTCTTCCTCGGCTCTGCCCTCGCCGCCGCAGGCGGCATCATGTTCGGCCTCGTCTTCGGCCAGATCTTCTCGCTGATGGGCTTCACCGCCGGCCTGAAGGGCTTTACCGCCGCCGTCGTCGGCGGGATCGGGAGCATCCCCGGCGCCGTCCTCGGCGGCTTCCTGATCGGCCTCACGGAAGCCTTTGCCACCGGCTACCTCCCCGGCGGGTCGGTCTACGCCAACCTCTACGTCTTCGCGCTGCTGATCGTCATGTTCCTCATCCGACCGACGGGCCTGCTCGGCTCGCCAGTGATCCAGAAGGTATGACGCTGGGCCGCGGACAGCCGAGCGAGGGCGGCCTGCCCGCGCCGGCTCCAGAGCCGGTTGACGCCGCCGACCGGACTCGGGTAGGGGTGGACGAGTGGGTCGCCGAGGCCGAGCAGCGGCGGGCGGCCCAGACCGGTCTCAGCGGCATGGTCGTGCGGGTGTGGGAGCGAATCCCGGCGCCCGGCCGGCTGGCGATCCTGATCGGGCCGTTCGCGATCTTCCCGTTCATCACGAGCCAGGGAAACCTCTACCGCTACGGGCTGATCACGATCATCTACGCGCTGCTGGCGCTCGGACTGAATATCGTCGTCGGCTTCGCCGGGCTGCTCGATCTCGGCTACGTGGCCTTCTTCGGCGTTGGCGCCTACCTGTACGGGATCATGGCCAGCGGCCACTCCGGGCACCACCTGCAGGCCGAGATCGCGATCCCGATCGTCGTCGTCTCGACCGGTCTGCTCGGGCTGCTGCTTGGGCTGACGTCCTGGCGACTGCTCGGCGACTACCTCGCGATCGTGACGCTGTTCTTCCTACAGGCCTTCGTGATCTTCGTGAACAACGCGAACGGCGGCCTCAACGACTTCTCCTACCCGTTCGTCGGCAAGGTCGACCTGACGGGCGGCGCGAACGGCCTCGACCAGATCGATCCGTTCAATCTCTTCGGCTACCACATCACGACGACGAAGGGGTACTACTTCTTCACGCTGATCTCGCTGATCCTCCTGATGACGATGCTCTACTTCGTCAACGGGTCGCGGACCGGCCGCGCTTGGCGCGCCCTCCGCGAGGACCCGCTGGCAGCCGAGGTGATGAGCGTGCCGGTCAACCGGCTGAAGCTGCTCGCCTTCATGTTCGGCGCCGCCACGGCGGGGTTCAGCGGGACGATCTACGGCGCCGTTCAGTCGGGCGCGTTTCCGGGCGACTACGACGTCGGCCTTCTGATCACGATCTATGCGATCGTCATCCTGGGCGGCCTCGGCAGCATCGGCGGGGTCGTGATCGGTGCGCTCGTCGTCAACGGCGCGCCGGAGCTGCTTCGCTCGTCGGCGAACGCGCGCTTCCTCTTCTACGGCGTGCTCGTGCTCGCGCTCCTCGTCGCCATGAAGCCCTGGTACAAGCCGGTCATCGTCCTGCTGGGGACGATTGCTTTCGGCTTCGCGGTCCACGGGATCGCGAGCGTTGTCTGGTCGCGCGGGACCGCCGGGCACATCGAGGGTGGCGGGCAGTTCGGCCGGGGGCTCGAGCACTGGGTGCTGCTGCCGCGACACACGCAAAGCATCGCGGGCTGGGCCTACTTCGCGCTGATCGTCGCGGCGCTCGTCCTCACGATGCTGCACGGCTGGCAGCGTCTCCTCGCTCTGATCCCGACCCTTTACCTGGCCTCGTTCGTCTGGGAGAACAAACTCGTCGAGCAAGTGTCCGGGGCGACGCGGCTGATCCTCCTGGGCGCGCTGCTCGTCGTGATCATGAACGTGCGCCCGTCGGGGATCTTCGGCACCGCCCGAGTGGAGATCGTCTAAGTGCCCCTCGAGGCAATACACGCAAGGCATCACCTGAAGGGGCACTAGATGCCCCTGCTCGAGCTTCGCGATGTGTCGAAAGCCTTCGGCGGTCTGCAGGTGATCGACCATCTGAACCTGCACCTTGA
>Ga0209474_10002627_pt1 | contig 16311 bp, 18 predicted proteins | sample GraSoiAngelo_145_FD_185902 | JGI IMG/M metagenome (GOLD analysis project Ga0209474, IMG submission 185902) | Grasslands soil microbial communities from the Angelo Coastal Reserve, California, USA - 14_1009_05_20cm (SPAdes) (version 2) | ecosystem: Environmental > Terrestrial > Soil > Grasslands...
TAAGACAAATGAGATAGACCGCGACCGCTTGCGGCGGCGTGGTGGCCCATCGCACAACATCCCTGACTCGCATATTGAGCCGGTTCTGCTTGTCGCTGCTTTGGTTTGATTTGAACGGTTCCAGTGGCACGGGCAAATGTGTCAGGCTCCGGCGGAGAATTCGGGAAATTTGGGTAATTCGGATACCATATTGGCCACAGCAACGCTCTACGGAATACCTCTAACTGAGGCGTTTTATAACTAAAAGGGTTTGGTCCAACTGATCGCAGTTGCGAGTTCGGAGGCAGGATGCGGCGTCGGCAGTTTTTCACGGTTATCGCCAGCGCGCTTTTATCAGCCTCGGCTCAGGCTCAGCAAGCCGGCGCTCTGCGAAGAGTGGGCGTGCTGTTTCCGGGATTGCTCGGCGAGGAGCGGGAACGACTCATCACTGAGGGCATCAGTGGCGAACTCGGGACGGAAAAAGTAAACCTCGTCATCAGGTCCGCGGAAGGCGACAGCCAATTGCTTTCCAAATACGCCAGCGAATTTGCGGATAGCCGGGTAGATGTGATTCTTGCGGTTGCATCGGGCAGCCTCGAGGCGGCACGCCGCGCGACCCAAACCATTCCCATTGTCGCGCTGGACCTTGAATCCGATCCGATCGCGGCCGGTGCCGCGCAAAGCCTGAACCGGCCGGGCGGCAACGTGACCGGCGTGTTCTTCGATGCGCCGGAAATCGCCAGCAAATGGATACAGATCATCCGCGAATTGGTGCCCCAGATCGCCCGCGCCGGACTGCTTTACGATCTGCACCTGGATCAAACCCAACTCAAGGCCGGGGAAATCTCCGCGCACAAGGTGGGGATCGCGACGTTGCGGCTCGGTATCGATCAACCCGATGACTTTCGCCGCGCCTTTCAAAGCGCCGTCGATGCAAAGGTGGATGCGGTTCTCGTTCACTCGTCGCCGATCTTTGTGGACAGAGCGGCGATGATTGCCGATCTCGCGCGCGAATTCCGGCTGCCTTCGATTGGATTATTCCCGATCTATGCAAAGGTGGGCGGCCTCATTTCGTATGGGCCGAACAACTACGATTTGATGAAACAGGCGGGCGGCATAATCGGAAAAATCCTGCGCGGTGCAAAGCCTGCCGAGTTTCCGATCCAGCGACCGATCTACGTTCGGTTCCTGATCAATCTTGGCACTGCGAAACATCTCAACCTGACCGTCCCGGCACCGCTATCAGCGCTGGCCGACGAGATTATCGAATAAATTGCTGCCAGGCTTCACTGTGCCGGCGAACGCTTTCCCAACAACGACAGCGCCAACAGCGCCGACAGGCTGAGCGCGGAGGACACGATCAGGATGCGGCTGCCCATGGTGTCGATCAGCAGTCCGAAGGCTAGCGGCGCGGCGGCTTGCGCCATTCGCGCCGGCGCCCCGATGATGCCGAGCCTATAGGCATAGTTTTGCGGGCCGAAGATCGCCAGCGGCAGCGTGCCGCGCGCGATCGTCAGGATACCGTTGCCGGCCCCATGGAAGATCGCAAACGCGCTGCTCGCGACGCCGCCGCCCAGGACGCCGATGATGGCGGCGCCGATCGGGTGGGTCAGGCAGGCGATGCGGGTCGAAAGCAGCGGGTGATAGCGGCTGAGCCAACTCGCCTCTACCATTCTGGCGGCAACCTGCGCTGGGCCGATGAGGGCGCCGGCCGAAACCGCCTGCAGCGTCGTCGCGCCCGTTGCTTCCAGAATGCGCGGCAGATGCGCCGCCATCGCGCCGGTGACACTCCAGGCCGCCGCAAAGGCGAACGCGAGCAGGATCATGGTGCGATCCATCGGGATGTGAGGTTTTATGGCTGCCGCTGCCGCGGCCTTGGCGCCCGTCACCGCAGGCAGAATGAAGAAGTTGATCGGCAGTCCGATCAGGATATGGGCGAGAGCCCAGGCGAAGCAGGTGTTGCGCCATCCGATGCTTTCCAGGCCGAAAGCCGTCAACGGCCATCCCACGGTACTCGCAAATCCCGCGATCAGCGTGATGCCGGTGATGGCGCGGCGCGCGGAATCGCCATAGATGCGCCCGAGCGCGCCAAACGCCGCATCGTAAAGGCCAAGTCCCATGCCGATGCCAAGCAGCAGCCAGGCAATAACCAGTACCGGGATCGAATAGGTGGCGCCGAGCAGCGTCAGCCCCGCCGCCAGCGTCAGATTGGAAAGCGATAGCACTTGCCTGCCGCCGACCAGATCGATCTGCCGGCCGACCCGTGGGCCCAGCATCGCGGAGATCACCAGCGAGCCCGAGAACGCGCCAAAGATCCAGTTCGAGGAAACGCCGAGATCGCGCGCGATCGGATCGGCCAAAATCGCGGGCAGATAGTAACTGGAGGCCCACGCCAGCGTTTGAGTGGTGCCGAGCGCCAGCACGATCGAAAGCTGACGCCCGCTCATGACTCGCGCGTCATTCTTCTCGACCAGTAGAGTGCCACTGGACCGACCACGATACCTGCCGCCAGCACCGAAAACGCGGCCATCCAGGCGGATGGATTGAGTGGACCACCGGCGGCATCCAGCGCCACGCCGATCACCCACGCGCCTAGTGCGGACAGGCCAAAGCCAACAGTCGAATGCGTTGCCATCGTTGCTCCGCGGTATGCCGGATTGGCCGCCATCGCCATGCCCGAAGTCAATGCGCCGGAGTCCGCCGGGGTTGTGATGGCATAAATCATGATGAGCGGCAGCAGAAACCAGGGCGACTTGTCGGCGAATATTCCGATCAGCATCGCGATAACAGCCGAGCTGAACATCACCGCGGTGATTGCTCGATGCCGCCCGATCCGCAGCGCGAATTCATTCCCGAGAATGCTGGCGGGCATGGCCATGACCGAGAATAGCACGCTGACGACGACGGGCGTCAAAATAGAGGTTGCCGAATTCTTCATTGCCACGAATGTCCAGAACGCGACCAGCCAGGTTCGAATTCCGTAGAGTTCGAAACAGTGCGCGCCATATCCGAGGATGAAGCCCATCGCGTTGGCGTTCTGGAACACCGGTCCAAAATCGAGCAGGGCTCGTCCGTGCGCGGGCTTCGGCTCAACCGGCCGCAGCAGCAAGCACATGGCCAGCATTACAAGCGGACCGATGGCGGTGACGAAGAATGCGGCTCGCCAGCCCCAGCTTTCCGCAACCAATTGGGAAATCAGAAAGGACAAACCGACGCCCAATGAGAAGCTCGATGTGTAGAGCGTGATCGCGCGCGATGAATCGCCCGGCGCCAGGCGATCGGTCAGCGCCTTCAGCCCAGGCATATAGGCACCCGCAAAGCCTACGCCCGCGACTGCGTTAAAGAACGCGCCGGACCAAAGACCGGTGGCAAACAGGCCGAACAGCAAAGTGCCGAGCGCGCTCACGGCGGATCCCGCGATCAGTATTTTGCGCGCATCGATGCGATCGGTCAGTGTTGCCAGCACCGGCACGGCACACATGTAACCGGCAGCACCGGAGCCGGCCAGCAGCCCCGCTTGCGCGCCGCTCAGATGCCACTCCGGAATCAGGAACGCGGCAAGCGTGGATGGCACGACGACGTGAGGAAGCAAGCTTCCAAGCTGCCCCATACAGATCGCGACGATAACGGATCGACCTTGCAGATAAATACCAACCACCCCTCGTGCGCCTAGGACGCGCACCCACAACCTGTTTTGGCTTGTTGCTTGGCATTTGCATCCGCCAAACAACACGCGTCAACATCCGATAATGCTGGCCCGCCACAGCATTTATTCGCATCGGATTTAGCGGATCGATTGCAGACGCCGGTTTCAGGCAATACCAACTCGACGCGTTCGGCCGCGTCGCGATCGCCGGCAATATCGGCGGCTATCGAACGAACCTGTTCGTATCCGGTCATCATGAGGAAGGTGGGCGCGCGTCCGTATGATTTCATTCCGGCAAAATAGAATCCGGGTTCGGCTTGCGCCAGTTCCCGCGCGCCATGGGGCCGCACCGTTCCGCAGCTGTGCTCGTTCGGATCGATCAGCGGCGCCAGCGCCGTTGGGCATTCGATCGAGGCATCGAGTTGAATGCGAAGCTCGCGCACGAAATCCAGATCAGGACGGAAACCGGTCGCGACGATAAGCTCGTCGACGCTGATGTTGCGGCCGCAGCGCGCCGCGCCGGCACCGACGATCAGGCGAGGCCCGCCGACCGTCAGGTGCGAGACCCGAAACTCGCTCTCAACTTCGATCCGCTCCGCTGCCACGAGCGCGGCAAAGGCTGCGCCAAGTTCGCCACGCGCCGCGAGCTTGTCGTTGGCGCCGCCGCCATAAGCTTTGCTCGGATTGTTTCCGCGCAGCAGCCAGATCGGCCGGGTTTGCGGCGCTTGTTCTGCGAGCCGCGCAAGCTCCATTAGGGTGCCGATGGCGGAGTGGCCCGAGCCAAGCACGGCGATGGTCTTGCCGGCATAACGCGCGCGCTGTTTTCCGAGCACGTCCGGCATCCCATAGGCAATCTTGTCAGCCGCGTTTTGCTCCCCGATGGCGTGCAGTCCGTTCGCGCCGGCCGGATTTGGCGAATGCCAGGTGCCGGATGCGTCGATTACGGCGTCCGCCCGCAACACCCTTGGACCGGACCCGTTCTGGTAGCGAATTTCAAACGGGGCGGATTGCCGGCCTCTGGTCTTCAGCTTGTCGAAGCCGACACGGCCGATATCGGTGACGCGGCTTTTGTGCTGAATGTGGTTGGCGAGAACCGTTTTCGTGGCGAGCGGTTCAAGGTAGCGCTCAACCAATTCGGACCCGGTCGGATACTGATCGGGTTCGGGAGAATTCCATCCGATCGATGCAAGCAGGCGCGCCGCCGCGCCATCGATGTTGTATTCCCAGGGCGAGAACAGTTGAACGTGGCCCCATTGCCGCACCGAATGTCCGGCGGTGTCACCCGCTTCGAGCACGATCGGCGTAAGGCCGCGCTCCAGAACATGGGCAGTGGCGGCGAGGCCGACCGGGCCGGCCCCGATGATTGCGACAGTTTTTGCTTCGTTCATTGCCGTTCTCCCATCATCCTAAAACTATCGAAATAAAAGTAAAACGAATCACGCCACCTTGGTCTCGTTTGCCTCGGCGGCATCGGTGCAGCACTCTGCGACCAGGAAATCCACCAGCCCTCGCATCACGTCATAGTTCGCATGACACACCAACGTAGTCGCATCGCGAACCTGAGTGATCAGCCCCACAACCATCAAGGTCTTGATGTGATGGGACAAGGTCGACGGCGCAATCTTTAGTTTCTCCTGCAGGCGCCCGACGGGCAGTCCCGCATCGCCGGCACGCACCAGCGCGCGATAGATTTTAAGCCGGGTCGGATTACCCAGGGCTTCCAGATGTGCAGCAGCGTCATCGAGTCTCATGCGCAGAGTATTCCAGAATGCCCAGGAGTTGTCAACGGTATTTCTAGCATGATGGAAATAATGGCTTAGTGTGGTGTGGTCGGGGCGATTTGCTTGACAGGAAGTCGGACCGCTCCGAAAATCTCGTCCAGTGCATCCCCGCTGCAAAGAAGAAGCGTGCTCATGCAAAATTTTGATTGGCCGCGACGCCTCGCGGCGGAAGCACTTGGAACCGGGCTGCTGGTCGCGACCATCATCGGCTCCGGCATAATGGCCGAAAGCCTCACCAAGGATGGCGCGCTCGCGCTGCTTGGCAATACGCTTCCCACCGGCGCAATCCTGGTGGTGCTCATCACCATTTTCGGACCGATATCAGGCGCGCATTTCAATCCCGCCGTGAGTCTGGTCTTTGCACTCCGCGGGGAGCTGAAGGCTGGATGGGCGCTCTCATACATTCTGGCGCAGGTTGCCGGCGGGATCGCTGGAACCATCGTCGCGCATGCGATGTTCGCGCTGCCACTGCTCGAAGCCTCACTGAAGGTGCGAACCGGCGCTGCGCAATGGCTGGCCGAAGGCGTCGCCGCCTTCGGTCTGGTCGCGACCATCCTGGCCGGCATCCGTTTCGAGCGCGCCTCCGTGCCCTGGTTGGTGGGCCTCTACATCACGGCGGCGTATTGGTTTACAGCCTCGACCTCGTTTGCAAATCCTGCCGTTGCGATTGCGCGATCGATGACCAACACCTTTGCTGGAATTCGGCCCGCTGACCTCCCAGGTTTTGTTTCCGCCGAACTATGCGGGGCTGTCGTCGGATTGCTTGTGGTGAACTGGCTTCTGCGCGGCGGAAATGAGGGCGTGCCAATGCCGAAGGAGGCACAATTATGAGCGTCACCATCTATCACAATCCGGCCTGCGGCACCTCGCGCAACACGCTTGCCATGATCCGGCAAAGCGGCGAGGAGCCGGAGATTATCGAATACTTGAAGAATCCGCCCAGCCGCGCGCGGCTGATCGAACTGATCAAGGCCATGGGAATTCCGGTTCGCGCGCTGCTGCGGGAAAAAGATACGCCGTATGCCGAATTAGGCCTTCGATCCCAAATGGAGCGACGACGAGCTGATCGATTTCATGCTGGCGCATCCGATCCTGATCAATCGGCCGATTGTGGTCACGGCGAAGGGAGTGCGGCTATGCCGGCCATCCGAGGCGGTGCTTGATCTTCTCGACCGCCCGATCGATTCTTTCGTCAAGGAAGACGGTGAGGCCGTTAGGCCGGCAAAATCGGAAGGCAAGAGCTGAAGGCCATGACAAGCCTCGTGCTGCGCGTAGGCGTTCCGGCTGTCCTTGGCGCGCCCTAAATCACCATCTCCGGCTGCCGCGGCAGCGACACCGCCGGCGAGGTCAGGATAACCAGCGCCTGCGCGGCGAAGATTGCGGCCGCCAGATACAGGCAGACCTCCGCGCCATAAATCCCGCCGACAATAGCGCCGAGCGCGGAGCCGACCGGGCGGGCGCCGTAGCTCATGATGTTGATTGCCGACACCCGGCCGAGCAGCCGCGGCGGCGTCACTGATTGGCGCAAGGTGGTGGTGCTGATAACCCAGAGAATCGGGCCTGCACCGAGCAGGAAGAAGCTCAAACCCGCCAGCGCGGGGCTGGGCAGTAACGTCGTCAGCGCCATCATGCTGGCCGCGACAAATCCGGTCACCGGGCCAAGCCCGATCACGACACCGAATGGCAGGCGGCTGATGACGCGCGTCGCCAGCAACGCACCGATGACCATGCCGACGCCGTACATTGCAAGCGTAGTGCCGACGCCGGTCGCGGAAAGGCCAAGCCGACGCACCGCATAGGGCACGAATACCGCCAGCAGCAGGAACGAGGCGGTGTTGAAGATGAATTGCGTGATGAACACCGGCCGCAGCAGCGGATGGTGCAGCACGAACGCAGCGCCTTCCCTGATCTCCTGCATCGGGTGGCGCTGCGGCGCTGGCTGTCGCGTCGGCTCGTAGATCCCCGATAGCAGCACCACTGCAATAATCGACAGTGCAGCGGCGAAGCCAAACGCCGGCGCAGCACCAACCCACCCGACCAGTACGCCGCCCAGCGCCGGTCCGCTGGCGAAGGCAACGGTGCGCGCCAGTTCGATTCGCGAATTGGCCGCGGGCAGCGATTGCGGCGACACCAGCGAGGGCACCAGCGCAGGGGCGGCAACGCTATAGACGACTGTGCCGCATACCGCGACAAAGCCTGAAAGCGCGAGCAGGGGGAGCGTCAGCAGATTGAACCCGATCAGCGCCAGGATCACGAGCAGCGCCACCGCGCGCAAGCCTTCGGCCCCAGCCATCAGCCGCCGCCGCGACATGCGATCGGCCAGCAGGCCAGCCGGAATCGCAAACAGGATGAAGGGCAGCGTCAGCGCGGTCTGCAAAAGCCCGGTCTGGCCTTCGCCCACACCAAGCAATATCACCGCCACGATCGGGGCTTCCGCCAGCGCGACCTGCTCGGCCGATTGCGCCGCAAGATTGGACCAGGCCAGCCGGTTGAAGGTCGGGGGCAGGCGGGGCGCCTCGCTGGTGGCGGACATGTCGGACTTCCTTGCTTTGAGTTGTGCGCGGACATTGTCTTGCTGTCGCGCCCCCCAAACCACCCGGTTCCCGATATGCTGGATCCGGCCAGATGCAGTTGCAAATGAGTTGCAAGAAAGAAAAGAATCCGTCATCCTGCTGAGATGGACGCGAGAGTTCCCGATTTACCTGCTGAAACCCTCCAAAACGGCGCGAATAACGCCGCCCGGCATCAATCCGGCTGGCGCGGCGAGCGCGGCGAACCCTCGCTGGCGGGCATGTTCGCGACCGTGCGGACGGCGAAGCAGGGTTCGTTCTGGCGCAAGCTGCTGGCGTTTCTCGGTCCCGGCTATCTCGTCGCGGTCGGCTATATGGATCCGGGAAACTGGGCGACCTCGCTGGCGGGCGGCTCCAAGTTCGGTTACGCGCTGCTGAGTATCGCGCTGTTGTCCAATGTGATGGCGATCGTGCTGCAATCGCTGTGCACGCGGCTCGGAGTCGGCGCCGGGCGCGACCTCGCACAGGCCTGCCGCGATTCTTTTCCGCGCTGGGTATCCCTGCCGCTGTGGGTGTCGGCGGAGGTCGCCATCACCGCCACCGACCTGGCCGAAGTGATCGGCACCGCTATCGGCCTCAATCTGCTGTTTCACATTCCGCTCGAGATCGGGGTGATCATCACAGCGGCCGACGTGTTCCTGATCCTGGCGCTGCAGGCCTTCGGCTTTCGCTGGATCGAAGCATTTGTCGTGGCCATGCTGGGGGTGATCGCGGCCTGCTTTGCGGTGCAGATCGCAATGGCCGATCCCGATTGGGGCGCGGTGCTGCGCGGGTTTGCGCCGACCACCGATATTCTGGCCAATCGCGAAATGCTTTATCTGGCGCTCGGCATTCTCGGGGCCACCGTCATGCCGCATAATCTCTATCTGCATTCGGGGCTGGTGCAGACCCGCGATTATGGCGAGAGCATCAAGGAAAAGCGCGAGGCGATCACGCTCGCGACCATCGACTCCTCGATCGCGCTGTGTCTCGCGCTGACCATCAACGCCTCCATCCTGATCCTGGCGGCCGCGACGTTTCATCGGGTCGGCAAGACCGATGTCGCCGAACTCGATCAGGCCCACGGGTTTCTCGCGCCCTTGCTCGGCTCGACCTTGGCGCCGACCCTGTTTGCGATCGCGCTGTTGTGTTGCGGGCTGAATTCCACGATCACCGCGACGCTCTCAGGTCAGATCGTGATGGAGGGCTTTCTCAACCTGCGCATCGCGCCTTGGCTGCGGCGCATGGTCACGCGAATGATTGCGATCGTCCCCGCGGTGGTGGTGACGATCTGGGCCGGCGAGAAAGCCACTGGTCAGCTACTGATCCTCAGTCAGGTCGTGCTCAGCCTGCAACTGCCGTTCGCGGTGGTGCCGCTTGTGGTGTTTACCGCCAGCCGCGCGAAAATGGGCCCGTTCACGGCGCCACGCTGGCTGACTGTCCTGGCCGCGTTGACCGGCGCGGTAATCATCGCGTTGAATGCAAAGCTGGTGTGGGATTACGCGAGCGGGTGAGCATGTTGTCTGCGACGTAGGAGAGGTACCATGCGGCTCGAAGGAGGGTGCTATTGCGGTGCTGTGCGGTATGTTGCGGAGGGTGAGCCGGTTTTAAGAGCGCAATGCCACTGCCGCGCGTGTCAGTATTTCTCGGGCGGCGCACCTAATTGGTTCATGCTCGTGCCGGCAGAAGGATTCGCGTACACGAAAGGCGCGCCAAAGACCTATAGGCGGCCCGATAAGGCTGTCGCCGTAACGCGAGAGTTCTGCGCGGTTTGCGGTACACACGTGATGTCGCGGCGGCCTGGCCTGCGACCGGTGGTTCTGAAGATCGGAACGCTGGACGATCCTTCGGTATATGGCGGCGCGCAAAAGGCGATCTTCACGGCAGAAGGTCAGCCTTTCCATCTCATTGCGGACGGCATCCCCGCCTTTGAAGGCCTGCCGCCGCGGCAATAGTTCAAATCAACCCCACTGGCGTTGGTACGCCCTAGTCCTGCGGCTCTGTCGTGATTTCGCCGGAGGCGTCGACGCGTAGCCAGCCCGAGGGGGCGAGGCGCTGCTGCGGCAGGAAGCGGCCCTTGTAGTCCATCTTTTTGGAGCCCTCGATCCAATAGCCGAGATAGACGTAGGGCAATCCCTGCCGCCTGGCGCGCGCGATATGGTCGAGGATCATGAAAGTGCCGAGCGAGCGGCTTTCCTCCGACGGTTCAAAAAACGAATAAACCATCGACAGCCCGTCACTGAGCACGTCAGTCAGTGCCACCGCCAGCAGGTCCTCACCGCGGCCGGTGATGCCGCTACCAGTAGCGCGCCGACGGTACTCGATAACCCGGGTCTCGACGTGGCTGTCCTCCACCATCATGGCGTAGTCGAGCACGGTCATGTCGGCCATCCCGCCATGGCGATGGCGATGGTCGAGATAGGCGCGGAATACGGAATATTGCTCGGAGGTCGGCACCGCACTGCGCTGTTCGCTTATGACGTCGGCGTTGCGCGCCAGGATCTTTCGCAGATTGCGCGATGGCCGGAATTCGTTGGCGATCACACGAACCGACACGCAGGCGCGGCACTGATCGCAGGCCGGGCGATAGGCGATCGACTGGCTGCGCCGGAAACCGCCATGGGTCAGCAGGTCGTTGAGGTCGCCGGCTTTGTCGCCGACCAGATGCGTGAAAACCTTGCGCTCGTGGCGGCCGGGCAGATACGGGCAGGGCGAGGGTGCCGTGAGATAGAACTGCGGAGTATCACGGGAGTGCTGGGTCACGGGATGTCGTCAGTCTCTAAAAGTCGAAGCACCCGCCAGCATCGCGCCGCGGAGGCCGAGCGTCAATCGGCTTGCCGGCCTGCCGGTGTCGTCAAAAAGTTCGTGCCGTCTGTGCGACGGGGTTGCGGACCGAGCTGTTGATGACAACGGTTCCCAGCACGACATCGTGCAGCAATCGTCGCCGGGCGTTGAACAGACCGACCAGCAGCACCAAAGGCGACAGGAACGATATCGAAACCCAAAACAGCACGGCGTGCATGGCGCCGAGTACGAAATAGCCGGGGGCGCCGTACCAGGTGCGCAGTTCCAGATCCATCACGCGCATGCCGAGGGTAGCGGAATGTGGACCGCCCAGCGAGGCGCCGTAATAAATCACCGCCCAGATCACGGTAGCCGGTGATACCAGCCAAAACAGGACCCAGCCCAGCCCGAGGGTGATCAGCCCGAACACGGCGATAAACATCAGCGCCAGGATCACCGGAATCGAAAGCACGATCATGTCGATCAGGAACGCGAATACGCGCCGGCTCAGCACGCCGCGAAACAATTCCGGCTCCGCCCACGGATCGAATGCATGCGGCTGAAACGAGCCGCCGTCGCCCGAAGCGCCACCGCGGTAACCTGAACCGCTGTCAGACATGATCAGTCCTCCCGACTGTGCATCACCGTGCAGGACATGGGAATGTCGGTCCGCGGCTGCAAGAGGCAATCGCGCCTACGCGCCTCAGACTTCCATCTTGAGCTTTTCAGCCGCCCTGGCCGCGAAATACGTCAGAATGCCATCGGCGCCCGCGCGCTTGAATCCGAGCAGGCTTTCCATCATCGCGCGCTCGCCGTCGATCCAGCCGTTGCCGGCCGCGGCGGCAATCATCGCGTATTCGCCGGACACCTGATAGACGAAGGTCGGCATTCCGAAGCTGTCTTTGACCCGCCGGACCACGTCGAGGTACGGCATGCCCGGCTTCACCATCACCATATCGGCGCCCTCGGCGATATCGAGCTCGACCTCGCGCAGCGCCTCATCGGAATTGCCGCTATCCATCTGGTAGGTCCGCTTGTCGCCAGTCAGTGTTTTGGCCGAGCCGATCGCGTCACGGAACGGGCCGTAAAAGGCGGAGGCATACTTCGCCGCATAGGACATGATCTGCACGTCCAAGAATCCGGCGGCATCGAGTCCGCCGCGGATCGCGCCGACGCGGCCGTCCATCATGTCCGAAGGCGCAATGATGTCGCAGCCGGCTTGCGCCTGCACCAACGCCTGTCGCACCAGCACCGCCACCGTCTCGTCGTTCAGGATCCGGCCGCCCTCGATCAGCCCGTCATGGCCGTGGCTGGTAAATGGATCGAGCGCCACGTCACAAAGTATGCCCAGGTCTGGAAATTCCTTTTTGATGGCCCGCACCGACTTGCAGACGAGATTGTCCGCATTGGTGGCCTCCGATCCTTGCTCATCGCGAAGGCCGGGATCGGTATAAGGGAAGAGTGCGATGCAGGGGATGTTCAGCTTCGCCGCGCGCTCGGCGTCGCGCACGGCCTGGTCGACGCTCAGTCGCTCGACGCCTGGCATCGAGGCGACAGCGGCGCGTTTGTTATGACCGTCGACCACGAATAGCGGCCAGATCAGATCGTCCGTGGTCAGCACGTTTTCGCGCACTAGCCGGCGCGCCCATTCCGCCTTGCGGTTGCGGCGAGGCCGGATTACCAGGTCGAGCGAAGCAGTGCCTACCGCGGGCTCCCGCCGGGGCGCATCGCGCATTTCGATCGGTCGCCCGAATTTAATCGCCATTGCCTGTTTCTCCTGACGCGGCAGTCAACCTTATCACCCTGCACCGCCGACGTCACGGCGGCCTTGACCTGCCGCAAACGTTGAGGCTGACACCTCTGCAATTGATTTTGCCGCGCCGAGAGGCCATGACTTCGAAGATGGAGGCGATTTAGAGCTCATGAGCGGTCCGCATGTCTGAGATCCCCTCCCGCGACCCCTCGCGCGATAATGCCATGTCAGTGGCCGCGATTTCGTCGGAGCGAATCGAAACCGACGAGAATTTGTGGACTCGCCGCCTGGTGTTGTTCCTGCGCATCATGGCCGTGATCTCGGTGATGAAGGGTCTCTACCACTGGGCGGAAGTGACGGGCTTCATCGGTACTGAGGAAGACGCCTTCGAAAATCAGCCGATGGCCTGGCAGACCGCAACCGTCTATTTCGCGGTGATCGAACTTGTAGCAGCGGTCGGACTCTGGCTCGCCACACCGTGGGGAGCGGTGGTGTGGCTGACGACAGTGGTGTCGATGGCGGTCATCGAACTGATGTTTCCCGCAATTTATGGCGGCAACCTGACGGTGGTAGTGCTGGAATCGTTGATGCTGGGGGCATATCTGGCGCTGGCATGGATGGCGGCGCGCGAACGGCCGCCGTAAAGCCGTGAATTGAATTGACGTGTGCGTGATGCAACGGGCCGGATCGGCCGCTGTTGGGTTCGGCTGCATCAAATTTTCAGCACTTTTCGCGGTAACTTCTCGCTCACCCTAACGCGGCGGTCACATCTGTTACGCGAAGGTTTCGATTTGGAAGGATGCTGTTCCCATATGCGACAACCCGGCAAGACGAACCGTGAACAGCGGGCGCGCACCCTCAATAAAAGGTTGCGAGAAGTCCTTTGTTCATGGGCTTAATCCACGATTTACTGTCTTAAATTCATGATCTCTTTATTGTCTTGTTTAAGGTGATCTTCAACCGGCCCCCTTAAGTTGAGGCTATCAGGCGGGACAAAAGTTTCGTCGAATAAGTCGATAAAATCGACAACAGGGGAAGTGTCATGATGAAAGCCGTTGCAACGGCGGTGGAACCCGCTGAACGTGCTCCCGGCCAGGCTCCGGTACAGCCGCTCTATCTCGAAGCACTTACGTTGGTCGAGCGGCTGCATCGCCGCCTGCTAGATGTCATCAAGGATGAATTCGATCGCCGCGGCCGCGCCGACATCAATTCCGTGCAGGCGCTTCTGCTTTACAATATCGGCGACAAGGAATTGACCGCCGGCGAATTGCGAACGCGCGGTTATTATCTCGGCTCCAATGTGTCCTATAATCTGAAGAAGCTCGTCGAACTCGGCTTCCTCGATCATCAGCGCTCTCGCGTCGATCGCCGCTCGGTCCGCATCCGCCTCACCGGACAGGGCCAGGAAATCCGTCGCATCGTCGATGCGCTCTATCAGAAGCACGTCAAGACGGTCGAGCAGGTCGGCGGGATCTCCAACGACGAATTCGCGACGCTCAACAAGTCGCTGCATCGGCTCGAGCGGTTCTGGACCGATCAGATCCTCTACCGGCTCTGAGATTTTTGGGCCAAGCCGGCCGAGTTAAAAGACCGGCAGCCACAAAGAAAACAAAAACAAGACAGACTTCCCCAAGCGCATCGGCCAGATTTTACCGGCCGGTGCGTTTTGTTTTGGCGCGCTGCAACAGGTTCTGGCGGATGGGAACTTTTCCCCGCACCCGCGCTTATTGGTACGGAGAGAGATGATGCTGGTCGAGCGCGGACTGCGGGTCATGAACGTCGAAGTAGTCGGCGATGCCTATGGCATCGCCTCCAATTATTTGCGGCGCAGCGGTGCCATCCCCGATGCTTTTGGCACAAACGAACGTCTGCTCCAGATCGTCGTGCAACTGTTCCAGCGCGGTGAATTCAACAAGATCAGGCTCGCCAACAAGGCCATCGCAAAGTTCGAGGCCGGCGAACAGGTCTGAAGGGCGGGGATGAGATGGAAGCCACCATCGATCGTATCATGCTGACTTACAATCTCCTGGTGAACCGCTCTGCGGAGGCAAGTGCCGAGGCACGCGCCAAGGTGACGCGATACGTTGCCACGCTATTCGAGGCCGGCGAGAAGGATACAGACCGACTGACGCTGTGCGGACTGACCTATTTGCGCGAGCTGGATGGCAGCTCCGATCCGGTCAAGGCTGGATATACGGGGCTTTGAGACCGACGCAGGCGGATCAGGCCCCTCTTGGGCGATTGCAGCTGCAGGCTTTACTTACCGCGCATAAAAACCTTTGATACACCTTGGGTCTCAAACCAACAGCCCGAGGAAACGCCATGCTCACGCTCCATCATCTCAACGACTCCCGCTCGCAGCGGATTTTGTGGCTGCTGGAGGAGCTCGGCACACCCTATGAGATGAAGCGTTATCAGCGTGACGCCACGACACGGCTGGCGCCGCCGGAGCTGACCGCGGTACATCCGCTGGGGAAGTCGCCTGTCATCACCGACGGCGATATCACGATCGCGGAATCAGGCGCGATCGTCGATTACATCATCCGCCGCTACGGCCAGGGAAAGGGCAAACCGGCGATGATGCCGGCGGTGGGTACTCCCGATTACGAGACCTACAACGAATGGCTGCATTACTCCGAGGGCTCGGCAATGCTGCCGCTGATGCTGAACCTTTATGTCTCAAGATTGAAGGAGGCCGGCGCGCCGTTGCATCCGCGCATCGACAGCGAACTTGCAAACCATCTCGGCTATATCGATGGCGCGCTCAAGGGCAGGGAATTTTTCGTCGGGAAGTCGTTCACCGGCGCCGATATCCAGATGAGCTTCGTCGGCGAAATGGCGAAAGTGTTCGACAAGCTCGCACCCTATCCCAATCTCAGCGGCTGGCTGTCGCGCATGCACGCGCGCCCCGCCTTCCAGCGCTCGATCGAGAAGGGCGGCGCCTACCGGTTCGCGAAGTAGGGGGCCGGAATCATTCACGGACTGCCGGAAGCGGAGTTTTCGAAAAACCTGATTTGTTGAACGGGATCAATCTGATTTGCCCTGTCCAGTCCCATTTGCAAAAACATTTCCTTTCGTCTCTGACCCAAATCAAAATTATAAGCGCGCCATCCTGTCCCACATGAGGGGCGTATCGCGATCGTCACGGACGTTGGGCACGGGATGCGGTGGACGCGAAGGCAGCGCTGACGAACGGTGCTGACGCGGACGGCGAAGTCGTGTGGTCCTGACGTCTCGACGCTGGCGTCAAGTTTGCGGCAACGCAGGCGACGGTGACAAAAAAGCCCGATCACCGGGGAGATCACGAAATAAGCCGTAAAACCATTGCGTGCGGGAATGCCGGGTTGATCCGGTGAACCTGTGGTGACTACCTCGTGTGCTTTTTTATTTTGCACGCGAGACTGCGGGTGCATCGAGCGCCCGGCATTCCCCACGCCCTCTCTTTGGGCGGAACATTCATGCATCACTCGGGCGCATCGCGCGGCGAGAATGCGGAGGTGTGTGCAATTATCACCGACGTCACTCTGCACACTGCAACCGCATCGGGGTCTTCATCCCTCGCCCATTTGTGGGGAGGGTGGCCGTCCGAAGGCCGGTCGGGTGGGGGGCAGCCCAAGAGAGCGATCCTCAGGCCCCCACCCCGGCCTCGGCTTCGCTTTGACACTAAAGGGGGAGGGACAAGAAAGAGCGATCTCTCCCCGCAAGCGGGGCGAGGTGAAGAAGCTCCCATCCCCACCATATCTTGCATATTTATCAGGGTTCTACCGCAAGTGCTTGGCCGCCGCCGCCCGATATGGTATCCCGCCAGCGCCGCTTTGG
>Ga0209474_10002628_pt1 | contig 16307 bp, 11 predicted proteins | sample GraSoiAngelo_145_FD_185902 | JGI IMG/M metagenome (GOLD analysis project Ga0209474, IMG submission 185902) | Grasslands soil microbial communities from the Angelo Coastal Reserve, California, USA - 14_1009_05_20cm (SPAdes) (version 2) | ecosystem: Environmental > Terrestrial > Soil > Grasslands...
TGGCCGACGAAGTTCCGAGACAGCCGATACCCGGCCGGTACGACGAACACCACCGTCGCCTTCTCCTCCGGGTAGTTCGCGGAAACATGGCTCAACGGGACAGCGACGATGGATCGCGTGCTCGCACATGAGGCCATGAGGATGGCCGCGATCGTCAGCTTCATCGCCGACAACATACCGAAGCGGCGCGGGGCCCATCCCGAAGGACGAGCCCCGCGTGAAAGACAGAATTGCGCAGAGAGCTAGTTCTCCACGAAGCTCCGCAGCCGCTTGCTGCGCGAGGGGTGGCGCAGCTTGCGCAGCGCCTTGGCCTCGATTTGCCGGATGCGCTCGCGGGTGACCTCGAAGTCCTGGCCCACTTCCTCGAGGGTGTGGTCGCTCTTCTCGCCGATGCCGAACCGCATCCGGAGGACCTTCTCCTCGCGCGGCGTGAGCGTCGCGAGCACCTTCCGGGTCTGCTCGGCGAGGTTCATGTTGATGACCGCATCCGAGGGCGAGGTGATGGCCTTGTCCTCGATGAAGTCGCCGAGGTGCGAATCCTCCTCCTCGCCGATCGGAGTCTCGAGCGAGATGGGCTCCTTGGCGATCTTGAGGACCTTGCGGACCTTGTCGAGCGGCAGCTCCATCTTTTCCGCGATCTCCTCGGGCGTCGGCTCGCGGCCGATCTCCTGCACGAGGTAGCGCGAGGTGCGGATGAGCTTGTTGATGGTCTCGATCATGTGCACCGGGATGCGGATGGTGCGGGCCTGATCGGCGATGGCGCGGGTGATGGCCTGGCGGATCCACCAGGTGGCGTAGGTGGAGAACTTGTACCCGCGCTTGTACTCGAACTTGTCGACCGCCTTCATCAGGCCGATGTTGCCTTCCTGGATGAGGTCGAGGAACTGGAGGCCGCGGTTCGTGTACTTCTTCGCGATGGAGACGACGAGCCGGAGGTTCGCCTCGACCAGCTCGGCCTTGGCCTTCTCCGCCTTGCGCTCGCCGGCGATGATCGCGCCGTAGCTGCGCTTGAGCTCGTCGACGGGGAGCATGGCCTCCTCCTCGACGCGCTTCATCTTGCGCGGAGCGGCGGCGATGATCCGGCCGATCTCGCCGATCTCGTCGTCCGAGAAGGTCATCTTGTGGAGCTGCTGGCGCGCCTTCTGGCCGCCCTTCCCTTCCTCCTCGGCGGAACGGAGGACGTGCTTCAAGTCGCGTAGCGGCATGCCCGCGCGGCGCTCGATCCGGCGCATCTCGCGCTCGACGTCGTCGACGCGCTCGATCAGCTTCTTGAGGTTCTCGATGATGCGCTCGATCTGCCGCTTGTTGAGCTTGATCTCGGCCAGCGTCTCCGCCAGCTCCTGCTCGTTGCGGTCGATCTCGTCCTTCACTTCCTTGAGCTTCTGGCCGGACAGCTTCTTGGTCTTGCTGTCCATCGTCTCGCGGAGCTTCTCGTTGTCGCGGTCGAGGCGGCGGATCTTGTCCGTCAGCTTGACCACCTGCTCGGCGCGGCCCTGCTCGTCGAAAGTCTCGTCGTCCTCGTCCGGCGCGTCGCGGATGACCTCGCGGACCCGCATCTTGCCCTTCCGCAGGCGGTCGCCGATCTGGATGATCTCTTTGATGGCGATCGAGGAGTGGAGCACGGCGTCGAGGACTTCCTTCTCGCCCTCCTCGATACGCTTGGCGATCTCGACTTCGCCCTCGCGAGTGAGGAGCGAGACCGATCCCATCTTGCGCAGGTACATGCGCACGGGATCGTTCGACTTCGCGTAGGCGTCCTCCTCCTCCTGCTCCTTCTTCTCCTCCGCGTCCTCGTGCTCCTTGGCGTGGACCGGCTCCGGCTCCGGCGGCTTGGTCTCCGGGAGCTTGACCTTGTTCGCCTCGTCGACGATGGCGATGTCGTTGTCGCCGAACATCGACATGACGTCGTCGATCTGATCGGAAGAGACGATGTCCGCGGGGAGCGCGTCGTTCACTTCGTCGTAGGTGAGGAAGCCCTTGTCGCGGCCCATGGCGAGCAGGTCGCGCACTTCCTTGCGTTCGGTGGCCTTGGAGCCCGACTTCTTGGCCGGAACCTCGTCCTCGTCGTCGTCGGCGAAATCGTCGTCGTCCTCGACGGCGACCACCTCTTCGCCCTCGATCTCCTCGGGGGCCGGGGCGACCTCCTCTTCGTCGACCGCAGAAGCAGCCTTGACCGCCTTCACGCCCTTCGCCGGCGTGGCCTTGCCGCCGTGCTCCTTACGTGCTGCGCCGGTCGCGGGCAAAGCGCGCTCTTCCGTCCCGGGCGCGAGCCCATTCTCGCCCTTGGCGAGCTTCGACTCTGCCTTCGCAGCGGCCTTCGGTGCCTTGGCGGCCTTGCCCTTGGCCGCCGGCTTCTCGGCATGGGGCGCCGGGTGCGGAGCCTGGGCGGCATGCGCTGCGGTCTTCGCCGGCCGCTTTTTCGGCTTCGTCTCGCGGGCGGCGGAGGACTTCTTCTGGACCATGGGGGTCTGCTCCGAACGGACGTTCTGGCTAGAGTAACGGCAGAGGACGGGACGCGCCTGTCAAACGCGCAGCGCGCGGGCGGCCTTCCTTCGGGCCACCGATTCTTTGGCGATTCTTTCGTCTGCCTTGCGGCAATACTTCTCGAGGGCCTTTTCTACGGTAGGCAGGAGCACACCGCCGCTCCGGATCTCCCACAATTCGTGTAACAGCGCCTCGCGCTCCCGGGCATCGTCCACTCCGGCAAGGGCGATCTCGGGGTCGGCGGGCAAGTCCTCCTGGCTGAGGAGCGACTCGGCCAGCTGGCGGCGCCCTACCGAGCTGAACCGCGCGAGGGCGCCCGATCGTTGCACGGCCGCCCGGAAGTCGGCGCCCTGCAACATGAAGGCGAGGATCTGGCGCTCTGCTTTGGCCGCCAGCGGGTCTTCCGGAGCGGGCGGGCGAGCAGGCGGGGGCTCGGTCGCCCGATTGGAGGCCTTGTCCGAGGACTTCCGCCCGAAGATGGCCTTCTGGACCGCCGCGACCGGGGCGTCGATGCGCTGGGCCACCTTGTCGACGTAGAGCTCGCGGGCCAGCGGGTCAGCCGCGGCCCGCACGATGCTGGCGACGGCATCCACCGTCTTCACACGCGCTTCCACCGCGGCAGTCTTGCCAATCGGGGCGAGGGCGCGGTCGAGGAGGAACTCGAGGGCGGGCTGGGCGGCCGCGACCAGCTCGCGGAAGCCCTTCGTCCCGAGTCGCAGGACCGTCTCGTCGGGGTCCTCGCCTCCCGGCGGGACGAGCACTCGCGCGGGGACCGCCTTCGCCGCAGCGACCTCCGAGGCCCGCTGCGCCGCACGCATCCCGGCGTCGTCGCCGTCGAAGACGAACACCAGCTCGCGCGCCCCCGCCCGCTGCGCCAGCTCGAGGTGCCGTTCGGTGAGAGCGGTGCCGCAGGTCGCGACCGCGGAGCCGACGCCCGCCTGGTGCAAGCCGATCGCGTCGAAATAGCCTTCGACGAAGAGCGCGATCCCGTCCGCGCGAATCGACTCGCGGGCCTTGTCGAGGCCGAAGAGCACCGCCCCTTTGGCGTACAGCGGCGTATCGGGCGAATTGAGGTATTTCGCCTCGCTTTCGCCCTCCAGCAGCCGTCCCCCGAAAGCGAGGATGCGGGCCGCTTCACGGATGGGAATCGTCAGCCTTCCCCGGAAGCGGTCGTACAGGCCTGACCGCTCCTTGCGCGGAATCGCGAGGCCGGCCTCCTCGACGAGCTTGGCATCGACGCCCGAACGAGCGAGCGACTTCGCGAGGGAATCCCAGAGCGCTGGTGCGTAACCGAGCCGCCACGCCTTCGCTGTCTCCTCGGAGATGCTGCGCTTCTTCAGATGCTCGCGGGCGATTGCGCCCTTGGGATGCTCCCACAGGACCCGCTCGAAGAACCGGCAGGCCTTGTCGTTGACCTCCGCTAGCGCTGCCCTGCGGGAAGCGCGCCGCTGCTCCTCGGGATCCTCGGCATCGAGCTTGATGCCGGCGTCCCGCGCCAGCTCCTCGACGGCCTCGCGGAACGACTTGCCCTCCACCTGCATGACGAACTTGATCGCGTCGCCGCTCGCGCCACAGCCGAAGCAGTGGAACATGCGCTTGTCGGGATTGACGCTGAAGCTGGGCGTCTTTTCGCCGTGGAACGGACACAGGCCCTTGAGGTTGCGCCCGGCCTTCTTGAGCTGCACGCGACGGCCCACGACCTGCGCGACGTCCACGCGATCGCGGAGCTCCTGCAGTTTGTCGTCGCTGATTGCTGCCAGATCTTCTCCCCGAGCTCAGCCCTTCTGACCAGCCTTCGCGGCGAGCGCGGCCTTCACCGCGTCGCTCACCCGCTTTCCTTCCGCCCTGCCGGCGATCTTCGGCATGAGCGCCTTCATCACCGCGCCCATCCCCTTCGGATCCGTAGCGCCCGTTTCGGTGACAGCCTCGCTGGCCAGCTGCGCGAGCTCGTCGTCGCCGAGCTGCCGGGGCAGGAACGACTCCAGCACCACGATCTCCGCTTCCTCGTTCTGCGCCAGCTCGGGACGGCCGCCGCTGCGGAACTGTCCGGCGGAGTCCCGGCGCTGCTTGATGAGCGTCTGCGCCACCTGCACCACCTCGGCGTCCGACAGCTCCTTGTTTATCTCGATCTCGCGGTACTTGAGCGCGCTCTTCAGCATGCGCAGGGTGCCGAGCCGGTGCTTGTCGCGCGCCCGCGCGGCGTCCTTCAATTCGCCCTCGATCCGCTCGATCAGCATTCCGGAAGCCGCTGCTCCTTCCCAACAAAGGGCCCCGCCTCGGGGCGAGGCAGGGCCGGAGCGTATCCTCGAGCGTTACAGAGCTACATCATGCCCTTGCGCGCCTTCTTGAGAGCGCGCTTCTTCGCCGCGAGCGCCTTCTTCTTGCGCTTCACCGACGGCTTCTCGTAGTGCTCGCGCTTGCGGATCTCGCTCAGGATCCCCGCCTTCTCGCACTGCTTCTTGAAACGCTTCATGGCGTTTTCGAACGACTCGCCTTCCTTCACGCGCACGCCCGGCATTGCGTTGAACCCACCGCCTTCCTTCGAATCGGGACCCACCCGTACCGCGAACGGCGCAGTATATGGTCAGGCGGAGGCCTGTCAACGCGACGCCGCGCTGCGGTGCCTCTCGGCGTAGAACTCCTTCACTCCCATCATCGAGAAGCGGTTGAGGGTGACCGAATGGGTCATCTGCGCGAGCAGCGGATCGCGCCTGCGCCACCACTCGGGGACGAACTTGGGCCGCGCGACGATTCCCTCGTGCATCAGGGCGCGGATGGTAGGCGCGTCGTCCACGCTCATCTTGCCGGCGAAGAAGGCGAGGACCAGATCCTCGTCGCTGCGGTCGAGCGCTGCCCGCAAGAAGTTGTATACGCGGCAATATCCCCGCTGGTAGACGGCGTCCTTGGTGAACGGGGCACCGCCCGTCAGGACGCCTCCCCGGAACACCCGCTCGGCGAGGTGGCACGCCTTCTCTTCGCCCCAGCGCGAGGCGAGATCGCGCCAGACGTCGAGGTAATCGGCGCCGCGAGCGGCCCGGTCGATGGCCAGCGTACGCTCGGCAAGCTCGATGAACCGGTCGTTGGTGACGTTTCCCGTCAGGTATTCGCTGACGATTCCGCCGCCTTCCTGGCTCTCGGTATAACCGCGAAGGCCGGAGGAGAGGACGCTGAGGATGGGCTGGGCCGCGCCGTTGCGGGCAGTGAGGACGTGCCAGAGCCCCTCGTGGTGGGCGAGCGCGCGGGCTTGCCGCGGCGTGAATTTCGCGTCGGCCCGGACGGCGATGCTCCTCGGGCCGGCGGCGGCAAAGGCCGCGAGTCCGCTCGACAGCTTGACCTCGCAGCTCTCGCCGAGAATCGGCCGGACGATCGCGCGGATCCGGGCGGCGCACTGCTCGGCGTCGAGCGTCGCCCGCTCCTTGCGCGCGCGAGGCCTGCTCGCCCAGTACCGCGCGATCTCGAGGTTCTCCAGGTCCTCGTTGGAAGACTCGGCGAATTCGTCGCGAGGATGGCCGAACAGCTCGACCGAATGCCGGTAGAAGTCCTTGGTGCCCCGCGAGGCGAGGAGCCGGACGGCCGCCATGGTCTGGTCGCAGACGCCGCGGAGCAGGCCCTCGGCGCCGTTCTCGCCGCGGATGCGCTTCCGGAGATCCTTGAGCTCGCGAAGAGTCTTGGCCGGATCGAAGCCGAGAGGTGGATAGGATGGCTGCGGTAGCTCGGTGCCGCGCTTGAGGAGGAACCGCTCGTGTACGGAGCGGTCCCACGCCAGCGACCGGATGATGCGGATGGGCCTCTGGACGCGGCAGAGCGCGTCGCAGAGGGAGCGGAGCGATTCGTGAGCGCGCGTCACGAGGATGCTGATCTGGGCATCCCCGCGCTTTAAGGCTCTACGCCGTGCCCGTCTCGGACTTGGCGGGGACCGGCAGAGGCTTGACCGCCTCGTTCGCCGCCTGGCCAGCGCGGTTGACGCGGTCGCGAAGCTCCTTGCCCGTTCGGAAGAGGATTCCGCGCTTCGGGCGGACCGGAATCACCTCTCCGGTCTTGGGGTTGCGGCCGTTGTAGCCCTGGTAGTTCTTCACGTGGAAGGCGCCGAGGCCACGGATTTCGATGTTGTCTCCCCTGCAGAGAGCCTGCTTCATCGAGTCGAAGATCGTCTCGATGGTCATCTCGGCCTGCTTCTGGGTGAGCTGGCGCTTGGCCACAAGGATGGCGATAAGGTCGCTCTTCAGCATGGGTGAATCGACTCCGCGGCGTGTGATCGCCAAAAAGGCGTCACGGATAGGAACGTTACCCGAGGGTGGGGGGAGCGGGCAAGCGTTGCCCCCTCCGGGGTGCGAAGGTCCGGGTGGCGGCCTGTCCGCTAGGGCTTAATTCTTGAAATCACAGGGGAAATAGCCGGAGGTGTGTCCTTCTGCTCCAGCACACCCAGGGGTGCAGGTTTCTCGACGCGCCGCAAAAAGGCCTCCACGGACTCATCCAAGGCCCCCTCGGCGGCCTGTTCGGCCGTTGCAAAAACCCGGGACAAGGCCTCTCCGGTGGCATCCGGATCTTGTTGCGGGAACCCCAGCGAGCGCCGCCCCGCGGCGCGGAGCTCGGCGATGCTCACGCGCGAGGCTTCGCGGGCCGGAACGAACCCGCCCCTCTTCGCCTCCACCACGATCTCGGCCGCCTCCAGCGCGCGGAGCGCCTCGAGGACGAGCCGTCTCGGAACTTCGAGATGTCGCGCGATCGGGCCTGCTCGCACGGGAGAGGAGCGCCTCATCTTCACCAGCGCCAGGAAGACGCGAGCGACGAAAACCTCGCGGGCTTCCGCCGCGATGAGAAGCGGGGATCGTAGCTCCGACTTTCGGGAAGCATCGAGCGCGTACGCGAAGCGGCAGCCCGACAGGCAGATGAGCCACGAGATGTAGATCCAGGAAAGGACGATGGGTAGCACCGCCACCGACCCGTAGATCTTGTGCACCTGTACGAGCCGGGTGGACAGCGCGGCGAAGACGAACTTGGCGAGCTCCCAGGCGGTTCCGGCGACGAACGCGGCGCTCAGCGCCGAGCGGATCCGCACGCGCGCGCTGGGAAGCACCTTGTAGAGGAAGCCGAACCCCGCATACGTGATGGCTACTGACGAGAGCGCCGCGAGAACGTGGAGGATCTCGCTGTGGCCCGCGTGCCCATGCCCGTGCGCCTCCTGCATCTGCCCGATCTTCCAGGTGACCCAGATCGAGGTGCTGAGCAGCACCGGCCCGAGCGTCAAGAAGGCCCAGTACTTGAGCAAGCGCTGCACCGGGGAGCGCGCCTGCTTCACTGCGTAGATGTGGTTGAAGGCGCTCTCGATGTTCCAGAGCAGGGAGAGCGAAGAGAAGAGCAGGACCGCGAACCCGATCGCGCCCAGGGTCTTGACCGTCGCCTTGCTGGTGAACTCGGTGAGCGTCACCGAGATCGCCGCGCCGGCGCCGATGCCGAGCTGATCGTTCACGTACTTCTGCACGCCCTCGTGGAAGGGGGCGTGGCCGGATACGAGATCTATGACGCTGTAGATTACGGCGAGGAGCGGCACCAGCGACAAGAGCGTGAGGTAGGTAAGGGCCGAGGCGCGCAGCGCGATGATCTCGCCGCGGAACCCGCCGAGCCAGAGCATCGCGGCCCGGTAGACGCGCCGCGCCCCGGGCACCGCCAGGACGCGCTCGCGCACTTCCCGAAGCATCCCTATTCCGCCTTCTCCACCGCCTCGGGCGCCTCGGCCGCGGGCTCTGCCGGCTTGAGAGCGGGATCGGTGTCGCGCCGTTCGCCGCGCCCGCCGCGATCGCGGCCGCCCTTCTGCCCGCCGGGACGCGGCGTCATTCCGCGCTGCGTCTGCTGGAGGTCGGGCCGGGACCACTTCGCGTAGAGGTCGAACTGCTCGAGGTGGTACTGCGGCTGCGGGCGCACGGTGAAGCTCTTGTTGAGCTTCATCATCAGGAGCCGCATCGCCTCGCGCTCCGGCCCCTGCAAGAGCTTCGCGACCTCGGGGTGGCAGCTCACGATGATCTGGTCCTCGCGCTGCTTGCGCGCGGCGCGCTGCACCTCGCGCATGATCTCGTAGGCCATGGTCGTCTTGCTGCGCACGTGCCCGCGGCCGTCGCAGGTCGGGCACATCTCGGTGGTGAGCCGGGTGACGCTCTCGCGCACCCGCTTGCGGGTCATCTCGACCAGGCCGATGTCGCTGATCTTGAGGACGTTGGTCTTGGCGCGGTCGGCGCCCAGGGCCTCCTGGAGGGTCTTGAAGACCTTCTCCCGGTTGGACCCTTTGTCCATGTCGATGAAGTCGATGATGATGATGCCGCCGATGTTGCGCAGCCTGAGCTGGTAGACGATCTCCTTCGCCGCCTCGCAGTTGATCTTGGTGATGGTGTCTTCGAGCGAGGCGCCGGCGCCCTTCTTTCCCACGTAGCGGCCGGAGTTCACGTCGATGGCGACGAGGGCCTCGGTCTGGTCGATGATGATGTAGCCCCCCGACTTGAGCCACACCTTGCGGTTCTGCGCCTTCTGCAGCTCCTGCTCGATGCCGAACTCGTCGAAGATCGGCTCGTCGCCGGTGTAGAGCTCGACCGCGTCGCGTAGCTCCGGCGCGACGTCGGCGACGAAGGTGCGCACCCGCTCGAACTCGGCGCGGTCGTCGATGACCAGCTTGGAGACATCGTCGGAGAAGAGATCGCGCACCGAGCGCAGGACGAGGTCGAGGTCCGGGTGCACGAGCGCGGGCGCGCGCAGGTTCTCGCGCTTCTTGCCCACCTCGTTCCAGAGGCCGAGGAGGAACTTGATGTCGGCGGTGAGCTTCTCCTCCGGCTCGTTCTCCGCCACGGTGCGGACGATGAAGCCGGTGCCCGGCGGCCGGTAGCGATCGACCAGCTCGCGGAGCCTGCGCCGCTCCTTCTCGTTCTCGATGCGGCGCGAGATCCCGACGTGGTCCACCGTCGGCATGAAGACGAGGTGCCTGCCGGGCAGCGAGATGTGGCAGGTGATGCGCGCGCCCTTGCTGCCGATGGGATCCTTCACCACCTGCACGAGGACCTCGTCGCCCTCCTTGAGGAGGTCCTGGATCTGGGCGCGGCGGCCGTGGTTGTGCCCGTTGCCCTGGCGTTTGGAATCGTTCTGCCTGTCGCGCGCCTGCTGCTTCTGCTGCTCCGGCTTCGGGCGCTCCTCGGCAGGTTTCGCCGGCGCTCCTCGCCTTCGTCCCCTACCGCCGCGGCGGCGACCACGGCGCTCCCGGAGCGACGGACGCTGTTCGGGAGGAACGCCGATCTTTCCTTCCTTCGCGCCGGACGGCGCCGCGCCCGTGGAAGCGATTCCACCGGCCTCCGTCGATGCGCTCGCGGCAGTCGCCGGACCCTCCGAGGAACCCTCCGCGGCGATGGCGGCCTCGGCGGCAGCGTGGGCGGCGTCACCTTCGTCCTCGTCTTCGTCCTCGTCGTCGCCTTCGCCTTCGCCTTCGTCCTCGCCTTCGTCGAGCGCCTCTTCGGGGCTCAGGTCGAGGATCGGCTCGTCTTGATGCGGTTCCGTTTGCTCCCCGGCAGGCGACTCCGCGGCTCCTTTGTGGATCGCGGAAGCCTCGGCCGCCGCGCCATTGGCCAGGGCGGATTCGGGAAGGATGTTGGGCTCGCCCACCGCGGGTACGGCCTTTTCCGGCGACCCGGTGCCGGCGGGCTCCGACGACTGTGCAGCTTCGGCAGGCGGTGGCGGCGGAGAGGCGTCGCCGAAGGGTGCGGGCTCGACCGGTGGAACGCTTTGCGGCGTCAGCGTGGCCGAGGCGGCCTCGAGGGCCGCGGACCCGACCGGAGGCGTGGGAGTGCCGTTCTCGGCAGGCTCCGCGATGTCCTCGATGTCGAGGGGATCGCCCTCGGTCGCGCCGGCCTGGATCTCGATCTCTTCGCTGAACCCGGGGAAATTCGGGTCGGCGACGATGTCGGCTACGTAGAGAAAGGCGGCCTTGTCGAGGCCGATGTCCACGAACGCCGCCTGCATTCCCGGGAGGACCCGGACCACCTTGCCTTTGTAGACGTTACCGACGATTCCTTTCTCGTTCTTACGCTCCAGGTAGTACTCGGAAATGGTCCCTTGCTCGATCAGCGCGACCCGGGTCTCCTGCCCCGAGGCGTTGATCACCAAGATGTTCGACATCGAAGGATCCTTGTGCGGGGCCCGCGGGCGCGGATGCGCCATACGCGAGCGGATGCGCCAGAGCCAGGCTGCGCTCGGACGCCAAAACGGTCTGAGAAGCGTGGACGGCCACCAGTTTCTTGCCTCCGAGCGCCTAGCGCGGCCGCGCGCCTGGCGCACGGCCCCCGCGGGGCGCTGGTGTGCTCCCCGATCCGACCTCACCCGCGGTTCCGCGGGCACAAGAAGGAATTGCCGGGACGGTACCATCGGGGATCCTCCCCAGCAAGCCGATCGTCCGGATGTGATCGAAAACGAACGGCAGCGCCTACCGGCTGCTTGCTCGCTAACTCCGATCGAACAGGGCGTTCTCGCGAACGATGCGCGTCATGCCCGCCTTCACCCATTCGCTACCGAACAGGGCTTCCAAGAGCTCGTACGGGCGAGCAGTCGCCTGGGTCTCGCCGGCCCGCAGGGTGAACCGCAGCGAGCTCCGCCCCTCGGCGCGGATGGCCTGCACCGCCGCCTTGAGATCGATCCGCAGCGGGTGCTTGCCTTCGCGCTCGCGAACCACGCTCGCGTCAGGGCGCGCCGCGAAAACGGCGAGTCGATCGACCGCGTCTGGGGCGCCTTCGGGCAGTTCGACCAGGTACTCGATGCCGCGGATTGCACGGCTTAGCGAGTCGGCCTTGTTGTCGATCGGCTCGACGGAAAGGATCCGGAATCCCTCAGGCAGCTCCGCCGCGATGCGGGCGGCGATCTGCGCAGGATCGGGAGAACCGTAGAGCTCGAGATCGAGGTACTCGGCGCGGCTCTCGGTGCCGACCGGACAGGCGGGCCCGAAACCCACCCGCGGCTTCGGATTGAAGCCCCGCGTATGGGGAATGGGAATCTCGGCGCGCCGGAAGGTCCGGAGCAGCGCGGACATCGTCTCGAGATGGCTCAGCGCAACGGCGATGCCCTCCTTGGCGTAGCGCAGCCGCAGCGTGCTCCTCTCGACTGGAGGCGCCGGCGCGGGCGGACGCTTCTGCGGCCGGTAGTCTTCCGGGTGGTAGATGATGGTGTCGACCACCTCGTAGTCGCAGGAGCCGCAAGCGGTGCACCGCTCCTCGCCGTAAGCGCAGTCCTCGGTCTTGCCTTCCGCGTGGGCGGCCATCCGCTCCTTCCACAGGTACGGCTTCGTCACCTCGCAGTCGATGTGCTCGAAGGGAAGGATCTCGTCCTTGCCCTTCTCGCGGTGGGCGAAGAAGGCGAGCCCGACTCCGTGCTCGGCCTCGCAGCGCGCGAAAGCCTCCTCCCACACCTCGAGATGGAACCGCTCGGTCCATCCGTCGAGCCGCTGCCCCTTCCGGAACGCGTGCAGGACCGCGGTGGCGAGGCGGCGATCTCCCAGGGCGAGCGCGCCTTCGAGAGCTCCCTGGCGCGCGTCGTGGGGCTTCACGTGCAGATCGCGATAGCCGCGGCCGAGCTTGCGGAGCTCGTCCTTGAGGATCCCGTGTTTCCGCTGCGTCTCGGCGAGCGGGATCATCGGATCCCACTGGAAAGGCGTGAAGGGCTTCGGGCAGAAGGTGGAGATGCCGACGTTGATCTCGGCCTTGGGCGTCGCCCGCCGGCCCCGCTTGAGCGCCTCGGCGCAGACACGGATGATCTCGCGCACATCCTCGTCGCGCTCGGTGGGCAGGCCGATCATGAAGTAGAACTTCACCAGCTCCCAGCCGGCCTGGAAGATCGTCTCCACGGCGTGCTGGAGGTCCTTCTCGGCGTTCCCCTTGTTGATGACCCGCCGGAGCCGTTCGCTTCCCGCTTCGGGCGCCACCGTGAAGCCGCTCTTGCGCACGCGGGCGATCTGTTCCGCCAGGCGCGCGTTCATGGTCTCGGTGCGCAAGGAGGGCAGCGAGATGGCGACGTTCTCCGCTCCGAACTCGTCGAAGAAGTCCTCGAGGACGCCGTTGATGCAGGAGTAGTCGCCGGCGCTCAGGCTGAGGAAACCGACCTCCTCGTAGCCGGTGGTCTTGAGCCCTTCCTCGGCGATGCGCCGGACCTGGTTGGGATCGCGCTGCCGCGTGGGCCGCGTGATCATTCCTACCTGGCAGAAGCGGCAGCCCCGCGTGCAACCGCGCTGGATCTCGAGCGGCAGGCGATCGTGGACGGTCTGCAGGAAAGGCACGATCGGACGCTGCGCCTGCGGAACGAGATTGAGGTCAGGAATCACGCGACGGACGACGGTCTCGTAACCGGGCTTGAGCGGCTCGATCGCACGGATGGTGTGATCCGCGCCGTAATGGAACCGGAAGAGGGAAGGAACGTAGACGCCGGGAATCTCGGCAAGGTGCCAGAGCAGGTCCTCGCGGGGCGCGCCGCTTCGCTTCCAGCCGGCGACCACGTCGCTGATCTCGTGGATCGCCTCCTCCCCTTCGCCGACCACCAATGCGTCGAAGAAGTCGGCCACCGGCTCCGGATTGTAGGCGCACGGTCCGCCGCCCAGGATGAGCGGATCCTCGCGCCGGCGGTCCTTGGCGAAGAGCGGAATGCCGGCGAGATCGAGCATCGCCAGCACCGTCGTGTAGCAAAGCTCGAATTGCAGGGTGAAACCGATCACGTCGAAGGCGGAAAGCGGCGCGCGGCTCTCGATGGAGAAGATCGGCAGCCCTTCCGCTTTCAGTGCCGATTCGAGATCGGCCCAGGGCATGAAGACCCGCTCGCAGGCGACATCGGGGCGCTCGTTGAGGGCGTGGTAGAGCAGCCGGAATCCGACGTTGCTCATCCCCACTTCGTAGGTGTCGGGAAAGGCAAGCGCCCAGGTCACCGTAGCTTGGCGGAGGTCCTTCTTGACCGCGTTCCACTCGCCGCCGACGTAGCGGGAGGGCTTCTGCGCCGAAAGGATGAGGCGGTCGAGGACGGGCAGCGCGTAAGCCATCGCGACCGGTCTAGCAGCGCGGGCAGGCGGGTCAAGCGCTCAATGCGAGATCGCGAACTCGCGGTATTCGCCCGAAGCCTCGAGCCACTCGACTTGCACGTCGGCCACCCGAGCGGCCGGAGGCCCCCGGCGGCACCAGCGGATGAACTCTTCGACGGTCGCCTCCGGGCCTTCGACGAAGGCCTCGACGGACCCGTCGTGCCGGTTGCGCACCTTGCCGACCAGGCCGAGACGGACGCCTTCGTCCTGCGCGCTCATCCGGTACGCCACGCCCTGGACGCGGCCGGTGATGGTGAGGTGCGCGCGGACGGTATCCTTCATGCCCGCTCCGCCAATAGCGCGCGGAAGGCCGATTCGTCCACGATGCGGACGCCCAATTCCTTCGCCTTGTTCAGCTTGGTGCCCGCCTCCTCGCCGGCCACGACGAGGTCGGTCTTGCGGCTCACCGAGCCCGAGACCCGCCCGCCGCGGCGCTCGATCTCCGCCTTCGCGTCCTCGCGAGTGAGAGTGGTGAGCGACCCCGTCAGCACGACGGTCTTGCCCGCGAACGGACCCGCGGCTTGCACGATTTCGGGGGCCGGATGCACCCCGGCCGCGAGCAGGCGCCCGACGGCGTCGCGATTCTCCGCGGTCTGCGTGAAATCGAAGATCTGCTGTGCAACCTCGGGGCCGACGTCGCGCACGGCTTGCAGGTCGGTAAGTCCGGCGGCGAGGAGCTTCTCGACCGTCCCGAATTGCAGGGCGAGGGCGCGCGCCGTGGCTTCCCCGACCAGGCGGATGCCGAGAGCGTAGATGAATCGCTTGAGCGACGTGCGCTTCGACGCCTCGAGCGCGGCGAGGAGATTGTCCACGGATTTTTCGCCCATCCGCTCCAGCGAGAGCCAGTCGTCGCGGGTGAGCGTGTAGAGGTCCGCCGGAGTGTGGACCATCCCGCGCTCGACGAGCTGGGAACAGGTCTGGTCTCCGAGCCCCTCGATGTCCATGGCGCCGCGCGAGGCGAAGTGCCGGAGCCTGCCGTGGATCTGCGCCGGACAGGAGAGATTCGAGCAGCGGGTGACCGCCCCCTCGCGGTGGGCCTCGGCACCGCAGGCGGGGCAATGCGACGGCATCTTGAATTCGGGCAGCCCCTCCGGCGGGCGCGCCTCGACGATGACGCGGACGATCTCGGGGATCACGTCGCCGGCCCGGCGCAGGAAGACGCGGTCGCCGACGCGGACGTCCTTGCGCCTGACCTCCTCCTCGTTGTGCAGCGTGGCGCGACTCACCGTGACGCCGCCGACGTGGACCGGGGTGAGAAAGGCGACCGGGGTGAGCGCGCCCGTCCGGCCGACGGACACCTCGATCTGCTCTACGGTCGTGGCCTCTTCCTCGGCCGGGAACTTGTAAGCGATTGCCCACCGCGGGGTGCGCGAGACGGCGCCGAGCCGGCGGCGCTGGTCCTCGGAATCCACCTTCACCACGCTGCCGTCGATCTCGTACGCGATCTGGTGTCGCCGCGAGAGCAGGTCCTGGTAGCGGGTCCGCACCTCATCGAGCGAATCGCAGCGCTGGTTCTCGGGATTGGTCCGCAGCCCCAGCTCGCGGAGCTTCTGGAGCTTGTCCCAGTGCGAGGTGAAGACCAGGTCGCCGGTATCGCCGACATCGTAGAAGAAGATGGAGAGCGGGCGCTTGGCGGTCTCGCGCGGATCGAGCTGCCGCAGCGAGCCCGCCGCGGAATTGCGCGGGTTGACGAAGGTCGGTTCGCCGGCCGCCTCGCGCTCCTGGTTGAACTTCACGAAATCGGCCTTGCGGATGAAGACCTCGCCGCGCGCCTCGAACACGCGTGGGGCCCCCTCGAGCTGGAGCGGAACGGACCGGATGGTGCGCAGGTTGCCGGTGACGTCCTCGCCCACCTCCCCGTCGCCCCGGGTGGCGCCGCGGACCAGCTTGCCTTCCTGGTAAGTGAGCGTCACCGCGAGACCGTCGAGCTTGGGCTCGAAGACGTAGGTCACTCTCTCGCCGCCGACCAGCTTGCGCACCCGCGCGTCGAACTCGAGCAGCTCGCCGTCCGACATGGCGTTGGCGAGCGACATCATCGGCCTGGCATGCCGGACCTTGGCGAACTTCTCGGACGGTTGCGCGCCTACGCGCTGGGTGGGCGAGTCGGGGGCGCGGAGGTCCGGGTTCTTCTCTTCCAGCTCCGAAAGCTCGCGGAAGTAACGGTCGTATTCGGCATCCGACAAGGTCGGCGCGTCGAGTACGTAGTAGCGGTAGTTGGCTTCCCGGAGGATCCGGCGGAGCTCTTCGACACGGCCGGCGCTCATCGCAAGCGAAGTCTAGCAGCGGGGGCCGACGCCGCGGCGAAGACCACGTGCGTACACTCCACTACGGAATCGTTTGACAGAAGCGCTTGCACTTTCTAGATTCGCCCCGCTTCCGGGATCCCTCACCTCTTCGCGCCGCCCCGTCGCGGGCGTGCAGCGAACCGCGCAAAGACCCCTCGCCCTCCCTCGAGGGCGCCCAAGGCCCTCGATGAACCTGACAGAGCTCAAGGAGATGAAGATCCTCCAGCTAGCCAAGCTGGCAAAGGACCTGAACATCGAGGCGCCCGGCGCGCTTCGCAAGCAGGACCTCATCTTCCACATCCTCCAGGCGCAGAAGTCCGACGCGCCCATCGAGGCGGAAGGCGTCATCGAGGTCCTGCCCGACGGGTTCGGCTTCTTGCGCAGCCCGGACTTCAGCTTCACCCCCGGTCCCGACGACGTCTACGTCTCGCCCTCGCAGATCCGGCGCTACAACC
>Ga0209474_10002631_pt1 | contig 16295 bp, 15 predicted proteins | sample GraSoiAngelo_145_FD_185902 | JGI IMG/M metagenome (GOLD analysis project Ga0209474, IMG submission 185902) | Grasslands soil microbial communities from the Angelo Coastal Reserve, California, USA - 14_1009_05_20cm (SPAdes) (version 2) | ecosystem: Environmental > Terrestrial > Soil > Grasslands...
TGGTCGACAGGAACTGCCGGTGATGGGGTCGCGGTGACGCAAACCCCGGGAAAAAGCCCTACTGCAGACTACAGCTTGCACATCGCCGCCAGTGCGATTGAGATTGCGCCGAAACACATTGTATCAACCATTACGTATAACGGGCAGTTTCCTGGTCCGCTGCTGCGATTCAAAGAAGGACGGGAAGTAACCATCGAGATTCACAACGACACGGACGCGCCGGAGCAACTGCACTGGCACGGACAAATGGTTTCTGCGGACGTGGATGGCTCAGTCGAAGAAGGCACGCCCTACATTCCGGCTCATGGGATGCGGCGGATCACGTTCACACCACGACCCGCCGGCTTGCGCTTCTATCACACGCACAATCGAGCTGGAGCCGACCTTCACGCCGGGCAGTACAGCGGGCAAGTCGGAGCAGTGTACATCGAGGCGAAAGAGGAACCGGGGACTTATGACCGTGAAGTTTTTTTGGTCCTAAAAGAGTTTGAAGGCTCGTTCAGCAAGGGCGGGGACATGCCGCAGGATTTCTTGTCACCTGCGACGCGAGTGAAAGAATTGGAAACGGCCGGCGAATCAGCCATGAAAGCTTCACTGGCCAAGGGCATGCCGCATGGCTATGAAGTGGGCTATCAATTCTTCACCATCAATGGGCGAATGTTGGGCCACGGTGAGCCCGTACGCGTGAAGGCCGGCGAGAGGGTCCTCTTTCACGTAGTGAACGGCAGCGCAACAGAAACTCGGAGTTTGGCGTTGCCCGGGCATCTGTTCCGCGTCGAGGCGTTAGATGGCAATCGCGTTCCAAAACCTGTGGAGGTGCCGGTGCTGTGGCTTGGTCCAGGGGAAAGGATTTCTGCCACCGTCGAAATGAAGGAGCCGGGCGTCTGGATTCTGGGTGATTTGGCGGACGACGACCGGCGTCACGGCATGGGTATTGTGGTGGAATACGCAGACCGAAGAGGCAAACCTGTTTGGGTGCCACCGAAACCGTTTCGCTGGAGCTATGCGCGCTTCGGAGAGCCGAATGGCGCGGCGCGAGAGCCGGATGAATTGATCGAGATGACGTTTACCAAGCTAAACGCCGCGGAACACGGATTCAACCAGTGGGCGATCAACGAGGAAGTGTTCTCTCCCGAGTTGAAAGTTCCTGTTTTTCGCTTGCGGGAAGGCCAACGCTACCGCCTCCGTATGCGCAACGCCAGCGACGACGTTCACCCGGTCCATTTGCACCGGCACAGTTTTGAATTGACGAAGTTAGCGGGCCAAGTCACCGCAGGAGTAGTAAAAGATATCGTAATGGTGGGTGGTTACCAAGAGGCGGAAGTGGACTTTACGGCGGACAATCCGGGGCTGACGCTTTTTCATTGCCACCAGCAATTGCACATGGATTTTGGGTTCATGACGCTCTTCGGTTATTCCTAGGCCGCTTGAAGAATTGTGATTTGAGCTGCTGCCAAATTGGGCGAGCCTACGATTACCCAATCTCTTTTTTCGCAAAAACCCTCCGCGCTGAGAGATTCATCTAAAGGCAATAGGAGCAAGCCCTGTGAAAATAGGAAATAAAGGAGAAAGAAGAATGAAAATGCGCATCGATTACCACGATAAATTCCGAGAGGAGCCGTTGCGGGCAATGCTCGCCCTGGAGAAATACGTTCATGAGTGCGGTCTGGACGGGAAGCTGCTGGAGTTGGTGAAAATGCGCGCGTCGCAAATCAACGGCTGCGCGTATTGCCTGGACATGCATTCGAAAGGCGCGAATGCTGGGCGAGACCGAGCAGCGGCTTTATGCGCTGAGCGCGTGGCGCGAGACGACATTCTACAGCGAACGGGAGCGCGCGGCGTTGGAATGGACGGAGGCCGTAACGCTGGTTTCGCAAACGCATGTTCCGGACGAAGTGTATGAGCAAACGCGCAAGCATTTCAGCGACAAAGAGCTGCTGGATTTGACGTTTGCGGTGGTGGCCATCAATTCGTGGAACCGGCTTGCAGTTTCGCTGCGGGCAATTCCAGGGACATACCAGCCAAAGAAGTCGTCCGCAGCCGCATCGTGACGCTTGGAACTCGGAAAGGGAAAGTCAAATAGGAGTCAGGAGATTCCGCCTGCTGATGACCTTGCCTTAGCGTAAAATGTATGCGCATCCAATAAATGGTCCATCCATGAGAATTTTATTTGTGGCATCGGAAGGGCTGCCGTTTTCGAAAACCGGCGGCTTGGCGGACGTCGTGGAAGCGCTGCCCAAGGCTCTGGTGGCGCTGGGCCACGAAGTCGCGGTCGTGTTGCCGCGCAGCCGCGGTACGGAAGCCGCTGCGGTGGTGCTTCCGAGTCTGACGATTCCCATGGGAGGCGCGCGGCTGCGCTTTCCCGCAATTGCGGACGGGGCTCTTGTCGGCGGCGTGCGGTATTTCTTCGTGGATGATCCGGCCTATTTTGACCGCGAGGGACTCTACGGAACCGGCGGAAAAGATTATCCCGACAACGCAGAGCGTTACACGGAGCTTTGCCGCGCGGCGATCGAAGTTTCCAAACACATTTGGCCGGCGGACGTTTTTCATTGTCACGATTGGCAGGCAGCGCTTGTGCCGGTGCTGCTACGGACATCGTACGGCGACGATCCGCTGGTGAAGAACACTCCGGTGGTGTTCACCATTCACAACATGGGATATCACGGGCAGTTTCCGAGAGACGTGCTCGACCGCGTAGGAATCCCAGCGACCGTTTTTCATCCCGAGGGGATCGAGTTTTACGGCAGCGTGAACCTGTTGAAGGGCGGGTTGGTTTATTCAGATTATTTGACGACGGTGAGCCGGAAATACGCGCAAGAGATTCAGACGAGAGAATTCGGACACGGGTTGGATGGCGTGGCACGAAAAAGGGCAGACCGGCTGGTGGGGATTCTGAACGGTGTGGATTATGGAGCATGGGACCCGGCGAGAGATCCGCTGATTGCAGCGAATTATTCGGCGAAGGATTTGAGCGGCAAGCAAACATGCAAACGAGATTTGCTGGAAACGTTTGCGCTGCCGCAGGAACACCTGGAGCGGCCGGTCATCGGGATTGTTTCGCGCTTCGCGGACCAGAAGGGGTTCGATTTGATGGCGGAAAAAGCGCACGCGCTGATGAAAGAGGATTTGGTGTTGGTTGTGCTGGGAACGGGCGACAAGAAATACGAAAGACTGTTCGGGGCTCTGGCTGCGACCTACTCCGGGCGCGTGGGACTGAAAATCGCGTACGACAATACTTTGGCGCACAAGGTGGAAGCGGGAGCGGATATGTTCCTGATGCCGTCGCGCTACGAGCCGTCGGGCTTGAACCAGATGTACAGCTTGAAATATGGTACGGTGCCGATTGTAAGGGCCACGGGCGGGCTGGACGACAGCATCCAGCCGTTTGACGTCGAGCACGGCACGGGGACGGGATTCAAGTTCAAGGAATACTCCGGAGAAGCGCTCTTGTACGCCGTGCGGCAGGCGTTGCATCATTACATGGACGAGCGCATCTGGAAGCGCATTCAGTTGAACGGAATGGCGAAGGATTTATCCTGGAAAGGGCCAGCCCGGGAATACGCGAATCTGTACGAAGCAGCGCGAGTGTCCCGAGGGTTTGCTCCGTCGGTGCAAACGGCTGATAAGGTTGAGAAGACCGGTGGCGCGGAAGGATTAGAAGATAGGGCCGCAGGTTTAGAAAAGACAGCGGGGCCGGAGAAAGCGGCGCCGGAGAAGGAAGCGAAGAGTCGAGCGCCAGGGCGGCGGGCAGTCAAGAAAGCAGCTCAGGCAGCAGGCCGGACTCCTCAGGCAGGAACAGAAGCCCCTCAGGCGCCGGCAAAGTCGGATCAAGGAAAAGGGGCGGGCCTCCAGGAGTCGACCCAAGGCGCTCAAGATTCGGGGAAGGATTCTCAAACCTTGGGTCCAGAAGCCCCTGAAGGATCGGGGCAGACTTCTGGGAACTCGGGGCAAGCCGCTGGGGTTTCGGAGGCACAGCCTCGCCACGCGGGGAAGGCCCCTCAAGGATCGGAGCAGGCAGGGAGAAACCAAAAACCTGTTACAACATCTAATTAAATTGACAAAGGAGAGATCGGCGGCAGGCCGAAGGGCAAGCCGCTGAAAACAAAGGTTATGGCAGACAATTCCATTCCGGCGGCAAACGACGGAAATTTTGAAGCGGAAGTGCTGGCCGCGAGCAATTCTAAGCCAGTGATGGTGGATTTCTGGGCCGAGTGGTGCCGGCCGTGTCACATGCTGGCGCCAACGGTGGCGGAAATCGCGCACGACTATGAAGGCAAGCTGAAAGTGATGAAGCTCAACGTGGATGAAGCCATGAATTCCGCGGGACGGTATGGTATCCGAGGAATCCCCACGCTGCTCGTGTTCAAGAACGGGCAGGTAGTGGAACAGATTGTTGGGGCCGTGCCAAAAGAACAGATTACCAAGGCGCTGGACCGCCACGTAGCGTAATCACAAGGAGAATAGGGGGCGTCTTTATCAACCGACGCCCCTTTTTTACTTTTGCTGACTCCGTGCATTTGCGTATCATTGCACGCTGAGAGCATCGGCAACCTGTTGCTAAATCCATTAATATTTTTAAAAGATGACTATGACTGACGAGCCGGTTAAGCCGCGTCTGCGCGTGTTCTTTTGGTGCTTGGCCATCGTGCTGGGGGCGCTGCACGTGTGGGCGCACCGGAATGATCTGAACCCCGATAGCGTGTCTTACATCGAAATGGCAGAGGCTGCGGTGCGAAGCAGTTGGCACGCGCTGGCGAGCGCCTACTGGAGCCCCCTGTACCCGACGCTCTTGAGCGTAAGCTTTCGGATTCTTCACCCTTCGATGTATTGGGAATTTACCGTCGTCCACGTGGTGAACTTTGCAGTGTATCTGGCCGACCTGTTTTGCTTTGAATTCTTTTTAAGGGAGCTGCTCGCTGCGCGCCGAACCGAAATCGGATCGCAAGGCGATTTGAGGCCGGTGCCGGAAAAGGTTTTTTGGATTTGGGGATACCTACTTTTCATTTGGAGCAACCAGTTTTGGCTAAGGCCACAGCAAGTCAATCCCGACATTATTGTTGCGGGACTCGTCTACGTGGCGACGGCGTTGCTGTTGCGGATTTACAGAGGCAAGGGAGACTGGTCTGTATCTGCGGGTCTGGGAGTTGTGTTAGGAGTAGCTTATCTCGCCAAGGCAGCGATGTTTCCCCTTTCCTTCCTGTTTTTCGCGTGCGCGTTCTTGCTTTTTGGAATGACGCGAGGATGTTATTGGCAGGCCCTGGCAAGGTCCGCATTGGCGCTGGCCATCTTTGCGATAATTGCTGCGCCATTGATCGTGGCAATGTCGAAAGAGAAACATCGCGTAACATTCGGCGACAGCGGAAAGCTTAACTACGCGGAGTTCGTGGACGGGGCTCCGTCCATGACGCATTGGCAGGGCGAACCGGCAGGAACAGGCACTCCCATACACCCGACGCGAAAAGTTTCCGTCGATCCTCCCATATACGAATTTGCCCGGCCCGTTGCCGGAAGCTATCCGCCTTGGTACGACCCTTCCTACTGGTATGAGGGGATCCGTACACACTTTTCATTGAGAGGCCAGCTGTGGGTACTGTTCAAAAGCGCCAACATCTATTTCAAACTGTTTTCCAGGAGTGGCGCACTCTATGTCGTGTTTCTTGCGCTAATTTTGCTGGTGAGGAAGACAGGGAAATGGGAATGGGGAGGAAGGCGAATCTGGTTTGTCTGGCTTCCTTCCCTGGGTGCACTGAGTATGTACGCGGTTGTATTGGTGAAACAGAGGTACGTGAGCGGATTTGCGCTGGTGCTGGTGCTTTGGATTCTCTCGAGTGCGCGAATCTCCTTAGTGGGTGAAGAAGTATTCAGAAAACGAGCTATTCTGGCGACCATTCTCGCGCCAGCGCTGGCGATGACATGGCCGGTTATACTGAATTTGCGGGACATAATTCGGAATCGCTCTTATGACCAACAGGTGGTGGCGGAGGGATTTCGCGACATGGGATTTTCTCCGGGGACGCGAGTGGGATCAATCGGGACAGGATTGGAAGCGTATTGGGCGCATCTGGCGGAGATAAGAATCATTGCCGAAATTCCTGAGAAGGGGGAGAGCTTTTTGGCCGTCGACCCTCTTAGGAGAAGGGAAGTCCTCAACAAATTCCTGGAGCTTGGGGCGAAGGCGGTTGTGACGAAGAATGCGGCTGTGGCGCGTTCGACGGAGGGATGGCAGCAAGTAGGTCAAACCCAATACTACGTGTGGCGGCCGCCTGCGAACATCCAATGAAAAGAAACCGCGAAACCGATCTAGTGCGCTGCCACTGGGCGCAGAATGAGCTGAACATTCCTTATCACGACGAGGAATGGGGTGTGCCCGTTCATGAGGAAAAGAAGTGGTTCGAGTTTCTGATCCTCGAGGGTGCGCAGGCGGGCTTAAGCTGGGACACGATTCTGCGGAAACGCTCCCATTACCAGGAAGTGTTTGACGGATTCGATCCGGAGAAAGTAGCCAGCTACGACAAGAAGAAAGTACGCGAGTTGCTGCGCGATGCGGGAATTATCCGCAACAAACTGAAAATCGACGCGGCGATTGGAAATGCGCAGGCGTTTCTAAAAGTGCGGGAGGAGTTCGGGTCATTTGACGCCTACATCTGGCGATTCGTCGATGGGCGGCCGAAACAAAATGCGTGGAAAGCGCACAAACAAGTGCCGCCGAAGACCCCGCAATCGGATGTACTGAGCAAGGATTTGCAGAAGCGGGGCTTCCGTTTTGTGGGCTCTACGATTTGCTATGCGCTGATGCAGGCCACAGGACTGGTCAACGATCATTTGGTAAGCTGCTTCCGCTACGCAGAATTGTCGTGATAATTCAGCCGTCCGGGTGGAGTCCTAATTTGAGGTTATCATTAGCAAGAACGTACCGCGGCTATGGGAAGACAATACCGTAAGCGGTTTCGTTTTTTGTCTTGACGCTTTCGCTCGAATGGTCTAATATGGCGTTGTGCGACATGTCGTTTATAGACATGTCATTTATAGGTCGTTTATAGACATGTCGCCTCGCTCTCGCAGGACGGCGGAACCTGGAACGGAAAGTCAGCCGTCCGAAGTACATCACGCGGCTAGCTGGCCTGCGCGTCGCGGGGGGATCAAGAACTGAAATGTTGCCCGAGCGTGACTTAATCAAATGGCTGGCTATTGCATGTATAGCGGCGGCGGTAATTTCCGGTGGAGTCCTAGGACTTTGGGAGCAGGCGCACCCGTTCTTCGGTCATTCTCGCTACCAAGTCGTCGCGCCGCCTTTACAGCTTTGGAGTTACTCCATACTTCAGGTCTTCAAGTCGCTAGGGTTTCTCGCCGGATTATTCGGTTTGTTTTTCATCGCCACATGGCGCGGCACCGTGCTGAAAATCATTATGGGCGCGGCAGTATTGGGAGGCGCATTCTTCGCAATCGTATGGATCATGATTGCGGTCACCGCGCGCGATGACGCAGTCTATATTCTGAAACATCCAATCGGATCGGACGTCCACAGTAACGGCGGCGCATTGTTCCTTTGGATTGCCCCCATTGCGCTCGGAATTGCCGCTGTTAGAGCGCATCGGATATCGCGTTGGAAATCGATTTGGGCAATGCTTGTTGGCTTTCTCGGCCTACGGATTTTTGGGCTCTTCGCTCCCGGCATTGCTTTGACAATCGAGGGGCTTATTTGGCTGGTACTTGGGTGTATCCTCTATACGTCTCGCGGCAGCGCCCAGCAACTCGTTCGACCAGAGCGCGGGGCGCGCGTAGTTTAACTTATCGTTTGGTCAAACTTAAATACTATTGCGATGTTCTGGCTCAGACTGCGTGTTGCTTGCGCTGAGGGTCAGGCCAGCGTACGATTCTTCTTGGTTGTTTCTTCAATTTCCCACCAGTCGTATTTCCTCTCAGGAAGTCGTGGAGGGGGAAGGGTGCGGCCCTGAAAGACCGGGGCTGTTCCCCGGGAACGGGGAAAGTGTGAGGAGAACGGAAGAGAATGAAGTCTGTAGTCGTAGTGGGCGCGCAATGGGGTGATGAAGGCAAGGGCAAGGTCGTCGACTACCTCTCCGGATCGTTTGACTACATCGCGCGCGTCGCCGGCGGCCACAACGCGGGCCACACGGTCATCATTGGAAAAGACCGCTTTGTGCTGCAGCTCATTCCGTGCGGAATTCTTCGACCGAAACAACACGCGGTCATTGGCACCGGCGTGGTGGTGGATCCCGCAGCGTTAGTGGCCGAGATTGAAACGCTTTCGAAGGCTGGCGTAAACGTCAGCGGGCGGCTCCACGTCAGCAACCGCGCCCACTTGATTTTTCCCTATCACCGCGAACTGGATAAAGCCGCAGAAATAGCGCGCGGCGCAAACAAAATCGGCACCACTTCGCGTGGAATCGGCCCGGCGTACGAAGACAAAATGGCGCGCCGCGGCCTGCGCATGTGCGATTTGCTGGAGCCGGAACTGTTTCGAAAAAAAGCCGCCCACGTGGTGGCGGAAAAAAACAGGCTGGCGAAAGGCGCTTACGGCGCGGACATCGATTTTTCCCACGAAGTGGAAGAAACCCTGAAGCTCGGCGAAAAGATTCGCAGCTACATCTGCGATACTGCGGAACTGCTGAACGGCGCACTCGGAGATGGGAAGTCCGTGTTGTTTGAGGGCGCCCAGGGCACCATGCTGGACATCGATCACGGAACGTATCCCTTCGTGACTTCCTCGAGCGCCACTTCGGGCGGGACCGCGACGGGCGTCGGCGTGCCGCCAACGAAAATCAAGCACGTGCTGGGAATCTCCAAAGCCTACACTACGCGTGTCGGTGGTGGTCCGTTTCCGACCGAGATGCCCGATCTTGATGCGAAGGAAGTACGCGATCGTGGAAAAGAGTTTGGCGCTGTGACTGGGCGTCCCAGGCGCTGCGGCTGGCTGGATTTGCAGGTCCTGCGCTACGCAAAGATGATCAATGGAATTGATTCGCTGGTGATCACCAAGCTCGACGTTTTTGACACGCAGCGCGAAATCCAGGTGTGCGTCGGCTACAAATACAAAGGGAAGCCGCTGAAGGAAATGCCCGCGCTGGCCGAAGAATACGAGCACGTGACACCTGAATATAAGACGCTTCCGGGATGGAACGTTCCCACCTACGGCTTGAAGGATCACGCGAAGCTGCCCAAAGCGGCGCTGGACTACTTGCGGTTCATTTCCGATTTTCTGCAGGTGGAAATTGGGATGATTTCCACGGGACCGGAGCGCGACGCCACGATCGTGCCTGCAGGAACGCTTTTGTCGAAGTGGCTGTAAGAAATCTACAAGAAGACAATAACTGGTGACTCGTGCGCCTGTGTATTGGGTGTCGTGCGTAACTGGAATGCTCACCTTTGAAGAAGCACGCCGAAAAGTAATCGAACAGGTCGGAAAGATGCGAGGACCGCGCGAGCGTGCGACTGTGGCCGTGTGGGATGCCCTCGGACTTGTTCTGGTGCAAGAAATTAAAACGGATCGCGAGTATCCGCCGTTTGACCGTTCCACGCGCGATGGCTATGCCGTGCGTTCGAGCGAGGTCAAGCCGGGGACGCAGCTTAAATGCGCCGGAGAGATCAAAGCAGGAGACTCAGTGACCGAAGCGCTGGCGCCCGGCACGTGCATACAGATCATGACCGGCGCAGCGGTTCCTGCTGGCGCTGATGCCGTGGTCATGATTGAGTATACGCAACGCAAGGGCGAACTCGTTCGTTTCGAACGAGGCGCCCAGTCCTGGCAAAACATTGTTCGGCGGGGAAGCGAGGCAAGCGCCAGGCAGACCATTCTGACGCCCGGCATGCGTATGGGATTCGCGGAGCTGGCGTTAGCCGCGCAAGTCGGCGCAACACAACTGCAGTGCGCGAAGCGGCCGCGCGTAGCCATCTTGTCCACGGGCGACGAGGTTGTGCTCATCGATCAGCCACCGGGACCTTTTCAGATCCGCAACAGCAACAGCGTTTCTCTCGCGGCGCAAGTCCGAATCGCCGGAGGCGAGCCGGTCGTGCTGGGGAATGCCGCGGACCGCGTGGAAGATTTAGGAGAAAAAATCGAGCGCGGATTAAAAGAGGACGCACTGGTTCTGACTGGCGGCGTCTCGATGGGCAAGTACGATCTTGTCGAAAGCGTGCTGAAAGCGCTGGGGGCAGAGTTTTTCTTTGACGCAGTAGCCATCCGTCCGGGGAAGCCGGCCGTCTTCGCGATCTGTCAAGGTAAGCCGGTGTTCGGATTGCCGGGGAATCCCGTGTCTACCATGGTCACGTTTCAATTGTTTGTGACTCCTGCAATCGATTTGCTGAGCGGCGCAGACGCACACCCGTTGCCGTTGGTGGAAGCGCGGTTGGGGGAACCGTTGAACGAAAGGCCCGGCCTGACCCATTTTCTGCCCGCGCGCATCGAATGGCATGGCGCGGAACCGCAAGTGAGCGCATTGAAATGGCAAGGCTCGGGCGATATTGCCGCATTGGCTGGAGCCAACTGTTTCCTGGTGGTTCCAGCAGAACGGGAAAAGATCGCATCTGCGGAGCGAGTTTCGGTGCTATTGAGAAAGGATGTCGTCTAGATGGGCATAAACCGGAGATCTATGGCCAAGCTCTCCCACTATGGCGCGAAAGGCGAAGTGCGAATGGTGGATGTGTCGGCCAAAGCGGTGACCACCCGAATGGCCAGCGCCCAAGGTTTCGTGAGAATGAAGCCCAGCGTGGTGCAGGCGGTTCGCCGCCTCAAAAATCCCAAGGGTGACCCGCTGGAAGTGGCCCGAATCGCCGGAATTGCTGCTGCCAAGCGCACCGCGGAGTGGATACCTCTTTGTCATCCTCTCCCTCTCACGCACATTGATGTGACCGCACGCCTGTGCAAGAATGGCGTGGAAGTGCGATCCACAGTGACTACGGCGGCGCAGACAGGCGTGGAAATGGAAGCGCTGGTCGCGGTAGCCGCCGCAGCCCTCACGGTTTACGACATGTGTAAAGCCCTCGACAAAGGGATGGAAATCACGGACATCGTGCTCGTCGAAAAAACTGGCGGAAAGAGCGGCGACTTCCACGGGAAACCGGCTAGGGAGAGGCGCGTGCGATGACCACCTCGCACGGCAAATCGGCGGTCAGATTGCTGCTTGCGGACGATAATCCGATGGTGCGCGACTTGATTGTGAAGGGTCTGGAACCCTTCTGCGAAGTGGAAGTGTGCAAAGACGGCGCGGACGCCCTGCTCAAAGTGGTTGACTCTCCCCCGGACGTCATTCTTTCCGATTACAAAATGCCAGTGTTGGACGGTCGGCAGCTCTTCGAAAAGCTGCGCGCACGCGACTCGACGCGCCACATTCCTTTTCTTTTTATGGCCAGCCGCACTGACATTGAAGAACGCTTGAGGCCGCTGGTGGACGGGGTCGAGGACTTCATCACCAAGCCCTTCCTGGTGAAGGACCTTGTGCGAATCGCGAAGAAAGTCATCGACCGCTTGCACCTCGAGAAGCTCCAGAAGAGCGCCTCTCGTCCCGGCGTCATCCAGGGACGCCTGGAAGAGATGAGCATGATTGACCTGATGCAGTCGCTTGAGATGGGACAAAAATCCTGCCGGCTGATCGTGCGCAATAATGGCGTGCAAGGAGAGCTCTATTTTACAGGCGGCCAATGCCGCGATGCCAAAGTGGGCAAGGTAGATGGCGACGACGCGGTTTATAAAGTCGTGCTATGGTCCGCGGGAGATTTTGAGATCGACTTCAATGCGGCCAACGCTTCCAAACGGACGACTACGACAAAGAACACCACGGGCCTGCTGATGGAAGCCATGCGGCTTATGGACGAAGCCAATCGCGATCAAGATCCGGTAGCAACGCAGTAACTCTGCCGTAGAATCCCTCCTCATGCGCGTAGCCGTTCTCACCATCAGCGATAGCGTGGCCAAAGGCGAGCGCGAGGACCGCTCCGGTCCGGCTGTGGTGGCTGCTTGTCGCGGACTGGGCTGGGAAGTCACACTAGAATCGGCGATTTCCGATGATCCCGCTGGAATTCGTCAACAATTACGGGACCTTGCGGATTCCGGGCGCGTGGACGTTTTACTGACCACCGGCGGAACCGGCATTGGCCCGCGCGACAATACTCCCGAAGCGACGCAAGCCATTGCCGACCGCATTGTCCCTGGCCTTTCCGAAGAGATGCGCCGCAAAGGCTTGGAGCACACGCCGACCGCCGTCCTTTCCCGCGGAACCGCTGCGGTAAGACGCACGACCCTCATCGTCAACTTGCCAGGCAGCCCCAAAGGCGCGGCCGAATCCCTCGAGGCCGTGGCGCATCTGGTGCCTCACGCTGTAAAGGTTCTCCACGGCGCCCGCCACGATTAAAGCGGCAAAATTCCCGCTAATAAGCCAATCTTCGGTTGACCGATTCTCGAATCGCGTCAACAATGTTTGCACCATGACGCAAAAATTAGCGGCGAAGAAATTGGCTGTTTTAGGAGTTGGCAAGCTCGGCGGGATTTTGCTGCGCGCATATGTGAAGCAGGAGCTTTTTTCGCCGAAGCGCGTAACCGGGACCGTGGCCCATGCGGAAAAAGCTGCCGCTCTAACGAAAGAAATTGGCGTCACGGTGAGGACCGAAAATCGCAAGGCCGTGCAAGGCGCGGACATTGTGTTACTGTGTGTCAAGCCTAAGGTAGTAGCCGAAGTGTTGCAGGAGATTGCTCCAGAGCTTCAAGAGAAGACGCTGGTGATTTCCGTCGCGGCATCCGTGCCGACGAGCTACATCGAGCAGCACCTGGGCGCGAAAATTCCTGTAGTGCGCGTGATGCCGAACACGCCTTCGACTGTCGGCTGCGGTATGACAGGGATTTGCCGAGGAGCGCACGCAGGGGCTGAGCACTTAGAAATAGCGCGCACAATGTTCGATGCTGTGGGACGCACTGTCGTCGTGGACGAGAAGAACATGGACGCCGTGACAGGGCTTTCTGCAAGCGGCCCTGCGTTTGCCTATATCATCCTCGAATCGCTTGCGGAAGCCGGCGTCAAAGTCGGTTTGCCTCGCGACGTTGCGACTTTGCTCGCCGCGCAAACCATGAAGGGTGCGGCAAGCGTTGTACTGGAAACAGGGGATCACCCTGCACTCTTGAAAGACGCCGTCACCACACCCGCGGGCTGCACCATTGATGGAATCCTCGAGCTCGAAGAAGGCAAGCTGCGCGTAACACTGATCAAGGCCGTAGTGAAAGCCACCAGCCGCGCCGGCGAACTGCTCTTCGAGAAGTAAGCAACTCCCAAGAATCAAAATTAGTGATAGGATGCTGCGCGTGGAGGAGCCGTGCCCAAAGCATATCTTCCCGTTTTGATTTATGCCGCACTTGTGGCGGCGTTTCCCGTGGTGACCTTGCTCTTTGCAAAGTTAATCCGGCCCGCATCCACGTCGTTTGGCGCGAAACTGAAACCGTACGAATGCGGAGTCCCCTCCGAGGGCACCTCCCGCGGAAGATACTCCGTCCGTTTTTACATTATCGCCATGCTGTTCGTGGTGTTTGACGTGGAAACGATGTTCCTGATTCCGTGGGCCATCCTGTACCGCGGCTGGGTGATGGCGCACATGGGCCTGTTTGCGCTCGTTTCGATGTTCGTGTTCCTCGGAATTCTGCTGATCGGATACGTGTGGCTGTACAAAAAGGGCGCGCTTGAGTGGGCGTGACCGCCGGGATTCATCAGGGTCCGGTGCTTTCGATTTGCTTTCCATGTTCTTGTGATTGACTAGGTTTTTGCCGTGTGTTAGAAACGCGGGCGATTAAAGTTTGAATGCTTGGTCTTCGTTCAATGCGGCCGGTGCGGAAATCCCTGCGCTCCGGTAGCAAGAAACGGACCGCAGCCCGTATTGCACAGGATCTATGGCCGACGAACCCAAGGAAAAGCAGCCTTCTCCCGTGCCTGCGGGCGATAAGCCCGCGAGCAGTCCTGCAGCCATCCCCTCCCCTAAACCTGCAGCCGCGGCGCCGACCGGCGTAACCCCTCCAAGACCCGCCGTGCCCGTGCCTCCCAAACCGCCTGTGCAGTTGCAGACGCCGCTCAATAACGAGCTGGTCGGCCGGATTCGCGCTAAATTTGGACCAGTCCTCGTGGAAGCAATTGAAGATCGCAAGCAAGCAATTCTCACCGTGGAATGCGGGAAGCTGGCGGAAGTTGCTCAATATTTGCGCGATGAAGAAAAGTTTGACCTGCTTTCCGATTTGACCGCTGTGGATTGGCCGAAGCGCGAGAAACGTCTCGACGTGGTGCTCAACCTTTATTCCTTTGCGAAGAACGAACGCTTGCGTGTCAAAGCACGTGCCGCAGATGGCGAACAAGTCCCGAGCGTCGCGGGCGTTTGGCCCACCGCAAATTGGTTGGAGCGCGAAGCCTTCGACATGTTTGGAATTGTTTTTACCGGGCATCCCAATCTGACGCGCATTCTTTTGCCCGACGAGTGGCAGGGCTATCCATTGCGCAAAGACTACGACATCATCGAGCAGGATACCAGTTGGGTGAAGGACAACCTGGGCATTGAAAGCGGGCAATAACGGGCATGGCCATGGACACCACTACGGATTCGCGCGATAAGCAGCAAACGCTGCTCGGCGCCGATGAACTCGTCCTCAACATGGGGCCGCAGCACCCCTCCACGCACGGCGTGCTGCGCGTGAAGCTCAAGCTCGATGGCGAACGTGTAATCGGCTCCGAATGCATGATCGGGTATCTGCACCGGGGCGTGGAGAAGATTGCGGAGCACCGCACGTATCAGCAGTTCGCTCCCTACGTCGACCGCATGGATTACGTCGCGGCGGTCAGCAACGGCCTCGGATACTGCGAAGCGATCGAAAAATTGTTGATGGTGGAGGCGCCGCCGCGCGCGAAGGTCATTCGCACCATCCTTACGGAGCTTCAGCGCATTGCCAGCCACTTGTTGTGGCTGGGGACGCACGCGCTGGACATCGGCGCGCTCACGCCGCTCTTCTATTGCTTCCGCGAACGCGAAGAAATCCTGAAGATTTTCGAGAAATATTGCGGCGCGCGCCTGACCACGCACGCGTTTCGCATCGGCGGGCTGCAGTACGACGCATACGACACGCTCGAGAAAGAGGTCGAGCGTTTTTGCAAAGCCTTCGAACCGCGCATCAAGGACTACGAAGACTTGCTGACGCAAAACCGCATCTGGTTGGGTCGAACCAAAGGAGTGGGAATTTTGACGGCGGCGGACGCTATCGCCCTGGGCGCAACCGGCCCGGTGCTGCGCGCCAGCGGCGTGAAGTGGGACATTCGCAAAGCCATGCCCTACGCGGCATACGATCAATACAAGTTTGAGATTCCCGTGGGCAGCACCGGCGACACCTACGACCGGTATATGGTGCGCATGGAAGAGATGCGTCAGTCGCGGCTGATTTGCCTGCAGGCCATCGAAAACATTCCCACCGGGCCGATTCTTGCGAAAGTCGGAAAAGTGCTGAAGCCGCCGCCGGGCGAGGTGTATCACGCCATTGAAGCGCCAAAGGGAGAACTGGGCTACTACGTCATCAGCGACGGAACCGTGCAGCCGTACCGCGTCCGTATTCGTCCGCCGTCCTTCGTGAATTTGCAGGCTTTCGACAAGATGGCTCGGGGACACTTAGTGGCGGACGTTGTGGCCATCATTGGAACGCTCGACATCGTTCTGGGCGAAGTGGATCGGTAGCGGCGGGTCTACCCCGCTGCAAGTCGCGGCGTAGGGCGCAATGAGCATGCGCGGTTTATAGGGGTGACAGGTCACTAATGCAAGCTGTTACGCAAGCCACGATGGAATTCGTCAAGCAATATTGGGCTCCGCTCGTCTGCGGCCTGGTCATCGTTGGCGTTCTTCCGCTTATCGTCGGCTATGTCGTTCTCGTGGAGCGCAAGATCATGGCCGACATGCAGGCGCGGCTCGGGCCCATGCGTGTAGGTCCCCACGGCTTGTTGCAACCCATCGCGGATGCCGTGAAACTCCTCATCAAGGAAGACATTATTCCCGAGGACGCGGACAAACTCGTCTTCTGGCTCGCGCCCGTACTCTCCGTTGCGGCAGCGTTACTGGCCATAGCCGGGCTCGCGATCGGCCCGGCCTTCCAAATCGCGAAAGACGTCAACATCGGAATCCTTTTTGTCGTCGGCGTCAGCGCTATGGGAATTTTCGGAATCGTTCTGGGCGGCTGGGCGTCGAACAGCCATTATTCGCTCATCGGCGCTCTTCGCAGTTCCGCGCAACTGGTGAGCTACGAAACCGCGGCCGGTATGGCGCTGGTCTGC
>Ga0209474_10002633_pt1 | contig 16279 bp, 11 predicted proteins | sample GraSoiAngelo_145_FD_185902 | JGI IMG/M metagenome (GOLD analysis project Ga0209474, IMG submission 185902) | Grasslands soil microbial communities from the Angelo Coastal Reserve, California, USA - 14_1009_05_20cm (SPAdes) (version 2) | ecosystem: Environmental > Terrestrial > Soil > Grasslands...
TGGCCGTGGCGCGTAAACTCCTGCACGCCATCTACGGCATGTTCCGAACTCTACAGCCCTTCGATGGCACCCGTCTGTTTGCCTTCATGCCAGCTAAAACGGCTTGAAATCGAAGAGAGAATCTACACTGAAGAGACAATTAGTTTTGCGATTTGGGTTGCGAGGCTGGTGGCTGCGCCTGTTGCGGCGGACGCGGGCGGCTGGCGGGCGGGACGATGTTGTTCATGCGCAGGTATTCGACCATCTGGCCGTAGTGATCCATGGGATGAAAGGAGCCGATATTGGCGATGGCGAGGCGCGTGGAGAGGAACGGGAGCGCCGGCTTGGCCAGCGGCGTGACTTCGTTTTCGGAGGTGATGGTGGCGATGGCTTTGTGGCCGAGCGCGAAAGAGTCCTTCAGATACTGGACAATTTCGGCTTTGGACTTCAACTCGGCGGGGCCGTTGGATTCCTGCTGGATGTTCTTCGTGTCGATGGTCTCACCCATGAGCGGACCGAAGAAAAGATGATTGGCGAAGCCGATGTGCTTCACTTCTTCGGCGAAAGTGCGCACGCCCTTGAACTCACCGCTGGTGGGGGCGAACCCATATTTATCTTCGGGCATGGCCTCCGCGGCAGAAACCACTTGTTGCTCGACAACGGTGTAAAGCGTGTTGAGGACGGAGGTGACGGTAGGCGCCTGTTGCGGTTGCTGGGGCGTTGAGGCCCCTTGGGCACGAAGCGTCGGGGCAGCGGCGGCCATACAAAGCAGAGCGAAAGCTACGGCAGAGTTTTTCATTGGGTTCTCCTTAGTCTTAACTACGGAAGCGGGCTGGGAAATATTACGCTTCTGCGACGGGAGAAGTCATCTCAAGATTTCGGGAGACGCAGGTTCCAAACCTGCGGCACTCCCGCACCGGAGAGAATACGAAAGACTTAATACATGAGGACACGAAGCAGGTACAGAGAACACAGAGAAGAGAAAACCGCACAACCAAGGGTGGCTGTGCTACGAGAGGCGGGCAAGCTCGCCAATACAGGATGGCACAATGGATCGTGCCCCTACACGCCGGCTGGAAGCCGGCGCTACGAAAGGCACGGGTCTGAAGAGTCCGTGTGAGAACTCGTTTTTGCCACCACAAATTGAAAGAGGCGTTTGGCCCTCCACAATATGTTGTGCTCGTACCGTGCAAAAAGTGAGTCATCACCCACACTCTGAAGACCCGCCACTACAGGAGAGGGCGCTTACGCGCGGGAGAGGGCGGCGCGCTGCGGCTGGGCGACGGAGGCGAGCGCGGCTTCGATGACGTCGAGGCCTTCATCAAACTGTTCGTCAGTGACCACGAGCGGGACGAGGATGCGCATGACGTTGTTGAAGGTGCCCGCGGTGATGGTGATGAGGCCGTGCTCGTAGCAGTAGCGCGCGATTTGCCTGGTTTCGGTGTCGGCGGGCTCGCCTGGGCGAGCAGGCTCGCGCGCATCGTTTTTAGCGCCACCAGCCGCGGCAGCGGAGTTGCGAACGAGTTCGATGGCGCACATGCCCCCAAGGCCGCGAACATCGCCGACGAGGTCCCATTTGTTTTGCCAACTGCGCGCGCGCTTTTCAAAGCGTTCGCCGAGTGCGGTGGAGCGAGCGAGCAAACCTTCCTTCTCGATGGTTTCAATGGCGGCGAGCGCGGCCGCGCAGGAGAGCGGATGGCCGCAATAGGTGCCACCGAGCGAGCCGACTCCGGGCGCGTCCATGATTTCGGCGCGGCCTGTGACGGCGGCGATGGGCATGCCGCCGCCGAGTGATTTAGCCATGGTGATCAGGTCGGGCTCGATGCCGAAATGTTCGGAAGCAAACCATTTGCCGGTGCGCGCGAAGCCGGATTGCACTTCGTCGGCAATGAAAAGAATGCCATGCTTGCGGCAGATGTTCTGCAAAAGCTTGAAGTAATCGCGCGGAGGGACGACAAAGCCACCCTCCCCCAGAACCGGCTCGGCGATGACCGCGGCGACGGATTCGGGAGCGACGGAGCGCTTGAAGGCGTCTTCGAGGTAATGAGCGAAGGTTTCAGCGGTGGCGCCTTTTTCGCCGCGATAGGGATAGGCATAAGGGATGCGGTAGATGTCGCTGGCGAACGGTTCAAAGCCGGCTTTGTAAGGATGTGTTTTGCTGGTGAGCGACATGGTAAGCAGCGTGCGGCCGTGAAAGGCATCTTCGAAGCACATGACGGCGGGACGCTTGGTATAGGCGCGGGCGATTTTGATGGAGTTTTCGATGGCCTCGGCGCCGGAGTTCACGAGAATTGATTTTTTGGGGAAATTGCCTGGAGCAAGCGCGTTCAGTTTTTCGGCCACGGCAACGTAGCCTTCATAGGGAGTGACGGCGAAGCAGAGGTGCAAATATTTTTCGAGCTGCTCGCGGATGGCGGCGAGGACGCGCGGTGAACGATGGCCGGCGTTGAGGCAGCCGATGCCTCCGGCGAAATCGAGATAGCGATTGCCGTCCACGTCTTCGAGGATCGCGCCTTCAGCGCGCGCCGCGAAAATGGGCGTAGCGTTGGCCGGGCCGCGAGGGATGGCGGCTTCGCGGCGGACCATGAGGGCGCGCGATTGGGGGCCGGGAATTTCGGTGCGGATTTGAATCGTTTTCATGGGAGTGTTCTCCGTTTCGTGAGCAGCGGTCCCCCTCAGAAGGCGGACCCTACAAAAGTTAGTACCAGGCGATAGGGGCTTCGTCGAGATTGACGAAGACCTGTTTGGTTTCGAGATATTCTTCGAGGCCCCAGGGACCGAGCTCGCGGCCGAAGCCAGATTGTTTGTAGCCGCCCCAGGGCGCTTCGACGTAAGTCGGCTGCATGTGATTGACCCAGATGATGCCGGCGCGGAGCGACTTCACAACGCGAAAGGCTTTGTAGATGTCGCGGGTCCAGACGGCGGCAGCGAGGCCATAGGGCGTGTCGTTGGCGATGCGAATGGCTTCAGATTCGCCGTCGAAGGGAATGACGGAAGCAACGGGGCCAAAAATTTCTTCGCGGGCGATGCGCGCGGAGTTTTGCACGTCGTAGAAAATCGTGGGCTCGACGTAGTAGCCTTTGCCGAATTGTTTCGGGCGGCCGCCGCCGATGGCGACTTTGGCTTCTTTCTTGCCGACTTCAAGGTAAGAGCTGACGCGATCGTATTGTTCTTTGCTGACGAGCGGGCCCATTTTTGTGTCGCGTTCGAGGGGAGCGCCGAGCTTGATGCGCTTGGCTTTTTCGGCCATGGCTTCGACAAATTTGGGATAAATCTTTTTTTCGACGAGAATACGGCTGCCAGCGGAGCAGACTTCGCCTTGATTGATGAACACGCCGAAGAGCGCGCCGTCCACCGCGGCTTCCCAATCGGCATCGGGAAAGAAAATATTGGGCGATTTGCCGCCAAGTTCGAGAGTGACACGCTTGAGGGTATCCGCGGCGCTCTTGACGATGATTTTGCCGACGGCGGCGCTGCCGGTGAAAGCGATTTTGTCCACATGGGGATGCGCAACGATGGCGGCCCCGGCGGTTTCGCCAAAACCATTGACGATGTTGACGACACCGGGCGGCAGGCCGGCTTCCTCAAGCCAGTTGGCAAATTCGAGGGCGGTGAGCGGCGTTTGCTCCGCAGGTTTGAGTACGCAGGTGCAACCCGCGGAGATGGCAGGGGCAAGCTTCCAAGCGGCCATAAGCAGCGGATAGTTCCAGGGAATAATTTGGCCGGCGACGCCAATAGGTTCGCGCATGGTGAAGCTGAGGGCGTTGGCGGGCACCGGATTCACGTTGCCGGTGACTTTGTTGGCGAGGCCGCCGTAATACTCGAAGCAAGTTGCGACGTCGGCGATGTCGAATTCCGCTTCGACGATGGGCTTGCCGGTGTTGCGGCATTCCAGTTCGGAGAGTTGCGCGGCGTTCTGGCGGATTTTTTCGGCAAGTCTGAAGAGAATGCGGCCGCGATCTTGCGCCGTGGTAGCGGGCCAGGGGCCGGAATCAAATGCGGCGCGGGCGGCCTTGACGGCTTTGTCGGTGTCTTCGGCGTTCGAGGAGGCGACCTGGGCTATTACTTCTTCGGTGGAGGGATCGTAGACGGGGAACGTTTCGCCGGAGGCGCTACTGACCCATTGGCCGTTGACGTAGTTCAGATAAGTCCGAACGCTGGTTTTGGCGATGCTGGACATGACTTGACTCCCTTCCGCCTTCATTTCACAACGCAGAGGCCGCGGAAGCAAGCTTGCGCGCGGATTTGCGCCTGCCGTAAATAAAAAAGAAAAATGCGGCGAGGCCAATGAAGGCCAAAGTGCCGCCGAACATCCACACTTCGTAGGAAAAAAGCGATGTAATTTGCTGCGCGGGGAAAAACGCCAGTGCGATTCCCAACATGGTGGTCAGAAGTCCGCTCAAGCCGGCCGCGATCAAAGTGATTTTGCCATAGCGGCCGCGCGTGAAGGAGGAATGCATGGCGATACGCAGCAATGCGCTAAACATGTAGAGAAAAGGAATCAACTGGAGCACGACGGCGAGCGACAAGAGTTTCTGAAACGTTTCCTGAACACCAGCGCCGGAGAAAGAGAAATTGATGACGACCAGGATGAGCGAAACTGCGGCATGCACGATCAGCGCAGCGTAGGGGGTCGAGTATTTCGGATGAATTTTGCCGAGCCAGTCCGGCATGTAGGAATCGAGTCCGGCGACAAATGGAATGCGCGCGGAACCGCCAAGCCAGGCTGAGCCAATCCCGGCGATGGACAGGCTGAGCATCAGGGCGAAGGGCGCGATGATCCAGCCAATGCCCACGCGCGAGGACATGTGGCTGACGGCCTGGACGATTCCCTGAAGGACGCTGATCTGGTCTCTGCTGACCGCGACGAGCAAGGTCAGCGTAGTGCCGATGTAGAGCGCGCCGGAAAGAACGCCGCCCCAAGCGACCGCGGCCGGAAGAGTTTTGCGCGGGTTGTCAATCTCATCGCCCATGACGGAAGCGAGTTCCAGGCCAACGAGGCCGAAGCAGATCACACCGAATGCGTTGAAGAGTGAGTGCCGGCCGGCGGGAACCTGAAAATCCACCCAAGTGATAGAGGTTCCGAAGCGCAACCAGATGGCGACACCGAGACTGATTAGAATGCCGCCGGCGATGAGGGTACCGAGGCCGCCGATGTTGTTGATCCACTTGCCCACGCCAAGACCGACGATGTTAAGAACAACTAACACGACAAGAAGCGCGAGCGAAGCTGCGAGAGCGAAGGATTTGCTGTCGGCGAGCCCGGCGTGCGCCGGACCGAGAACGAAGACGGAGACGCCAACGAAGTACAACATGATCGTGGGAACGTACATCATGTTGTTGGTCCAGTAGCACCAGCCGGAAAGAAAGCCGTGGAAGTCGCCGAAGACTTCCTTGGCCCAGAGGTAGACGCCGCCTTCGCCGGGATAGCGGTGCGCTAGCTCGATGACGGCGATGCCCTGGGGCCAGAAAAAAAGAACGAGTGAAACGATCCAAAGCCACACGGTGACGCCACCGTTGGCGGCGATGGAGGGGACAACGTTCAGGTTGAAGACGGCGACGACGAAGAGAAGAACGAGGTCCCAGCGGCCGAGGACGCGCTTCAGATGAGGCGCTTCGTGAGGTTGCGCGACCGGCAGAGCCGTGGTGATTACCTCGTTCGCCAACGCTGTTCGCTCCGGACCGAGTTAGTGAGACGTCCCAATAGTTCGCGGCGCTGAGGGACACGCTAAAGCGCGCCCCCACAATGCTGCCGGTGATTAGTGCCCCGCCGCGCCGACATGCGCGAGGCCGCGCTCCTGCTGTGCTTTCGCGAGCGCGGGCGCGACTTCTTCAAAGGCGGCGAGATGCTGGCCGATGTCGGCCTCGGTGTGCTGCACGGAAATGGTCCACTGCTCGTCCCACCAATACGGTTGAGCGAGCACGCCGCGATTGACCATGCCGAACCAATAGTGCCGCCAGAGATCGATGTCAATCTTGGTCCAATCGCGATAGTTGCGAATTTCCTGAGGATACAACATCAGCGCGCCGTTGACGCCGGCGCTGGCGACGTACGCTTGAAGGCCGGATTTCTTGACGATGGCGCGATACCCTTCGGTGAGCTTTTTGCTGAGGTTGCCGACGTGTGCATAGGCATCGCGGGTGAGGACTTCGCGAAACGTGGCGAGGCCAGCAGCCATGGCCACGCGGTTCGTGTTATAGGTGCCGCCGTGAAAAACTTTGTGCTGGGAGATCAGATCCATGACGGCGCGGCTGGCGCCAAACGCGCCGAGCGGCAAACCGCCGCCGATGGATTTGGCGAGGCAGATGATATGTGGCTTGACGCCGAAGAATTCGCTGGCGCCGCCCCAGGCAAGTTTCGCTCCGGTCTTCACTTCGTCGAAGATGAGCAACGCGCCATTTTTGTCGCAAATGTCGCGAAGGCCCTGGAGGAAGCCGGGCTGCGGCAGGCAGAGACCCACGTTCATCAAAATCGGTTCGAGAATGATTGCAGCGATCTGCCCCGGATTTTCGCGGAAGCGGCGCTCGACGCTCGGTAGATTATTGAAGGCGGCGACGACCACATTGGCGAGCGAGGCTTTCGGAATGCCACCACCGCCAGGAACGCTAGTCGGCGCTTCCGGATCGCCGTAGTCTTCGGCTTTAGGCTTGACACTGACGAGTGCGGTGTCGTGCAGGCCGTGATAGGAGCCTTCGAATTTCAGAATTTTGTCGCGGCCCGTGGCGGCGCGGGCGATGCGGCAGGCGTGCATGGTGACTTCCGTGCCACTGGAACCGAAGCGCACCATTTCGACAGGATAGCGTTTGCAGATTTCTTCAGCTAGCTCCCACTCCTGATCGTGAGGCATGCCAAAGGTGGTGCCGCGGTGGAGCTCCTGCTCGACGGCTTTGACCACCGCGGGATGGCAGTGGCCGGCCATCAGTGCGCCAAAACAGAGGTTGTGATCAATATATTCGTTGCCGTCGAGATCGTGAATGCGGCTTCCTTTTCCGTCTTTCACGAAGAGTGGGTAAGGCTCGTAATGGCGATAATTGCTGGCAACGCCCAAGGGAATCCGCTCGAGGGCGCGTTTGTGCGCGGCGGCGGATTTCGGCGTGCGCTTTTCGTACGTGGCAAGTTCCTTTTGTAGTGCTTCGTGCATGACAGCTCCGTGGAAATGCAGGTCTGTTCCCTGCGGTCAGTTTGAGGCGGTGAAGCTTATTATCTCACGCGCGCGAGGGAATGGCCGGTGTGCAGCCACCCCACTTGACGCTGTGAATCTCCCAAAAATCCCTAGAACTTGAACTTCAAAGCGAACTGCGCCAGCCGCGGATCACGGATGTGCAGCACCTGGCCAAACGTGGAGCCCTGATTGGAGATGTTGCCATCCACGGTATAGAACTGCGCATGGTTCCAGATGTTGAAGAGATCCGCGCGGAATTCCATCCGTAACCGCTCTCCCAGGTTAGTCTGCTTGGAAAAACTCATATCCCAGTTGTTGATGCCAGGGCCGCAGCAGAGGGAGCGCGGGGCGTCGCCGATGGTTCCCGGAGCGATGTTATTGGTGAACTCGTTGGGATCAAACACGAACCCCCCGCTCTTTCGTACGTCTTGCTTGACGAAATGGCCTGGGATGAAGCCAGCCGCGGTGTTGTAGCTCGGTTGGCCCGGCGCTTCAAAGTCGAAGGTCGTATCCAACTCTTCGACGTCGTCTTGCGAAGTGATGCGAATGGGGAAACCGCTCTGGAAGCTGAGGATTCCGGAAGCTTCCCAGCCGTCCAGCAGTTTGCCTTTGAAGCCGTCAAACTTCGGCACCGGCAGATCCCACACATAGTTGAATACAAAGCGATGGCGCGCATCGTAATTCGAAAGCCCGTAGCTGGCGTTGAAGTTGAGGGGATTCAGGGCGCTTTCAAAGCTGGAAGCGTTGTCCAAAGACTTGCTGAGAGTGTACGAAGCCTGAAATTGCAGCCCATTCGAGAAGCGCTTCTCGAAAAGCGCCTGGAACGAGTTGTAGTTGGAATGGGCAATGGTGTCTTCGCTGAAGATGCCGGAGAACGGTGGCACGGCCGGGCAACCCACGCCCGTGGTCGTCAGAGGGTTACACAGGGGGGAAGAATAACGGCGGGTACCCGCCAAGGTAATCGGAATGGCCGTGCCGTTGGCGGGGACGCTTACCAGGCACGCGCCACTGGGATTGGTAACGATTGGGCAGGGAACGTCGATTCCGTTCGGCCCCATCACATACGGCAAGCGGAGACTCTCGCCCGGATTCAGCATGAAGGAATAAACGGAGTCTTCGCCGAAGGGTCCACAACCCTGCCCGAGCGTGGCGAGGTCATTACACGTAAACGGATTTCCGGGGTTCACCTCGTAGGTGGCAAGCAAGCGATGGCCCTGTGAACCGACATAGGCCAATTGCATCAGCAGGTTGCCAGGCAATTCCCGCTTGATGGTCAAATTGTATTGGTCCTGGTACTGCGAGCGCATGTTTGGCTGAAATTGACCGAAATAGACGCTGCCGGCGAAGTTTGACCAATCCAGGGGCTTCCCACGCGGCGGGTTGAGAACACCGTTGAATGGATTAGGAAGGACGGCGCCGGTCTGATCCACGTAAGGAGTTCCAAGAAACGAAGAACCAATGAAGTTGCTGCCACCGAAAGGAGGTTCGGCGCTGAATTGTTCGAGTACCAGTTGCTCGATGGGATTATAGAAAATCCCATAACCCATGCTGATACTGGTTTTTCCCGGACCACCGGTAAGTTTGGCCAGCCAGTTGTCACGAGCACCCGGGCTCCAGTTGAGCCCAAGACGTGGAGCGAGAGATTTGTAATAGGTGTTGGTCAAGCCGTTGGGGACGCCTTTATCGCCAGGAAAGACGAGGCCGATAGGAGTGACTCCAGCCTCATCGCAGCCACCGTCGGCCTGGGTGGAATCGAAAAGGGGATTGCTCGGGTCGAGCTTGCAGGGATAGATGGTTGAGCGCTGTCCAGGCCGGAAAGTCTGCACCTTCTTACCGATGTCTGTCAGCGGCGTATTTACTTCCCAGCGCAGGCCGTAATTCAGCGTCAAATTCGGCTTGATCTTCCAGCTGTCCTGAGCGAACAAATATACGGAAGTGCTGCGCACCAGCTCGTGCTGCGCAGAACCTTGGATGTAGCTATTGGTCAACCCCAGGAAATAATCGGGATAGATGCTGTCGGAACCGAGGTCGCTTCCAGTGACGGGACTGCAGTTTGGCGGGTTATTGGGATTCGCCGGACCGCAGATGTTTGAATCACTGTTGAAAACAATCTGGCCGTTGACGTCGAAATACAGCAATTGGTCAAACTTCTGGTGGCGCACGTCACCGCCGAACTTGAAGCTATGATTGCCGACGATCTTGTCGAAGTTATCGCTAAATTGGAAGGTCTTGCCAACCTGCGGCAACTGTCCACCGAAGTTGTTTCCGATGGAAAAGCCGCCGTTCAATTGCACGAAAGGCACGCCTTCCACTTTGGCCGGATTGGGCAACCCGGAATGGATGCCGCAATCCGCCGTGTTGGCCGCGCCGGCGGCACAAGCCGCGTTAATGCTGGCGGAATCGCTCACGCCAGTAAAACAAAACGCGGCCACCGCGCCGGTGCCGCAGGAGTCCTGAATCTTGTTGGTTTTTAGCGGGGTGTCAAACTTCATCTGCCCTTCACGGAAGAACGTGAAGCGAGCTTCGTTGACGGAAGTCGAACTGATTGTGGAAGTGTGGCTTACGTTGATTTGTTGCGTGCGGGTGGCGTAAATGCCGGGGAAGTTGCCGAGCGGGGCGCCTTCCGCCTGGAATTTGGCGAAAGGATCGAGAAAGTTATCGTCGTCGAAATAGTAGTAAATCGAGGTCTTCTGATTGTTATTGAACGAGTGATCCACCTTGATCTGGAATTGATCGCCGCGGTCGCGTTTCTTTGGAACGGTCACCACTTCAGACGTGGCGCCGCCGGAGCCCGGTACGTATTGCAAAAGGCTGACCGCTACGGGGTCGAAGCAGCCGGTGGGAATCTGATTGCCCGCGAAAAGCGTGCCGTAGGGAACCGCAGGGCCGCCACTGGCAACACTGGCAACCAGCGTCTGCGCCGCAGGTGACAGCTTCTGACTCGCAGGAAGCGCCGAGCCCGTTCCACAACGGTCCTGCAACACGCTGGCAACTGTCGGATCGAAAAGCGATCCCGTAAACGCTGCGCCGCTGGAAAAGTCGCCGCTTTCCTGCGCGGCTGTCGGCACGATCACAGGTTGCGAGATGACCCCTTGTACGATGCGCCGTCCTTCATAGGAACCGAAGAAGAAGGTCTTGTCTTTCTTGATGGGACCACCCAGCGTTCCGCCAAATTGATTTTGCTTGAACGGAGCTTTTGGAGAAGGAGTAAAGGTAAATTGATGAGCGTTGAGAACGTCGTTGCGAAAAAACTCATAGAAGCTTCCGTGCAAATCGTTGGTGCCTGATTTAGTGACAACGTTCACCACAGCCCCGGAGTTGCGGCCGTACTCCGCGTCAAAGGAGTTGGAGATGACGCGGAATTCCTCGATGCTGTCGGGAGAGGGTTCGACGGCGGGCAGGTTGGCGAAGAGGTCGTTTCCGTCTCCGCCGTTGACAGTGTAGTTGTTGGAGCGGCCACGGCCACCGTTCACGGTGACCACACCCGCTTTATCCGAGCCATAAAAGAGATCGTTTCCGAGCTGCGACTGAACGCCGGGTTGCAGTTGGAGCAATTGATAGACGTCGCGCTGGTTCAGGGGCAACTGTGTAGAGGAGCGCTCATTGACGACGGCGCCGAGTTGCGTCGACGTGGTGTCAATTACCGGAGGAGCTCCGGTCACTTCCACGACGTCTGTGGAGCCTCCTACCTGCAAAGAAATGTCCACGCTGACCACTTCGTTAAGATCGAGCGCAATTCCCTTGCGGGCGGATTTCTTGAAGCCCTGGCTCACCGCGTCAATTTCGTAGGTACCTACGGGCACTTCCAGGAAGACGTATTCGCCGTTGGCGCCGGCCTGCGCTTCGCGTGTGGCATGGGTCGCTTCATTAATCAGCGTGACGGTGGCGCCGACCACCGCGCCGCCGCTAGGATCAATCACTGTGCCGCGAATGCGGCCGCCGGTGCTCTGCGCGTCGGCAAGAGGCGCGGCCAAGCTAATCGCAAGAATCAGAGAGATCAGAAATGGAATGCTGCGGCCGCACAACGAGGGAAATCCCAAGAAGAATCCCCGTGCTTTCATGAACTCACCCCTTAGCCGCGAAGATGCTTTGGAGAGGAGTGCATCTTCGTGGTTGCTGCGCCCCTAAAACCTTACTATAATCCGGCAAAGTTAGAGAAAGTTGTCGATGGTGTCAAGCAGAAAGAATTTATCGGAAGAATTAGCGGGGCGCCAAGGCACGCGGCTGCTGCGCATCAGCGAAGTGGCTCGCCGGGTGGGGATTTCTTCATCTGCATTGCGCGCCTGGGAAGCGCTCGGCTTGGTGACTCCACAACGCACGCAGAGCCACTACCGGCTCTATGGTGAATCCGACGTGCGGCTGCTGCAGCGGGCCATTTTTCTGCGCCGTGCCCGCGGGCTTAATCCGCCGGCCATTGTTCACGTGCTGAAGCACCAGGGCGTGGTGTCCCGGCCGGCGGAAGGCACCCTCGATCCGGGGCAGCGTTTTCGGCGGTTGCGAGTCAAACGCGGGCTTTCTCTCGCGCAGGTCGCCAAGGCCACGGCCGTTTCCGTCGGCTTCCTGAGCGCGCTTGAGCGTGGGCAAATGCGTTCCTCCGTGGCCACACTTCGCCGCATCGCGAAGTTCTATCGCACGAATATTCTTTCTCTTTTCGAAACGGCCGGCGAAAATCAGCGGCTGGTGCGGTCCTCCGAAAGAAAAATCCTGGAAACCACGCCGGACGTCCGCATGGAACTGCTTGCCTGGGGCAGCACGGCAATGGAACCGCATCTTTTCCGCGTAAAGCCCGGTGGCGGCAGCGGCGAATCCTACTCTCACGAAGGCGAAGAATTTCTGCATGTGCTTCGCGGCGATTTTGAAATCTGGCTGAACAAAGACGAGCATTACCGGCTGAGGCCGGGCGACAGCCTTTATTTTGAAAGCTCGATTCCGCATCGCTGGAAGAATCCGGGGCGCAAGGAAACCTGTGTGCTGTGGATCAACACGCCGCCGACGTTTTGAAAGACGCGGCAAGGAAGGGGATTTTCACTGCGATGAATACCCGTTTCAGCAGAGTCACGCTTTCTCGCCGACCTGATTATCATTTCTCAGAACATTTTTGACATCAGTCCGCATAAGATTGGAGCGACCAAGGTGGTTACCACGATCGTCGGCAGGCGCCTGGTCTATCAAGCGGATTCCAAGTAGGCGGAGGAGCGATGAAACCTCGCGCGATTCTTCTGGGGATTCTTGTCATTGCGCTGACGGGCGCTGCTTGCGGGAAGAAGGAAGAGTCTCTCAACCTGCTCGTTTGGGAAGGCTACTCGGACGACACCGCCGTCCACGATTTTGAGGTAAATCACAGCTGCAAAATCCACTCGTCTTTTATGGGCTCGAGCGATGAGCTCGTTGCCAAGCTGCGCGGGGGCAGCGCCTCGAATTACGATGTGATTTCCCCTTCGAGCGACGTGGCCGCTTCGATCGCGCGCACGGGACTGGCCGCGCCGCTGGACCTTTCAAAACTGCCATCGTACCCGCAGCTCTCTTCCAAACTTCGCGATTTGCCCCTGGTCAAAGCCAACGGCCAAGTCTACGGAGTTCCGTTCATGTGGGGGCCAAATCCGCTTCTTTACGACACAACTGCTTTTGCCCAACCGCCGGACTCCTGGGCCATCTTTTGGAACCCCAAGTACAAAGGAAAGATCTCCGTTTGGGATGACCTCTCGACGGTGTATATGGCGGCGCAGATTCTCGGCTACGACAAACCGGATCCCTCGCAACTGTACAGTTTGACCGACGAAGAACTCGCGACCGTGAAGAAAAAGCTGATCGAGCTGAAGCCCAACATTCGAAAGATATGGTCCACCGGCGGCGAGCTAACCAACTTGTTCCAAAATCATGAGATTGTTCTGGCGATGGGCTGGCCGCTGAATACCAATGACCTTCGCAAAGCGAACTTCCCCATCGGAGAGATCATCCCTAAGGAAAACACCACGGGGTGGATCGACCACTTGATGATCACGGCGGCCAGCAGTCACAAAGAGCTGGCGCACGCCTTTCTCGAATACATGATCGAGGCCAAGGCGCAAAAACTGGTTACCGACCGGACGCACTACACTCCGGCGAATCCCGGCGCGGCGCGGTTCCTCACCGCGGACGAAATCAAGAGCCTGCACCTCGACAATCCCGATGCTTACATGCAGCGAATTTATTTTTGGCAGGACGTTCCGCGGCGCGCCAAATACAATGAGATTTGGAATGAGGTGAAGGCCGCGCAGTGAGTGCATCTCCCGCCAATCCGCCGGAGCAAAACACGGCCGAAGGTGCAACGCTCCTTGAAGTGCGGAATGTAAGCAAGCGTTTTGGCGCCACGGAAGTTCTGAAAAACATTTCTTTGAACATCGCCTGCGGAGAATTTCTTACTCTTCTCGGGGAAAGCGGATCAGGCAAGACGACCCTGCTTCGCTTGATAGCTGGATTTGAACAGGCAACTTCGGGAGAAATCTGGATGGGCGGAGAGCGCTTGGACGTCCTGCCGCCTTACAAGCGCCCCGTGAATACCGTTTTTCAAAACTACGCGTTGTTTCCGCATCTCAGCGCGCGCGACAACATCGCTTACGGGCTTCGCGTCAAGCGCACGCCCGTCAGCGAAATCAGCGGCCGCGTGGAAGAAGCTCTTTCCATGGTCAAAATGCAAGGCTTCGCGGCGTCGCGGCCTTCTCAATTGAGCGGCGGGCAGCAGCAGCGCATCGCGCTTGCGCGAGCGCTGGTGAATCGCCCCCAACTGCTTTTGCTCGATGAACCGCTCTCGGCGCTCGATGCGAATCTGCGCAAGCAGATGCAAAGCGAACTGAAGGCGCTCCAACGGGAAATCGGCATCACCTTTCTTTTTGTCACGCACGACCAGGAAGAAGCGATGGCGCTCTCCGACCGCATCGCTCTTCTGCGGGACGGGGCCTTGGAACAAGTCGCGGCGCCACGCGAGACTTACGCGCGCCCCGCCACAGCTTACGCCGCTCAATTCATCGGCCAAACGAACCTGCTTCACGGTGAGATACGCGGGAGCATTGCCACTTGCGGTGCCCTGCGCTGGCCTTGCGAAGAAGCCGACGGTTCAGTGGTTTTCTCGTTGCGGCCGGAGGCGATTCGCCTTTCTGCGGATGGGAAGCGACAGACCAATGAAGTGAGATTCCGTGCTGCCGTCCGCCAGCAGCTTTATGGCGGGTCAACCGAATTGCTCGAAGTGGATTGCGGCAAAGGTCAGACGTTGCGCGTTCGCGTCCCGGCATGCGGCCCGCTTACAAGTGAACACGACTTTGTCTTTTCGATTTCGGACGCCGTCCGCGTCCAGGAGTAGCTGCTCGCGGCTAGATCATGTATTCACGCACTTACAAATCGCTTGTCTCCATTCCGCCGCTGTTCTGGGTCGGCGCGTTCCTTCTGCTTCCCTACGCGCTCATGTTCGCGCATAGTCTTTGGACCGTTCGCGAAGGCGTCATAGTTCACCAATGGAATTGGGAAAATTACAAAACTCTCTTCACGAATCCGCTCTATGCCGAAGTGCTTTTTCGTACCATGCGCATCGCGGCCTCTGTCACTCTCTGCTCGCTCCTTCTTGGCTATCCGCTTGCCTACTATTTGGCGTTTCACGCCGGCGCGCGAAAGGAGCTCCTCTATCAGCTCGTCATCGTGCCGCTATGGGTCAGCTATCTTGTTCGCGGGTACGCCTGGAAGACCATTCTTGGCAGCGACGGCGTGCTGAACGCTTTCTTGCAATACCTGCATCTCACGCACGAACCAGTCGGATTCTTCCTGTACAGCCCCTTCGCCGTGGTGCTCATGCTGACGCACATCTACACACCCTTCGTTTTTCTGCCCATCTACGCCGCGCTCGAGCACATTCCTAGGCCGCTCCTCGAAGCTTCCCAGGACCTCGGCGCCGGCTCCCTTCAAACGTTCTGGCGTGTCATTCTCCCACTCTCGATGCCGGGTTTGCTTGCTGGCGCAACGTTTGCATTTGTTCTTTCCCTGGGTGACTTCCTCGCGCCTCTCCTCGTCGGCGGTCCCTCGGGCACGATGATCGCCAACGTGGTGCAAAGCCTTTTCGGCGCGGCGTTTGACTGGCCGCTTGGCGCGGCGATTTCCATGGGAATTCTTGTCATTACGATTTCTTTGCTCTTCCTGGGCGAATTCCTTGAAAAGCGCTGGGCCTTCAAATGAAGGCGCAACTCACAACTCGCCGCTCGCCGATCCTCGCCATCTATGCTGCGTTGGTCTTCGCTTTCATTTATTTCCCCATTGTGGTACTTGTCGTTTATTCCTTCAATCGCGATGGTGTCGGCGGCTTTCCTCCACGCCACCTCACGCTGAGTTGGTACACGCAACTCTTCGCTGACTCTTCCGTATGGGATTCCGTTCTGAACAGCTTGCTCGTGGCTACGGGCGGCGTCGCGCTTTCTCTGATGCTTGGCCTGCTCGCGGCGCTCGCTCTCGATCGCGCCAGCTTTCCGGGAAAAGTCCTGTTCCGCCGCCTCGTGCTCCTTCCTTTGATTCTACCCGGCATCATCACGGGCCTCTCCCTCTTGATGTTCGCGGTTTTTGCCGGCGTGCAGCTCAGCTTGCTCACGGTTTTCCTCGGCCACGGCACCGCGCTCATTTCCGTCGCTACGACTGAACTCTTCGCAGGCTTGCAAAAGCTGGACCGGGCGCAGGAGGAAGCCTCACTCGACCTCGGCGCTACTCCTTGGCAAACGTTTTGGCGAATCACTCTCCCGAATCTCAAGCTCTCTCTCATTGCCGCGGGCCTGCTGATCTTCACCCTTTCGATGGACGAAATCGCCGTCACCTTCTTTCTGATTGGCCGCGACAACACGCTTCCTCTCGAAATCTGGGGCCGGCTCCGCCGCGGCATCACGCCCGAAATCAACGCCGTCTCTACTTTGATTTTTGCTGTCTCGGTGGCCCTCATCGTCATTTGGTATCATTTGCGCTCCCGCAGCCTCGGCGCCCCGGCCCGGGAGCTATTCGAACAGCCTTGAAATTCGGAGAGAATCTATGACCCAATCTGCATTTCAGCGGTGGAAGTCTGCCATCCTGATGATGCTTCTTTCCCTGCTGATGCTTTCGCGCGCGGCCGCGCAGTCCGCTCCTTTCGATAT
>Ga0209474_10002635_pt1 | contig 16277 bp, 14 predicted proteins | sample GraSoiAngelo_145_FD_185902 | JGI IMG/M metagenome (GOLD analysis project Ga0209474, IMG submission 185902) | Grasslands soil microbial communities from the Angelo Coastal Reserve, California, USA - 14_1009_05_20cm (SPAdes) (version 2) | ecosystem: Environmental > Terrestrial > Soil > Grasslands...
ATCATCGACATGGGCGGCAAACCGGTCGAGATGGGCGGGAAGCCGGTCGAGATGGCCGGCAAGGTTCAGGCGCTGAACGTCAAGGAGACCGCGACGGAGATTCGCATCGAATTGGCCGCCGACGTGCTGTTCGATTTCGACAAGGCCGACATCCGCCAGGATGCGGCGAGTGCCTTGCATCAGGTCGCCGACATCGTCCGCGACAAGGGAAAGGGCCGCGCGGTGCGGGTCGAGGGGCACACCGACGGCAAGGGCAGCGATACCTACAACCAGAAATTGTCGGAGCGGCGCGCGCAATCCGTGAAGCAATGGCTGGCGCAGAAGGAAGGGCTCGAGGGCGCGAAGCTGGCGCCGCAGGGCTTTGGCGCGCGAAAACCGATTGCACCGAACAAGAAGCCGGACGGCTCCGACGATCCCGAGGGCCGCCAGAAGAACCGCCGCGTCGAGATCGTGCTGGCGAAGTAAATTGCCCCCTCAGACGCTCACTCCCTCTCCGCCCCCGGGGGCGGAGAGGGCTGGGGTGAGGTGGGGGATTCCAGAGCCCTTGCCGTCAAGCCCACCGCACCCTCCCATCGCTGCGCGATGGGCCCCTCCCTCTCCCCCTGAAGGGCGGAGAGGGGAAATTGCCGCGGCACTCTTAGGCGAAGGGGTTCAGCGCCTTGAGGCGGGCGGACCAGCGGTGGCGGCCGAGTTCGCGGCGCACGACGCGCTGGTCGGTGACCCAGTTGAGCTGGATCGAGCGCCGCTCGCCGATATGCGGGCGATGCCCGTGAAACGAGTTTTCGCTGCGGCGGAACGCGACCATCGTGCCGGCGGTCGGCGGGATTTCCGCGACAAAATCCTCGAGATCGTCCGGCCCGCGCAACAGCCGCAGCCGGCCTTCGCCGATCTCCCAGGCCGGGTTCATATAGAGCAGCACGGTGATCAGCTTGGTCGCGGTGTCGGTGTGGATGCGGCCATCCTTGCCGTCGCTGTGGCCGCGCAAGGTGATCATCGTCGGGCGGCCTGCGAGGTCGATCGCGAATTTACCCTCCATCGCGCGGCGCATCGCCTCGCCTTCGAGCTCCTCGGCAAGTTGCTGGAACGCCGCCCCGCCGTGCCGGCCGGCGAGCGGGAAGCTGCCGTGATGGCCGAGCGAGGGAAAATCGGCGATCACGCCGGGCACATGCTCGGGCCGCACAAAATCCTCGACGATGACGAAGTCGAACGGGTCGTGCTGCAGCGGGCTCACCCGCAGCTTGTCGAGGTCGAGCAGGCTCAGAACCGCCTCCGTCGCCATTGCGCCGCGGCATCATCGCCGATTTCGGGCCCGGCACGTCAAGCTACTGCATCGGTATTCCGCGTCCTTCGAGACGCACCCTTCGGGTGCTCCTCAGGATGAGGTTGGTTTTTGGTGGCATTAATGGAGATTCCCGGAATTATGCAGGTGTGTGTCCCAAGCCGGGCTGCGGCGGGGCAAAATTCGAGAATCATTTGAATCACTTGCGGGACCGGAAATGGCGCTGGCGTTTCGATCATGGCGGCAGACCTACCGCCACAAATGGCAAGAGAAATTCCGCGAGAAGTTTGAGCGCGACATGATCGAGCGGAAAGACACATCATTCTTCGTCGGCACGATGCACCAGCATCCGAGTAGCTGGATCATTGTCGGGCTTTTCTATCCGCCGAAACCCGCTCCGGGCGGTTTATTCGATGTCTAAAGAACCCCCCGCCGAAGCGGGGGATAAGTCTGGGAGACCGATATGGGCATCGGCCTCGCTGACCCTCATGCTCCTAAAGGCACAAACAGTCCTTAACCTGCGTTAATCGCAAGTTGGGTCACACACCTGCATAATTCCGGAGATCCCTCGTCCTGAGCGCGAGCGAAGCGAGCAGTCGAAGGACGCACTGCCTGCGTCCAGGGAGTCGTAGGGCGGGAAAGCGCAGCGTATCCCGCCATCCAGGCTCCAGCATGCGGAAAGACGTGGCGGAATGCGCCGCGCTTTTCGGCCCTACTTTGCTCGCGGCACCGCCATTTCGCGCTCGCCGCCGCGCTGGCGGCGGGTGTAGAGGTAGCCGCTCTCCGCAACCGTGGTTTGGGTGCCATGGAACAGCGCTGGGGCCTGCCCCTGATCGCCTGGCCGTCGCGGCTGCGCCCGAATCTGTGGGATTTGGCGGCGCTGCCGTTGGTGCTTGGCGCGCTGGCGCTGGTCGCCTGGGGCGGCATGGCGATGGGGGCGCACTACCAGCTCGGCGAGCCGTTATCGATCAGCCTCGACCCGTGGCGGCTGCCGGAATACGCGCTGCGCACCGTGTTGCGGATGGCGGCGGCTCTCGTCGTGTCGCTAGCCTTCAGCTTCCCGTATGCGGCGCTGGCGGCGAAGAGCCGGCAGGCCGAAAAGATCCTGATCCCGGTGCTCGACATTTTGCAGTCGGTGCCGGTCCTCGGTTTTTTGTCGATCACCGTGACCGGGTTTATCGCGCTGTTCCCGGGGCGGCTGCTCGGCGTCGAATGCGCCGCGATCTTCGCGATCTTTACCTCGCAAGCCTGGAATATGACGTTCAGCCTATACCAGTCCTTGCGCACCGTACCGGTCGAGCTGACCGAGGCGGCGCGGATGTACCACCTCTCGGCGTGGCAGCGGTTCTGGCGATTGGAGGTGCCGCACGGCGTGCCGCCGCTGATCTGGAACATGATGATGTCGGTATCGGCCGGGTGGTTTTTTGTCGTCGCGTCGGAAGCGATCACGGTCAGCGGCCAATCGATCCTGCTGCCCGGGATCGGGTCCTATATCGCGACGGCGATCGACCAGCGCGACCTCGGCGCGATCGGTTATGCGTTGCTCGTCATGCTCGTCGTGATCCTGCTCTACGACCAGCTCCTGTTCCGACCGCTCTTGGCCTGGTCGCGCAAGTTCCGCAGCGACGCCGATGCCGAGGAATACGATGTCCGGCCGTGGTTTCTCCTGGTCATGCAGCGGGCGCGCTTCTTCGACCTGCTGCAATCGACTGTGCTGGCGCTCAACCGCAGCCTCGACCGCGCCATCGTTGCGGGCTCGCGCCACTGGATGCCGGCACGCGAGACGCAACCGCCTTCCGCGGCGGCGATCCGGCTGTTCGACCTCGGCTTGCTGGCGGTGGCGAGCGCGGCGGTGGTGTGGCTGGTTGCCTTTGTCCGCCAAGACGTCTCGGCCGACGAGATCGGCTGGGTCGTTCTGCTGGGGGCGCTGACGGCGCTGCGTGTGGTCATCCTGATCGCGCTTGCTTCGCTGATCTGGGTGCCGATCGGGGTATCGATCGGGCTCAGGCCGCAGATCGCCGAGCGGGTTCAGCCGATCGTGCAGTTCCTCTCGGCGTTTCCCGCCAATCTGCTGTTTCCGGCGGCGGTCGTGCTGATCCTGCGGTTCGATCTTAACCCGGAGATCTGGCTGAGCCCGCTGATGATCTTGGGCACGCAATGGTACATCCTGTTCAACGTCATCGCCGGTACCGCGGCATTACCGGCCGAGCTGAAGCTGGTGGCGAGCAATCTCGGCGTCCGGCGCTGGCTGTGGTGGCGGCGCATCATGCTCCCCGCGATCTTTCCGGCTTATGTAACCGGCGCGGTCACCGCCGCCGGCGGGTCGTGGAACGCCAGCATCGTCGCCGAGGTCGTGCAGTGGGGCGACACGACCTTGCACGCCACCGGCATCGGCGCCTACATCGCGGAATACACCGCGGCCGGCGATCCGGCCCGGATCGCGCTCGGCATCGGCGTGTTGTGCCTCTATGTTATCGCCTTCAACCGGCTCCTGTGGCATCGGCTCTACGAGCTGTCCATCGAGCGGCTGAGACTCGACTGAATCGGGACTTGATTGATGAGCCTTGTTGCCGAGCGCCTGACGACAAGCTCGACGACCGCGCCGCCGCTGCGGGCGATCGGCCTCAGCAAGACGTACCGGACGCCGGACCATATCGGGCGGCTGGTCCTCGGTTCGGTCGACTTCACGCTGCGGGAAGGCGAGATCGTCGCGATCCTCGGCAAGTCCGGCGCGGGCAAATCGACGTTTCTGCGCATCCTCGCCGGGTTGTTGGCGCCGAGCGCGGGGCGGGTCGAATACCGCGGCGAGCCGGTCATCGGGCCGGTGCATGGCATCGCGATGGTGTTCCAGAGCTTTGCGCTGTTTCCATGGCTGACGGTGCTCGGCAATGTCGAGCTGGGGCTGGAGGCGCAAGGAGTGTCGGCCGCCGAGCGGCGGCGGCGCGCGGTCGAGGCAATCGATGTGATCGGGCTTGACGGGTTCGAGACCGCCTATCCGAAGGAACTGTCGGGCGGCATGCAGCAGCGCGTCAGCTTTGCCCGCGCGCTTGTCGTCAACCCCGATATCCTGTTGCTCGACGAGCCGTTCTCGCAGCTCGACGTCTTGACCGCCGAGACGCTGCGCAACGATCTGCTCGATTTGTGGGTCGAGCGGCGGATCCCGACCAAAGGCATCGTCATCGTCTCGCACAATATCGAGGAGGCGGTCGACATGGCCGACCGCATCCTGATCTTTTCGAGCGACCCCGGCCGGATCAGCGCCGAGGTGCCGGTGCATCTGCCGCATCCGCGCTCGCCGGAGGATCCGGTGTTCCGGCAGATCGTCGACCAGGTCTATACGCTGCTGACGACGGTGCCGGGCCGCGATGCGCGGCGCGGCGCGAAGCCGGAACCGATCGGCGTCGGCTACCGGCTGCCGGACGCCCCGGTGCAGCAGCTCTCCGCGCTGCTCGAAAAGCTTGGCGAGGAGCCCTATAACGGCCGCGCCGATCTGCCCCATCTGGCCGATGAAGAGAATTTGACGACAGACGAGCTGCTGCCGCTGCTCGAACTGCTGCAATTATTGGGCTTCGCCAATGTCAGCGGCGGCGACATCGAACTGACGATGGCCGGGCGGCGCTATGCCGAGGCCGACATGCTGAGCCGCAAGCAGATCTTCGCCGAAGCGCTGATCAAGCAGGTGCCGCTCGCCGCCCATATCCGCCGCGTGCTCGACGAGCGGCCGGGTCACCGCGCACCGGCGGCCCGCTTCCTGCGCGAGCTCGAAGACCATCTATCGGAAGAAGAAGCCGAGCGGGTGCTCGATACTGTCATCAACTGGGGCCGGCACGCCGAGATCTTCGCCTATGACGACGACGACCGGGTGCTGAGTCTGGAGAATTTCTAGAAGTAGCCTGGTTCGGCAAAAATTGACCACGAAGACACGGAGAGCACGAAGGTGATGTCGCGTGTTGCTGCCTTCGTGCCCTTCGTGTGTTCGTGGTTTTCAAGACGCGGGTGCCCGGCACAAGGCCGGGCATGGGGCTTTTCTTTGAAGGAGCGGAGAGATCAGAAGCCGGCGGGCTGGAAGTAGCTGCGGGCGACGGCTGGGCGCCCGGCGTCGGGCGGATACAGCCACACGACAAAGGTGTTGCGGCGATAGCCGCCGCTGACCTCGCCGCCGCCGCCGAGGACCTGGTTGTCGAGCGGCAGGACCTTGGCATAGGCCTCCGTCCCGGAGGCTAGAGCCACATCGGCGTCGTTGTGCAGATCGTCGATATAGCTGTCGACATGGATGTGATACCGGCCCGGCGGCACATCACGATAAAAGGCGCCCCCCGGCTCCGACACGCCGGCGACCGCGCCGTTCAAGCGGATATAGGCCTGGGCCATCACGTCGTTCGGGTTCAGGTCGCGGTAGAACCAGATGCGCGCCATGCCGGGCGGGATCGGCGTCGCCAGATAGGGGCCGGCCGGCGGCGCGGCGCTGCTCGTTGCCGCGCTCAGCAACAACACGAAACCGAGGGCGAATGGCAGATGATTGACGAGCCGGCTGATCATCGCGGTCATTGCAGTCACCTCGCTGGCACGGCGGCGGTCAGCATGCCGCCGCTACCGTAAAATGCGCTTCTGGCGATCGCCGGCCAGGCTACCTCGCGCGGATAGAGCCAGAGATAGAAACTGTTGCGGTGATAGCCGCCGCCGAACTCGCCGCCGCCTTCCTCGTAATTGTCGAGCGGCACGACCCGCGCATAGATTTGCGCACCGGGCGGCACATCGACGAGCTTGGTCTGATTGCCATCGTTGACATAGCTCTCTACCGAGATCTGATGCCGCCCCGCGGCAACATCGCGATACGAGGCGCCGCCGGGCACCGAAACGGCGGCAATCGCGCCATCGACCCGAATGTAGGGGCTCGCCATCGGCTCGTTCGGGTTCTGATCGCGATAGAACCAGATCCGCGCCTGCTGGACCGGCACCGGCGAGATCGCGGCCGCGCCGGTCAACGGCAGCCCCGGCCCGCACCCCGCCATCAGCACGAGCAGACTGCCCGTGCCGGCCAGCAACACGCCGCGCAGCAGCCGATGCTTCGTCATGTCACCCCCTTTGGGGCAGGCTGCGCCGTCAGCCCGGCGGCAAGGCCGCCGTCGCCACGCCACCGCCGCCGTAGAACCAACTCTGCGCGATGATCGGCCAGGCGGCTTCGAACGGATAGAGCCAGACATAGAAGGTGTTGCGGTGATAACCGCCGCCACCGCGCCCGCCACCACCGCCCTCGATCCAATTGTCGTTCGACACGACCTTGGCGAAGATCGTGGCGCCAGGCGGCAGATCGACATCGCGGGTCTGACCGAAATCGACGCCGTAGCTGTCGACGCTGAGGTGATAATGCCCGGGCGGCACATCGCGGTAGAACGAGCCGCCCGGCATCGAAACGCCGGCTACCGCGCCGTTCAGCCGGACATAAGGGGTGGCCTGGCTCGAATAGGGCGCCATCTCGCGATAGAACCAGATCCGCGCCATCCCGGCCGCCGGCGCCGATGTCGCGGCAGGCTGCGGCGCTTGCGCGTAAGCGGGCGGCGCGAGCAGCAGCAACAGGCTCGCATAGGCCGAGATCAACCAGCGAAATAACGGATGTTCGGTCATGGGGTGCCTCCTCTTAAGATATATGCGAACGCACCGCACCCGGTTCGATAGCAGCGGCGTCACATTTCCGTGTCGGCTCTCTGTATAACCAGCAGATACCCCGTGCCCGGACTCGTTCCGGGCACACACGTCTTTCGGTAGGAGACGCCAGCAAGACATGGATGGCCGGGACAAGCCCGGCCACGGGGGTGGGGGGTTTGAGAGTCAGCGGGGGCGGAGGGTCGGAAAGGCGATGACGTCGCGGATCGACGGGCTGTCGGTTAAGAGCATCACGAGACGGTCAATGCCGATGCCGAGCCCGCCGCACGGCGGCAGGCCGTATTCGAGCGCCGTGACGTAATCCTCGTCGAGCGGCTGCGCCTCCTCATCGCCGGCGGCGCGCGCCAGCATTTGCGCCTCGAAACGGGCGCGCTGATCGAGCGGGTCGTTGAGCTCGGAGAAGGCGTTGGCGATCTCCCAGCCATAAACATAGGTCTCGAAGCGCTCGACGAGGCGCGGATCATTGCGGTCGGCCTTGGCGAGGGGCGAGATGTCGCGCGGGAAGCCGGTGACATGGATCGGCTGGATCAGCTTGTCCTCGACGCGCGCCGCAAACGCGGCTTCGAGCGCCTGGCCCCAATTGGTGACGGCGGCGCGGTCGATCTGCAGCTTTGTCAGCGCGTCGAACGCGCCTTTCTCGTCGAGCGCCAGGAAATCGATGCCGGTCGCTTCCTGCACCAGCTCGGCCATGCCGAGGCGCGGCCAGCCGGCTTTCAGATCGATCGCGGTGCCGCCATACGAGATCTGCGCAGCGCCATGCACCTCGTCGACGACATGCACGACGATCGCCTCGGTCAAATCCATCATGTCGGTGTAGTCGGTATAGGCCTCATACAGCTCGAGCGAGGTGAATTCCGGATTGTGGCGCGGCGACAAGCCTTCGTTGCGGAAGCAGCGGTTGATCTCGAACACCTTGTCGGAGAGCCCGCCGACCACCAGCCGCTTCAAATGCAGCTCGGGCGCGATGCGCAAGAAGAGCTCGATGTCGAGCGCGTTGTGGTGCGTGATAAAGGGCTTAGCCGCCGCGCCGCCCGGGATCGTGTGCAGCATCGGGGTCTCGACTTCGAGATAGCCGCGCGCCAGCAGAAAGCTGCGCATCGCCGCGACGATCCGGCTGCGGCGGCGCAAAGTCTCGCGGCTCTGCGGGTTCATGATCAGGTCGAGATAGCGCTGGCGGTAGCGCAGCTCGATATCGGCGAGCCCGTGATATTTCTCGGGCAGCGGCCGCAAGGATTTGGCGAGCACAGTCAGCGCGGTGGCGTTGACCGTCAGCTCGCCGCGCGGGGTGCGCCGGATCAGCCCCTCAACGCCGATCAGATCGCCGATATCGAGCAGGCGCAGCAGCGCCAGCTGAGCGGCCGGCAGATGGTCCTTATGGCAGAAGATCTGGATCTTGCCGGAAGCGTCGTGCAGGTCGATGAACATGCCGCTGTTGCGCATCGCGCGAATACGGCCGGCGACCCGCACGCGCTCCTCGGTCTCGGTGCCAGCCGGCAGATCGGCGTGGCGGGTTTCGAGCTCGGCCGCTTCGGCGGTGCGGGCGAAGCTGACCGGATAGGGGTCGATGCCGAGCGACTGCAATGCCGCGAGCTTTTCCAGGCGCACCCGGCGAAGCGGATCGTCGTCGTCCCCGACGTTCCTCGGTAATGGGTTGATGCTATCGTCGGCGGCCATGCGTGTCCTTACAGCCCGTGGCCGGGCTCGTCCCGGCCACCCCCACGTCTTAAATCCTCAACCCGAGAGCGGTTACAAGACGTGGATGCCCGGGACAAGCCCGGGCAAGGGGATTTGCGACAATTTAGTCGCCGGCGACCGCCTCGCTGACCCGGTGGCGGCCGAGATCGATGATCGCCTCGTGGAAACGTTTCAGCGTGCCGTGATGGCCGACGCTGACGATCGTCGGGTGCCAATCGGCTTCGCGCACCAGCCGATAGAGCGCCGCCTCGGCGGCTTCGTCGAGCGCCGAAGTCGCCTCGTCGAGAAACACGATATCCGGCCGCGCCAGCAGGATGCGGGCAAAGCCGAGCCGCTGCTGCTCGCCGCCGGAGAGGCGCAAGGACCAATTGCCCTCCTCGTCGAGCTGATCGACCAGATAGGGCAGACCGACGGCACGCAACGCCCCCTCCAGCTCGGCGCGCCGCGGCTGATGATCGAGCTCGGGATAGGCGATCGCGTCGGCCAAGGTGCCGAGCGGCAGATAGGGCCGCTGCGGCAGAAAGAGCGCATGCCCGTCGCCGACCCGGATATGACCGCGGCCAAACGGCCACAGGCCGGCGATCGCGCGCAGCAGCGTGCTTTTGCCCGAGCCCGACGGGCCGGTGACCAGAACCGGATGGCCCGGCCCGGCAGCCAGATCAATGTCCTGGCGCAATGCCCGGCCGTCCGGCAGATGCAGATCGAGCTCCTCGACCGCGACGCCGCTGCCGCTGCGATCAAGGACGATCGGCTGCGGCTGGTGATGGTCGGCGGCGATCTCCTCGACCCTCCCGCTGAAGCCGCGCAACCGCTCGACCACGGATTGGTATTCGGCGATCTCGGTGTAGCTCGTGATAATGAAGGACAGCGATTCCTGGACACGGCCGAAGGCCGAGGAGATTTGCATCAGCCCGCCGAGCTGGATCTCCTTGGCGAAATAGCGCGGCGCCGCGACCAAGAACGGAAATACCGTCGCCACCTGCTGGTAGCCGTAGGTGAACCAGCCCAGTTTCTTGCGGCGGCGGATAATGCCCCACCAATTGGCGACGACATGGGCAAAGCGCTTGTGGAAGATGGCGCGCTCGCGCTCCTCGCCGCCATAGAAGGCAATGCTTTCGGCATTCTCGCGCAGGCGCACCAGGCTGAAGCGGAAATCCGCCTCATAGCGCTGCTGATCGTAGGTCAACCGCACCAGCGGATGGCCGATCCAGCGTGTCACAAAGGTGCCGATCACTGCATAGATGATCGCCGCGAAGACCATGTATCCCGGGATCTCGAAATAGCTGTCGCCGCCCAGCGGTATGCTGAGCGAGCCCGACAGGGTCCACAGGATGAACAGGAACGAGAACAGCGTGTCAATTGCGTTGAGCAGCCCAACCGACAGATCGAGACTGGTGCCGGTGAAGCGGTGCAGATCCTCGGCGATGCGCTGGTCGGGGTTGTCGGTCGCGGTCTGATCGAGCTGCATATGGTAATAGGCCCGGTCGCCCAGCCAGTCCCCGATAAAGCGATGCGTCAGCCACCAGCGCCAGCGGACCTGCAAAATCCGCTGCAGGTACGACTGGTAGACCAGCACCACGATGATCGCCGCAGCGATCATTCCGAATATCGCGAACTGCCACCAGAACACCGGCCAATCGTATTGCTGCAGCGCGTTGTAGAAGTCGTTATTCCATTGGTTGAGGCGGACGGTGAGCCACACATAGACCAGATTGAGCGCCACGACGGCACCGAGCAGCAGCCGCGCCGACCACTTTTCCTCGCCCATCCAATACGGCCAGGCGAGATCCCAGGCCGCTCTGAGAAAACCGCGCTTCGGCAACAACGCCATAGTCGAACTCCGCCCTTGACCCAATGTTATCCAGGCCCCTGCGTTATCTAGGCCCTGCATGACGCAAAGCCAGCCGCCCTCCGAGGCTAGCGGCACGACCGCCGTCAGCGCCGCTGCCGATCTCCGCGCCGCGCTGCTGCTGGCGCGCGGGGTGTGCCGCGCCCTCGACCAGCTCGGTTATGCCAGCCTCACCGAATTCCCGCTGGCCAACGGGCAGCGTGCCGACATCCTGGCGCTCGGCCGAACCGGCGATCTCGTCATCGTCGAGATCAAGAGCTCGGTGGCCGATTTCCGCGCCGACCGCAAATGGGCCGGCTATCGCGACTTCGCGGACCGGCTTTATTTCGCGGTGCCGAACGATTTCCCGGCCCTTCTGATCCCCGAAGAATGTGGCCTCATAGTGGCGGACCCGTTCGGCGCGGCCTTGCTGCGCGACGGCGCCTTGACGCCGCTCGCCGGCGCGCGGCGGCGGGCGCTGACCCTGCGCTTCGCGCGGACAGCGGCGAGCCGGCTGCGCCGACAGCTCGACCCGCAAGCGGGGTTGCTCGCCGAGGGGTTCTGAAAAACCGACCACCACAGTTCCCCTCCCCCGGGCTTGTCCCGGGGGTCCACGTCTTTTGGCGAGCTACGAAGAATGAAGACGTGGATGGCCGGGACAAGCTCGGCCACGGGGACTTTGGGATTGAGCCGTTGTCGTAATGGGTTTCGCCGGGCTCAACCCATCCTACGATTGCGCCGGCGGGCGGCGGAGGAGCACGTACAGGGCGCCGGGGCCGCCATGCAGCGGCTGGGCCGGGGCAATCGCCAAGACATGGCGGCGCAGCTCGGGCTCGTGAAGCCAGCGCGGCACCGCGCTCTTCAACACGCCGCCGCTTGAGCGGCCATGGCCGGTGATGACCAGCACGCAACGCCGCCCGGCGGCGCGCGAGGCGGCGACAAATCCCGTCAGCGCACGATGCGCCTCGGTCTGGGTCATGCCGTGCAGATCGAGCCGCGCCTCGATTGGGCGGCGGCCGCGGCGAAACCGCTCGGCGGTAGCGCGATCGACCCCGGCGAAACGGTCGAGCGGCGGTGCGGGCGGTTGTTGCGGCCTTGCCGGAGCCGCGGTCGCAGAACCGGTATTAGCCCCCACCCGACCGCCGCTCGGCGACAAGCCCCCACCCTGCCCTCCCCCGCTTGCGGGGGAAGGTTCCGCAGGAAGCGGCGGAGGGTTGTTGGGAAACCGGCGCGCCAGGGGCGCGACGTTGCGGGCGACGCGGCGCCACAGCTCGGCGTCCTCAGACCTGAGACGGCGCATCCTCGACCAGTACGATATGGAGGCGGCGCGGCCCGTGCGCGCCCAATTGGATGCGCTGCTCGATGTCGCCGGTGCGCGACGGGCCGGTGATCAGGTTGATGGTGCGGGGTAACAGCGGTGCACCGTCAGCCCCCTCCGGCCCGCCCGTTGGGCGGTCCACCTCCCCCGCTTGCGGGGGAGGATTAAATCGGGCGCGGAGGAGGTCCCAGCCGTCTTCGTAGCTCGCGACGATTTGGCCGGCATGCAGCACGACGATGTGGGTGTCCGGCAGGAAGTTCAGCGTCGTCGGCGTGCCGGGGCCGGAGGCGAGCATCAAGGTGCCCGTCTCCGCCACCCCCGCAAGACACGGGGTCAGCGACACGGCGTCCTGCGCCTCGGCGCGGCCGCGGCGGATGTGCAAAAGCGGTCGTGTGTCCCACGGGATCGCATCGAGGCTTTGGTCGGGCGCGACGACCAGTTCGGCCGGCAGATTCTCGGCGGCGAGATAGCGCGCCACCTCTGCGGGAATATCCAGCTCCGACGATACGCGCGCGACCGTGGTCTGCACCTCCTCGGCCATTGCGACGAACAGATCGATGCGCGCGGCGGGGTCGAGCGCCGCGGCGCGCGCAGGCACCAGATTGCGGCGATGCGCGGCGATGCGTTCGGTCAATTCGGCAGCCTGGTCGGCCGATAGCGGACCGCGCCGCAGCGCACGGCGGATGCCGCCGAGGATGTCGTCGCGCGCCGCGCTCACCGGCGCCTCTCGGAGCGGCGCTGCTGCTCGGTCCACAGGCTTTGGAAACTGCGGCCCTGCGGCGCCGGCATGTCGCGCACCGCGGTCCAACCCGCCGCAAATGGCAGGCTGCGGAAACGGCCGCGGAGCTGCCCGGCCCAGCCGAGCACACGGCTCGCGGTCCCGGCGAGCGCGTGATAGAGCGCCGGCCGCTGTGCCAGCGCCGCCCAGAGCCGCAGCCCCGAGCGATAGACCGGGGGATTGAGCCGCCAGGCGAATTCGCGCTCGCGCCAATGCCGCATCATCTTCGGCAACGGGATCTTGACCGGGCAGACGCTTTCGCAGCGGCCGCAAAAACTCGATGCGTTCGGCAGATGACCCGCTTCGCCGAGACCGACCAGCGCTGGCGTCAATACCGCGCCCATCGGCCCGGGATAGACCCAGCCATAGGCATGGCCGCCGACCGCCGCGTAGACCGGGCAGTGGTTCAGGCAGGCGGCGCAGCGCAGGCAGCGCAGCATGTCCTGAAACTCACCGCCGAGCAGCGCGCTGCGGCCGTTGTCGAGCAAGACGACGTGATATTCCTCGGGGCCGTCGAGATCGCCGGGGCGGCGCGGCCCGGTCGAGATCGTCGTATAGGAGGAAAATTCCTGGCCGGTCGCCGAACGCGCCAAGAGGCGCAGCAATGTCGCCGCGTCTTCCAGGGTCGGCACGATCTTTTCGATGCCGGTGATGACGATGTGGATGCGCGGCAGGATCTGCGTCAGATCGCCATTGCCCTCATTCGTGACGATGATGCTGGAGCCGGTCTCGGCGACGAGGAAATTGGCGCCGGTGATGCCGACATCGGCGGCAAGAAAGCGCGGCCTGAGCACGGTCCGTGCTTCGTCGCACAAGGCACGCGGGTCGATCAGCGGGCGTGCCGGATCGAGCTCTGTGTGCGCCTCCCGGAAAGCATCGGCGACCTGCTCCTTCATCAGATGGATCGCCGGCGCGATGATGTGGCTCGGCGGCTCGTGGCGCAGCTGGATAATGTATTCGCCGAGATCGGTCTCGACCGGGGTGATGCCGTTCTGTTCGAGGTGATCGTTGAGGGCGATCTCCTCGGCGACCATCGATTTGCCCTTGGTGACGATCTTCGCATTCGCGGCGCGGCAGATGGCGAGCACCGTGGCGCGCGCCTCCTCGGCGGTGCGCGCCCAATGCACCTGACCGCCAGCGGCGGTGACGTTGCGCTCGTAGAGTTCGAGGTAGAAATCGAGATTGGCGAGCGCATGGTCCTTGATCGCCCTGCCCTGCTCGCGCAATTCCTCGAACTCCGGCAGGCGGGCGATCGCCTCCTGCCGGCGCTGCGGAAAGCCGGTGCGGGCGAGGCCGAGCGCGGTCTGCAGGATCGGATCGGCGAGACCGGCCCGGGCATTCGCCGGAAAGCTGTGGCTGGTCGGTTGCATCGCCTTTCCTAAAACCCCCTCTCCCCCACCGGGGGAGAGGGTCGGGGTGAGGGGGCGAATTGCCGACTGCTGCGGGCACCCTCACCCGGCTCACCCTGCGGGCTCGCCACCCTCTCCCGCGGTGCGGGAGAGGGGTTTGCGGGGGCGCCGATCGGCGGCACCTCGGCGGTCATGTCGGCCAGCACCTCGGCGATGTGACGCACTTCGGTCGAGCTGCCGCGGCGCGACAGCTTGCCGGCGATATTCAGCAGGCAGCCGAGATCGCCGGCGAGCACCGCATCGGCGCCGGTCGCGGCGATTTCGGCGGCTTTGTCGGTCACCATCTTGTCGGAGATCTCCGGGTATTTGATGCAGAAGGTGCCGCCAAAGCCGCAGCACACTTCCGCTCCCGGCAATTCGGCGAGCGTGAGGCCCTCGACCGAGGCGAGCAGGCGGCGCGGCTGCTCTTTGACGCCAAGCTCGCGCAAGCCCGAGCAGCCGTCGTGATAGGCGGCAGTGTGCGGCCAATGCGCCGCCACCCGGTCCATGCCGCGCACATCCACGAGGAACGACACGAGCTCATGAGTGCGGGCGGCGAGTTCCTGTGCTTGCGCGAGCGCGGCCGGCTCGTCGGCAAACAGCTCGGGGTAATGCACCTTGACCATGCCGGCGCAAGAACCGGATGGCGCGACGACATAATCGTAACCGGCAAAGGCGGCGATGATTTGGCGCGCGATTGCCTTGGCGTCGGCGCGGTCGCCGGAATTGTAGGCGGGCTGACCGCAGCAGGTCTGGGCGCGCGGCACATCGACCGTGCAGCCGGCCTGTTCCAGCAATTTGACGGCGGCAAAGCCGACGCTCGGCCGGAACAGATCGACCAGGCAGGTCACCAACAGCGCGGCGCGCGCTGGCTCGGGCATTCCACGGTCTCCCGATCGGGGTTGCGCCAACATAGGGATCGCCTTACCGCCAAATCAATGCGCCATTCGGTCGTCATTCCGCGGGGCGCAACGCCGGCGGCTGCGAAATTTGCCCCTCACCCCGGCCCTCTCCCCGCAGGCGGGGAGAGGGAGCGCGCACACCATCGGCGGAGCGAGGGATTCCGGAATATTGGTCGAAGCATCGCAGTTGCGTTCCCTCTCCCCGTTCAACGGGGAGAGGGCCAGGGTGAGGGGCAAGAGGCGGGCGGTCCGGAATGATATTCGAAAGCTATGATCGCGGCGTGAGGCGGGCGGCGACAGAGTGGGGCAAGAGCAGGTAGTAGTGGCCGCGGGCGTTCATTGCGCCGGCGCCGTCGGCCGCCTCCTTACCAAAGCCCCAGAACAGATCGCCGCGCACCGGCCCCCTGATCGCGCCGCCGGTGTCCTGCGCGATGACCAGGCGGCGGTATTTGCCCTTCGAGAAACGCTCCTGCGCTTCAAGCCAGACCGGCAGACCGAGCGGGATAAAGGCGCGGTCGACCGCGAGGCTGCGCCCGGCGGTCAGCACCGTGCGCTGGGCGCCCAGCGGTCCGTCGCCCGGGATCTCGCGAAAGAAGATGAAGGATGGGTTCTCGCGCCGCAATTCGGCGCCTTCCTTCGGGTGCTCGGCCATCCAGCGGCGGATCGATGCCATCGTGACCTGCTCGCGCGGCATTACATTGCGCTCGATCAACAGGCGCCCGACCGCAACATAGGGCTTGCCGTTACCGCCATCGTAGCCGACCCGGACAATCGCGCCGTCCGGCAGCCGGACCCGGCCGGAGCCCTGGATTTCGAGAAAGAACGCGGCGATCGGGTCGTCGACCCAGAGGAGTTCGAGCCCGTACCCGGCCAGTGCGCCATCCTCGATCTCGGCGCGGGTGAAGCGGTTCGGATCGGACGGACGGCGATAGATCGGAGTCTGGAACGCGCCGCCGCGCTTGCGCGAGCCGTTCAGCGTGATCTCGTAATAGCCGGTGAAGAGACCCTCGGGATGGCCATTGTTGCCGGCCAGCATCGGCACAAAGCCGGCCTCGAAAAACTCGCGCGCGGCGTTATCGTCACCGGCCGGCAGTTTCTCGGCGGCGGCGCAGACCGGACGCCACTCGCCCGGCGTGCCGAAATCGAGGCTCTTAGTGCGAGCATCGAGCGGCGCGCCTTCCGCTCGCGCGGTCACCGCAGCACAGGATTTCAAAAAGGCCGGGATTGCCGCAGCAACGGCATCCTCACGCCACCCTGTGAGCTGCTCATATTTCGCGGCCGCCAATGTCAAGCGCGAGACCGGTTTCGGCCGCAGCAGATAATAGGCAACCGCGCCGGCAATCAGCGCCAGCACAAGCCCGATGATGGTGATGATGACAAGGATGCGCCAGAAGCGGCCGCTCGAGTCCGGCGGGCTACTGAGCA
>Ga0209474_10002637_pt1 | contig 16273 bp, 15 predicted proteins | sample GraSoiAngelo_145_FD_185902 | JGI IMG/M metagenome (GOLD analysis project Ga0209474, IMG submission 185902) | Grasslands soil microbial communities from the Angelo Coastal Reserve, California, USA - 14_1009_05_20cm (SPAdes) (version 2) | ecosystem: Environmental > Terrestrial > Soil > Grasslands...
CCATCACGGTGCTAAGCGCGGCGCCTCACACCGCCTCGTTTACGATCGGGCTGCCGGAGCAGATTCGGCCCAACCAGTCGTTCGCGAGCGCGAACGACCTGGTGGTCGGCGGCTACACGCGCAGCATCTTGACGGACTCGCTCGAGCTCGACTTTTACCGCGTGAAGATCCCGGTTGGCGGGACGTATACGTTCGAGACGTCGGGCTGGCTCTCGGCGTGCGGGTTCGCACTCGAGGAAGCCACGGCGATCGGCCTGTTCGACGCGGCGCAGAACCTGCTCCCCCCGGTCGCCGGCTACGTCGACCCGTCGCACCTCAACTACTGCTCGCGCCTGACGCGTTCGCTCAAAGCGGGTACGTACTACGTTGGCGTCGCCGGACTGTTCAACGGGCTGCAGTATCAGCTGCAGGCCCGGGCCGGGCCCTAAAGCCTACGGCCCGCCGAACCGAATGCCGGTGGTGAACGGCAGGAACGTGGTGCGGGGGAAGCCCGATACCGCGGCGACGTTCACGTAGCGCGCCTCGAAAAACAGCGCCACCCCTCGCAGCGCCACGGTCAAGCCGCCACCCAGATTCCAGGCGAGTTTGGTGGCGGCGCGATCGGTGGTCGAGCCGCTCGTGTTGACGGAAATGGTGGTGTGGTACACGCCCACCCCGCCGATCGCGTACGGCTTCACGCGGGCCGCCGACGATGACTGATACGTGAGATTGACGCTGGCGCCGGCGAGCTTTGTCTTCTCGTCGGTCGGCGCACCCACGCGGTTCGTGAGGCTGTCCTTGAGGGTGTTGTTCGCGCCGTTGCTCCCGTAGCTCACGTCGACGCGGAAGCCCACCGGCAGGACGGGCAGCTTGAACGCGAGCAGCGCCAACGCGTGCCACGCCGTACTGAACCCCTGCCCGCCCGCCGTCGAGTGATAGTCCCCCACCGGAGCCGTCAGGCCTCCGCCGAGACCGAACTGAGGATGGACGCCCTGGGCCGCGACCGAGACGGCGGCGAGGGAAGCGACGACGACGCCGCGTGCGGCGTTGCCCGACCAGGACATGAGATCTCTCCTCACGTAGAAGCTGGAATAGTGGCAGGCGGAGCGGCGCGCGGCAACTCGGCCACCGGCCCTAGCGGGGCGGCGGCTGGCGCCCTGCCGCGACGCCGCGCAGTGCCGCGAGGTCGCGCACGTCCACCACGCGCCGCTCCAGGCCCGCCAGACCGGCGCGCGCCAGCCGGCGCAACTGCCGGTTGGTGGTCTGGCGGCTCAGGTTCGCGAACGCGGCGATCAAGTCCTGACTCACCTGCAGCCGCGCGCTCGCCGGCGAGTCGCCCGTGGCGGCGATCCGGTCGGCCAGGAGCAGCAGGCTGTTCGCCACGCGCCGCAGTGGGTCGCGCAGCGACAGCATGGCCAGGCGGTCCAGCAGGGCGGCGTAGCGGCAGGCGTCCCATGCCACGACCGCGACGGCAAACGGCAGATTCGCGCTGAGATGGCGGTCGAAGGCGTCGGCCGGGAGCTCGAGCGTGGTGGTGGGCAGCAGCGCGGCGGCGTGGCGCGTATCGGTGCTCGACTCGGCCGGCCACAGTTGCGGCGTCAGCATCGAGCCGGGACCGAACACATCGAGGATTGCGTGGCCCGCCCGTCCCGCCGCCAGACGCAGTCCGAGGGCGCCGTCCCGCACGCAGATGTGCATGCGCTTCACGCGCTCGGTGGGGAGGAGCACCTCACCGACGCGGTACGTGTGCGTCTCGACGCCGGGGAGGCCGGCGATCTCACTGGCCACGAGCTCCAAGCGACGCGGCTCCTGACGGGCGCGGGCGGCGGTCGACATGTGGCGTCCAGAGCATCATCAAAAACGGGGCCATGGGTGCGGACGGGGGTGTAGCGTGGACTGCGAACGACGTTGCGGCGACGCTATGCCGGCGTGACCTGCTCCGCGGTGTCGAGGGCGCGCCTCACCGTCTGCAGCAGGAGCCCGCTCTCGAACGGTTTGCGGACGAACGCCGCGCCTTCGTCGAGCAGGCCGTCGTGCGCGATCGCCTCGGGACTGTACCCGGACATGTAGACCACGCGGATTCCCGGGCGCTGCCCGCGTACCTGCCGGGCGACTTCGCGGCCGTTCATGTCGGGCATGATCACGTCCGTGAGCAGCAGATGCACCGGTCCGGGATGCTCGCGCAGTGCGTCGAGGGCTTCGGCCCCACCGGCCGCGTCGAGCACGGCGTAGCCGCTGCGCTGCAGGATCCGCTTGGTGACCACGCGCACCGCCGGCTCGTCGTCCACGACGAGTACGGTCTCGCCCGCGCCGCGGGCGGCGCCGGACGAATCCCCCGCCGGCACCGCGGCGGCGACGAGCGGCTCGTGCCAGGGCAGATAGATCGTGAAGGTGGCGCCGGCACCGGGCGCGCTCTCGGTCCAGATGTAGCCGCCGCTCTGCTTCACGATCCCGTACGTGGTCGCGAGGCCGAGCCCCGCGCCGTGACGACCCGGCTTGGTCGTGAAGAACGGCTCGAACAGGTGACTCTGGGTCTCCTCGTCCATGCCTACGCCGCTGTCGCGCACGGCGAGCGTGGTGTAGCGGCCCGGGCGCATAGGCGGGTGCTCGCGGGCGAACGCCTCGTCCACCACGAGGTTGCGCGTGGCGATGTGCAACCGGCCGCCGCCCGGCATGGCGTCCCTCGCGTTCATTACCAGATTCACCACGGCCTGCTCGAGCTGCGCCGAATCCACGCGCACCGCGCCGCTCTGCGCGGCCAGGTCGAGCGCGAGCTCGATCCGCGCACCCACGAGCGGCCGGAGCGTGCGCTCCATGCCGCCCACCAGGCCGTTGAGATCGAGCAGGCGCGGGGCCAGCACCTGCTGGCGGCTGTAGGCCAGCACCTGGCGCGTGAGCTGCGCCGCCTGCGTAGCGGCCGTTTTGATCTCTTCGAGATCGTTGCGCCGGGCGTAGGCGCGGGGCAGGTCGTCGAGCAGGATCTCGGCCGAGCCGAGCACCACCGTGAGGAGATTGTTGAAGTCGTGTGCGATCCCGCCCGCCAGACGCGCCACGGACTCCATGCGGTGCGCGCGGCTGAGCCGCTCCTCCAGCTGCCGCTGCTGGGTGATGTCGCGCGCGACGCCGAGCACGCCGATGATGCGGCCATCGTGGTCACGCAGCGGGCTGCGCGTGAGCAGCAGCGTGCGGCGCCGCCCGTCGACGACTACGTGCTCCTCCGCCGTCTCGCTCTCGCCGCCCGAGCGCACGCGCGCGTCTGCTTCGCGCGAGCGGGCGGCCTGGTCGGCGGGGAACAGGGCCGTGTCGTCGCGGCCGACGATCTCGCCCGCGGGCCGGCCCAAGAGGCGCGCCGCGCTCGAGTTGATGAGCACGTAGCGCCCCTCCAAGTCCTTCGCGACGATGGCGTCGTTCGAGCTCTCGATGATCTCCTGGAGCAGGTCGCGGCTGCCGCGCAGCGCGTGCTCCGCGTGCTTGGCGTCGGTGATGTCCTGCGACAGCGACATCCCGGCGACGATTGCGCCCTGCCCGTCGCGCACCGGCCCGGCGCGCACCAGCAGCCAGCGGTCCCGATAGGGGACCTCGACCGCGGCGCGACGCCCGTCCAGCGCGCCGCGGTACAGGGGCTCGAGCGCCTGCGCGACCTCTGGGGGAAGGACGTCCCGCACGGCTTTTCCCTGGCATCCGGCGGGCGCGAGACCGAGTATGCCCCCCTCGTCGCCCCCCGCGACGATGTAGCGCAGGGCGTGGTCGAACAACACCAGGGAGCCGTCGGGAAGGTTACGCGCGAGCGTGCTGTACAGGGCGGCGACATCCGGCAACGCGCCGCGGGGCTGGAGCTTTCTCAATCCGAGTCTCCGTCCCTCGAGGGGTGCGCGATGGGCGCCATGGAGACTGGTGTCGCACTATCTATGCCCCTCGGTGCCGCTCAGGGACCACACCCCTTGCACTAAAATGGTGCGGGAAGACGTCAGGTTCGCACCTGGTTGCGTCCCCCTTCCTTGGCCCGATAGAGCGCCCGATCGGCCGCCTTGATCACCAGGTCCGACTTGGCGTGGCGGTCGCTCTTCTCGGCCACGCCGATGCTGATGGTCACGGGCACGCGCTCGCCCGGGCCCCGGTCGGTCAACACCTTTTCCTTCTTTTTCTTCGAGCGGAACCGGGCGCGCAGGATGAAGCGGGTGTCCTCGACGGTCCTGCGCAGCTGGTCCAAGTCCGGGAGGCACTGCTCCGCGTCCCGGCCCGCGAAGATGACCGCGAACTCCTCGCCCCCGTAACGGTAGGCTTTGCCGCCGCCCGGCACCTGAGCCAGCTTCGCCGCGATCATCCGCAGGACCTGATCGCCGACGTCGTGGCCGTGGCGATCGTTGATGCGCTTGAAGTGATCCACGTCGATCATGGCCACGCTGTAGTGGCCACCGAGCCGCAGCAGCGCTTCGTTGAGGGCGCGCCGGGCCGGCAGGCCGGTGAGGCTGTCCTGGTATGCCATGTGGTAGGAGGCTTCCACCACGGCGACGATGAGGATGAGGGCGGAGGTGGCGAGGTAGAACGTCGAGAACCCGGCGGCGCCGGCTCGTACCGCCGAGAGCCCGATGAAGGCCGGGAGCAGGGCCCACGCGAACGAGCGCCCCGTTTGCGTGGGCGCGAGCAGCTGGCCTGCGGCGAGCAGGCCCGCCGCCACGAAAAAGGCGAGCAGCGCGGGATCCGCCATGGGGGTCCACGCGAACATCCAGCCGGGCAACAGGCGACTGTGGAGCAGGGCGGCGGTGAGCGCAGGCGTGGCGCGGTCGAGGATCGACACGAGCGCCACCTGTCCCAGAATCAGTCCCAGCCGCACCAGGCCCGGTGGCGTGAGGAATCCGCGCTCGGCGGTGAGCGCGAGGGCGGCGAAGTTGAGCGGCAGCAGGACCGCGATCGCCTGGTACACCACGCGGTCGCGCGTGAGGCCGTGGCCGGCGGCGAAGTGCAGCAGCGTGCGGTCCGCGAGCGCCAGCACCAGCAGCACGAACAACAGCCGGCTGCGGTGGAAGCGCCAGCCGATGAGCATCCCGGCGCCGAACACGGCGTAAGGGTAGAACGGCGCGAGCGGCGCGAGCAGGGTCTGCAGCCATTTCGCGTGCGTGTAGATCAGCGCCGCGAGAATGATCGGGGCTTCGGGCAGGCCGTACGACACGAACTTCCACACGGCCGCGTAGGCGGCATACGACTGCGGCGCTGCGGCTCGCGGCACGGGTCCGGGGCTCCTCGAGGTCGTTTGGGGGCCGCCGGACGACGCGCGGTCGCGGCGGGCACTAAAGGGTACGCGGAACAGGCCCGAGGTCAACGGTTGGGTTGCGTGTGGAGCAGGCGGCTGGCGATATTTTCCCCGCCGTGGCGGTATCGTCTAGGGGACTAGGACGGAGCCCTCTCAAGGCTCAAACACGGGTTCGAATCCCGTTACCGCTACTAAAGAAAAAAGACGTCGAGTAGAGGCGTTGCACATAGACGTTGCACAGAGACGTCGTTCGCCCCCATCGTCTAACGGTCAGGACACCACTCTTTCAAGGTGGGAACAGGAGTTCGATTCTCCTTGGGGGCAGAAATACGATAAAGACGTCACGGAGAGACGTCGCGGAGAGCGTCGCGGAGAGGCGTAGCAGGACGGTTACGGTTTTTCGCGACGTGGTTCCGTGACGTCTTTGGCGGGACGGTTTTCCCGGGACGTCTTTAGATGGTCAAGGGCCGATAGCTCAACTGGCAGAGCAACTGACTCTTAATCAGTAGGTTCTCGGTTCGATTCCGAGTCGGCCCATGCACTTAGCAGACTCCCAGTGAAAGGTTGTGAAAGCTTTATTTTGTGAAAGCTTTATTTTTGTGAAAGCTTTATAAGGAAGCGCGGGGCACAGGTAGCGCCGACGCGACAGGCTTGACAAGCCTGGTCACCACAGCATAGGCTGCGAGCAACACGCGACAAGTACAGAGTGCACCGCCGAACGCTGTGATGACGAGTCTCAAAGCCGCCACCCCGCCGTTTCGTCGCACCGAGCAGGACCTTCCCCTCCTTCTCGCCCTGATCGGACTGCGCAGCGCCGCCGTGGTCCCTCACCCTTCCCGGCCGCCATGACAACCGCATTCGTCGGCCCGCACCCCAGGAGGTGCCCCATGCGCAAGACGCTCGTGTTCACGACCGTTACGATCGCCGCGCTCGTGGCGGCGCGCTGGCAAGCCCGCGCGCCGATCTCGTTCGCGGCGGCCGAACAGATCCGTCTTCGGGCACACTTCGACAGCGTCGAGCGCGAGTTACGGGCCCGCGACGTGCCGGGCCTCACGCCTGCCCAGCGGGCGGCCCGAACCCGGCTCCTCGATATCCTCCACCGCTATCAAGTCCGCGGCGTCTTCCCCCAGAACATCGATTTCCCGGACCGCGACGTGCCCGTGTTCATCGACTGGCGCGGCACGCGCTGCGGCTTTGCCTACCTGATCGAGCAGACGGGACACGAGGACCTGGTGCAGCGGATCGCCGCCACGCGCAACAACGCGCTCGCCGCCGAGCTCAAGGGTGAAGCCGAGGTGGGCCGCTGGCTCACGGAGAACGGCATCACGCTCGCCGAGGCGACGCGGATCCAGCCCACGTATGGGTGTAATGACAGGCCTGGGGGAGACTGCGCCGCCGCCCCCTTCCCATCCACGATAGCCAGCGACGGTTACAAAACGGCAAGCCGTCTGGCCATCGCCAGCAACGCCGCAACCTTCACCCTGAGTGTCCTGGACGACCATCTGCCACGTCGGACGAAGGGGATCGCCGGCGTCGCGTCGGGCGTGCTCGGGCTCGCCGTCGGCGCGCCCTACGCGGGGAACGCCGGAGGGCGCGGGATGTTTGCCCGCTGGGACGCCGGTGTCGGCGCCGTGTCCCTGGTGCTCGGGATCGTGCGGCTGGCCACGCCCGGCGAGCCCGCGGCGCAATCACGCGTGAGCGTCGGCCCGTGGTTCGGCGCGCGCGGGTCCTCGGGGCTCGCGGGGCGCGTCACGTTCTGAGCCCGCGACCAACGGAGAACCGTCCGCTCGCCGGTTAGCCCGGATCGGTCCGAAGCCTGCTCCCTTGATGCCCTGAGCTTGGAGAGGGACGCGCTGTTTGAATGCCGTGCACGTGCTCAGTGTCGGCGTCACGCCAGTCGTGCGCGTGAGTCGGCTAGGCCGCACGACATTCCATGTCGGCGGGGGCATCGGCCTTGTGAGCCGTTCGGGAGATGCCTTTTACTGGTACCGCGGGACGACTTCTTTCGTCGGCGAGATCGTGAGGGCGGGGGCCGGGGTCAAAGTGGGGTGGGGTCCGTTCGAAGCTCTCCGCCTCGACGCGGAGTACTACGTGTACCACTCATACTTTCACCCATGCGAACGAGCGGAGGGCGCCTTCTGTTACCCCCTGAACTTGCTCTCCGGATCCAGAGACGAACTGCAAAGGGACCTCGTCTGGTGGTTCGGGCTGGCCTTCCGAGTGGCTGGAAAAAGCTCGTAGACGGCGACTATACCGAGGGTGCGCGGTCGAAACAGTCTATCCGAGTCCCACCACAAATCCCACCACTTTCGGTCCGTCATCGGGTGATTTCATTCCGTCTTGTTCCGGTCTGACGGGCCGGATGTGTTCGATTCCGAGTCGGCCCATTTCTCACCACATCAGCGCCATCACCAGCAAGGCGAACCCCACCAGCAGATAGACGAACACCCCCCGGCCGAGCGAGCGTATCAGCCGCCGCCGGCGGCGCGCGCGTCCCCGCCGGATCATGGTCGACCGATAGTGCAACAGCTTGAGCCATAGGGTCGGGTACGTCATGCGCCTTAGGATAGGGACCGCCGGGAATCCCGGCAATCCCGGCCGGCGCCTTCAGGGAGCGGCAGGGGGCCCCGCGGGGAGAGTAAAGAAGAACGTGGCGCCGCCGTCCACCTTGCCGTCGGCCCAAATGCGCCCGCCGTGGCGCTGGATGATGCGCTGCGCCAAGGCCAGCCCCACGCCGGTGCCCTCGAACTCGTCGGCGCGGTGCAGCCGCTGAAACACGCCGAACAGCTTGTCGGCGTACTGCATGTCGAACCCGACACCGTTGTCCCGCACGAAGTAGACGACCGCCTGTCCCTCGCGCCGCGCCCCGATCTCGATGTGCGGATGGGGACGGCCGCGGGTGAACTTGAACGCGTTGCCGATCAAGTTCGCGAGCACCTGGCGCAGCAGCGTGCGATCGCCCCGGGCGGGCGGCAGGGGATCGACGATCGTGTCCGTCCCGTCGGGGCCGGCGGCCTTGCGCAGCTCCTCCACGACGGCGCGCGCCAGCTCCGTCAGATTCACGGGCTCCACCGCCAGGGTCTGGCGGCCGAGGCGGGAAAAGTTGAGCAGGGCGTCGATGAGCTCGCCCCCGCGCTTGGCCGAGTCGCGGATGACGGCGAGAAAGCGCTGGCCTTCGGGGTCGAGCGCGGCGGCGTAGTCCTCGAGCACCGCCTGCGCGTAGCCGTTGATGGCGCGCAGCGGCGCCCGCAGATCGTGCGACACCGAGTAGCTGAACCGTTCGAGCTCGCTGTTGGATTGGGAGAGCTGCTCCTCGGTGCGCCGCCGGATGGTGAGGTCGCGCGTCACCTTGCCGAAGCCGACCAGCGTGCCGGCGGGGTCGCGCAGGGCCGTGATGACGCTGTCCGCCCAGAAGCGCTGGCCGTCCTTGCGCAGGCGCCACCCTTCATCCTCCACCCGGCCCTCGCGCACCGCCGCATCCAGCTGCGCCTGCGGTTTGCCGCTCGCCAGGTCTTCCGGCGTGTAAAACACCGAAAAGTGCTGACCCAGGATCTCTTCCGCGGCGTATCCCTTGATCGTCTCGGCGCCGGCGTTCCAGCTCGCCACGCGGCCCGCCGGGTCGAGCATGAAAATGGCGTAGTCCTTCACGCTCTCCACCAGCAGCCGGAACCGCTCCTCGCTCTCGTGCAGCGCTTGCTCCGCCCGGCGGCGCTCGGTCATGTCGCGCGTCACCTTGGCAAACCCGATCACCGACCCGTCGGGGTCGCGCAGCGCCGTGATGATCACGTCCGCCCAAAAGCGGGAGCCGTCCTGGCGTACCCGCCACCCCTCGTCCTCCACGCGGCCCTCGCGCGCGGCCAGCGCGAGCAGCCGCGCCGGCTTGCCCGCCTCGACCGCGTCCGCCGGATAGAAGCAGGAGAAGTGCTTCCCGATGATCTCCTGCGAGCGGTACCCCTTGAGGCGCTGCGCGCCCGCATTCCACGTGAGCACGCGCCCCGAGCCATCGAGCATGAAAATGGCGTAGTCGCGCACGGTCTCGACCAGGAGACGGAAACTGTCCGCGGTCTCCGGGGCCCGAGGGCCGGCGGGCTGCTCTCGCGTGGTCATCCGGAACAAGGTCGGCTCTCCATAGATTCCGTGCAAGGGTGTCGCGACGCGAGCGCGTCGCGCCACCGCCACAACGCGAGGGATCCGTGAACCTGCGCGAAAACGTACACCTCGCTCCCTACACCACGCTGCAGCTGGGCGGGCCGGCGCGCTATTTCGTGGAGTGCACCAGCGAGTCCGAGGTGGGCGCCGCGCTGGCGCACGCCCGCGAGCGCGGTCTGCCGGTGTTCGTGCTGGGCGGCGGCAGCAACGTCGTGTTCGGCGATGCGGGCTTCCCCGGCGTGGTGCTGCGGGTCGCGATTGGTGGCGATCAGGGGATCGCGTTTCGCGATGGCGAGATCAGCGCCGGCGCGGGTGCCGAGTGGGATACCCTGGTGCGCGGCGCGGTGGAGCGCGGCTGGAGCGGTGTCGAGTGCCTGTCGGGCATCCCCGGCAGCGTGGGCGGCACGCCGATTCAGAACGTCGGAGCGTACGGGCAGGAGGTCGCGGAAACGCTGGTGCGTGTGAATTGCCTCGATCGCACCACGCTCGAGCACCGCACGTTCAGCGCCGCCGAGTGCGAGTTCGGCTACCGCGACAGCCGGTTCAAGCGGCGCGACCGGAGTCGCTACGTGGTGCTCGACGTGACCCTGCGCCTCGAGCGCGACGCGCCACCCCGCATCCGCTATCCGGAGCTGCGCGACACGATCGCGCGCGTCGGCTCGTTCGACGACGCCGCGCCCGCGGACGCCGTGCGGCTGGTGCGCCAGACGGTGCTCGCCTTGCGTCGCGCCAAGTCGATGGTGCTCGATCCGGCCGATCCCAACGCCCGCTCCGCCGGCTCGTTCTTCATGAACCCGGTGCTGTCGCCCGAGGCGTTCGCCAAACTGGGGCAACGCTGGGAGGGCGCGATCCCGAGCTTTCCGGCGGGCGATGCGGTGAAGGTACCGGCGGCGTGGCTGGTGGAGCGGGCCGGCTTTCCCAAGGGTTACCGGCTGGGTGGTGCGGGAGTATCATCGCGCCACGCGCTCGCGCTGGTGAATCTCGGGGGGACCAGCGCCGAGCTGCTGGCGCTCGCCGATGCGATTCGAGCCGGGGTGGAAGAGCGATTCGGCATCCGGCTCGAATGCGAGCCGGACGTAGTGCGGTGAACGGCGCTACTTTTTTCCGGCGACCTTGCCGAGCGCGCCGATCAAGTCGCTGAAGTCGTACGGCTTCATGACGGACGGCTGGCCGCACTCGTCCAGGAAGCGGCGCGTCTCGTCCCGCGCGCGGTCGCCGGTGACGAACACGAAGCGCTCCGCCAGCTGCGGCCGCTGCTCGCGCAACTGCTCGTACAGCGCCCGGCCGCCCAGCCGGGGCATCTGCAGATCGGTGACGACGGCGTCGAAGCGATCGCTCGCCGGGCCGAGCCGCTCGATCGCCTCGAGCCCGTTCTCGACCGCTACCACCTCGTGGCCTTCGCGCTCGAGCAACAGGCGCATGGCCTGGCGGTTCACGGCGTCGTCGTCCACGACGAGAATGCGCATTTTGGGGAGCGACGGGGTGGCCGCGGTGGCGCGCGCCAGCGGCGCGAGCACGCTCTTGGGGAGCGTCACCACGACCTCGGCGCCGCCGCCGGGCCGCGGGCGCAGCCGCAGCGTGCCCCCCGACGACTGCGCCAGGGCGCGGGCCAGCGCGAACTCGATCTCCCCGCCGCCGGCGCTCTGCGTGAAGCGGAACGGCGTCACCAGCCGCTGCTCGGCTTCGACCGAGAGCGGGGTCCCTGAGTCCCACAACGAAATCGTGAGCGACGGTCCGCTCTCGCTCACGGCGATGCGCAGCTCGCGCGGGGGCTGACTGTCGCGCAGGCGACGGAGCGCGAAGTCGAGCAGTTTCATCAACATCTCGGTGAGCTGCGCCATGGGGCAGGCGACCATCGGCAGGTCGTGCGGGATGTTGCGCACCAGCTTCACGCCCAGCTCTTTGAGCGTGCCCTCGCGCTCGGCGAGCACGCCGTTCAGGACGATGGAGCAGTCGGACGGCTCGGCGGCGCCGATCGGGTGCTGCGCCAGCTCGAGGAAGTGCTGCGTGATTTCCGCCGCGCGCCGCACTTCACCGTGCAGCATCATCAGGGCGCGGGCGCGCTCGGGGTCGAGCGGGCTGCCGTGCAACAGGTCGGCGAGCGCGCCGATCGCCGCGAGCCGGTTGTTGAGCGCGTTGAGGACATTGGCGGAGCCCTCGTCGAGCACCACGTGCTGTACCTCGGGCGGGGCGAAGCGCTGCGCGGCCGGTGACGCGACCGCCGGCGTCGCGTTGGTCGCGCGCGCCGTACGCAGCCGGCCGATCAGCACGCCGATGAACGCGCCGACCAGACCCCCGAACCCGAACGCCACCCACAGTCCCATTGGGGCACCAATCTAGTGCAGGCAGGCGCGACGCGCCGCCGGGGAAGTGTCCGAGGGGCGTGATCAGCCTCACTTTCCGGAGGTAGTTGCCCCCTCCGGGGGGGCGATTCTAGCTTATCTTCAGGTTCTTGGGCCGGTTTGTTTGGCCCGCCCTGGTGGTGGAACTGGTAGACACACTGTCTTGAGGGGGCAGCGCCGCAAGGCATCCCGGTTCGAATCCGGGCCAGGGCATAGCTAGATGATCTAGATTATATAGAAGAGAGCATGGCCGGCGTCACTGAACGCCGGCCATTTGGTTTTAGGTGACTTGGAGTCCTAGTACGGCTCTTCACACCCACACACTGTGCAGTGTGTACACACTTCACACACTTGACGGTCGTCGGGTTTCGGTTATTGCTGCTTACGCGGCATTCGTTCCGCAACGGAGCGAGCCATCTCACCGACGAGCGAAGCTCCTAGAGGCTCCGCCAGCGCGGCCAGTTGCTGAGGGCGCCACGCTCCCATCATTTCGGCGATGTAGGCTCCCGCGGGGGAGGAGCTGTTGGCCTTAAGTACGGCGACGCGCAAGCTGTCGAGATCGAGGTTGGCTTGTCCCGCGACGGCGTCGATCATGCCGCCGTGCAACCACTGAGCTAGCAGGTACGGCAGAAATGGATCATCCTGCGAGTGCTGCTCGACCCACGAGATCAACGCACCCTCGTAGTTGGTCGGGTGTGTTCGGTCCCACACCATCCAACGAATCGCCTCAAGCTCCGTCAGCTCTCTGGTCTCGGTAGCGGTACGCTGGTGGATGCGAAAGACGATCGGAGCAGCCTCGACCACCCCCAGCCTCACGCCCAATTCATACTCGCCCGGTCCCAAGTGGCCTAGAAAGAGGCTGCGCCTGAAGTCCCTATCTTCGCCGGCACGGTCTTGTAAAATCTCCGCGGTGAGGTGACTCCTCCCCGGCGCAAGCGGGTCGCCGCAGCGATCCGCCCTGGGGCACACCCAATCGATCGACCGCTGCGCCACGGGGACCGGCGCGCCATCCCGCCGCATAGACATCTCAACGGTGTTCAATAGCCACACGGTGTCGGACCCCACGTTCTTCAACCGTAGGACGAGGAAAATCGGCTCGTCCTCGAAGAACACGCTTTTTCCAACGTCAGCCGTGAGGGCCAACTGTTGCGCCGGGCCGCAATGTGGGTGTCCCACGGAGATTGCGGCTAGGAGGAGCAACGTCAGCCGGGGCCGGTCGAGAGGGAAGATCATGTCGTGTCGGACCAGTACTTCCAACGTGTCGGCTAAAGACTGGCGGCGAAACGCCCGGTGGCGCAAGGGCCGAGTGATCGACCGGGCCATTCCAGTCGCGAAGAGACACCGAGCCGGCGCCCGACCACGTGTAGGACCTGACGATCTCCATTATTTCGCATTCGCTCGCATAATCGTACGTTGGCGACACAGGCGGATCGAGCGGCGGATTTTATGCCGAGAGCTACCCGAGACACCTTCGCATTCAATTGCTACGCCCTGCTATGGCCCTGACCCTGGTGCGACCGACTTGGGGCGTAGAGGGTGGTTCTTGGGCCCCGGTGGGCATTCCGCTTCGTGTCTTCCTCGTCCATGCCGCCTGATCTGAGATAGGGTCCAGCTCCCCCCTTGCACTGGTTAGCTGCTTGAAATTGGCTTGACAGCGTGGCGTGACCCTCTTGGAAAGGAAGGAGGTCCACCATGCACGCCATTGTGAACGTCGCCACCAAGCTGACCCTCCTTGTCGCCGTGTCGTTCGTCAGTCCTGTGCAGGTGCACGCCCAGCGTGCGGACAGCACAGACGCGGGCTGGGCGGAATTTGCACTTGGCTACGGCGCGCTCCATGCCTTCAGCGGCACTTCCGGCGGTGGCCGGCATATGGATGGCTATTCGTTCCTGTTCGGAGGCGGCATAACGCGGTCCCACTTGTGCGCCGGAGTACTCTTGGACATCTGGCAGCACCGATTTCCGGACGGCGAGACGGAGACGGCGAACATCGCACTGACCGCTTCAGCCCTTTACTACCTGAGCGGGCGCGGAGGCCTCTTCTTCGAGGGGGGGCTCGGGCTGTCGGACTATCGGATGCTGAAGGGCTTACACGGTGGACTCCTGTTCGAAAGCACCGATACGACCTACTTCAAGGGCTTCGGGTTGACTGGCACCCTGGGCATCGGTAGGGACGTCCAGGTCGGCTGGTTGGTTCTCACTCCGCGCCTGGCGTACCTGTATGGGGCACCACGCACGCTGCGCTCGCCGAACGGAACGACGGTGGCGACGGGTTCGATGCAGCATATGCTGGAGGCGAGCATTGGGGTCGGTCATCCCTAGCCCGACGTGAGGTGAATGGCTGAACGTGAACTAGTGTCCATAGCTCACGACACGAGCGATCTTCCATCCCCTGATCTCGCGTCTCCACACCTGCACGAACTTGAAGGTCCCACAGTCCCGCCGACCGCCCTCCGTATGGCAGAACCGATGTGTCCCAACCTCGATGGCCCCGTAGCCGCGCACTGGATACACCTCTAGGGCGCCGACGCGCTCACGTTGGATATCGCTGTTGCTCCCGAACAGAGATCGGAACCCGGCGCTGACTGCCTGGTAGTCCTGCACCCCTTGAGTGTCATGATAGAACTCGAGGTCCCGTGCAAACAATGACATCAACGCGTCCGCGTTGTGGGCGTTAAATGCGGCAGACAGGCTATCGTCAAGGCCTGAGATCTCCGTTTGCAGGGGTCGCTGTGGCGCCACCGTCGTAAAGCGCGTACGAGGCGGTGACCAGCTCCCCACGGCCAGGGTCAAAAGGGCAATTCGCACGGTAGTCTGTCTCATGGCCCCCGCTTACGGGGTGGGTCCAGTAGCGGTTTCGCCCGAACGACCGGACTAGGATTCGGGGTGTGACTGGGTGGGAGCAAGCAGGTATCTGGGTTGGGAAGGGAGCTGGCTGGGCCGCGAGGAACCCGGAAAAGATCGCAGCGTTGGTTCACCGGCTCCGCGAGATGTTCCACTGAGCGTAGAAGGCGCGGGGGAATGGCGACGTACGCGGTGATTGCCGCTGCCATTGTGCTCGTTCTCGCCGCCGTGAACAGACTCGGATCGAGGCCAGCGAAGTACGGGGATCTTGACACGCCTCGTCTGCGATCCCTCCTCGAGCTGTTGTACGTGCGGGGGCTGGACGGCGGCTACCTACATGTGGCGGTGATCGGGTCGTCGCAGTTTCTCCGGGTCTACAAGTGCATCCGCGGATCGGAGGATGTGGTGTTGAAGGCTCACATCCCTCAGGTCACCTACGCGCCGCTCGAACTCGAGCGGACCGAAGAAACTCTCCAAGCACATGGGTTCGCTGCTTCTATCGGCGGCCCCGGAGGTGCGGGGAACACGGACGATCTGGTAGTTGGTTGCGGTCCACTGATTTCTAGGGCCGTAGTGGTCACCGAGTTCCTGTTGCGCGATCTATTGCATCTCGATCCTGAGCGGGAGTGTGTCGCACACATCGAGCGTGCACATCCGAACCCGTGGTCCCCCCCCGGGTTTGCGGCGCCACCACGGTTGTAGCGCACGGGGGCAACGCTACTGCATGATGGGCCCATCATGCGCGCGTTCCTCGGTCGCCCGGCCGCTCGGGCTGAGGCCTGAGACATAACCGAAGGTTATGTTAACTGGGACTGCGGGCTTCAGAAGCGCGCTTATCCGCCACCACGTTGTCGGACAATTCGAGGAAACGAGGGGTTTGGGTCGATGCGCCAGTCCATCGCTCTCGTCGTCGTGTGCGCCGCCTTCGCCGCCGCGCTCCCAGCGCAGGGAAAGTTTCCGCCCGATTCGTTCACCAACCTGAAAGTCTTGCCCAAGACGATCGGCAAGCAGGAGCTGATCGCCACCATGCGGAGCTTCGCCCTCGGGCTCGGCGTGCGGTGCACGTACTGTCACGTGGGGCGCGAGGGGGCGCCGCTCGATTCACTCAAGTTCGCCTCGGACGACAAACGCACCAAGCGCGCGGCGCGGGTGATGATGGATATGGTGAAGCACATCAACGAAGAGCATCTCGCCGACGTGCCCGAGCGGCCCGAGCCGCACGTCGTGGTGAAGTGCGAGACCTGTCATCACGGGATCGCGCGGCCGTGGCTCCTGTCCGATGAGCTGGCGCTCTACTTGGCCGATTCCGGACTGGCGGCCGCGCAGCGGCGCTATCGCGATCTCCGCACGCGCTATTACGGCAGCGCGGCCTACGATTTCCGCGAGCTGCCGCTCGTGGACCTGGCGCGCACCGAGGGGCGCGCGGGGAGGACCGAGAATGCCATCGGCCTGCTGCAGCTCTCCGCGGAGTTCTTCCCCAATTCAGGTACGACGCCGGCGGCGAGAGGGGACGTGTACCTCGAGAGGGGCGATACGGCCCAGGCGTTGGCGAGCTACCGGGAGGCACTCGCCAAGGACTCGACCCTGGCGCCGGCCCGCATGCGGATCAGGCAGTTGACGCGCGACGGATCAAAGCGACCGTAGAGTCCTCGGCCTTGAGGTAGGCGTGGTGGTCGTGGCTGAGCGCGCCTTGCGGCAGCCACTGCCATAG
>Ga0209474_10002639_pt1 | contig 16272 bp, 12 predicted proteins | sample GraSoiAngelo_145_FD_185902 | JGI IMG/M metagenome (GOLD analysis project Ga0209474, IMG submission 185902) | Grasslands soil microbial communities from the Angelo Coastal Reserve, California, USA - 14_1009_05_20cm (SPAdes) (version 2) | ecosystem: Environmental > Terrestrial > Soil > Grasslands...
TGCTCCGGTCGACCCCGGCAACTTGCGACTACACGGGTTTGTCTCCAAGCCCGAAATCCAGAAGCTCAATCGCAACTCAATTTATTTATTTGTAAATGGCCGGTTGATCCGCGACCGCCTGATCCAGCACGCTCTAACGGATGCTTATCGCAATATCATTCCGCCGACAGTTTTTCCCGTAGTGCTGCTGTTTCTTGAAATGCCAAACGCAGAAGTCGATGTGAATGTGCATCCGTCGAAGACCGAGGTGCGGTTCCGGCAGCAGACGGTCGTACACGATTTCCTGCGCGATTCAGTGCGAGCAGCCTTGATGAAGGCACGGCCGGTCCCGCAGTTTGTTACAGAAATTCGCGCGCATCCCACTGCCAGTCCGTCGCTTACTCCCGGCGCACGAGCTGCCAGCGCCGACGCTTCTGCGTCGCAGACGATTTCTGGTGCCACTGCCCCGGACATCTTCGCTTTGCAAGTACCCCTGCAGCCAGCCGTTGTGGAACGTCTCCATTTTTCCGATGGTATCGAGGTCGAAGCAAATGCCGCAATTCCCGTTGCGCGCTTCCCGCGGCAGACGTTTGGCGGAGTAGAGCTGCCTATTACCCGGGATGGTTGTGCGCCGCCGATTCAAGACGCGGAGCCTGCCGAAGATGTCGTCCCGAGTCTCTCCTCTTTGAAACCGCTGGGCCAGCTTCGCGATTCCTTCATTCTGGCGGTGAATCCCGAAGGATTGTGGATAGTCGACCAGCACGTTGCGCACGAACGCGTGCTGTTTGAAAAAGTATTGCGCCAGCGAGCACAGCAGCAAGTCGAAAGCCAGCGACTACTAATGCCCATCGTGATTGAGCTCAGCCCGGCGCAGCTGGCGGTGTTTGCCGAAATTTCCGACGAGCTGCAGAAGAATGGCTTTGAAGCTGAGCCGTTTGGTGCGCGCAGTATCGCGATTAAGATTGCCCCGGCTGGTCTTGAAGCAAACGCTGTGGAGCAGATGCTGCACGAATTGCTTGAGCAGTTCGCGCGCGAGGACCAGGCGCTAAACCTGGAACAAATTCGCGGCCGCATTGCCGCATCCATCGCCTGCCACGCCGCCATCAAAGTCAACATGCCGCTCGAGCAAAATAAAATGGAGTGGCTGCTCGGAGAACTTGCAAAAACTGAATGCCCAATGTCCTGCCCGCATGGCCGCCCGGTGGTTCTGCGATACTCAATAAAGGATATTCAGCGAGCGTTTAAAAGGATTTAGCTATCGGCTCTCAGCTGTCGGCTCTCAGCAAGACAACTGAAAGCGCAGTTCACCTGCATAGCCGTTCGCCTCGCTGATGGTCTGGCTGACAACCTGAGAGCTGACGTCTGATAGCTGCTTTTATGATCGACAACGAGCTCATTGAACTTCGGCGCGAGAAGTGGCACGTGAACGATAATCCCGTGCGCACGCTTGAGGACGCGCGTTCCTTTATCGAGTCAGTGGGATTTTCCCTGATGCTTCCGCCTTCCTCGCAGAAGGGACTGGTCCTGCCTACTTTTGTCGGAGCATTTGTGGGATCTGACGAGAAGCTTCCAACGCCCCGTCAGGCATTCACCGATCCACATGCGCGGGATGCAACTGAACTCATGGTGCGTCTCCTGCGCGATAAGTCCGCTTACGAAGCTAGTTTCGGCGATGAAAACAACTCCCTGCTGATTTCGGCTTCCCTCTTTCCTTATTTCTATTCGCTGGCCGGGGAGCGCAATCCCAAGCAGGCACCGAAGCCCGGCCCGAGATCTCCTTATTCCGAACTCGCTTGCGACACGTACCAGATCATCCAGCGGAAAGGCCCAATTTCGAAATCAAAGTTACAGCAGGAGATCGGCAAAGGAATTTCGATACCGGCCCTGGACAGATCGCTGGCCGAACTATGGTCAAAGTTGCGCATTACGCGCGTGGATTACCACGAGCGCGAGGGTGCATCATGGGACGTGCTTCACCGCTGGGCCCCGGAGGCAGTGTCCGAGGGCATGAATTGCTCGGTGAACACCGCGCTCTCGGCACTGCTCTCCAAATATTTGGACGGCGTGATCGCAGCCGACCTGCCTGAGCTGGAGTCGTTCTTTGGAAATTTTGTTCCGCGTTCCAAAGTTCGCGAGGCGGTGAACGCGCTACTGGCGGCGCGTGAGTTGAGTTTCGTTCCGGTGGGGAACAAGTCGTTGATTCAGGTGACGCAGCCGCAGCCGGCTCGGCGTCTTGCCACAAAGTAACTCGAATTTCGAGCCCAGAAACACTCCATGTACAATCAACCGGAAAGATGAGCGACTACCCTACCCGTAAACTCATCATTGCGATTGATGGTCCGGCCGGCGCCGGCAAAAGTACTATCGCTTCGCGGCTGGCTCGAAAGCTCGGTTACCAGAATCTCGAAAGCGGCGCCATGTATAGAGCGCTGGCGCTGAAAGCCGTCGAAAATGACATATCTTTCGATGACGAGGCCGCGCTTTCGGACTTGGCACACAAATCCCGCATAAAAATAGAGCCAACGCTGGGCGGCAACCGCGTGCTGCTCGACGGACGTGACGTAACCCAACGTGTCCGTGATGCCGACGTTTCGCAAGCCGCGTCCCGTGTTTCTGTTCATCCTCAAGTCCGCGAGTGGATGGTGGCTCGGCAACGCGAGTTGGGGACCAGTGGCGGAGTGGTGATGGAAGGTCGCGACATTGGGACAAAGGTATTTCCTGACGCCGAGGTTAAGGTCTTCCTCGACGCCGACCCGGTGATCCGCGAACAGCGCCGCATTCAGCAGCAGGTTTCAAAGGGCGCATCCGCTGAATCGCTGGCCGCAGAGTTGCGCGAACGAGACCGGCGCGACCGTACCCGCGCAAACTCCCCTCTCGCGCCCGCGCATGATGCCACCGTAATCGACTCCACCGCGTTGACCGAAGACGAAGTTTTGCGAACCGTAGAAGCGCTGGTGGAGAAGAAACTGCAACCTAATGCGCCGCCAAAACGGAACGCAGGTTAGAGTCTCACAGCCGTGGCCCCATGCTATAATTTTGAATCCCACGCGGTCTGAAGCTAAACGGAGGTTTGTATCGATAAACGTTTTATCCGCACAAATGAGCGTATTCGCGCGAGAGAAATTCGCGTGATTGGCGATGAAGGCGAACAGATCGGCATTTTGCCTCCCTTTGAAGCCCTCAAAATGGCCCGCGAGAAGAACCTGGATTTGGTAGAGATTTCTCCCACCGCGCAACCTCCAGTTTGCCGCATCATGGATTACGGGAAATTTCTTTATCAGCAGGAGAAGAAAGAACGCGAAGCCAAGAAGCACCAGAAGACGATCACGGTCAAAGAAGTGAAGTTCCGCATTAACGTGGACGATCACGACTACGAGACTAAGAGAAACCATGTGCTGCGTTTTCTGGATGAGGGCGACAAGGTAAAGGCAACCATCTTTTTTCGCGGGCGTGAGATGACCCGCACCGGGCTGGGGCGGCAGATTCTGGAGCGGCTGATTAAAGATATTGGTGAGCGTGGAATTGTGGAGTTCCGGCCGCGGCAAGAAGGCAATACGCTGCACGCCATTCTCGCGCCAAGCGCAAAGAAGCCGGGAGAAAAGCAGGCAGCGCCACAGCAGCAGTCGAGAGTAAGCCAAGCGTAAGACAAGCGCTCGGCATTCAGCAGTTAGTGACTTGTGTTTCTCCGCGTCCGCTTTGGAAGTTCCTCTGCGAACTCTGCGGTTAAAATCTTTAAAAGTATTAACACAGAGATCGCCGAGGAGACATTGCGGGATCTGCGTGCTGAGTGCAATGCTAAACTGGATATCATCATGCCAAAACTAAAAACCCATAAAGGCGCCGCCAAGCGCTTCAAGAAAACCGCGACTGGAAAAGTGAAGCGGTCGCACGCATTTTTGCGGCATATCCTGACTTCGAAGGACAAGAAGCGCAAACGTGGGCTTCGCAGCAGTGTCCTAGTAAGTGATGCGGATACGCCGAAAGTAAAAAGAATGATTCCGTATTAGGAATCTCGGCTACTAGCTCCTAGGCTCTAGCTTCTAGCAATCTGAAGCTGGGTGGGGTTGCTGGTGGCTAGAAGCTAGCAGCAAGAAGCTGGCGCAGCGAGTGAAGAGGCAGATCCTGCCTCCAGCCGCTAATTAGAAATTAAAAAGGAGCAACAAATGCCTCGTGTAAAACGCGGAACTAAACGCCGCGCCAAACGGAAAAAGATATTAGACCGCGCCAGCGGTTATTTCCTTACAAAATCTAAACTCTACCGTTCCGCGAAAGAAGCCGTTGAACGCGGCTTGAAGTTCGCCTATTCGGGGCGCAAACAGAAGAAGCGCCAGTACCGCTCGCTGTGGATCGTCCGCATCGGCGCGGCCGCCAAGCTGAACGGTATGAGCTACAACCAGTTCATCCATGGGTTGAAGACTGCGGGCGTGGAGCTCGACCGCAAGATCCTCGCTGATCTAGCAGTAAAGGATGCCGCTGCGTTTAAAAGCCTCGCCGAGCAGGCGAAGGTCGCTCTCGGCGGGGCCGCGTAGGCAGCTCTTAGCTATCAGTCCTCAGCTTTCCAGCAAAATATCGTAAGTGAGCGAGGTTCGTATCAGGGCACGGCTTTAGCCGTGCCGCTTTCCCTTATACTCTGTCATTCCGAGCGTAGCTGAATGATTCGCTTGCGAATCATTCGGCGGAGTCGAGAAACCTGCTTTCATGAATAAGAAAAGCAGATTCCTCACAGCTTAAGCTGTTCGGAATGACAATGTTTTCTGGTTACTAAAAATTCGTGGCCTACACAGTCCCTCAACTGAAAGATTTTTCTCCGGCCGCCCTCGACAAGGCTGTCGAGAAGCTGCTTTCTGCGCTCGACCAGGAATCCGCTGCGCTCGCCGACGAAGCTCAACGCAAGACTTTCCGCGACCATTGGCTGGCGCGTAAAGACGGCATTCTCACGCAGATTAACGAACTGTGGCTGAAACCCGCGCCGAAAGAAGCCAAGCGCGAAGTCGGCCAGCGGGTGAATAAACTCAAAGCTGAAGTTGAATCGAAAGTCGAAGCCGCGCTCGCGCAGGCGTCGTCCGCGAAGGCTGAATCCGCAATCGACGTTTCCCTTCCCGGCATTCGCCGGCCGATTGGCGCCGAGCACCCGATCATCCACACACAAAATGAAATCATCGCAGTGTTTCGCAACCTCGGCTATTCGGTCGCAGAAGGTCCGGTGATTGAAACGGATTACTACAATTTTGAGGCGCTGAATTTTCCGCCCAACCATCCCGCACGCGACACTCAGGACACCTTATTTATCGCAGGCCAGGAATCGAAGCCACGCCGCGAGCAACTGCTGCTGCGCACGCATACTTCTCCGGTGCAGATTCGAACAATGGAAAAGCTGAAACCGCCACTGCGGATTCTGATCCCCGGAAAAGTGCATCGCAATGACCCTCCCGATGCCAGCCACTCGCCGATGTTTCATCAGGTCGAGGGCCTGGCCGTGGACACTAACATCACCTTCGGCGATTTGAAGGGCACGCTCGACCATGCGATGAAAGCCCTATTCGGGTCAGATGTGAAGACCAGCTTCCGTCCTTCGTTCTTCCCTTTCACCGAGCCGAGCGCGGAAATGTTCGTTTCCTGCTTCGTCTGTGGGGGAAGCGGGAAGCGGGGGCTCGATGCTTGCCGTCCCTGCAAACAGACCGGCTGGATCGAGATCCTGGGCTGCGGCATGGTCGATCCAAATGTCTTCGAGTTTGTGAAGCAAAATGGTTATGACTCGGAGAAGATTTCCGGCTTCGCCTTTGGCCTGGGCGTGGACCGCATCGCCATGCTGAAGTATGGGCTCGATGATTTGCAATTGTTCTTTCAGGGCGATGTGAGGTTTTTGCATCAGTTTGCCTAAAGGCATCGTTGGCTCTGGCGCGTTGGTCGTCGGCAGAAACCAAAAAGAGATGTCATTCCGAACCGCTTCAGCGGTGAGGAACCTGCTTTTGCTTTCAGAATGCTAGATCGAGCACTGTTGCAATGAAACTTTCTCCACAATGGATTCGCGATTTCGTTGATCTGCCGGTAGATGACCGGCGTCTTGCTGAAGATCTAACTTCAGTTGGAATCGCAGTCGAGGGTATTTCTGGGGACGATCCGAATACCGTATTCGAAATGGAGATTGGGACGAACCGCCCTGACGCGATGAATCATTACGGCGTCGCCCGGGAAGCGGCGGCATTGTATAAAGTTCCCCTGAGACCAATTGAGCCTGCGGGTAAAGGTGCTCAAAGTTCATCCGCGCTGAATCGAACGCCGAAAGCCGCGATTTTTCCAATCCAGATCGATGACACCGAAGGCTGTGCACGCTATACCGCACAAATCATCCGCGGGATCAAGATCAAATCATCGCCCGAAAAAATTGCGGGCCGTCTTGCTCTGGTTGATCAGCGCTCAATCAACAATGCGGCTGACGCATCGAACTACACACTCTGGGAAATGGGCCATCCCACCCACGCTTTTGATCTTGATCTGCTCGACGGAGGGAAGATCATCGTGCGGCGGGCCCGGCCAGGTGAGACTCTAAAGACATTAGATGGCATAGACCGCAAGCTCAACCCCGAAGACCTGATCATTGCCGACGCCAAGAAACCCGTCGCGCTCGCGGGAGTTATGGGTGGATTCGACACCATGATCACCGGGAAAACGAAAAATGTCCTGATTGAGTCGGCATGGTTCGATCCGGTGGCGGTGCGGAAAACCGCGAAGCGACATGGACTTCATACTGATGCTTCGCACCGTTTCGAACGCGGTGCAGACTTTGCGGCTACTCCTGTTGCGTGTGCTTTGGTTGCAGCATGGATTATCGAATCCGGTGCAGGCACGCTGGAAGGCGATCAGATCGACGCCATTGCTCGCGAGTTGGAACAAGCCCCGGTAGTATTGCGAACTGCCCAAGTGCATCGCATATTAGGAGCTAAGCTCGAAACCCATGAAGTAGTAACCATCCTGAAACGGCTCGGATTCGAGTTGGTCCCGGAACCAGGTTTTGAGGCGCAATTCTCTGTCCGCATTCCGACCTGGCGGCTTGATGTTGAACGCGAGATCGATCTCATCGAGGAGATCGCGCGCCTGCACGGCTACGACAAATTTCCAAACACCCTGCCTGCTTTCCACGGCGCCGTAACCGACAGTTCCAACTCGGCGAAAGAACAAAAGGTGCGCTCTTCCTTGCTTGCCCTCGGTTACGACGAAGCCGTCTCGCTCAGCTTCATCTCGCATAAAGATGCCGAGACATTTTCCTTAAGTCCGGTGGTCGAACTCGCCAATCCCTTGAGCGAAGAAGCTTCGCTGATGCGTAGTTCTCTTGTGCCCGGAATGCTGGAGATGCTCGCCTACAATGTGAACCGCGGAACAGAAAATGTTCGCCTCTTTGAAACGGGAGATGTCTACGAAGGTGCCGGCAACGGTACCGCAGAGCATCGGCGCATTTGTATAGGTGCGACTCTCTCGGCCCTGCAGCACGACATACCGCAAGGGGACTTATTAGAGAAGAGCAAATCTGCCTCTGGGGTGGATGTTTTCCGCTCGTTCAAAGGAGACGTGGCTACTCTGCTGGGGAATTTTCAGCGCCGGAAGCTGTCTTTCGACTCAGACGCCACGGAATATTATGAACCCGGCCGCTCGGCGAGAGCCCTGCTGGACGGAGAAGTCATTGCCCAGTTCGGACAACTTGCATCGCAGGTTGCCGCCGCCCGCAAGTTACGCACTGAGGTCTTTATCGCGGAGATCTTCGCCGACCGGCTTTATGCGCTGCCTTTCCGGGAACTGCTTTATCGGCCCTTGCCGAAATTTCCAGCGGTCGAACGCGATTTCTCTTTCGTATTCAAAGATGAGATCACGTTCAAGCGGATCAAGTCTGCCATTCAATCAATCCACCTGAAAGATTTGCGCGCCTTTGCCCCAGTAGAAATATTTCGCGGCGGAGGGATTGCTCCAGGCAGCTACTCGATTTTGCTACGGGGAAAATTCCAATCTCACGAACGCACACTTCGCGAAGACGAAGTCAACGATTGGTCGGGAAAGATCGTTAGTGCGCTCGCTGAACTCGGTGGAATACAAAGAGCATAGATCTTTAATCGCTAGAATAGATAACAGGCATGCCGGATTCAGTCAAAATCATCGAGTGCCCTCGCGATGCCTGGCAAGGTTTGCAGGGCCAGGTCCCGGCTGATTTGAAAGTCTCCTATCTGAATGCCTTGATCAGCGCGGGATTCAAGCACATTGATGCCGTGTCATTTGTCTCGTCAAAAGCGGTCCCGCAGATGGCGGATTCTGAGGAAGTGCTCAAAGAACTCGACCCGCCAGATGACGTCGAGATTATCGGAATCGTGGTCAATGAAAAAGGCGCGCAGCGGGCGATCAACACTCAGGCTGTGAGCACGCTGGGATTTCCGTACTCCATTTCGGCAACTTTTCTGCAAAAGAATCAGCGCCAGACTCCGGAAGAATCACTGGAGGAACTTGAGCAGGTCCAAAAGAAAGCCGAGGACGCTGGGCTGGATTTGGTCGTTTACATTTCAATGGCGTTCGGCAACCCGTATGGGGATGAGTGGAATGTCGAAGAAGTAGTCAGCGCAGTAGACGTGCTGGAATCCAGCGGAATCAAAACCATCTCACTAGCCGACACTGTAGGATTAGCCTCAGCAGAGCAGGTTCGTGCACTGTTCTCAGCCGTGATGGAGAAATATTCTTACCTCGAAATTGGCGCCCACCTCCACAGCCGGCCCGAACTCGCAGCCGAGAAACTTCTTGCGGCATACGATGCAGGTTGCCGTCGCTTTGATTCTGCAATAGGAGGCCTGGGCGGGTGCCCATTCGCGCAAGATGCTCTCGTAGGAAATATTCCCACTGAGCGCGTGCTGGATGCCTTGAAACAGCGCGATGTTGAATTGCCGAAACTAAAATCGCTTGATACCTTGCTCAGAGCATCAGCCGAAATCGCCGCCAGGTACACCCAGTCCCACGCTGCCGATTAAACGCTCTTTCAATCAGCCGCCCGTCTTATCTGGTTTGAATCCGGCACGCTGCATACCGAGTTGCGCTTCCGGATTTTCCATAAAAACCTTCCAAACGTAGCCTGTGCGGGCATTCTCCGCCATCACCATGGTGATCCCAGCATCAATTCCAACCACGTCGGTGTCGAACCAATTTTTCAGCGGATTCAATGCGTCCACAAATCCGTAACAACTCCACGCCTGCGGATATCGAGCGCGAATAGCACGCAAAACCTGCATCGACTCTTGTGGTAGAAACGGTAAAGAGCCACCTGCCGCGTGAGGCGCAACCGTGCCGTCAATCGGCCCAGTTGCAGGCGGACCGCCCCACACCACGTAGCCATTGGGCGAATCCGAAGCGGTGATGCCCCACAGGTCGGTTCCATAATCCGGAAATTGTTGGTGCAGTTCCATGCAGAAGCGGCGATGCACTCGGGTTGCCACGACCGAGTTCTGGAAATAGTCCGTATACTTGTCGCGCTTGTTACGAAAATCAAACCACGCTTGCGAGTACTGATGCACAAATAATGGTGCGAACGATCCAATGTATCGCATTCCCTCGAACTCAAACGGGATGCGCTTCCACGCGTCCCAGGCCTCAGGCCGTAGGGGATAGCTCGGCGAGCCGAGACCTAAGAGGTACATCATCATCATCTCATTGTAGTAATCCCATCGATACGGGAGGAACCCGACTTCCGGCAACCAACCGTGAGACAGTAACGACGTGTCCTCGGACAGCCAAGTCCATTCCACCCTGTTGCTGATTGAGTGCGCGAGCAGCGTGATATCGGTGTCACGAAAATGAGTACGGCAGGTGAGAATGCCGCAAAGGAGAATCGCAGTATCGATTGAAGATATTTCGGAGTCCCAAACCCTCTCGCCGGTGTTGATATTGGCGAAATGGTAGAAAAAGCCTCGATGGTTCGGCAGCTTATCGTGCAAGAACCGCAGCGTTGTGAGGACGCGCTCCCTGGCTTCAGCCCGGGAAATATATCCCCGCATGTCTCCGATGCAGAGCGCGGTTAATCCAAACCCGGTGGCAGCAATGCTGGCAACGATTGTGTTATCAGTCGCAGCCTTACGAGCGTTGCACCGGTCTTTGACCAATCCCGTTTCAGGGCTGGCTTGTTCGAAAAAGTAGCAGCAGCTCAGGCGTTCTAAATCGTCGAGTAGTCGGTCGTCTTCCGGAGAGAATGGTGCAGCAGGCACTTTCGTCTGGGGCGCAGATTGACCAAAAACAGAGAGTGAATGGCTGAACGGCGCCAGCGCTGCCGCCTTTCCCAAGTTCCCCAGAAGTTTGCGGCGCGAAAGACGAGGAGTCCACTCCACGGAATGATGTTAAACGAACTTCCTGCGTGTCAGCCGCGCAAAGGGATTGACTCAAATGGAACTATGCCTGCGACAATAATCCGGGCAATATATTTATAGGTGGAGATGAGCAGGAAGAGTAAAGTCACGACCCTCGTTATTTTTCTCGTTGCGGGCGCAGCCGCAGCGGTGTGGGGAGTACGTCATGTCCGCAACCGTACCACCACTTTACGCGGCGCTGTGATTACAGCGAACCCCGATCCTCGCAAGCAGTTGCCTGTCGGAGGAGTGGAGATCACCGCAACTGACGGCATCTCTGTGGTCAAAACAACATCCGACTCCTCCGGACTTTTTGCCATCGCACTGCGCAAGCGCATTTTCCGCGGTCATCTGGTCAAACTACGTTTCCGTCAAATGGATTACGCGCCGCTCGACATGAGCGTATTGGCGTCTGACCAGATCTACGTCGCGCAAATGCTACCAGTTCAGCCGGAAAAGCCGGTCGTGCGGAGTTTGGCGACGCAGACCATTTCAAATAATGTCCTGGTGCGTTATTCAATCAAGGCCGCCACCGTCATGAATGTCGGCAGCGCGGTCCGCTCATTCGAAGTCGTCAACAAGGGCAACGTACCGTGCAGCGAACGCCCGCCCTGCTCGCCGGATGGAAAATGGAAAGTCGGGATAGGAGCTGTCACGCTGGATGCCGGTGTCGGAAATCAGTTCCGCAATATTCGTGCATCGTGCATTGCAGGGCCGTGTCCGTTCACGCGAATTGAATCGCCAAATCCGGAACAAGATGGCCGCATCATCACGGTCAATGCCATGGCGTGGTCTGACACTGCTACTTTCCTGGTTGAAGCCGAGGTTGTTCACCCCATGATGAGCGACCTGGTTCGAAACTCTTACCCGGTAATCTTTGGAGACGCTTTGAATTTCACGTTGCCGCCTGCAGCTGAAGGTGTAACTCTGCAAGCTGAACTGAATGGCGAGAGTATTGTCTTCCCGCTTGGACCGGCGCTCATCCTCAGTTGGGCCGATTGCAACGTTCGCGAAAATCCCGATCAAACGCGCGTCTATCGCTGCACGCTCAAACCAGAGTACCGCTGGACCAAGTCTCGAACCTAGCTTTTCGGACTAAACTAGGCGAGAAATTTATCTATTGCCCAAATGCCACGTTCAAACCCGTGGTCAGGATTACATCGTTCTGCCGTTTGCCGGTCGGCGGATTGCTCACGTATACGTCCGTGAATGAGTTTTGCCAACCCAACCACTTGTGGATTTTCGTGACCGAGGCGAAATCGAAGGTCCCACGGTAATCCCCCAGGCTGTTAAGGTCAGGGAAAAAGTACAGTTTTTCATTCAGGACAGTGCTCTTGCCGAGCTTGTGCATCAGCTCCTCACCTAGCGTGAGCGCCACCAGATTCCGTTGCAGCGTGGTATAGGACTCGCGTGTGTAGTTCAGGCCGCCCAGAAAGTCTAGCGTGGTATTGTCATTCTTAATGGCGTGATAGCCCAGTCCGCCTCCGAACACCGACCGCAGATTCAAACCTTGCAATGCATCGGCAAAGAAATCAGCCGAGGCAAAGCTAAATGCTTTCGGGGCGAAGTCGCGGTCGTAACGGACACCGCCGGCCTCAGTGTTGGCCGTCGTCGAAGAAACTCTAGTCGCATTCGGCAGGGTGCCTGTAGTCAGAGTGGTAGTGGCATATACCGAATTCGCGTAGGCGCCGAGCTTGTCTTTCAAGGTCTGTCTGGCGGCGACAAAACCAAGGGCCAAGTTCGTGGTCTGACTGTTCCCGCCGGTCAGCGAAAACCCGGCATTGATGCCGCCTTTCCATCCCTCAAATAAGGTCTCGTTCGCTACCTTTTCGTAAGCGGCCTCCTGCGAGAGCACTTTCACTTTCGATACTGGCGCTGCAACCTCGCCCGATGAACTGGCAATCTTCACTGTGCCGTCGGATGTTGAAACTGGCCCGACTACGGTTTTTCCATTTTGCAGCTCGACGCGCAGCGATTCGCTGCTTTCAATCCCTTTGACAGCGTCCCATTTCAGTGTCAGGTCTCCCGCATATTCGGTATGCAGGGTCAGAGTCTTGCCATCAGATTGCACAATGGTACCGGTGAGCCGGTCTCCATTTTTCAATGAAACCTGATCGGCCAGAGCAGGAAGAGTGGAGACAACGATCAACATGACGAAGGTTCTGAATTGGCGCACAATCCCTCCTTAGAGGATGTGCGCAATTAGTAGCTACTTAGCTCAAAGAGGTTGTACCGTGAATAGCCCGGCAGATCAGGCCGAAATAGCAGGCACGGTACGACCAATTGAGGTGATCAGTTATTGTGGAGCGCTGATCTCCAGATCGCTGCCGTGGCCGTTGTCCGGGATGGTGACGCTCACAACGTGGTGTGCAGCATCGAGAACTGCCTCGCCTCGCTCCGCTTTCCCGCTCATCGTATAGGTCGCGTTCGAAGTCTGGCCGTAAACCTCGACCCTCAGCTCACTCCACCAGGAATGATAGGTACCCTCATGTGCACCGATGTGTATCTTGACCGCGCCCGCTGCAGCTTCGCAGCTGAACTGCATTCGCAGAAACTCGCCGTGTTTATACGCCATCGTCTTTCCATCATCCTGGTACAGAGACCCCTTACAATCGCGTCCTGGATATACACGCAGCACCAGTGGTCCGCTGGGAAGTTCATTCGTGCTTTGGGTCAGAGCTTGCATCGGCAGGATCGAACCCTCGCGCACATAAACGGGCAAGCTGTCCAGCCTGGGGTGCACCAAAACTTGCATCGGGGCTGCGGATGCTGCGTTTTTATCTCCACCAGAAATGCGCTCACCCGTCCAATAGTCGTACCAACCAAGCGGGGGAAATTTCACGCTGTACGTGTCCAACTTCTCGGCGAAAGGCGGCGGAGCGACTAACAGATTGGCGCCGAACAGAAATTCGTTTCCCGCGTCCAGATCGAGCGGATGCTTGTCGGCATTTGCCTCCGGAAATTCGACAAACAGCGGCCGCAGCACCGGCAATCCGGTGCGCGACATCTCTTCCACAGCGCTATAGAGGTAAGGCATCAATTTATAGCGCTCTTCGATGTAGCGGCGGCGAATAGCTTCCTGCTCGGGTCCGTCCACCCACGGTTCGCGATGCGGAGTACCTTTTTCACTGTGATTGCGATCAATCGGCTGAAAGGTTGCTATTTCCGTCCATTTGGTGAGGAGCTCGGCCGGCGGAGTACCGATGAAGCCGGCGACGTCGGCACCGCTCATTCCAAAGCCGCTGAGACCAAGATTTTCCAGCATGGGAGTCGTGAGCCGCAGATGATTCCAAGTGGCGCTGTTGTCACCAGTCCACGTCGCCGCGTAACGCTGACCTCCGGCATAGGTGGCGCGCGTCAGCACAAATGGACGCTCCTCAGGAGAAATCTTTAGTAATCCTTCATACGTCGCTCGTGAATTCTGCATGCCGTAAAGGTTGTGGATCTCACGATGATCCGCTGTGCGGCGCTTGAAGCCGGGTTCGTCAATGCGGTGCTGAACGTCGTCGGGCATGGTCTTGCTTGGAACGTTGAAGACCGCCGGCTCGTTCATGTCATTCCAGAAGCCGGCCACACCATCGGAAACAAATTCCTTGTAGAGATTGCCCCACCACTGGCGCGTGCTTTGACGGGTGAAGTCAGGGAATACGGACGGCCCGGGCCATACGGTGCCCACAAAAACCGAGCCGTCCGGATTTTTAACGAAGTGATCCCCGGCTATCCCAGTGTCGTACGGAGCGTAGCCCGCATTGGGCAAGGCGGCGACGTGCAGGTCGGTAATGGCGACAACGTGGAAATTTTCTTTTTTCAGGTCCGCTAACATGCCCACAAAATTGGGGAACTTCTCTGGATCAACCGTGAACGGCCGATTGTTTTTCTGGTAGTCGATATCCAGATAAAGCGAGTCCGCCGGAATCCGGTCTGCCCGTAATTTCTCGGCCACTTCGCGCAGCTCCGCTTCCGTCCCGTAGCTGTAGCGCGATTGCTGGAAACCAAGCGTCCAGAGCGGTGGCAGTGGAGGAGGCCCGGTCAGCCAGGCATAGCTTTGCAGGACCTGCTTGGGATCAGGTCCGTACAGAACGTAATAATCAAGCGCCCCATCTTCAGACCCGAATGAGTAAACGCCATTCATCTGCTTGCCGAAATCGAAGCTGCTGCGCCAGGTATTGTCGAGAAGCACGCCGAGAGTGCGTCCCGCGCGCATGGTCATAAAAAATGGAATGCTTTTGTAGATCGGATCGGTCGACTCCTGAAAATTATAAGCATCCGTGTTCCACAGGGTGAACGCCTGGTCTCGGCGATCGAGCGGGCCCACTTTGTCGCCTAGTCCAAAGTAGTGCTCGTCTGCCGGCATCTGCTTATAAATACGAAACGAATTGCCGTGGAACTCCACCGGCCACCCAACAGCATCTTCTTGCAGAATATTTCCATCCAGATCAGTCACGACAAGTCGCAGGGTTGCACGTTCAATATGGACCCGTAGGCGTTTCGTGCGAAAGCCAACCGCTGAATTGGTGTTCTCGGAAGTCACACTTACATACTGCTGACGGGCTGAAGATAAAACTGCCCACGAAGCGTCTTCGGGCAGGACTCCATCGCGTGCGATGCGGACCCGGATTACATCATCGCGCAGGGCTATCACCTGAATGATGGCTTTTCCGCTCTGGACCTCTATGCCGTTCGGCAGATCTCTTTGGCTCGAAAATGTATTCAACTGCACCAGTGTCGGGGTTGTCTTCGGCGTCGCGGCCAGACATTTTGTCGTTGTGGCGCAAAGAGTCAGAGAAAAAAAGAAGAAGAGAACAGCGCCCCAGCGGGTACGCGCGATCGTTGTTCGCATGTGGAGTTTGATTTTAAATGACGAGAGTAGTTGTGAAATGGTGGGCAGTGCAGGACTCGAACCTGCGGCCTTCTCGGTGTAAGCGAGACGCTCTAACCAACTGAGCTAACCGCCCCAGGAGCTGTCAGCCATCGGCTGTCAGCAAAGCCGAAATTATCTTTTTCGGAAGGGCTGCCTGCAGTATAGGGTTCGTCGCAAACGGCGGTCAAACCTTCCCACAACATGAGTCCTCCAGCACATGCCTACTTCATCGCCCAAAACGCCGCACTTCTGCGTGAGCTCATCCTTGCTGCTCATCTGCAATCCGAGCTCCAATCCGACCAGGTTGACCGTCCACGATTGCGCCTGCATTCCCTGCTAAACTCGCTTGTTGCGACATCTCATTGTCAACGCGGACGACTTCGGGCTCACCTCAGGTGTGAACCGAGGGATTATCGAAGCGCACACGCATGGCATTGTGACCTCCACCACGCTGATGGCCTGCGGCGCGAAATTTGAGGAGGCCGTGAAGCTTGCGTCGCAAGAACTCGAGCTCAGCGTCGGTTGCCATGTGCTGCTAGTCGATGCCTTTCCCCTGCTGGAACTCCAACAGGTCTCAAGCTTGGCGATCGCCAATTCTGGCAATGTAAAATTCCGCGACAGCCTGGTACATTTCGCGTGTTTGGCGGCAGCCCGTCGTCTCAATGAAGATGAAATCGAAGCTGAGATCACGGCACAAATTCGCAAACTGCAAGCCGTCGGCATCCAGGTTTCCCATCTCGACTCTCATAAACACACGCACATGTTTCCGGTAGTGTTCAAGCCAATGTTGCGCGCCGCAAAGAAATGTGGCGTTCGCGCCGTTCGGAATCCTTTTGAGCCGCTGATCTTCGCCGGAATTCGAAATTGGAAGCGGCGCGTTCAGTTCGGGGCATTGCACTCGTTCCTGTCAAGCTTTCGTCAGGCATTGAACGAAGCTGGCATGATGACGCCCGACGGCTGCGTCGGCATCATTGCCACCGGCGGCCTGACCCTGCAAACATTTCGGCAGCTGATCGAAAACCTGCCCGAGGGCACGTGGGAGTTCGTCAGCCATCCCGGTTACAA
>Ga0209474_10002641_pt1 | contig 16261 bp, 13 predicted proteins | sample GraSoiAngelo_145_FD_185902 | JGI IMG/M metagenome (GOLD analysis project Ga0209474, IMG submission 185902) | Grasslands soil microbial communities from the Angelo Coastal Reserve, California, USA - 14_1009_05_20cm (SPAdes) (version 2) | ecosystem: Environmental > Terrestrial > Soil > Grasslands...
AAGCTCCCGGGAGGCGCGCTCGTTTCGGGCGCAGCGTTGTACGGGCAGTTCACGCGTGCCGGGGAGTACCAGGTCGAAGTAAGCGCGGTGGAGGACGGCGCGGATACGCTGACGGTCGTCGTCGAGTGAGGTCGCGGTGGCGGGCGGATACGCTGACGCGCGTGGTCGAGCGGGAGTGGCTGTGCAATCTTCGAAGCGATGGCTGCCCGGCAGCTCTGGTTCTTCTTCACAGCGCGCGACATCGAGTCCCTGCTCGCCGAGCTGGAAAGGCGCGAGCCGGGATTCGTCGTATCGCAAGGGAGGTACCTGCGCGGAAACGCACAGGACCTCCTTGCCGCGCCGGAGCGGCTGGAGCGCAGGGACTCCTTACCGCGCGAGCGGCGGATCTATCTTCTCCATCGCAAGCACAGCGCCGACGTCGTCGCGCACGCGCAGCCGCGCGGACCATTCGCGGGGTGGCAGCAGATTGACGAGGAGAGGACGGACGCTCTCGTGCTCGCCGTGCCCGAAGAGCGTCCCGACGAGATTCAACCAGCGCGGTTGTACGCGCATACGAGCTACTGGCGCTCCGGCGAGAAGATCCGGAAGCGCCCGGTGTTCGCGGTATGGGCGAACCAGACGCTGCGCTGGCTCGGTTCGCGGTTCCCGCGCACCGCCGTGCAGCTCATTCGCATCGGGCCCGACGCGCTGGAGCGCGCCAAGGCGGGATCGCTTCGGTTGAGTTACCTGTACCGCTCCATCGCGCCCGAGAAGCAGGAGCAGTAGTTGCAGCGCTGCAACCGGAACGAGTTGGCTGGAACTCGTCCGGGCGCCCGCGCTCCCGCAGGAGCCGTAGCGGCCGCGGCGGGCTGCGAGGGATTCCCGGGACGAGTTGATGAGTGAACGCAGCGAGTGCCTAGACGTCGATGGTGAGGAAGCCGACCGGCTTCTCGAGGCGGCGCAGCACGGGAAGGGCGACGTTGTAGACGGGGACGCCGCCGCGGGTCGAGCCGCGCAATGTGCCGCGGTGCGCATGGCCGTGGATGACGGCGGCGGGTCGGAGCTGGTCGAGCGGGCCCGAGAGGCGCGTCGCGCCGAGGAACGGGTAGATCTCCAGCGGCTCGCCTTCGACGGTGGAGCGGCAAGGCGCGTAGTGGAGCAAGGCGACGCGCGCGCGCGTGCGGAGTTGGAAGAGCGCGTTCTCGAGCTTCAGCTCTTCGGCGATGCATGCGTCGACGAACTGCTTCATCACGGTTTCGCCGAATCGCTGCAGCTGGGCCTGGTCGAACCCGCCTGCGAATCCCTTGATCCCGGCGACCCCCAGCTCGTCGCCCAGCGCGACAGGCTCCCCGTCCAGCACCTTCACGCCGGCGTCCTGCAGCTTCTGCCGGACGACGTGCTCCTGACCCGCCTCGTAATCGTGGTTTCCGAACACCGCGATCCGGGGAAGCGTGAATCGGCTCAGCTCCTCCGCCAGCCACGATGCTTCTTCCGCCGTGCCATGGTCGGTGAGATCGCCGGCGAGCAGCAGGCATTGCGCCTCGCGATCCACGCCTTGGAGCGCGGAGGCGATCGCCTGTCGCGTATCTGCGCGGCAGTGCAGATCGCCCACGGCTGCGATCCTCATGTCCTCCTCACTGCTCCGAACGCGGCCACGGCTTCACCGGCCAGACGGAATCGCCGTCCCAGCCGTCCACCTCCAGCTCGCGCGCGTCCCGATATCCATGGTCGTTCACTTCGCTCAGGTACTGCTGCCGCGAGAGCAGCGTTCCGCGACAAATGCGCTCGCGGCTCGGCGGTCGTTCTTCTTTCTCGCCGAGCCTGCCCATCAACTCGCGCATCACCCAGGAGGGCACCTGTTCCTTGTCCGAGGCGAAGGCGAAACGGAACGAGATCAGATGGCCGAGAAGCACCGGCCAGTGGTCGTCGAAGCGCCGCAGGATGTGCTCCCAATCGAGCCGCGCGCCCCGGCAGCGCAACAAGTGGTGGATGTCGGCGCCGTCGAACCGCTCTCGCTCCTGGATGTACGCCTTCTGCCAGATCATCTCCTCCGCGGGCGCGATGAGCGCGTCACGCCCGAGGACTTCCGCGTGTACCGCACGCTGCTCCCACTGCTCGTCGACCACCGCGATGCCGTTTCCCGAGCAGAAGATCAGGTCTATGAAATACGGCCCGTCGAACGCCTTGGCGATCCAGAGTGGATCGGTCATTTCGGTGCGGTACCCGGCTCGCGAGAGAAGCTCGAGCGCCTTCGCTACCCGGTCCTTGCGCAAGAACAGATCGAGGTCCTTGGTGTCGCGCCACAGACCGGCGTGAGTTCGCATCGCGTACGCGCCACCGACCATCGGGGCAAAGCCCGCATCCTGCAGCAGCGCCAGCGCGCGCCCGTGCACTCGCTGCTCGACCGGATCGATCTCCAGCGCCGCCTCGCTTGCGCTCTGCACGAGGGCAACTTGGCGACGCCGCAGCGCCACCGCAAACGGCGGCGCCTTGATGCGCTCAACCGCGCGCGCCGGATCCGGATGGCGTCGCGAGCGGCCGGGCGGCTGCCAGCCTGACGCGCGGCGCGCCCGCTCTGGCGGCCGCTCCCCGCCGACGACGGAGCGGCTGGCAGTGCGGACAGAAATACGTGCTGCGGCCCCCTTGTACGATGCGCTCGATCGGCGTGCCGCAGTTCTCGCAGGACGATCCTTCGCGGTCGTAGACGAGAAAGATGTTCTCGCCGCCTTCCTCGACGTACGTGATCGGCTCCGGGGAGTCCTCTCCCTCGAGCGCGGCGCGCAACGACTCGCCGATCGCCGCTGCGAGCCGCTCCGCCTCTTCCGGCAAGATGGAAACGCCCAGCCGCTCCGGATGAAGGCGAGCTCGGTGGAGAGATTCGGAAACCTGGATGTTGCCGAGCCCCGCGAGCGTGCGCTGGTCCATGAGAGCTTCCTTGAGCGAGCGGCGCGTTTTTCGCAGAACGTCGTAGAGCCTGGACACGTCGACCCCGGCCAGCGGATCGGGGCCGAGCGACGCGAACGTCTTCAGCTTGCGCAACTGGGAGACCTTGCCGCGGATGAGCCGCCCGAACAGCCGCGGATCGCGGTAATCGAGAACGGTTCCGTCCTCCAGCTCGATCGACGCGCGCACGTGGCTGGGCGGCGGCTCCGCGCGCTTGCGGCGGATCCATTTCCCCGTCATGCCAAGATGCGAGGCCAGACCTTCGTCGCCGTCGAAGCGGAGCAGCATCCATTTGCCGGTGCGCTCCACCTCCTGCAGCCGGTGACCGGCAAGCTGGGAGAACCTCTTGGGCGACTGGCCGCGAACGACGCGCGAACGCTCCGCGCGGGCCGACGCGATGCGCTTGCCGCGCGCCCACGCTCGCAACTGGCGCGCGGCGATCTCGACCTCCGGCAACTCCGGCACGGCGCGGCAGTGTCGGCCCGCGGCGCGCACGGCGCAAGAGGGCGCCATCAGCGCAGTCGAAATCCCGTCGCGGAATCACCGGCGGCAGCCGGTCTGGTCAAAGAGCCGACGCGTCCCTGCGCGGCGCGTGAAGGTGCCGTTGCAGGTCGCGAAACAGCGAGCGGGCGCGCGACGTCGGAAGCCGCTCGTTGCCCCAGCGCGCCGCCAGGACGGCGGATGCAAGCTGCTCCATTGCGGGCGCTGCCTCGGGCCGGCGCTGCGCGGTCCAACGGACCGCCTCACGCGGCGACACCGCCGCTGGAAGCGGGATCCCGCCCCGCTCGAGCCGTTCGCGGGCGCGGCGCCACAGGGCACGCGCACGCTGCTGATCGCCGGTCAGCTTGCGCGATGCGCGGCCGCGCCGCGCGACACGCCGCAGCAGCACTCCGCCGACCGCGATCACGGCAATCGCCATCGCCACCTGACCCGCCGCCTCGCGAAACTCCGCGGTCCCGGGACGCGCCCTTGCGAGACGGCGGCCCGCGTCCCGAATGTTGCGGCCGATCTGCGCCAGGGAGCGCTGCTGCGTGAGCAGGTCGTAGTCGACGACGAACGCGCGCCAGCGCTGCGAAAGCCCGTCCCACGCCAGCAGGGCCTGTGCCCAGAGTCCATGCTGCGCGCTTCCGCGCCCGGCCGGCGGCGTCGGATCGAAGGTGACGAACCCCGCTCCGGGAACGTACACCTCCACCCATGAATGGGCGTCGCCCGCGCGGATGGCCCAGTACCCGCCGGACGTGTAGACACCGCCGTAATACCCGGTGACGTTCCGCGCTGGAATGCCTGCGAGGCGTAGCAGCACGACCATCGCGCTGGAGAACAGCTCGCAATGGCCGCGGCGCGACTCGAACAGGAAGTGGGCGATGGGATCGGGATGTGGTCCCGGCAGCTCGCGCGTGTACGTGAGGGAGCGCGTCAACCACCGCTCCACCGCCGCCGCGGCGTCGACGGGATCCTTCCCCGCTGTCAGCAGCCGCGACAGGCGCTCGACGCGCGGATCGACGGATGGCGGGATCTCGAGGTCGGCCGCGATATCGCGCGGATAGGCCTTGCCTTTGCCGCGCAGCTGTTCCAGCTCGGGCAACGCGCGTTCCGTCCGGACCGAGTAGCGCGTGTCGCCCACTTCGACCGGAGTGTAGAAGAGGTCGCCGTTCAATGCGCGCAACAATCGCGTCCCGCTGCCGCGCGGGCTGAAGGGCCGCTGGAAGCTGACGCTCATCGGCCAGCCCTCGGGCGTTACGACCACTCCGTCCGAGAAACCGCTCACCGCTTCGACGTCCACCGCGAGAGGCGACGGGCTGCGGCGCGCTTCGGAGGCGCGGACCGGTGGCAGCGGAGCGGTCCAGTTCCCGCCGCCCCACGGATCCACTCGCGCGCGCCAACCGCGACCGGTCCACACCTCCAGCGCCCTCGCTCGCCAGTGGATGGTCAGGTCCGCTCCCGCGGGCGGCGCAGGATCGAGCCGCACGCGCAGGACGACGCGCGGATCGTCGGCGATGACTCCGTGCCGCAGCAGATCGATCTGGTCGCCGAGCCCGGCGATGGGAACGGACGACGAAGCGCGTCGCAGCCCGCCGATGGATACACGCGGAAACGCGACGAAGATGGCGGCCGTTCCCGCGAGGCCCACGAGCGCCAGCAGCGCAAGGGCGGCGAGCACCGCGGGCGTGACCATGCGCCGCCCCTTGAGCAGCACAGCCGCGTTCTCGGGAGTGCGCACCGACTCGATCTCGAACCGCAACCAGGTGAGCCCCATCGCCCAGGTCGCCGCGACCGCATACACGAGGAAGCAGACGCCGAAGAGCAGCTCCGCGGAGAGCGCGGCTCCACCGCACAGCAGCAAGAGCGACAAGAGCAGCAGGAGCCATTCGTCGCGTCGGGAACCGCGGTGCCACAGGCGATGGATGGCCAACAAAACCGTGAACTGCGCCGCCGCGAGCACGACGTCGAGACGTCCTGTGACGACCTGCGCCACTTGCACCACGAACGCGGCTGCCAGCAACGCCGTCCACGCCCATTCGTACCGTCGCGTGTCGGGCTGGAAGACGACCGCGACCGCCAGCGCAACGAGGAACAGGACCACGAGGCCGGTGCCCAGCTCGCCGCTGACGGCGCAAGTACCGAAAGCGGCCGCCAGCGCCAGCGACCCTGCCCACCGCTGCGCATTGAGCAGCGTCATGCCACGCGCGCTCACGCGATCACCTCGAGCAGCGATGCGTCGGGATCCGGGACGGGCGATGGGCCGCCGGGCGCCGCGTCGAGCAACGCGAGCAACGTGAGCCCCGCGATGCGGTGCCGCTCGCCCGAGCCTGCGGGAAGTCGCTCGCCGCACAAAGCGAGCGACACGTCCGCTCCGCCATCGAGCTCGCGCTCGAACAGGGCCGCCGCACGCTCCACGGCGGCTTCCAATGACGCGCCCTGCGCGCGCCTGTGATCGAGCACGACGCAAACCTGCCTGCGGCGCTCCTGTTCCCGGTCGATCCCGATCAGCTTTCCGGCGCGGGCGGACGACCGCCAGTGGATGCTGCGGACGTCCTCACCCGGCCGATAATCGCGCAGGGCATGCATCTCGAGGCCCTGGCCCGCGCGCCCGGTGGAGCGCTCTCCCTCGCGGGCGAGCTGTCGCGGTTCGAGCGGCGGTGGCGGGATGCGGCGGGGAAAGACGATCAGGGCGCCAGGTGCCGACATCGGCCGGGACTTTTCGAACAGTCCGAAAGGAGCGCGCGTCGAGATCTCCAGCTGGTCGAAGCGGTGCACGCCGCGACGTGCTGGCGTGAAGCGATACGACACCTCCTCCGTGCGTCCCGGCCCGAGCAGGAGGAAGAGGCCGTGGCCGGCGACGTCGCCGCCCTTCTCGCGCACGGTGAGGCCGACCGTCGGCGCGCGCGGTTTGCCGTTGCGCGCGACGAGCGTCAGCCGCGCCTCCGCGCCCACCGACGCGGAGATCGGCAGCCTCCGGTCGACCCGGATTCCGCGCAGCGATGTTTCCGACAGGATGCCGGACACGATGATGCTCGAGAGCAGAAGGCCGAGGACGAGCAGCAGGAGGTTGTTGCCGGTATTGATGGCGGCGAAACCGATCCCGATCGTGAGGCCCACGTACCAGCGGCCCAGCGGCGTGAAGCTCAGCCGCCGCTTCCACGCGGGCACCGCGCGCGCCAGGATGGGCACCGCGCGCGTCCGGACGGAGCTCACTCGGGCGCCGGAACCTGCTCGGCCAGGTCCCGGATGACACGCTCCGCCGCCTGCCGCTCCACTTCGCCCGCCGCCGTGGTGCGCCCCGCCAGGACGACGCGGTGAGCGAGGCACGGGACGCACAGCTCCTTCACGTCGTCGGGCTCGACGTACCCGCGGCCGCGCAGCAGAGCGCGCGCCTGGGCAACTCGCATCAGCGACAGCGCGCCGCGCGGCGACACGCCGAGGGACAACAACGCCGACGAGCGCGTCGCGGCGACGATCGCGAGGATGTAATCGGCGATTTCGGGCGCGACGCGCACCACGTCGACCGACGCCTGCAGCCGGCGGACGTCATGCGCGGTCGCGACCGGCTGGAGCGCTTGCAGCTCGTCGTGCGTGCCACCGCCGAGGAGCAGCTCCCTCTCCACGTCCGCGGACGGATACCCGACGGAGAGGCGGAGCAGGAATCGATCGAGCTGCGACTCCGGCAGCGGATACGTGCCGGCGTGCTCGTGCGGGTTCTGCGTCGCGAGAACCAGGAAGGGCGAGGGTAGAGCGCGCGCGGTGCCGTCCACGGAGACCTGACCCTCGGCCATCGCCTCGAGCAGGCAGCTCTGGGTCCGCGGCGTCGTGCGATTGATTTCGTCGGCCAGGACGAGGTGCGCGAAGAGCGGCCCGGGCTTGAAGACGAACTGTCCCGTACGCTGGTCGAAGACCGACACGCCGGTGATGTCGCCCGGCAGCAGATCGTTCGTGAACTGAATCCGCGCAAAGGAGAGGTCGAGCGAGCGCGCCAGCGCCTGCGCCAGCGTCGTCTTCCCGACCCCAGGAACGTCCTCGAGGAGCAGGTGTCCGGACGCAGCGAGCGCCGCCAGCGACAGCTCGATGACTTCTTGCTTCCCGCGCAACGCGCGCGCGACGTTCGCGTGCAGCGCCTTGGCGAGCTTCGCCGCGTCTGACGGCGGAAGAGCAGGCAGTCGCGTCTGGTCGTCTCCGCCGCGAAGAGCCTTCAGAGGTGCGGAGCCGTCGGGCGATGTCACGGCGGGAGATTACCGCAGGGGCGCGCACGTCCGCTCCATTTCGAGGTGTGCGACAGTGCGCGGCCGTGGTGGCACAGGCGCCAGGTGTGACCCTCTCCGCGCGCGGCGCGGCCCGAGCGCGGTCCGGGCATCCGTGGATTTTCAGGAGCGACGTGGAGTCGGCGCCGCCAGGGCTCGCGTCCGGCGCCGAGGTCCGCCTGGCAGATGCGCGCGGGAACTTCATCGCCCGTGCGTTCTGGGCCGAGCGGTCCCCCATCGCACTGCGCATCCTGAGCAGGCGCGACGAGCCGATCGACGACGAGTTCTTGCGGGCCCGCATCGAGCGCTCCGTGTCTCGCCGCCGCGCGCTCTTTCCCGGAGCCGACGCGTTCCGCGGCGTCCACGGCGAAGCCGACCTCCTGCCCGGCTACTTCGCCGACCTGTATGGCGACGTCGTCGCCGTGCAGCACCTCGCCGAGTGGGCCGAAGTCCGCCGCGAAACACTCGCGCGCATCGTCGCGGATGTGTGCGGCGCGCGCGCCGTGGTGGCGCGCGACGACGGCAGCTCGCGTGATTTCGAGATGCTTCCGCGGCACAACACGGTGCTCGTCGGCGAGCCGCCCATCGTCGGCGCGTACCACGAAGGTGAGCTGGAGCTGCAGGTCGATCTGCTCGAAGACCACAAGACGGGCGGCTATCTGGATCAGCGCGAGAACCACCTGCGGGCTGGCGAGCTCGCGCGCGGCGACGCGCTCGACGCGTTCTGCTACCACGGCGGATTCGCGCTCCAGCTCGCCCGCCGCGCTCGGCACGTGCTCGCGATCGATCAGGATGCAGCCGCGGTGGCGCGTACGCGCGAGAACGCGCGCCGCAATCGACTGGACAACGTCGAGGTGCGCGCAGCGAACGCCGTCGAGCAGCTCCGCGCGCTCGACAAGGACGGCCGCAAGTTCGACGTCGTGGTGCTCGATCCGCCGGCGTTCGCGAAACGGCGAGAGGGCCTGGAGGGCGCGTTGCGCGTCTACAAGGAGATCAACTACCGCGGCGTCCGACTGCTCGCGCCGGGCGGATTGCTCGTCACCTGCTCCTGCTCCGGAAAAGTCACCCCGCAGCTTTTCGGGGAAGTGATCGAGTGGGCGGCGCAGGAAGCAAAACGTCCGGTGCAAATCCTGGAGCGCCGCGGCGCCGCGCGCGATCACCCGCCGCTCCTCGGCGTCCCTGAGACGGATTATCTCAAGTGCTGGTTCCTGCTCGCGCCGTAGCGGGGACGCTTACGCCTTGACGGCGGCCAGGTCAGGCGGCGGCGGCAGGTCGCGGGCGGCCTTCTGTGCAGCGTCGCGGATGAGATCGAAGACGCGCTTCGGCGGAGTCCATCCCCACTGCGCCTCGAGCAGCGAGATCTGCTCGACCTCGGCCCGGATCCGGTTCCACTCCTGTTCCGGAACCGACGTGAACGCGTTCACGACCCGCGGGTCGAGCTGCGTCCCGGAGACGCGCTGGATCTCGGCGACCGCCGCCGCATGCGACTGCGCGCGGCGGTACGGCCGATCGGAAGTAATGGCGTCGTACGTGTCGGCGACGGCGAACAGGCGCGCGCCCAGCACGATCGATTCGCCGCGCAGGCCCGCCGGGTACCCGCTGCCGTCGTAGCGCTCCTGGTGTTGCAGTACGATCTCGCTCGCCTCGCGCAGGAACTCGATGCGCTGGAGGAGCGCCCAGCCGAGCCGCGGATGCTCGCGCATCTCGACCCACTCCTCCTGGTCGAGCGGCCCCGGCTTGAGCAGCACGGCATCGCGTACGCCGATCTTGCCAATGTCGTGCAACAGCGATCCCATCTCGATGGTGCGCAGCTCGACGTCGTCGACGACGCCGAGCTCCTCGGCCAGCCGGCGCGTGAAGCGCGACACGCGCCGCGAGTGCCATTGCGTCTCGGTGTCGCGATAGTCGAGCACGGCGACCATGCCGTCGAGCAGGTTCGTGGTGCGCTCCTGCACCAGTTTCTCGAGGCCCTTGTTCAGCTCGGCCAGCTCCCCGTTCTGCTTCTGCACCAGCGCGGTCAGTTGCCGGTTCTTCTCGCGCAGCGCATAGGTGTCGAACGCCTGGCGCACGGTGCCTAGCAGCTCGACGCGGTTCCACGGCTTCGCGAGGATGCGGAAGATCTCGCCGTTGTTGATTGCGTCGACCGCCGCGGAGAAGTCGTGCGCGGCCGTGATGAGGATGCGGATCGTCTCGGGCTGCAGTGCGCGAGCGCGGGCGAGGAATTCGGCGCCCGTCATCCCCGGCATCATGTAGTCCGCCGAGAGCACCTGGTAGGCCTTTTCCTTCAGACGTTCCAGCGCCTCGGCGGGATCGAGGCACGCGGTCACTTCGTATCCGGCGGCCTCAAACGTGCGCTGCAGCGCGTGGAGGATCGGGCCTTCGTCGTCGACGACGAGGAGTCGCTCGATCCCGGACTGCGCGCCATCAGCCGACATGACCACCCATATTCCCGAAGGACGTGCGGTTCTCGCACGCTAGACAGGCAGCGTTAACCATGTTGCTTCTCCCGGCAGCCTGGGTAGGAGTCAAGACGCGGAAGGGCGCAGGAGGAAGGAGCATGTCCGACATTCGAGCGGTCGTGGACGTTTCCTGGCTCGCGCGACAGAAGCCCGGCTCCGTCCGCATCGTGGACCTGCGCTGGGCGTTATCGGGCCCGAGCGCGCTGGAGAAGTACCGGGCGGGCCACATACCCGGGGCCGTGTACGTGGACATGGAACGCGACCTGTCCCGGGCCGGCGGACCGGGGCGGCACCCCTTCCCGCCGGTCGAAGACTTCGCTCGTGTTCTTGGCAGGATCGGCGTCGGGCCGGACACCAACGTGGTCGTGTACGACGATGCGACCGGCTCCGTCGCGGCCCGGTTGTGGTTCATGCTCCGAGTGCACGGGCATTCGCGGGCATCGGTGCTGGACGGCGGGTTCGCGGCGTGGGCGAAGGCGGGCCTACCGGTCACGCGCGACGAACCGCGCATCGAGCCGGTACCGCCGCCGAAGCTCCGGTTGGACAGGTCACGTCTCGTGGACCGGGAACACGTGGCGCAGGCGCTCGCCCGCCGCCGCGAACCTGGAGCGCGGCCCGCACTGGTGATGGACGCCCGAGCGCCGGAGCGGTACCGCGGCGAGGTGGAGCCAGTCGACAAACGGGCCGGGCACATCCCGGGCGCGCTCAACGCGCCGTTCAGCGGCAACCTGAAAGACGGCCGATTCCGTCCACCCGAAGAGCTGCGCGCTATCTACCAGCGGCTCGGCGCGGAGCGCGCACCGGAGGTCATCGCCTCCTGCGGCAGCGGCGTGACCGCCTGCCATACACTTCTCGCGCTGGAGCTGACCGGATTTCCCGATGCAAAGCTGTACGTCGGATCCTGGAGCGACTGGAGCAGCCAGCCGGACGCACCGGTCGCGACAGGCGACGAACCGGGCTGAAGCCCCTGTACGGCGCGCTCGGCTCGAGTAGGATGCGCCGCCATGCTCGCACTCGTCCTGTCCGTCGCAACCGCGCTTCTCGCCGCTCCCGCCACCCAGACGCGCGCCGCGCAATCGTCACAGCCGCGCTTCAGTGACAAGGAACGCGCCGCAGCCGCGCGCATCACGCCGGCCGCGATGTCCGGTCCTATCCGGTTCCTGTCCGACGATCTCCTCGAAGGCCGCAAGCCAGGGAGCGTGGGCGCGGAGCTCGCGGTGAAGTATCTCGCCGCCGAGCTGGAGTCGGCTGGCTACCAGCCCGGTGTCCCCGCGACAGGAGACTCACCCGCCTCGTTCTTCCAACCCGTTCCACTCGTCACGCTGCACGGGCGTCCGCCCCATCAGATAGCCTTCCAGGGCGGCGGGCGCGAGGTCCAGCTGACCGCGCTGAACGGCGTCCAGTCCGACCTCCGCATCGATCCCGACGCGCACGTCGACCTCGCGCGCGTCGCCAACGCGGAGCTCGTCTTCGTCGGCTACGGCATCGTGGCGCCGGAGTACGGCTGGGACGACTACAAGGACGTCGACGTCCGCGGAAAGATCGCCGTCATCATGAATTTCAACCCGCCGTTCGCCGGCGAGGGAGTGCGCCTGTGGTACGGGCGGTGGGATTACAAGTACCTGACGGCGGCGGCGCACGGCGCGGCGGGCGCGCTCATCATCCACACCACTCCGTCGGCGGGCTATCCGTGGCAGGTGCTCTCGGCTTCGGCGGACGGAACGCGCATCGATCTGCCGCCGGGCAACGAAAAGCGGATGCAGTTCCAGGGCTGGGTGACCGAGGATGGCGCGAAACGCATCGCGGCTCTGACGACGATGGACCTCGACAAGCTCCGCGCCGCCGCGCAGCAGAAGTCGTTCCGGCCAGTTCCGATGGGCGTGCGGACGTCGTTCGAGATGCCGATCGAGCGGAAGTTGACGCCGAGCGCGAACGTCGTCGGGATCCTGCCCGGCATGGATCCGCAGCTCCGCAACGAGGCCGTCGTGTTCACCGCGCACTGGGATCATCTCGGACGCGATCCGCGGGTCCCGCCGGGCAAGGACGGCATCTACAACGGGGCGCTCGACAACGCGTCAGGCTGCGCACTGATGCTCGCGGTGGCGCGGGCGGCGACCGAAACACCGCCGAGACGGTCGCTCGTCTTCGTCTTCGTCACGGCCGAGGAGCAGGGATTGCTCGGATCCAAGTGGTTCGCGCAGCACCCCGTCGTGCCGGCCGCCCGCATCGCTGCCGACATCAACGCGGACAGCGTCAACAAGTGGGGCCGTACCACGGACGTCGGGTTGCTCGGTCTGGGCAAGTCGTCGCTCGATGCCGTCGTCCGTGACGTAGCGGCCGCGCAGGGACGCACGGTGCATGGCGATCCGTTCCCGGACCGTGGCGCCTTCTACCGATCCGATCAGTTCGAGCTGGCGCGCGTCGGCGTCCCGGTCGTGCACGCGCGCGGCGGACCCAACTACGTCGGCCGGCCGCCGGGGTGGGGACAGCAGCAGCACGAGGAATTCGAGCGGCGCGACTACCACCAGGTTACCGACGAGTACCACGGCGACTGGGATCTTTCCGGCGCCGTCCAGGACGCCCAACTCGACTTGATCGTCGGGCTGCGAGTAGCCAACGGCCAGGAGATGCCGCAGTGGACCCCGGGCGACGAATTCGAGAAGGCGCGCAAGACCGCCGCCAGGTGATGGCGAGCTGTCTCCGTGCGAGACAGCCAGCGTCACGCTCCGCGTGAATTAGCCGCAGATCCGCGCCTACGCCTCGGAGCCGCTAAGGCTCTTCGGGAGCGCGGCCGGGCACGTCGGCCTCGATGAAGACCTTGAGCAGGTCTCCGTCGACTTCGCCGCGCTCCGCCTCGTCGTTCAGGATGTCGTACGCCTTCTCCTTCGGCACAGCGCGCTTGTAAGGCCGGTCCGACGCGGTCAACGCGTCGTAGATGTCGCTGATGGTCATCATGCGCGTCGGCAGCGAGATCTCCGGTTCCTTGAGGTTCCGCGGGTAGCCGACTCCGGTCAGCTTCTCGTGGTGACCGTACGCGATGTAGGGCACATGCTTGAGCGTGCGTGTCCAGGGAATCTGCTGCAGGAAGCGGAACGTGTGGGTCACGTGCGACTCGATCTCGCGCCGCTCCTCGGCGGTGAGCGACCCCTGGCGGATCGAGAGCTTCACCACCTCGTCGTCGCGCAGGAACGGGCGCAGCTCGCGCGAAAGGGGGCTCTCGTACTTCAGGCGGGCGATGTCGCCGAGTCGGTCGAAGGTGCCTTCCGGCAGAATCGTCGGCCGGTTGCACGAGAGGACGAACTCGAACATTCCGGTGAGCTCCCGGCGACGAGCGTCGAGCTCGGCGTCGATCTCTGTCATGAGCGCTTTGGCGCGCCTCGGCTTCTCGAGGAGGACCTGCACCTTGCGGCGCTCCGCGTTCAGCTCCTCCTGCGCGAGCAGCGTCTCGAAACGGCCGCGCAGGATCTCCAGCTCGTTCGGCTCGAGCTTGTTGGCCTTGATGAGCACGTTTTCGCGGACGCCCACCTTGCCAAAGTCGTGCAGGAGCGCCGCGTACCGCAGCTCCTGGCGCTCGTCATTCGAGAGCTGTGCGCCGCGCCAGCGGCCGGCGGCCTTTTCCGCGCGCGGGAGCGCGTCGGCGAGACCGACCGACAGACGCGCGACGCGGCCCGAGTGGCCTGCCGTCGTCGGATCGCGCGACTCGATGGCCACGACGCTGGCTCGCACGAAACCTTCGAAGAGCTGCTCGATCTCGTGGTGGAGGCGGACGTTGTTGATGGCCGCCGCGGCCTGGCCGCCCAGCGCGGAGAGCAGCTCCTCGTCCTCGTCGGTGAACGGGCCGCCTCCGCGTTTGTTGAGCGCCTGCAAGACGCCGACGACGTCGCCCTCGAGCGAGCACATCGGCACGCAGAGGATGCTCTTCGTTCGGTAGCCGGTTTCCTTGTCGACCTCGGGGTTGAAGCGCGGATCCGCATACGCTTCGGGGATATTGATGGGCACGTTCGTCTCGGCGACGCTGCCGGCGATTCCCTTGCCCATCGGGAATCTGATCTCGCGCGTGCCGACGCCCTGCGCGATCTTGCTCCACATTTCCGCGCGCTCGCGGTCGACGAGGAACAGCGAACAGCGGTCCGCTTCCACGACGCGTGAAGCCGCCTGCACGATGAGCTGCAGCAGCCGATCGAGATCGCGCTCGGCGACGAGAGCCTTCGCGACATCGAGGATGCCGCCCAGCTTCCGTACGCGCTCCTGCAGACGGTCCACGCCGGGCACTCTAGCATCCGCTTACTCGCTCGCCGAAGGAGACAACCGCTGCCAAAAGCCTACATTTGGAGCCGATCGTGCGTTAACGGCGTCGATAAACTTGCAAAAACCTCCACGCCTGCCGTCGCGCTACGCGACGACGCCGAGGAGACGGCGCGCTTCTTCGAATCGCTCCGGAGGAACGTAGAGGCGCGCCAGCATGGCGGCCTCGGCATACCTCTCGTACAGGGGCGTGTACTGCGCGATCGGCACTTCGCCCCGCGGTGACCGGACGTACAGCGTGGCCTCGCGGCCGTAGGTGGAAAGGACGCCGCGAGACAGCGTCGTGAAGGCGTCGATGCCCGCCTCCTCGAGACGCACGCGCTGCCCGTCGAGCTGCGCCGTCGCATCCGCGTCCAGCGCTGGGCCGAGCTCCACCAGCAACCGATAGCCGTTCCGGCGCACGATGCGCTTCGCCCACGGATTTTGCGACGCGCGCAGCGCCGCGGTGAGCGTGACGTCGTCGTGCTGCAGGTACTCGTCGACGTCAGCGGGGAGGCGGTACTCGTCGCCGCTCGTGTCGCAGTAGCGCTGCAGCAAAACCTCGTAGCCCACCGAGGCGTAGTGAAAGTAGACCGACAGGAACATGTGGTAGCGCGACAGCAGGAAGTCCTCGAAGGCGAACACGGCACGGTGCTGCAGCGCGAGGTGCACGCGCCCGTCGCGCTCCACCGCCTCGAGGTTCTGCACGAGCCAGTCGAGGTCGAACTTCCCGTAGTTGACACCGCTGAAGAACGAGTCCCGCTGCAGGTAATCCATGCGGTCGGCATCGAGCTCGCCGCTCACGACCTGCCGCAGGATGGGGAGCAGATCGCGGGCGCCGCTGCGGAACGGATTGCCACCTGGCGGCGGACGGCCGCACAACAGCGACGCAACGTGCGCGGGCTCGACGCCGCGCCGCTTCAGCTCGGCGGCCAGGCCTGAGTCGAGCACCAGCTTGAGCGTGTAGTCCTCGTGATTCGCTTGCCGGCCGGGGGCACGGCGCGCCTCGGACTGCGTCCACTCGGGGACGCGCAGCTCCGCGGCACGCGGCATGATGCGTTCGGTGGCGTGCGAGAGCGGTGCGTGCCCGAGATCGTGGAACAGCACCGCCAGCCGCAGCGTCTCGCGGAAGCGATCGCGATCGGCGGGCGCGAGCTCCAGCTTGGGCGCGAGCGCATCGAACACGCGCGTCGCGACCGCCATCGCGCCCAGCCCATGCGCGTAACGCGTGTGCGTCGCTCCGGGAAAGGCGAGGTCCGCGAAGCCCAGCTGCTTCACGTTGCGGAGCCGCTGATACTGCGGGCTGTCGACCAGCGCTCGTTCGTCGGCGGTGATCTCGATCGCGCCGTGAATGGGATCGCGGATGTGCACCGGGCCGCAATGTAGCGGATCCGGGTACATTGCGCCGCATGCGGATCGCGCAAGTCGCAGCGTGCGCAGCGGCGATGGCGTGCGCTTCGGCTCCAGGCAGGCCGCCGGCGGACGCGACGCTCGTGCTGCGCAACGGGAAGGTATTTGTCGCCGGGGGGAACGTCGCGAGCGCGATCGCGATCCGCGACGATCGTGTCGTCGCGGTCGGAGCCGATGCCGAGCGGTTCGTCGGTGCCGCGACGCGTGTCGTCGATTTGCAGGGCGGCCTCGTGACGCCAGGGATGAACGACGCACACTGCCACCTCGGCCGCGGCGGGCTGTCGATGCTGGAGGTGGATCTGCGCGGGGCCTCGTCTCTGGCCGAGATCGAATCGCGCGTGCGCGCCGCTGCCGCAAAGACGCCACCCGGCGACTGGATCACCGGTCGCGGATGGGACCAGACGCGACTGCGCGCGTCCGAGCTGGGGCCCGATGGATGGCCAACGAGGG
>Ga0209474_10002643_pt1 | contig 16258 bp, 12 predicted proteins | sample GraSoiAngelo_145_FD_185902 | JGI IMG/M metagenome (GOLD analysis project Ga0209474, IMG submission 185902) | Grasslands soil microbial communities from the Angelo Coastal Reserve, California, USA - 14_1009_05_20cm (SPAdes) (version 2) | ecosystem: Environmental > Terrestrial > Soil > Grasslands...
CGCCGCCAGCAGCAGGCCTTTGGCCTCGTACGGCCCGGACGGGATCACGATCTTCAGGCCCGGCGTGGCGAACCGCGCCTCGATCGACTGCGAGTGGTAGAGGGCTCCATGCGCGTGGCCGCCCATGGGGGCCCGCACCACCATCGGCACGGACCAGTCGCCATCCGTGCGGTAGCGATACTTGGCCGCCTCGTTGGTGATCGCGTTGAACGCAAAGTGCGCGAAGTCGGCGAACTGCATCTCGGCCACGGGCCGCTTGCCAGCGACCGCCAGACCCAGCGCCACGCCGGCGATCGATGACTCGGCCAGCGGCGTGTCGATGACGCGCTGCTCGCCGAACTTCTTGTGCAGCCCGTCGGTGACCAGGAAGACGCCGCCCTTCGGCCCGACATCCTCACCCAGCACCATGACGCGCTCGTCCCGCTCCATCTCCTCAGTGAGGCACGAGCGCAGCGCCGCGACCATGTTCATCTCCTCGGTCTCGACGTCTGCCGGTGGGTCGATCGCCTTCGGCGCGTCGATCGCGTAGACGTTCGTGTGCGCGTTCTCGGCGGGCGCGTCGGGGGAGGCGACGCCTTCGCTGGTCGCCTTGCTCACATCGTCTTTCACGCGCTCCTCGTACTCGGCGATCTCTTTGGCGCTCAGCACGCTCTCGTCGAGGAGGCGCTTCTTGAAGCGCTCCAGGCAGTCGTTCTCCGCCAGCTTCTCGATCTCCTCCTGCGTGCGGTAGCGGCGCTGGTCGTCCTCGGACGAGTGGGCGCCGAGCCGGTCGACCAGGCACTCGATGAGGGTCGGCCCCTGGCCCGCCCGCGCCCGCGCGACCGCTTCCTTGGCGACGTGGTAGCAGGTGACGGGGTCTCGGCCGTCCACCGTCACGCCCGGAAACCCATAGCCGGCCGCGCGCTGAGCCGCGTACTGGATCGCGTACTCCTTGCGCATCGGCGTCGAGATGGCGAAGCCGTTGTTTTCGCAGACGAAGACCTCCGGCAGCTTGTAGATCGAGGCGAAGTTGAAGGCCTCGTGCGCGTCGCCCTCCGAGCCGGCGCCCTCGCCGTAACAGGTCATCACGACCTTGTCCGTGCCGTCCATCTTCAGCGCGTACGCCACCCCCGCCCCACGCACCATCTGCGCCGCCACCGGCGACCCGCCGGACGTGATGTTCAGCCGCGAGTCGGAGAAATGGCCGGGGGTCTGCTTGCCTCCGGATGCCGGGTCGGCCGGCTTGGCCAGCACCGCCAGCATCAGGTCGAGGGGCGTCATGCCCATGCGCATGCAGAGCACGACGTCGCGGTAGTACGGCGCGAGCCAGTCGGACTTCGGCTTCAGCGGCCAGCCGATGCCAATCTGCGCCGCCTCGTGGCCGGCGCACGAGATGATGAACGGCGCCCGGCCCTGCCGGTTCAGGACCTGGAAGCGGTAGTCGATCTGCCGGCCCAGGAGGATGTAGTTGAACCACTCCTTCAGGGTCTTCTCGTCGATGTCGGTGTCGCGCCAGTCGACCGGCTCCTGGAAGCGCCAGTCCGGACTGAATGCGGAACCCCTGGTCTTGACGGTTTGGGCCACGGCCTTAGATGTGGATGGCGTGGCCGTCCACGGCCATCGCCGCTTCCATCACGGCCTCGCTGAGCGTCGGGTGCGGGTGGATGTTGCGGCCGAGCTCCCACGCGTCGCCCTGGAAGAGCTGCGTCAGCGCGGGCTCGGCGATGAGCTCGGTCGCGCTCGGCCCCACGATGTGCGCGCCGAGCAGGCGGCCGCTCTTAGCGTCGCCGACCATCTTCACGAATCCGGCGGTCTCGCCGTGGATGATCGCGCGCCCGAGGGCGGTGAACGGGAACTTGCCGATCTTGACCTCGTGCCCTTTCTCTCGCGCCTGCTTTTCGGTCAGCCCGACCGAGGCGATCTGGGGGTGCGAGTAGGTGCAGCGCGTGACCAGCTCCTGCTCCATCGGCGCCAGGCGCTGGCCGGCAATGTCCTCGGCGGCCACGATCCCTTCATGCGAGGCCGCGTGCGCCAGCAGGTACCCGCCGACCACATCGCCGATGGCGTGGATCGACTCGACCGACGTGCGCATCCACTCGTCGACCTTGATGAAGCCGTTGGGATGCGTGGTCACGCCGACCTGCTCGAGGCCGATGTCCTTCGACCGCGGCCCGCGACCCACCGCCACCAGGAGCTGCCGCGCCCAGACCTCGCCCTGCTCGGTGTCGACGCTGACGCCGTCGCGCGCCTTCTTGGCGCCCTTGACCTTGACCCCGATCCGGCAGTCGATGCCCGCCTTCTTGAACGAGCTGAGCATCTCCTTCGAGATGTCCTCGTCCTCGAGCGGCACCAGCCGATCCAGACCCTCGAGCAGGGTCACCTTGACCCCGAGCTGGTTGTAGAGCGTGGCGAACTCGACGCCGACCGCGCCCGCGCCGATGATGCAGATCGACTCGGGCACGCGATCCGACAACGTCGCGTGGTCGGAGGAGACGATGAACTGGCCGTCGAACTCGATCCCGGGCAGCGCCTTGACGTTGGAGCCGGTCGCGACGATGAGGTTTTTGGCCTTGAGCTGCTGCGCCCCGACCTCGACTGTGTTGCGGTCGCGCACGCGCCCGCTGCCCTGCACGACCTCGATCTTGTTCTTCTTCATCAGGAACTGGACGCCCTTGTAGAGCTGGTTCACCACCCCGTCCCGCCGCGCCGCGATGCCCTTGTAGTCGTAGGTGACCTTGTCGGCCTTGACGCCGAACTCCTGGCCGCGGGCGGAGACGCGGTGGAACAGCTCCGAGGACTCGAGCAGCACCTTGGTCGGGATGCAGCCGATGTGCAGGCACGTGCCGCCGAGCTTGTCGGATTCAACCAGCGCCACCTTCAAGCCCAGCTGAGAGGCCCTGATCGCGGCCGGGTAGCCGCCCATCCCGCCGCCGAGGATCACGAGATCGAAGTCGTTCGCCACTGAACCTAGTGTAGGGACGGCACCAAGCTCAGCAGAGCGACACGGGCACGTCCAGGTCGCCGATCGTCCGGTACCCGTCGGTGGCGAGGCCCGCCAGGTGGAGTGACGAGCCCGCCAGGCCGTGGAGCCGGGTCTCCGGCCCGAGCCACAGCCAGCCGGAGTAGCTCCGGCCGGGGGCGAAGGCCATCGGAAACGGGGTCGATCGGGCATAGTCCGACCGGGCCACGGGCATGCCCCGATCGCGCACCTCCACGGTCTGCGACCACTCGACCGGGTCTGGGCCCGCATTCTGGAAGCGGACCTCCACCCACTGGTCACCTGACGTGTCCACCGCGCAGGATTCGACCAGGACGTAGAACCGGCCGAACGCCGCACCGGCCTGCACCGCCACACGCGCCTTGATCGCCGGGCTGCCGGCGCCGGCCGGCAAGGGTGAGGGCGGGATTGCCGACAGGGCCAGCCCGGCCAGGGAGAGGCCGGTGAACACGCCGATCGTCGCCCAGCGCAGGCGGGGCGATGGCAGCTCCACCCACAGGCCGGCGGCGACCAGCGCGACCGCGGCGCACAGGCCCACATAGGCGAGGCGCCCGGGGGCGTTGAAGGCGGCCAGCACCGGAGAAGTCACGCTGACCAGGGCCGCCCCGGCCGCGGCGACCGCGACGATGAGCAGCACGGGGCGCGAGACCTCCAGCCCAGGTCGCCGGGCCATACGGACCATGCCGGCCAGCGCCAGCGCCGCGATGAACGCGGCGAGAAAGGCCAGCGGCACCGAGCCCGGGACCGACAGGAACGGATCGCCGGTCCAGAAGGTGACAAACGAGTGGAGCGTCGACACGCTCCAGAAATCGAGGCTTGCGGTCCGCGCTGGAAACGCAGCCATCGCCAGCTGCTCCCGGGTCGTGATGAGCTCGCCGTAGATGGCGAGGTTGGACGCGATCCACGGCGCCACCAGCGCGGCCGCGACGGCGCCCACGCCCAGCAGCGGCCTCAAGCCCCCGCCGCGTCCCCGCTGCAGGAGCGCCACCGCGAGCGCGGGGGCGAGCCCGGCCGCGGTCGTCTTGGTCAGGAGCGCCGCGCCGAAGACGAGGCCGAGCAGGATCACCCGGCGCCACGTCCACGAGCCGCTGACCGCGACCAGCACGCACGCCCCGCCGAGCACTGCGACCAGCACGTCGTTGGTGACGCTGGTCAGGTTGAGGGCCACGCCCGGTAGCACGCCCGTGACCAGCGCGGCGGCGAGCGCGGCTATGCGGTTGGCCGGCCACAGCCGCAGAGCGATGAAAAGGCTTAGCGGCGCGAGCAGGGCGGCGAGCAGAGCATCGAAGATGCGCACCGCGTAGAGCGCGCCGACCGGGCCGCCCAGCGCGTTGCCCGCGAGCCACGCCGGCAGCGCGACCGCATAGTAGAGAGGCGGCTGGAACGCCTCGTACGAGTACTGATAGCCGTGGCGGCGGATCCACAGCACGTGCTCGGAGTCGCTCAGGCCTTCGGGCATCGACTGGAAGCCCATGTCGGGCTGGACGTATGTGTTGTCGACGACGAAGCCGTAGACGCCGGCGCGCCGCATCACGTCCAGCGTCTCCGGCCGGATGGTCGTCTGCGCGTCTCGGGGATAGATGCCCGCCGCGTACTGCGCGATCACGTCGTAGTGGGCGGCCTCGTCCACGCGGGACCACACCGGCTGGGCCAGGGCCATGGCCAATGCCGGAACCAGGCCGACCGCGTACGCGACCGCGAGGAGGCGCGGGCCGGCTTTCAGCCCAACCTCGTGACGGTCAGCACGTCGCTGAAATCGTCCGTCCAGACCGGGAACTGGGGGTCGGGAGCGAGCCTATGCCAGCCTGGCCGGCCCGGCAGGTCGCCGAGGTCGCCGGCGCCGCTCGACATCACCACCCAGTCGGAGGGAAACTTGCCGGCGGCCGCCTGCTCGGAAGTCACCTGCGTATCCGCGCGCTCCGAGGACAGCAGCGAAAGCCCGGCGGCCTCGCCGGCCAGGACCGGGGCCAGGTTGACGAAGCGGTTGGAAATGTTGAACAGCAGGACCCCACCCGGCCGGAGCTTGCTCATGTACAGCTGCAGCGCCTCGCGCGTGAGCAGGTGGACGGGGATCGCGTCCGAGCCGAACGCGTCCAGGACGATCAGGTCGTAGCTGTGATCGGGAGCCTTGGCGATGGTCAGGCGGCCGTCGCCGAGCACGACCCCCGCGCGCGGGGCAATCGCGCATGAATGTGAAGAGGCTCGGATCCAGCGCGATGCGGACCACCACAGGGTCGATCTCATAGAAGGTCCAGTGCTGCCCCGGCTGGGCATAGCAGCCGATCGCCCCGGCGCCCAGGCCGATCACGGCGACGTTCCACGCCGGGTCGACGGCCCGCTCGGCGTCGAAGAGATCTCCGACCGGGCCGCTCTCCGAGTAATACGAGGCGGGCCTGTCGCGGTTGGCCGGATCCAACAGCTCGATGCCGTGGATGGTGCCGCCGTCGATGAGGGCATGGCGCGTGCCCGCGGCGTCGCCGACCACCTTGTGGACGCCGAAGAAGTCGCGTTCCTGAAAGATGGACGGCTGCGAACCCAGTGGCAGCAGGCTGAGGCCCAGCATCGCGGTGGTCGCCAGGCCGAATCGAGTCGGACGCCATGAGAATCCGGCCGACACGGCTGCCGGAACCGCGAAGACGACCAGCACGCGCACGAAATCGGACGCGGTCGTGGCGCCGGTGAGGACGGAGCGGTTCAGCGTGCTCAAGACACCCGTGCCCGACATGACGGCCACCGCCAGCAGCAGCACCGCGGCCATCGCCGCGGGAAGGGCGAAGTCGGCCATCCGCGCGCGCCGGCTGCCTGTCGCGGCCAGGGCCGGCCTGACGAGAGCCGCGCCGATGATGGCGATCGGGTACTCGTAGAAGTCGTTGAAGATCTGCGGCGCGATCACCGCCGTGAACAGCCCGCCGGCAGCCCCCCCGACCGCCACCCACCAGTAGAACTCGGTCAGGTGCCGGGGATGGGGCCGGTCAGCGGCAAGCTCGCCGTGGCACAGCAGCGCCGCCAGGAAGAAGGCGCCGAAGTGGAGCAGCGCCAGCAGATAAAAAGGGCCCCCACCGCCGAGCAGGACCATGCCGAGCAGGGGCAGCGCGTAGAAGGGAAAGGCGCGATTGAGCCAGTAGCGCGAGATGAGCGGTCGGCGCGCGAACACGATCGCGAACGAGAAGAGGTACAGCGCCAGCGGGATCACCCACAGCAGCGGGATCGGGCGGATGACGGTGGTGAAGTACGAGGTGACGGCCAGCATCCAGGTCGAAGGGATGGCGGCCAGCACCACCCAGCGCGCGCGCCGCCGCCACGTGATGGGCCTGTCCTCGATGGCCGTGGGCGGAGGTGCCTGCGCGGGCGCCTCCGCGACCGGGACCACCGTGCCCTTCCAGCGCGCCCAGGCGACGGTCAGCAGGCAGAGGAGGACCAGGACCAGATAGGCGACGTAGCCGAGACGCCACACCTGCGCCTGGGCGTGGAGGCCGATGAAAGGCTCGATGAGGGACGGGTAGGCGAGGAGGCCGAGCGCGCTGCCGAGGTTGCTCGCGCGATACAGGAAGTAGGGATCGCCGGCGTGAGGATGGCCGGTGCGCGAGAACCAGTGCTGGATCAGAGGAGACGTCGTCGAAAGGACGAGGAACGGAAGGCCGACCGTCACCGTCAGCAGGAGCACCAACCACGCGACCGGGCTGCCTGAGGTGGGCGGGTTCCAGCCGGGCAGCAGATGGATCGGGAGCACCGCGAGCGGCGAGACCAATAGCACGCCGTGAAGCAGCGCCTGCCACCGCCACCGAAGCCGCATGGCCAGCCAGTGCGAGTAGCCGTAGCCCGCGAGCAGGACCGCCTGGAAGAAGAGGACGGAGGTCGTCCACACCGCTGGAGTTCCGCCCGCGAGGGGCAGCACCATCTTGGCGACCATCGGCTCGACGAGGAAAAGGAGGAATGCGCTGGCGAAGATTGAAAGGGCGAAGACCACGAGGACGACGGCCGTGATCCCGGCGGGCCCGATCCGCAGCCTCGGCGGTGCGACGTCGGCCTCGCGCGCCTCGGGCCGGTCGAGAACTGCCGGCCGCTGCATGCGGGCGAGCCTAGCTGATCGGACCGCCAAATAAGGGGTCCCCGCGAAGTCGAAGACTTCGTGGGGCAAGAAATTCGCCGGTTTGGACGCTCACCGGCAGCCGGCGCGATCGAGGTTGGTGCGGGCACGGCCGTAGTCCGCCAGGTCGGTCACGGGTCCGGCGGGAGCGGGGTTGCCATATCGGTCAACGGCCCGGTAGTAGAGCGCGGGCCTGGCCACCTGGGGCATCACCAGCGGGTCGACCGCCGCATCCGGGCCGAGGCACGGGTCGCCCCGGACAGCGTTCAAGGCCTGGAGATCGGCTGCCTCACGCTGCATCTGCACCGTCTTTCCGGCCGCGTACTCGAACAGCAGCGCGCCGCTGTTGAAGCAGGCCAGGAAGAGGCACGCGACGAGGGCGGGCCGCCACGTGCCGCGCCATGGTAGGGCGCGCGCTGCATCGCCGAGGAGCAGAAGCCAGAAGATCGAGCCCTCGTACACGTACCGGCCGGAAGCCGACTGCTCGTAGCCGAACTGGGCCCGGCTCAGCCCGGTGACGGCATAGAACGAGATGAGCGCGGCCACCACGCTGAGCGCGGATGCATCCGGCGGCCGCCGCCACCAGGTCCACGCGAGCACCGCCGCGCCAAGCACGAGGGCGGGAGGCCCCCACCAGCCGCCCAGCCCGACCAGCCCGGCGATGGAGGCGCCGACCCCCCAGGCCACGTAGCCGGGCAGGCGGAGGATGTTCAACGGGCCGGCCGGCGGGTTGACCTGAGTGCCGGTGCGACCAAGGGCCACGTACCAGATGAGCACGGCTACGGCGATCGGGGCAAGCCAGACCAGATCGCGGCGTCTTTCCCGCACCACAGCCACATGGACCGCGGCGGCCACCAGGAAGAACAGCCCGATGCCCGAGCACATGATCGACAGCAGGACCAGCGCGGTGACGGCGGGCATTGTGGCGGCAGTCCGCGGGCGCTCGAGGACCACGAGCGCGAGCAGGCCGAACGCGACCGAGCCCAGGAACATCAGCTGGAAGGCCCACAGCAGGTTCTCCCAGCCCGCTCCGAGGAGGACGAGCAGCGCCGCCGCGCCGAGCCCGACCACGTCCCCGCTGCGGCGGCGGACCAGCTCGAAGACCAGCACGACGTTGACGCCATGAAGGACGAGCGCGACTGCCATGTAGGGCAGGTACGTGCGCAGGCCAACCGTGTTCAGCAGCACGGCGTAGACGGCATGCGGGATCATCGCCGGGTGCTCGTTGTGCGGCTGAAGGAAGGAGACCCAGCTCCAGTCGGGCGCACCGAGGATGAAGTCCCACTCGTCGAAGTAGAAGTTGAAACCACGCGCGAGCAGAAGGATCCCGAGGCAACCCACCGCGGCGCCCGCGACAGCGTAGAGCCGAGCCCAGCGAATGCGCGCTTCGCCGGTGCTCACGCCGGCCTCACCGACAGCCGTGCGGGCTCCGAGCGCTGAGGCACGCAGAGAAAGGCAAACCAGGCCGCGATTGCAATCAGCAACGGCAGCGGTGTGAGGGGCCACGCCAGCTCGATGGTGAGGGCGACCACGGCGAGCCAGGCGCGCTGCCACGCCGGCGGCTCGGCGCGCCAGAAGAGCCAGGCCGCGACGAGCAGCACCGTGAAGTCCTGCAGATGCCAGTACGTGGCGCCGAGCGCGCTCGCCACCAGACCCAGCGCGAAGCTCCGCTCAGGCGGAGCGTGCCGCTGCGCGTAGGCGGCGACCGCCGCGACGATGAGCACCACCGCCTCCGCCACGTAGCTCAGCGCCCCGGAGCCGAGGACGTAAGCCGTCGTGAAGTAGCGGTTGTTGACCACGGTCTGCGCTTCCGCAAGGAGGCTGCGATAGTCGCTCAAGCCGTCCGCCCCGAGCATCACCACCGATGCGGCCGCCAGCACCCCGATCGTCACCGCCCAGGCCGCGATGAAACGCCAGCGGCCCACGGCCAGGAGCACGAGCGGCAGCGCCAGCACGAGCTGAGGCTTGAGGCTCATGCCCATGGCGAGCACCACGCCGGCCGGCACCGGCCGCCCCGACTCGAGCAGCTTCCACGCCGCCGCGACGGTCAGCAGCACGACCAATGCCGGCTGACCGAAGGCCAGCCCATAGAGGACCGGATACCAGGCCACCGCCGCGAGCAGCCAGAGCCACCGTCGCAGACCGGCTCCGGGCGCGGCGATCCACCAGGCGGCCAGCAGGGCCACCACCGAGAGCAGCGTCCACGCGTAGAAGGCTCCAGCGGCGCCGAACGGGGTCAGCGGCACCGTCAGCCACGCCAGCGGCGGCGGTGCGATGTAGCGCTGGCCGTCATTGTAAAACACGCCTGGGCGGAGCTCGGTGAACAGCTGATGCTGAAACGCGAGGGAGTAGATGTGGCTCCATCCGTGCTCGAACCCTATGCGCACCGCGATGAAGACGAGCGTGAAATCGCTGTCCAGCGGGTCGCGCGTGACGGGCAGCATGACCCAGTAGCCGGTGATGGCGGCCACGAGAGCCAGGAGCCATGCGAGGGCGGCGGCGCCAAGCTTGCGCAGCCGAGGCGAGATCGGCTAACCCCGCTCTGCCAGCGGTACTGGTTTTCTCGGTTCGGGTCCGACGTACTCGGACTGCGGCCGGATCAGGCGGTTGTGCGCCGCCTGCTCGAGCACGTGCGCGGACCAGCCGGCAACGCGCGCGCATGCGAACGTCGGGGGGAAGAGGTCCTTGGGCAGGCCGATCGCCTGCAGCACGCCCGCGGAGTAGAACTCGACGTTGGTGGCCTGCGGCCGCTCAGGGTGTTCCTCGTGCAGGATCGCAAGCGCCGTCTCCTCGACCTTGGAAGCCAGCTCGTAGAACTCTGGATTGAGTCGCGCGCACAGCCCCTTGAGAATCTTGGCGCGCGGGTCGTAGGTCCGGTACACACGATGGCCGAAGCCCATGAAGCGCTCCTTGCGCATGCGGGCCTCGCGCATCCAGCGCTCCGCATTGCTTGCGGTGCCGATCTGCTCCAGCTGCTCGAGCACGGCCGACGGCGCGCCGCCGTGCGCGGGCCCCTTCAGCGCGCCGATCGCGCCGACCAGGCACGAGGCCATGTCGGAGTCGGTCGAGGCGATGACGCGGGCGGTGAAGGTGGAGGCGTTCATGCCGTGGTCGGCCAGCAGCACGAGGTAGGTGTTGAGCGCGTGCACGAGCTCCGGCGTCGACTCCTTGCCGTTGAGCATGTACAGGTAGTTGGCGGCATGCCCGAGATCGGCGCGCGGCTTGACGGCCTCGAGCCCGTGGCGCCGGCGCTGGAAGTGCGCAAGCACGGTCGGGAACGACGCGGTGGCGTGCAGCGCCTGCTCCAGCGACGGCTTCTCGAGCCTGTGCCTCACGCCCTGCACCGAGACGATGCTGCGCAGCACGTCCATGGGGTCGGCGTCCCTGGGCAATGCGTCCAGGGCGGTCGAGGCGGCGCCCGTCAGCCCTCGCGACTCCGACAGCTGCGCAGCCAGACCGTCCAGCTCGGCTCGAGTCGGCAGCCGGCCATACCAGAAAAGGTGCGCGACCTCTTCGAAGGACATCTCCTCGGCAAGGTCCGCGATCACGTACCCGCGATAGACGAGCTGCCCATTGGCGCCGTCGACGAGGCTGATCTCGGTCTGTGCGGCGACCACGCCTTCGAGACCAGGTACGTATTCAGCCATCAGCGCTGCTCGACCGGCAGCGGCTTCTTGCCTGGCGCCGGCCCGGTCCAGACCGAGGCGGGCCGGATGATGCGAAGGTCTTCCTCCGACTCCAGCACGTGCGCCGTCCAGCCCGCCACCCGCGACGTGGCGAATATGCACGTGAACAGCTCTTTCGGTATGCCCGCGCCTGTCAGCACGACCGAGGCCCAGAAGTCGACGTTGGTCGCGTTCGGCCGCTCGGGGTGCTCGTCGTGAAGGATCTTCAGCGCCAGCTCCTCGGTATGAGCGGCGACCTGATGGCGCTTTGGGTCGGCCGTCTTGGCCAGCTCGCGGAGGATCTTCGCCCGCGGGTCGTACGTGCGGTAAACGCGATGCCCGAACCCAGGGAAGCGCGCGTGCCGCGCATGGGCGTCACGCAGCCAGGGCTCCGCGTTCTCGACCGTTCCGATCGAGTCAAGCATCGTGCGGGCGGCGTAGGTCGCGCCGCCGTGCGAGGGACCCTTCAGGGCCCCGATCGCGCCGACGACGCATGAGGTCAGGTCGCTGCCTGTCGACGCGATCACGCGCGCGGTGAAGGTCGACGCGTTGAGGCCGTGGTCCGCAAGCAGGACGAGGTACTGGTCGAGCCAGTGCACGCGCTCTCTCGCGGGCTCCTGGCCCTCCATCATCCAGATCAGATTCGCCGCGTGCCCGAGCTCGTCGCGCGGCTCGATGAGGTCTTTCTTCTGGCGGCGCCGGTAGGCGCCCGCCACGATGGTCGGGATGGCTGCTGTGAGCGCGACGGCTTCGCCGGCGCTGGGCTTGGCGATGGTCTTCGTGGCGCCCTGCGCCGAGAGAACGGTGCGCAGGGTGTCCATGGGGTCGGTCTCGGGATCCATCGCCGCCAGCGTCGCTCGGGCCGCGTCCTCGAGCCGGCGCGCAGACACCATCTCGTGGCGCAGCGCGTCGAGCTCAGACCGCGAGGGCAGCTCGCCGTGCCACAACAGGTAGGCGGTCTCCTCGAAATTGGCCACGGGAGCCAGGTCTTCGATCAGGTAGCCACCGCGATAGATCAGGCGGCCGTTGGCGCCGTCGACCTCGCTGACCGCGGTCTGGGCGGCCACCACACCCTCCAGCCCGGGACTGTATTCAGTCACACGACAAAGTGTAAGGAGACCCGATACGGCTCTTTAGGGCCGCGCTTCCGCCACGGCCACCGGAAGGGCATCGGGCATCCGTGGCGTGGTCGATCTCGGCACCGCCCATCGGTTCTTCAAACGCAGCGCCGGCTTCTCGACCAGGTAGTACGTGCCGGTGGCAAGGGCGATCGTGCACATCGCGATCTCGAGGAATCCAGGCACGTAGCTCGAGGAGAGGACCCCCTCGTTGAAGAGCACGTGATGGATGGCCTCGTGCCACAGGTAGATCCCGTACGAAATCTCACCGAGGAACACGAGGGGCCTCAGTGACAGCACGCGTGTGAGCCGCGCCTGCGGTCCGCTGAACGCCGCGATGCCGACCAGGAGGAACGACGCCACGCCGCAGACCGGGTTGAACAGGTACATGTGCTGCTCATAGGCGAAGCCCGACACCGAGAAGGCGACGATCACGCCCGCGGCGCCGAGCGCAAGCATGCGAGGCGACAGTCCGTATCGAGGCCGCCTCACGTGGAGGCTCGCGAGCAGCATGCCCAGGCCGAAGAGGTGGAACTTGGTCAGCGGACCTCCCGTGATGGCCTGATCCTCGGGAGTCAGCGCCAGCGCCACCAGCGACACCAGGCTCAGCGCGCCGATGATGCCGACCCCGAGCACCAGCCTCTGCCGCGGTCGACGCCACGCCATGAGGACGACGAAGAGGACGGGCAGCAGCAGGTAGAAGGCCACCTCGTCGTCCAGCGACCACGCCACGGGAAGCAGGTCGTCGCCGGCGTACACGCCGGTGAAGGAAAGGGCACGGGCCAACCTGAGCAGAGCTTCGGCCGGATGTGCCTCGGTCGCGAAGAAGACCACGAGCACCACCACCGTGTAAAGGGGCACGATGCGCAGCGCGCGGTTGGCGAAGAAGCGCTTCACGCTGACCTTGGCGCGATCGCCCAGTGACGCCGCGAACGGCCGCCACAGCAGGAAGCCCGAGATCACGAAGAACAGGGCCACCCCGGTGGCGAGGTTCTCGACGACGTACTTGGGGAGCGACGTCAGCGGCGAGGTGGTGAGCGTGTGTGCGGCGACGACCCCGAGCGCGGCCAGGGCACGCAGGGCGTTGAAACCGCGGAAGCGCAGGCCTTCGCCGTCGGTGGCGGCGATCGAGCCTCGTCCGAGCCGGGCCAGCAGGAAGGTCAGGGCGAGGGCCCCGGCGACGACGAAGAAGACGGTCATTGGGTGATCACTTGCGCTTGACGATGCGGGCACAGGTTAATTGCCCGCGACCCGAGTTGAGCTCTCAGTGTCGGTGCGATCCTGTGCCCGGGTCCATGTGGACGTCGAGGCGGACGGCAGGCACCTCGTGCTCCACCTCGTGCTCGACCGCCTGGGCGATGTCGTGCGCCTCGGCCAGAGTGGCGTTCGGAGGGCAGTCGACGTGCAGCACCGCTACGAGCTCGCGGCCGACCCAGCGGGCCCGTACGTCATGGACTCCGAGCACGCCCTTCACGCGTGCGGCAGCCTTGGTTATCTGTTCGATGACCTCCGGGTCGACCGCGTCCATCATGTGGAGGACCAGCCGGCCGACGGTCCCGGCGAGGATGTAGACGATCGCGATCGTGACCGCGATACCGGCCAGCGGGTCCGCGATGGCAAAGCCCATCCATGCCAGTAGCAGCCCGATGAACGCGCCCGCCGAGACCACCGCGTCGAGCCGCGAGTGCAGTCCATCTGCTTCCAGCGCCATCGACCTGATGCGCCGGCCGACGCGAATCTTGTACTCGGAGACGCCAAGGTTGGCGATCACGCCGACGATCGCGGCCCCCATCGCCGGCACGGAGCTGTTGTAGCCCTGCGTGGACAGCAGGCGGCCGAGCGATTCGAGGGCGGCTGCGGCCGCCGTGAAGACGATCACGAGGACGATGACCAGGGTCGCCACGTCCTCCACGCGGCCGAATCCCGACGTGAAACGCCGCGTCGCGGGCCGGCGCGCAACCGCAAACGCGATCAGCAGGACCAGCGTGGTGAGCACGTCGCCGGCGTTGTGAAGGGCGTCGGCGAGGACCCCGGCGGAGTGGCCGGAAAGCGACGTCGCGAACTCGAGGGCAGAGGCTATCGCCAGGGCCACGGCGCTGACGATCACCGCCCGAGTGGCCGCTCGGTCGTCCGTCATGGCGTGGCTGTGGCTGCCGGTCACCTGCACATTCTCGTGGGCCGTACACTCCCGCCGTGGTCGACGCGAGACCGTACTCGGAGGGCCGAACGGCGCGCGTGCTGGTCGCCGTACCCGTGGTGGCGCTGTTGGCCATCGTCGCCGGCTACATCGCGATGGTCGCAGGCCAGGGCGGCCCGGGGCCGAGCGACGTCCTGACCGTGCCGTTCGTGGCGGCCTATCTCCTCTTGATGGCGGCCATCCTGGCCGTGTCTCTGATCGAGCGGCCCACGATCAAGTCGCTGCGCCCGGCGCTGCGCGCGGCGGCCTCGGCCGGACTGGTGGCGCTCGGCATCCTCGCCGGATTCTCGATCGGGCCGGCCATCATGATCGCGGCCGCGTTCGCGATCGCCGCGGCGGTCCTCTCGATGGTCTCGGCCCCACGCCGAGCCACGTACATCGGGGCCGCCATCGGCGCGGTCCTGTCCATCGGGTTTCTGGCGTTCGGTCTAGAGGTGGTATGGAACATCATCATCTGCCCGCCCACGGGCCAGAGCTCCGGCACGACTGCGACAGGAGTCAACTACGACTGCGACGACGGGTACCTGACCGTCCACTACTCGCAGTAGGCCAAACCGGGTAACGATCTGCCCGGGCCCCCGTTCCCACCAGTAGGACATGAAGGGTCTGGCCCTGGTCGCAATCCTGCTGTTGGCTGCGGCGTGCGGTTCGACACATGGTTCAGTAGGGATACCCACCGCCTCAGGTGCCCCGATCGCTCCGGTCGTGAGCGCCGAAAGGACACCCGCCACCGCAAGTCGCGCGCGCACGGAATGCCCGGCAAGCCAGCCGGGTCCGACTGCGTCAGCGTCGGCTCCGTCGAGTCGAAAGCTGATCTTGGTCCGGCTCAGAGGCAGCCAGAGCTACGTCGTCCGCGACGTGACGGATATCGCCCATCCGTTCACAGTCGGCACGCCCGACCAGCTGGACGGCCCGCAGTTTGTCAGCGCGTCCGACCTCTCCAGCCGCAGTTACTTCGACGAAAACGCTCTTCTCCGAATGCCGCTCAGGGGATCGCCTCGATTGGTCGTGGCCCAAGGATGCCGAGGGATGATCGCGTTCGCCTGGAACCCGAGTGGGACCGCCGCGGCCTACGTCACGGATCTGTCGGATGGGCCGGGAAGCCAGTTACACCTGATCGCCAACGGTCGCAACGAGGTTGTTGCCGCGATGCCATCAGTGCCTTGGGGCGTGGATTGCGCGGGAAACTGCGCAGACTTTGTCGACTCCCGACTGCTGTACTCCCAAAACGGCAACTACGTCTCACTGGTCCAGAACTGGGGTGGCCCGATCCTTCGCATTTGGACCTCTGCAGGCAGGCTGCTCAAGAGCATCGACGGCGGGGGCATAGCGGGGTCGAAGCTGCCCACCATGTCGGTTTGGTCCGGCAACACTCTCTACTATCGGGACGCCAAAGGCGTCGAATCCTGGAGCGAGGGCGTCGAGAAGACGGTCTTGCCTGGAGTGAGCTGGATTCGCCCAACGGCTTCCGCTGCTGGAGGATCGATCGTCTACGAGGTCAGGGATGCGGCCGGAACGCCCAACGTCTATCTCCTGGACACCGCGACGGGAACTGCTCGTCTTCTGGCGAGGTCACGGAGTGAGCCGGCATTCCTGACGGGTCGCTATGTCTGGTGGCAGCAAGAGCGGCCGTGTATCTCATCGGACCCATATCCATGTGGCACGGTGTTCACGTCGGTGCCGACGAGAAGGACGTTCGTTTACGACTTGCAGGACCAAACCGAGACCGAATCATTGATCGACGCGGTGTTCGACGTCTGGCCGCACCCCGCCTGATTCGCCCGTTTGGCACCAGACGTGCGCTTCACGTCGGCTTGTTTCGCCCGTTTGGCGCCAAACGGGCGGAATTCTGAAGCCGGGTTAGACCATCCCCAGTTCCCAGCGCGCGTCCTCGGACATGCGCTCGGGGGTCCAGACCGGCTCGTAAACGATGTCGACTCCCGCGTCCTGGATGCCGGGGAGCGTCAGCAGGTGGTCGCGCACGTCCGCCATCACGTCGGCCGCCATCGGGCAGCCCAGCGCCGTAAGCGTCATCTTGATGTCGACCCGCTCCGGCTTGATCGCGATGTCGTAGATCAGGCCGAGGTCGACGATGTTGACCGGGATCTCAGGGTCGAAGCACTGGCGCAGCACCTCGATGACGTCCTCGGGCTTGACCGTCGCGTCGGGCGCGACCTGGGTGGTCGGCGCAACTTCCGTCATGGGGTCTCCATC